>Ga0181524_10003137_pt1 | contig 16344 bp, 13 predicted proteins | sample PEATcosm2014_Bin_34_FD_119761 | JGI IMG/M metagenome (GOLD analysis project Ga0181524, IMG submission 119761) | Peatland microbial communities from MTU Mesocosm Facility, Houghton, MI, USA - PEATcosm2014_Bin05_60_metaG | ecosystem: Environmental > Terrestrial > Soil > Wetlands > Peat | place...
ATCGCTTCCGCGGCGAGTGATGCTGTTGTGGCAGCCGTCCCAGAGGCACTCAGCCTCCGCTCCCAGCGCCTCGACGAATCGTCGAGCGATGAGCGCTCGGTTTGCCTTGGCCCACCTCAGGACCAGGTTATGGTCTCGGATGAACAGGGCCATGCCGCAACCGATGTCGCCGCCGATGAGGTGGGAATAAATGACCCCCTCGGTGACAAAGGCGGCCCCCACCGGACTGCCCTTGCTCGGGTGCAGGTCCGGGAAACCAGCCGCCAGGCGCACGGCTTCGAGTCGTGCCGCTGCGTAGAGTTGGTGAACCGCTTCGCCTTGGATCCAAGGACCAAAGCGCCATCCGGCGTCCTGCAAGCACATCCCCACCGGATGCGCAATGCCGGCTTCCCTGGCGGCCTGGATATAGGCCGGAAGGTTAAAGGCGGCCATGGTTTCCCAGGTCGAGCCGGCCTTCAGTGCTTCCACTTGGCAACGGGGCACCGCCGGAATGCCCACGCCGTCCGGGCCAACCCAATTTACCAACTCCCCGCCATGCGCCCGGGTATATCAGCGCTTTCAACGCCTGGCAGGCTTCGGGCGTGTTGGTGCGGGCAAAGTTCCAGGTTTCCGGCGCAATTTCGAGGTTGAGGCTCCAGTCGGGATGCTGCCGAAGCGCGTCCACGATGAACTGGGTGAACGAGGGAGGGTAATGGCCGTAAATGCCACCGTGATAACCAATCACGACCAGGGCCTGCAGGCAGGGTGTGAAATCCGTGGGACCGTGGCCAGGCAATTGGTCGAAACCATTCCCCTTTTTCGGAACGGCAGGCGCCGAACTGCACTGCCTCGCCTCATGGCCACCCATTGGCGGGCCGGGACACCTTCTGATGGCGGATGCTTTGAGGCGCCGGAGCGCTGCGGGTCAGACCGACCAGGGCGCACGGTAGTCACGGGTCAGCCATTGGGGATCACCCGTGCCGCCGGCGAATTCAAGCTTGGCCGGGTCCCATTTCAGATGCGCGTGGTGGTAATAGCTCTGGTTCACCAGGTGACAGCAGATGGCGGAGCGCGCGCCGACCTGCTCGCTGGTGATCGGCTTCTTGCGGGTCTTCACACAACCCAGGAAATCGGTGAGGTGATCGCCGCTGGCATAGAGCCGCACCTTGGCGTCTTTGAGGAAACTGCGCTCGGCCAGTTGGACCTGCGCCGCGCAGTTGGTGTCGGTGTCCCGCCTGCCGCGGTAAGACGCCACGGTCTTGCCCTCAAGGAGCACTACGAACTGGCCGCGGTTGACCAGCACCTCGCCGTCCGCGCCAAAGAACTGCACGCCAAAGCCATTGACGTGTTCCACGGTAGTCCCATTCGCATAGACCAGCTTGGCCCCGCGCTTGGCTTGCGGAGCACTGGCGGGAAGGACTTCGACCGGGCCGCTGTCATCCATGCCCAGTCCCCACTGGGCGATGTCCAGGTGATGGGCGCCCCAGTCGCCCACGCCGCCACTGCCGTATTCCATGTAGTCACGCCACGCCGGGAAGCCCTTGTGAATGCCCCGCGGGCTGAGCACGGAACTGTAGCCGCGCAGCGGCGCCGGGCCGCACCAGAAGTTCCAATCCAGTCCCGGCTCCGGTGATTCTTCCTTCAGATCGCACGGCCGGCCCGGGTCGCCAAAGCTGCATTCGACCCGCTGGATTTTACCGATCACGCCATTGCGCACCAGTTCGCACGCCACGCGGAATTCCTTCATCGACCGCTGCATTGAGCCGGTCTGCAAGACGCGTTGGTTCGCGTCCACGGCCTTCAGGACCTCGATCGCCTCGTGAATATTGTGCGTCAGTGGCTTCTCGCAATAGACGTCCTTGCCGGCGCGCAGCGCGGCCAGCATCGGGACGGTGTGCCAGTGATCGGGCGTGGCGATGCAGACGGCATCAATATCGTTGCGGGCGATGATCTCGCGGAAATCGTTGTGGGCGGCGCAATCGCTGTTCCCATAGGCCTTGTCCACGATCTGTTTGGCGTCGGTCCGGCGGGTGGTGTCCACGTCGCAGACCGCCAGCACGCGCGTCTGCCGGCCGAGAAACCCCCTCATCAAGCCGCGCCCTTGCGTGCCCAGGCCGATAAACCCCATCGTGAGACGCCCGCTGGGTGGCGTTTCGGCGCTCCACAGGCGAGCGGGCAAGAGCAGCGGCGCGGTGGCGGTGACCGTGGCGGCGGCCTTCAGGAAGTGCCGACGACTGAACTGGGCGGTTGATTTCATAACTGCATCGAGGATGACGGTCGTCCGACCTTAGATCAACCTCATTTTAATCTGCTCATCCTCGCCGGGAGCAGCTTCGCACCGTTCGCACCCGACGTCCGGGCCTTGGGGCCGGAAGATCGGGTCATCGTCATTGAACGGGTCAACGACATTGAGGATTACCTGCAAGTTGCCGACTTGGCTTTGTTCACCTCGGAGACCGAGAGCTTTTGCTTGAGCATTTTGGAGGCAATGTGTTTTTCTTGTCCGAGCGTCGCAACACGCGTGGGGGGCATACCGGAAGTGGTAAAAGAAAATGTGACCGCCGTGCTGGCGCCTTTTGGCGATGCAGGCGTGCTCGCCGAGCCAGTAGAGGACTTGATCCGGGACCCCGCTCGCCGCGCGGCGCTCGGCCAGGCGGCACAGCGCCGCGCTCATGAGTGTTTTTCCGCGGAGGTCATTGTGCCGCGCTACGAAGCTCTGTACCGGCGTGTGTGCGCGACGGCGGCGAAGCCTTCCAGGAGTGTTCGGCAATGACCGTGAGCGGACTTCACGCCAGCTCAGCCGCCGATGAAATCCACCAATCGAGCCCCCAATCATGGTGCCGGACAAGGAATGGACCTGCGGTGCCCCTGGCCGGTTGATTTGCCGACGCGGCAGCTGGGTCACGGAAAATCTTAGGCCCCAGCTTGCCCCAGGACGCACGTTGACGAGCTGGCCCTACCACTGACACCCCCCAGGAAAGCTGAAAAAGACGGGTATTTCAACCGCATCCTGCGGTTTTTGGTCGTATGGCTGCTGACGAGAGACCTGAACTGGACGGCGGCTGGTCTTTGAGGCGGCGTTTCCCATTTCCCCCTTTGGATTCCCAGGGAAACGGAAACGTGAAACGCAAGGCTCCGGTGGTTGATCCGCCCCTGATCTGCGCCGGGCCTAGGGATTACGCCAACGGGACGGACCCTGGGAAGTGCTGGTGGGAGGAAGACGACGGCGGCCAGCGCGGTACGCCTGATCCAATCGGCCCGGAAATAATGCCCCGCCGACGCGAAATACTCCTTTAGTCAACCCTGACGCCTTTTCTGCAATTCTCATTGAGTCTTTCCCTGGTTTCTGCTATACGAGTGTGAGCTATGGTCGCTCGCGTCTTAATGGTGCTGCTGATGCTGCTCTTGGTCGGGTGCGGCAAGTCATCGCCAGCCTCGGGTTCCACGGGCGCAGCGGATTCGGCACAAATCGACCCTGTGCTCGAGCAGTTGACGCAAGCGGTGAGGAAGTATGCGGTGGAACAGCATCGTGCGCCCACAGCCTTGGATGAGTTGGTGGCCAAGGGTTATCTGGCTGCAATTCCCAGCGCGCCTGCCGGGAAGAAGTTCGCAATCAACAAGAATCTCCAGGTTTGCCTGGCGAAGCAATAGGAGGGGAGTATGATGGTATTTCACGCGAAATGGTGGTCCGCACATCCGAGGCAGACACCCTGCTTCCGCGCCGCGGCCGTAGCCGTGTCAGGGCCGAAGCGGGGTTGGCGCGAGGCGTTTACGTTGATCGAACTGCTGGTGGTGATTGCGATCATTGCCATTTTGGCCAGTCTGCTGCTGCCGGCCTTGGCCAGCGCCAAGGCCCGGGCACAGCGGCTGCAGTGTGCTTGTCAAATGAAGCAGCTGGGAACAGGGTTCGCAGTGTTCGCGTTGGATCACGCCAATCAGTATCCGCCGACCGCCTGGGCGAGCGGGGACTACCAGTACCAACTGTCGTGGGACGATTACATCCACCGCTATATCGGGGGGACGGCGCCGGATGCGGATCTGATCGTGGGCATCTCGGGAGGTATTGCCGACAAGGCCACCATTCCCAAAATCCTGAAATGTCCCGCCGACCGCATCGAGATCACGATTGTTTGGGCCGTATTCGGCCAGCGCAGAACCTACGCTATGAACTACGCCGGCCCGGATTTCATCCTCACCTCGGCGTCGGCGGCCCTGCCTCCGCCGGATTACGGTGTCGGGGTCTATTACGACTTTTATAACACAGCCCCCGGATCGCTTCCGGATTGGGACGCGCGGGGGTATAAGGACAGCGTGGCTCAGGATCCCTCAGGGACCATTTTCCTGGTTGAACAACCTGAAGGCGGGAACATTTGCGGCAACGACTGGCCGTCCTTCTGCATGGGACCTACTGGCCCGGCCGAAGCAGGTGCCTACCCGGAACAAACGCCTTATCAGGTCGTCACCGGGGAGAAACAGCAGTGGGGCGCCACGACCTATGGGCTCCATGGGCAGCGTTTCAACTACCTCTTCCACGATGGCCATGTGGGGATCTATCGGATGAAGGAAACCGTCGGGAGCGGGACGTTGAATGCTCCCAAAGGGATGTGGACGATGAGGGTCGGGGATTGACCCGGCCACACTCAGGTCTAACGCCGAGGCCGCCGACCTGCTGAAAGACAAGGGGATCGCGCCGAAGGCCATTCGCCTGATGAAAAGGGTAACTGGAGTGCGTCAGATCGAAATTGCGGACCTCATGGTCAGTGCCAACAATTTCACCAGCGGTTACGCGGAGGCCCTGGTTCTCGGGACGCCCCACCCACCGGCCCCAGTCCTCGAAGCTCAAAGGGGCCCCTGAACCCCGGCCGAGGCTGACTTTAAGGGCAAGCAGCAGCTTCCTGATCCGGTCCGGCGGAAAAGAGGGCTGGTCGATTTTATCGCGTGGCTGGCCGGCGTTTGGTTCGATCGGTTTCATGCCTGTTCGTTTGGCGCGGTTTGGAGAGGTCGCCTCGGACCGTATCTCCAAGGCGGCCGGCGGGGCTCCACACCCGCCCCGGGCGCCGAAAACGTCGCTGTTTACTGAGACTTTTGCCTGAGAGTTTTTGGGTCCCCAGGAACGCCCTCGGCCTCCTCCATAGCCTGGTGTTGCGTAGCGCTCATCTCCCGGCCCCGGTGCGCGGGTTTATGGCGGGGGCTCGCACCAAACAGAAAGGAAAGCTGATGGCTATGAGCATGCGCCCGCTCTTGGTAGCCACGCCGGCTTTGTCGAGGTCAAGCGACGCGGTGTTCGCGGCGCGGCCGAGGGCGACCAAGATGTCGTCGGCGGAGACAAAAAGGGGTTGGCGGTCGTGGTGGAACGAAATGGTTTTGCCGTGATCGTCGCGCCGAGCGTCGGTCAGCTTCGTGTTGGTGAACACTTTGATGCCGCCCCGACGGAAGACTCTCTCAATTTCCTTTGCGGCATCGACGTCAAACTCGCCCAGGAGGTGCGCGCTACGCTGGAGGAGCGTGACCTGGGCGCCAAACCGCGCGAAGAACGGCGCAAACTCCACCGCAACCGGGCCGCCACCGAGGACGATCAGGGATTTTGGGAGTTGCGTCAACTTCAGGGCGTCGTCGCTAGTGAGATAGCCGACATCGTGAAGTTGGAGCAGCGGAGCCGGCGCGATCGTGGAGCCAGTGGTGACTACGAAATGCGCGGCGGTGATAGACCCTCCGTTGCTCACGGCGATAGAGTGCGGATCGAGAAACTTCGCCGTGGCGCGGATGAACTTGAATGCGCCATTGGCCAGTTGTTCGCGGCGTTCCTCCGCAAAGCCTCTGATGAGCGTGTCCTTGTGCGCCATGACTTTCGCGAAATCAAAACCAACGTTTTCGGCGCGGATGCCCCACGGCTCGACATGGCGGGCTCGGTGCAGGACTTCGGCCGCGTAGAGCAGCGCTTTCGCCGGCATGCCCGAGGACCTCCATGGCCGTCCGATGATAGACCTCCGTTCCCAGCAGAACGCTTCTGGAAATCTGGCACTGCGCCACCAGGCCGCCATAGCCCCAATTCTGATCCCTCGAAAAGTAGTCGAACTTGATGGCCGAAAGAGCAAGTTCGGTGGAGGATAGAGTGGGTTCCTGAATCCTGAGGCGACACAAAGAACAAAGAACGGGCACCAAAACGGGCACCAAGACACTTAAGCCGGATTAAGATAGATTAGTCACGATTAGACCTGATTCCTCGGAGAACCGCCCTGTTCTACCCCCAAGTAGTGGGTTTCAAAGAGCGGTTCCGACCCTCGCCTCCAGCCGCAAGTAATTCATCTACGGGCACTTGCGCTGGCACCCCACCCCAACGCGAACCCAAACGCGAACCTCGGCCAGCAGCGTGCATGGCGTGCCGAAGCGGACCGTAGCGCGCTGTAGCCCAAAGCGCCCCCCTCCCCCGGCGACCAAGTACCCCAGAAAATCCGGGCTTCGGCCGGGCCGCGGCGGCAGAAAACTGCACAAGCCGACCAAAGCCGCCCACACCCGCTAGCGCTGGACCACGGTCGCCAAGGAGCGGGCGCTCAAGCCAATCTTGGGGGTGCCCCTGCTGAGGACCACGCCGGACCAGCTCATCCTGGTGCTCAAGCGGGGGACCGTCAGCACCAACGTCTTCCTGCGCCGGACCCAAGAACTACGCCCTCGACATGGTGGGCGGCGTACGCCTGCACCGCCGTCCCTTGGGCCAGGGTGGCGCGGCTTCCAGGACGCACGGCTGCCGTCGATCGTTACCTACTCCGTTCCTTTTCCGTCTGATCTGCAGTAGCAGGCGCGGTATGCACCATTCAGCTACGAGGAAACACATGAAAACGAAGCAAAACATGAAGCGTATTTGGCACCGCAGCGCACTTGCGGCCGCGGTGGGGTTGGCCATGGCGGGCGGCGGGGTTGGCGCTACGCCGATCGAGGCCGGTTCTACGCATCAGGCCGCGGATCAGGCCCCTTTGCCGGATGCTTGCGAGCGATTCCTTTACCTTCGGTATAATCTGGCTGGCCACATCGGCGGCACTACTTCTCTGGTACTGGTCCGGGTGACCCGCGACGGCTTTGATTCCCGGGCGGTCTATTCGGAACAGAACCTGGATGTCGGCTGGCGCGCGTTGGGCGTCTGCAACAGAAAGCTCTACGGCATCAAGATGGGCCTGTTGCTCACCGTGGACCTTGAAACCGGAACGGCGGAAGAGGTGGACTGGAGCATAGATTCATCCACGTGGAGTGATCGAAGGTTATACGCGTTCGTCCGGCAAGGGGAGGGGCCGTCCTTGCTGCGGGTCTATGACGCGGAAACGGAGGCATACCGGAACATTGCATCAGACCCGCCCTGGGTTGTTCTTCCAAGGTCCAGTAGCGTTCCAGCGCTCCGAGTCTCTCCCGACCACAAATGGTTGGCCTACTTCTGCCGGAGTGACAGCCCTATCTTTTCGCCCACGTACCACCTATGCCTGATCGCTGTGGATGGCGGAACGATCAAGGCCTCCAAGATATCGGTGGGGGCAAGGGAGTTCGGGACCGGTGCCGGTACGGCAGCCCCTGGCCCGCCGTTTTGCTGGCTCGACTCCAAGACTCTCTTGGTGGTGCGTGATGTGTCAAAGAAGCCCTGGTCGGAGTTCTATGAACATGCGGCGGACGCCGAGATGATTCTGGCGCGCGTGGATGTTGATGCGGATCGGATAACGGACATTTGCCGACTTCCTCAGTTCGGACCGCGAATTTACGAGCCGTTCTTCCGCAACGTGCATCCAGGCGAAATGCCGCGCCTGGTCCTTGGCCGGCTGGGCCAGTATCGAATTGACCTGGTTGAACGGCGTCTCGTTGAAGATGCTGAGATCGGAGGCGGTTATAGCTACAAGCGAGGTGAGAGGCAGGCTGATTCTGCTGACGAATTGCGGTTCAAAGACAAGTTGCTGGAGGTTGGAATGGTCATTCCGGAGCTTGCCGTGTCGCCTGATGGACGCCGGGTCGCGTGGCACGCGCGGCCCAGGATTCGGCCGCCGTACGACGCGGATGCCTCGAAGATACGGCTCCATGACGCGGGGTCAGGGCGGGCATGCACGGTCGCAGCCGCCGAGTGGATCCCGGGAGCCTGGGACACCTTGCCTGAGTCGTTTGAGGGAAACCTGCTTTGGATTTCCACGAGAGACTTAACGCCGATGAGTCAGACCAATCCGCCGGCTGGATGGGAGCGGTTTTCGCCGCAGCCGTATCTTGGGGGAGGTCGGTCGCATCGGGCGCCTCGGTGAATCTCCGTTGTAGGGGCCGATCTTCTCGACGGGAATTCGTTTGAAACCGAGCTTGAATGCGGGCGAGTTCTGCGCCAGTCGAAAGTCCAACTCCGCCGCGTTGAGAAAATGCGGGTCCTGCCCAAGCAAGTTGTCCTGGAAAGTCACCAATGGACGGGCCTTCCCTTCAATGTCGTCCCACTTGCCGCCGACGCAGATGTTGCGGGCGACGACGTTGCCGCGCGGCGCCGCCGGGTCCTCTGCCAGGATGTTGACCAGCTTTGGATAACGCTGGCTATAGGGCGGCTGATTGTACTTGATGCCGGACAGAGTGCCCTTTTCGTTGCCTTCCTTCACCCAGCCGTCGGAGCAGGAACTGGCCCAACCCAAGGCGCGGGCATCAATGTGAACCGCCGGTTTGCAATCGACAAAGATATTATTCTCGATGAGGCAGTCGCGGCCGCCGCCGATGAACGCCGCGCTGGTCACACGGTAAAAAACGTTGCCGACGATCTCCGTGCCGCAATACATGTCGTCCAGGTACACCCCAACGCACCCGCGGCCTTCAAAGCCCGTGATGTCGTGCAAGTAATTGTATCGGATGACGGTGCCGCGCATGGTCCAGTCCCGGCCGGAATAAATCGCTCCGGCATCATTGGACTCGAAACAGACGCTGTGAATTTCATTGAACTCGATCAGGTGATCGTTGCCCCCAAAACCTATGGCCTGGTGGGGCGCATTATCGATCAGGTTGTGTGTGGCGCGGTTGCCCACGCCGTTGAGCGAAATGCCGGGGGAGTACATCGGCTGCCAGCGGCCGTAATCATGAATGTGGTTGTTGTCGGCGTAGTGGCCTGCGGGTGTGAGTGTCACGCGATCGCCTCCCTCCAGCGACACGCCGCCCGCCCCGCACTGGTAAATGTCGCAGCCGATTACGGCGTGGCCTTTGCCGCCCGAAATGCTCACTGCCCCGCCCCCGGTATTTCGAATCGTGCATCCCGCGATCCGGTTTGTTTCACCATCCGACATGCTGATAGCCGTTCCTCTCGCAGCTTCCAGGACAAACCGCCGGAGCGTCACCCAGGAAACATTTCGCATCGACACCAGGCCGGGCAAGACCGAGACCACCGCCTTGCCGTTGTCGATTGGTCCCGGCGGATAAAAATAGAGGATGCCGAGCTCTCGATCCAAATACCATTCGCCCGGCTCGTCGAGTTCCGACAAGAGATTGTACGCGTAGTACCATTGCCCCGTGCGGTAGCCGTAGCCGTGGTAAGGCGGCTGCAGTTCAATCGTGTGCTGCCCCGCATCAATCGCCTTGACCCGCTGCCGCTGGTCGGACCAATCCCAAAACCAATAGCCATGCAGCCAGACATCCTTCTCCGCCGTCCAGCGTTCGGGACGGTTGCCTTCATACCGGAAGATCCCCTCCACGCTTCCTTTGGTTCCGCGCACATCGACGGGTGTCTTGCCCAGCACGCCGGCAATGCGCGCGAATCCCTTGTTCGGCCAGCGTGCCAGGCGCATCGGTTTATCCTGGAAAAACAATTCCAGCCCGCCGCCGCCGGCGCTGCCGTAATTTGTGAGGCCCAGTGCGCGCAGGTCCGCTTGGAAAACCTTGCCTCGCGCTGACTCCTCCAGCCGATTCAAAACGCCCGGATCGGTGACCGGTTTGAAGCCAGTGATGAGCATGCCTCCGATCAGCCGAACCTCCTCACCCTTGGCGGCGCTGTAAAGGATCGGAGCCGTTTGCGTTCCCGAATCCTCGGCGGCAAGCTCGAAAACCTTGTCCAGCGCATAAACCCCTCCACGCACGAATACCCTGACACCGCCTTTGGGCAACCCGCCAGTTCGCTTCAACTTGCGGATTTCCTGGCGCGCGCGCTCCAGGCTCGCGAAGGGGCCGTCGCCCCGCTTTGCCTTCGGCACCGCCAGCCGCCCCGACCAGGCATCGTTACCGTCGCAAGCCACATACAAGTCGGCAGCATTCCCCACGCTCAGCAAGGCTGCCCAGGCTGCGAGCGCGACGCGGAGTTTCACCTTCATAAAGCGCATTCTCTGATTAGATGGATTGATTTAGGTCTGAACTATAACAACCTGACACGGACACTGACCCGGATATTTCATGCCCAAAGAGCGACACCAGGCTCCCGAGGCCGCGTAGCGCAGGTTTCCAACCTGCTGTATCGCCGACTTCGAGTCGGCAGCCTGTGCCTGCTCGGCCGCGTCTGCGGATTAGAAATCCGCGATACAGCAGGCTGGAAGCCTGCGCCACGCCTTCCGGTCAGCGACACTCGTGAAATATCGGGGCTAACCAGCGCGAGGATAAAGCGGCCTTGGGGCAGGGGTCAATCACAGTTGATCTGGACATTTGGAAAATCGCCGGTAACCATTCAGCTCGTCGTGCCATTAACTGTCTAAAGGCAAATGAAAACAAAGCCAGACCTTACCGCCATGTCACGCCGTGACTTCGTCAAAACGAGCGCTCTTGGGTTGACCGCCCTTTCTGCCGGCCGCGTGACGGGCGCCAATGAGCGCATCAACGTCGGACTGATCGGCTTCGGCCTTGTCGGCCGATTCCACCTGGCCGCGCTGAAGGAACAACCGGATGTGCAGATCGGTGCCGTGTGCGATGCGCACCGGGGAAGGGTGGATGCGGCCGCCGCCATGGCGGGCGGCAATGTGGCCAAGTACGCTGACTTCAGAAAGCTGCTGGCCGACAAGAACGTGGATGCGGTCTATGTCGCCACTCCCGACCACTGGCACGCTCTGATGACCATGATGGCCTGCGACGCCGGCAAGGATGTCTATGTGGAGAAGCCCACCACATTATTCGTGAAGGAGGGCGGCTGGATGCTGGAGGTGGCGCGCCGCACGAAACGGGTGGTCCAGCTCGGCACCCAGAACCGCTCGGGCCCGCCTTTCCAGCACGCGCGCGAACTCATCCGCCAGGGCAAACTCGGCCAGATCGTGTCCGCCTCCAACAACAACTCCCGCAACATCATGCCGGGCTTCGGTAATCCCCCCGACCAGGCGCCGCCGGCGGAGCTCGATTACGACATGTTCCTGGGACCCGCCCCAAAGCGGCCTTACAACCCCAACCGCTCCATTTACCACTTCCGCTGGTTCTGGGACTATTCGGGAGGACAAGGAACCAATCTCGGCCAGCACGCGCTCGACCTGGTGCATTGGATGCTCGGTGTGAAGGCCCCGAAATCGGTTTACAGCACCGGAGGCCGCTGGTTCTTGAAGGACAACTGCGAAGTGCCCGATACCCAGGACGTCATTATGGAATACCCGGGCTTTACCGTCACCTGCCAATATCGCGAGGCCACAGCCGGCAGGGGCGGATTGGGCATGGGCGGCCTGACCTTCTATGGCACCTGTGGCTGCCTGCCTATTTCCCGAGGGGGTTTCGAGTTGCACGCCGACCCCAGGATCAACCCGAACAACGTCGTCGCCGGCATTCTGGGCGTCAAAGGCCACCCCGTCGGCGGACCCCAGCTTGAGCCTGAGGAAAAGGCCGAATTATGGACTACGCCCGAAAAGGATGACAGCGGCAATGCCATCAAGGATTACTCACGCCACACGCGGAATTTCCTGGACTGCGTGAAGTCCCGTCAGCAGCCCTTCTCTGATTTGCAGAGCGGCCATGAAGTGGCCACGGCTTGCCACCTCTCCAATATTTCCCTTCGGCTCGGGGGCCGCAAGCTGGTCTGGGATGCCGAAAAGGAGGAAGTGGCGGGTGACCGCGAGGCCAATGCGATGCTGGTGCGGCCCTATCGGGCGCCGTGGGATGCCGAACTCCGCGCTCTGCGCATCAAAGCATGAGGGCAATGAATCGCCGGGAAGCTCTGGCCGCGCTGGCGGGCAGTTGTTCCACGATGCTGCTGGGGGGCGGGTATCCCGCAACCGGGGCGGAGAGCGCTCAAACCAGGCCGCCTTCAGGGCACAGCCGCCTGGGCATCGTCATCTACACGCTCCAAACCAGCCAAAAGAATGGCTGGGGTGGGCGTCACAAGGAATTGTCCCCCGCTTTGGCCTTCCTGGAGGAGAGCCATGCCCTTGGGGCCGGGGGAATCCAGTGCCCATTGGGCCCTCAGGATTCATCCCGCCCAGCGGAGGTGCGCCGGCAGGCGGAGGAGTATGGGATGTTCGTGGAAGGGATTCTCAATTTCCCGAGCCGGCCTGAAGAGGTGGACCGATTCGAAGAGCAGGTGAAAACTGCCAAGGCGGCCGGCGCCAGCCTCGCGCGGACTGCCGTCCTGCCCGGGCGTCGCTACGAACAGTTCAAATCGTTCGACGAGTTCCGCCAGGCCGAGAAGCGCGCCGTGCAGGTCCTGCAATCCATTGAGCCGGTCCTGGCGCGCCACCAGCTTCGCCTGGCGGTCGAGAACCACAAAGACCAGCGCGTGTCCGAGAAGCTCGCCATGCTCAAGAGCTTGAGCAGCGAGTGGGTCGGCCTCTGCGCGGATTTCATCAACAACCTCGCGCTTCTCGAAGACCCGGTGGAGACCCTGCGTGCCCTGGCGCCTTGGGCCATCACCGCGCATATCAAAGACGCGGCGGTGCGCGAATACGCAGACGGCTTCCTGCTGGCCGACGCGGCGCTGGGGGAAGGTTTCCTCGACCTGCCGGCCATGGTCCGGTTCCTGCGCCAGGCCAATCCCTCGATTCACTTCTGCCTGGAAATCATCACCCGTGACGCGCTTAAGGTGCCGGTCAAAACCGAGGCGTATTGGTCCACCTTCGAGGGTGTGCCGCGCAGCGCGGTCAATCCCATCCTCCAGTTGGTCCGCGCCAAGAGCAGCCCGGCGCCCTTGGCGGAGATTTCAAAATTGCCGGTGGCAGAGCAAATGGCGCTGGAACGTCGGGCAGTCGAGCAGAGTCTGAAGTACGCGCGCCAACGATTGAGCTTGTAGCTCGACGATGTTCACTGTCTTCATTTCGCGACCCACTTAACAATGTCGAGACAATGCCGAACGAAGATTACCTCTCCTGGCTATCGAAATCCACGCGGACTTGCTGGTGGCATGACTCGGCAGACCCCCTCGAGTTGGAGCGCGGAGTCCAGCGCGGGGCTATCGGGGCGACAACCAATCCGTTCTTGTCGCACCTTGCCTTGGCCGCCAACCGCCAGCTTTGGGCGGCGGAAATTCGGGAAGCCACGGCGGCGGCCACGAACGCCGAAGACCGGGCCGAGCAGTTAATGCGCATTCCCGTCACGAGCGCGGCCCGGAAGCTGTTGCCGCAGTTCCAGGGGACTGAGGGGCGGCAGGGCTGGGTTTGCGCGCAGGTGAACCCGGCCCGGGCGGGAGACCGCGAGGGCATGATGGCGATGGCGCGGCGATTTCACGCCTGGTCGCCCAACATCACGGTCAAGCTGCCGGCGACCAGCGCGGGCCTGGATGTGCTCGAGCAATGCGTTGCCGAGGGCATTTCCGTCACCATGACCGTGAGCTTCACCGTGCCGCAGGTGCTGGCCGTTGCCGAGCGGCGCCGGAAAGGCATCCAGCGGGCCACAGCCCGGGAGATGGCTCCCGGAAGCTGCTTTCCTGTCCTCATGATCGGCAGGCTGGACGATTACCTGCGAGACGTGGCGCTGGATAGCCGGGCCGATGTGCCCGAGGGCGATATCCAGCAAGCCGGTCTGGCCGTCGCCAAACGGGCCTGCACGCTCCTTGAGGCGCGCGGTGAGGGAATGGAGATAATTGTCGCCGCCCTGCGCGGCCTTTACCACGCCACCGAGCTGGCTGGCGCCAAAATGATCTTGTCGATTTCCCCAAGCTGGCAAGAGCCTTTGATGTCCGGCTCATTGCCGGGCGAGGAGCGAATTGACCGCGAAGTTCCTCCGGCGGTCATCAAGAGGTTGTCCCGCATGAGAGAGTTTGTGCGGGCTTATGAGCCGGACGGGATGAAGCCCGAAGAGTTTATCAGCTTTGGGGCGACGCAGAGAACGCTGGCGCAATTCTACGACGCAGGTTGGAAATCAATGGAAAACTTCAAGCTCTAATCACCAATGAAACGAATCGGATTTATCGGTCTTGGCATCATGGGCAAGCCCATGGCGCGGAACCTTTTGAAAAGAGGTTACGAACTGAGAGTTTATGACGTTCTCCCCGAACCCGTGGCCGAGTTGGCGGGGGCCGGGGCCAGAGGCGCCGGCTCGGCGCTGGAGGTTGCCGAATCCAGCGATATTGTCATCACCATGCTTCCCAACACGCCCGAGGTGAAGCAGGCCGTGCTCGGGCCTGCCGGGGTGTTGGAGGGTGGGCGGCCGGGTTTGCTGCTGATTGACATGAGTTCCATCGCGCCGCTGGCCAGCCAGGAGATTTCCGCCCGTATGGGCGAGAAGGGCATCGTCATGCTTGACGCCCCCGTGAGCGGTGGCGAGCCCAAGGCCATCGAGGGCACCCTGGCGATCATGGTCGGCGGTCCGGAAAAGGCCTTCGAGGAGGCCAAGCCAATTCTCAGCGCCATGGGAAGCTCAGTGACCCACGTCGGGGAGATCGGCAGCGGCAATGTGGCCAAGCTGGCCAACCAAATCATCGTGGCCCTGAACATCGCGGCGATGTCCGAGGCCATGGTCCTGGCCGCCAAGGCGGGGGTCAGTCCCGAGAGAGTCTATCAGGCCATCCGGGGCGGCCTGGCCGGCAGCACCGTGCTGGACGCCAAAATGCCGCTGGTGCTCAAAGGCAATTTCAAGCCCGGTTTCCGCATCGAGCTTCACATCAAGGACCTCAGAAACGCGCTGGACACCGCCCACGACCTGGGCGTCCCGCTGCCGCTCTCCAGCGGCGTGATGGAAATCCTGCAAGCCCTGCGGACCGGCGGCCACCAGAAGGAAGACCACGGTGGCATCATCCAGTTCTACGAACAACTTGCCCGCGTGCAAGTCCGCGGCTAGCGGGACGTTGCAAGCCAGCCGTTCGATGCCTGGAGTAATCTGGCCGTTGTTGATGTGGGCGCAATTTCAAGTCAGCAGAAGATGAACGCCATGCACAGCGGCGGTGGCGATGTGAAACGCGTCCACCGCAGCCTTTGCCGGGAGCAAACGCGTGCAGGAAAAAGCCGCGCCCCTTTAAGCCTTTCCTCGCGATCCGGCTTCTCTTCCTTCTCGCTCAAATGGCCAGCCGTTTGGCCAGCGCCTCCCGTACGCGCTTCATTTCATCCCCGCTGAGCGCGCCGAGCCTCCGCTCAAGCTTGACAGTCGAAACGGTCTGAATCTGCTGCAGGTGGAATGCGCCCGGTTTCAGAAACGGCTTCGGGATGGAAAGCTCCAAGTGGTTTCCACGCAAGGCGGTTGTGTGGAGAAGCACGGTGACAATATCGAGATCATCGTCAGCGGGAGTGCCGGTCAGCAGCAAGGCCGGCCGGACCTTGGCCGCCATCCCGAAATCAACTATCCAGACTTCACCGGGATTGACGAAGGGCATCGTCCTCCTCCATTCGATCAAACATCAAGGCGCCGTCTAGCGCCGCCTGGTTGCACAGTTCAATATCCTGGTTTTGCACCGCCAGTTCGAGCAACCGCTGGCGCACCAACCGCAGCTCAGGCTCGGTCAACCTGGGCAGCTCATTGATGATTTCCGTCGCACTCATGGTGGGAGATTAATGCCCCTGGACGGGATTGTCAGGTTGAAAGTTGAATGCGGGACGCCAGCCGCGTGAACCCCAGCGGGAAGCCCTTCCGGCATAAGCGGGCCATCCGGGGACTGGGCGGCAACGCAGCGATCAGCATCTGGCAACTGGCCGAGACCTTCCGCTCCAATTGAGCGGCTTGAACCAGGGTCAGGCTGGAAACGGCCTGCCCTCCTTTTTCACCTTATGAAGACTCGCACCAAGCGATCCGCCCCCAGTACCCTCCATTCTCGCCACAGGGCCAAGCAGCAGTGGCCCGCCCAGCTCGCATACGCCATCTGGCCTGCCGCGCCCGCCGTGGCTCTCCGAAGGGCAGGCGACAAGCGACCGGTTCAGCCGTGGGATTTCCAGACCGGCCGGAGATAGCGGCGACCAGTGGGGCCTTGCCCCTGTGGACTCCGCGCTGGCCTTGTCGCTGCGCTCGGCCTCGACGCTCCGCGCCCTTTCCGGCTGGCGGAAAGGAGAGTGAACGTAAAAT
>Ga0181524_10003141_pt1 | contig 16332 bp, 14 predicted proteins | sample PEATcosm2014_Bin_34_FD_119761 | JGI IMG/M metagenome (GOLD analysis project Ga0181524, IMG submission 119761) | Peatland microbial communities from MTU Mesocosm Facility, Houghton, MI, USA - PEATcosm2014_Bin05_60_metaG | ecosystem: Environmental > Terrestrial > Soil > Wetlands > Peat | place...
GGTCGAGTCGTATTCCAGGCTGCTGGAAGAGTCATAGAAATGCTGCATGTCTCGAGTCCGCCCGCCGCACCTCATTGCCTCTCCAATCTGGCTCGATTGGCGACGGAAATGATCATCGTCTGGTAATGTTAATATAGTCAAAGTCGAGTTTTTTACAGCGTATGTCGCTGAATGGGTCCAGGCGACTTACTACATTCGTCTCCAAGAGCGAGGTCCGCAGCAAGATATTGGCTCATTTATCAAGAGGACCGATGACGCCGACCGAACTGGCGTCGATTGAGAACAAGCATACAAGCCATGTCAGCCGCGCCCTCGCAGAGCTCTGCGCAGAAGGACTCGTGGAACCGATTTCGACCTCCTCTAGGGAGAGGTACTATCGGGCAACTAACCGGGGCCTTACACTCACTTTGCAGTTCATGAAGATTGCGAAGTAGGCGACTTCCCTTTTCTGTCACCGAAGGTAGTATTCTTCTGCCTCGTTCTCCTGAAGCCCAGGTCAGGCGCTGCGCTACTGACCGTATCACCATCCGGCACAAACTCTGCACAGATAATCGAGATGTCCGCGCGTGGCCGCCTTTCGGGCATCTGTTAATAAGACCGTGAACGCGTCGGCTCCGTTGTGGTCAGGGTCGTCCTCTGCGGAATGGGCGCCATTGGCACTGAGATTCTGAAGTATCTGCTAGACAGATCGCACCAGATAGTGGGAGTTGTCGACAGCGATCCCAGCAAGGTCGGGAGGACGGTCGCGGAATTGACCGGCCTGCCTCTCGGAGTGAGGGTCTCCGCATCGCTTGGGGACCTCCAGGTCGCGGAGGCCGACGCAGCGATCTTCTCCACGAAATCGAGAATCGCTGACATAATGGAAGATCTGGCCTACGCGGCTTCGGCCGGCCTCGACGTGGTAACCACGTCTGAGGAGATGGCGTACCCTGAGTTCGCGAGCAAGGAGGCGGCAAGTACCCTTGACGCCCTGGCCAAGGAGAAGCGCGTGACGATCGTAGGGGTGGGTGTAAACCCAGGCTTCGTGATGGACTGGGTGCCGGCCGTCGCTGCTTCTGCAAGCAAGAGCCCGAGCAGCATCCACGTTGTCCGGTCGGTCGACGTCAGCAGGCGACGGCGCCAGCTCCAGGCGAAGACAGGAGTCGGGTTGACAAGGGCGAAGTTCGAGAAGGAGATGCAGGAAGGGAGGCTCGGGCACGTCGGTCTCACAGAATCGGCGCACCTGATCGCGTTGTCCCTGGGTGCGAAGCTTGAAGGGCTGAAGCACGGCGTCTTCCCCATCCTTGGGTCGGAAGACTACGTCATGGGGATAAGACAGTTCGCTGAGGGGATGGCCGGGTCCTGCAAAGTCAGGCTGGACCTGGAGATGTCGATGACTTCGGCCGACTTCGACGTGGTCGAGGTGAAGGGGGAACCGAACATTAAGCTCAGGTTTGAGAAGGGGGTCTTCGGTGACTCGGCTACGGTCGCCCTAGTCGTTCACGCTCTCGAGAGGGTCGGGAACGCGATGCCCGGGCTTCTGACCGTGCTCGACCTGCCGCTCGCCATCCGCTGAGTTATCGCGCTGCGGCGAGGAATGACTTAAAGCTGCACGCACACGTTCACCCGTGAGGCTGTGATGTTACAGAGTTACGGGAAGGTCCAGATGACCTGAAGGCATTAGACTGAGCCTCACTCACTCGTCAAGCGGCTGAATTCGGTAGATCACATTCAACCCCATCTGGTCGTCGAACCGACGGAGGGCCCTGTTAGCGGTCGGGGTGATTACGGCCTCGAGCAGCGGAAAGACCGTCCCCGAGATTACGTGCCCACCGATTACGCTCATGTCCCTCCTGCCGAACGTGCCGTGAAGATGAAGGAAAGGCTCTCCATCCTTGAGCGTGATGTTCCCAATCAAGCCCGTAACCTCGAAGAACCCGTCGTACTCGTGTTCCTCGTACCTCCTCGCTTTGCTGTTGAAATAAGCGAGCCGAAGCTGTTTGACTCCCCCAATCGCCTCGACCTTGGCCGTCCTAATCTTCTCCCTCTTCGCGATGGCGAGCAACCCGTCAGTGAGGCCCGTCCCGGACTCGAGGCTGTATATCTTGGACACGCCGAAGCCGGCCGCTGCACAGGTTAAAAGGATGGGAGCCGCCTCCAGACGTCGATTTCGTTTGCGCCTGCACCTGAACAAGCCCGGAATCCGGGCGTTGGGAGTCGCAGAGAGTTTCAGACCGGGACAGAAGACCTCGACGCTGGCCGGGGTCGTCATGAGGAGCGACCGCGTCGTCGACGGCCTGGCGCTCGGAAGGACGTCCGTCCGAGGAGACGACGCGTCTGCATCGATCGCGGGGCTTTGCCACAGGCTGAAGCGCAACGACGTCAACGTCTTGATGGTGTCAGGAGCGATCCTGAGCCTCTACAACATCGTCGACATCGACGAGCTATCGCGGAAGACTAGGTTGCCCGTAATCTGCCTGACATACAAGGAGACTTCGGGGATCGAAGATTCGATAAGGCGCCACTTCCCCGAAGGCGCGGAGGCGAAGCTGGAGGCCTACAGGAAGCTCGGAGGCAGGAAGAAGCTCAGACTGAAGTCGGGCCATCTGGTATTCGCTCGGACGGCGGGGCTCGAACAGGCAGAGGCCAAGTCCGTGCTCGACCTGTTCACACTTCAAGGGTCGATCCCGGAGCCCATCCGCGTGGCACAGCTTCTGGCGAGGGCCGCGGCGCCTAGACGATCTTCACGCCGGGATTGAGCAACCCCTTGGGGTCGAAGACCTTCCGGATCTGTTTCATTACTCCGTACGATTTCGGATACTGCCTTGCCACGTAAGGTGCCCTGAGCATGCCGTCGCCGTGCTCCCCGGTCATCGAGCCTCCCATCCTCCAGACCACCTCGAAGGATTCTTCCATGATCTCTTCCAGCATCCTCCGTTCGGAGGGAAGGCCCGGGTCGAGAAGGGGGCGGGCGTGCAGGTTGGCGTCACACGCGTGGCCGTAGGAGATGTAGCCCAGTCCTCTTCTCTCGAACTGGTCCTTCAGGAGTCTCACGAGGTCGCCGAGCCTCTCGGCCGGGACGACAAGGTCCTCGACTCCCGGCACGAGGATCTTCCTTCCTTCCCTGATTTCCAGGGCCAGGGTCAGCGTCTCGTTCCTGACCTCCCAGGCTTCGCGCACATCTGAGGGACTCGTCAGGACGAGCGGCTCGAACCCGCCGACCTTCGAGCCGGCGATTTCTTCCATCCTTTCTTGCAGCAGCTCCTCGGTCCCTTCGATTTCACAGAAGAGAAGGTATTCACCTTCGGTGCGAGAGTACTTGGCGATCCTCTTCTCCCTGCCCATCCTCCTGAAGACGGACTTGTCGACAAGCTCGACCGCGGTCGGGCCGTACCTCCTGAACGCGGAAACGAGGATATCGAGCTCGTCCAGCCCGGTCTCGACGATCAGGAGGATTCTCGACCCAGCCCTCACCCGGGTGGCAAACGTGATTTCCGTCAGCACGCCCAGCGTCCCCTCCGAGCCCACCAAGAGCCTCGGGAGGTCGCAGACCCCGTCGCGTAGCACCTTCTCGAGCCTATATCCGGAGGAGTTCTTCGTGACGCGGGGTTGCTCGCCCATAATGGTCTTCCAGTTGTCCACTAGGAGTCCCGCGACGGTCTTCGTGACCCTGTCGCCTGACAGCGCCTGTTCGATCGGGATGGTTGTCAGGCTCCGCGCGCCCTCGCCGGGGATGACCGCCCTCAGCCCCTCGACATAATCGATCGTTGAGCCGTATCTAGGCGTCCTCACGCCCGACGAGTTGTTGGCTACCATCCCTCCGACTGTGCAGTTGAGGTAGCTGGAAGGATCGACGGGCATCCACCTCCCGGTGGGCTCCAGCAGCTTGTTCAGGTCTCCCTTCACGAGAGCCGGTTCGCATCTCACCTTGCCTCCAGGGAGCACGGCCGCCATGCTCCGACCCTGGAGGAGGACCGATCCCCCCCCCACCGCCTGGCTCGGTATCGAAGTACCGGCGCCTCTGGGCGTCACTGACACGCCCGAGCGTCCCGCGAGTTCAAGGACCGATTCGACTTCGGCCTCAGTATCGGCCACGTAGCCCACCGTCGGCCTGATCTTGATGATGCCGGAGTCGCTCGAGAGCGCCTCCAGGTCCGCTTCGCTGTTCAGGACCTTCAACCTTCCGGGCCTGAGGGCGTCGCTATATTCGTCTTGCCCGGTCGCTGCGGCTTGACGACGACCTTTCCGCGCATGTCGGCGCGACAGTCGCAGGCAGGCGTGCGTCCCAGCGGTGCGGTAATCGCCAGCCCCGACGGGCATGACCAGAGCCTTCCGTTCTAGGCTGGAAGTCTCAGGTCGGCGGCCATCTCAAGCCATCTGGGGCCGACCTCCCTGACCCTCCTCGTCGCGATGCGGGTCCCTGGGGGGACCAGGCCGGAGAGCTCTTCGACCAGCCTGGCCGAGGCCTCGTCCTCGTTCTCGCCCAGAACGTGCCTGTAATAGTGGATGGCGGCCCGCTTCTTGGCCATCGCGAGCGCGGCAGGGAGGAACCTGTCTGCCTGAGAAGGATGGGGCATGAGGACCCGGTCGAACCTAGATTCCTCCCTCGTCGGCAGCTCCGCCGCGTCTCCCCTGATGACGCGGACCTTGTCCTGCACCTTGTTGAGCCGGTCGTTCTCTTCGTGGAGGTCGCAGGCATACTCGTTGATCTCGCAGCTGGTGACCCGCGCCCCCGCCTTCTTCGCGACCGTGATGGAGAACGGGCCCACCCCTGCGAACATGTTGAGCACGCGCTCCCTCGACGCCACCTTCCCTGCTATCGCGAGCCTCTCCGTGGAGAGCCTTGGCGAGAAGTAGCAGCGGGCGACGTCGACCCTGAAAATGCATCCGTTTTCTTTGTGGAGGGTCAGCGTCCTCTTCTCCCCTGCGATGTGCTTCAGTTTCCTGAGCCTGAACTCCCCCTCGATTCCTCCCTCCTGTTCGTAAACGCACTTCACGTTCTTCATCTCCTTGGTAAGAGCGCCGGCCAGCCGCCTCTTCTCAGCCGCCGAGAGTTCGGGAAGCCTGACTATCGCGATGTCCCCCACGACGTCGACCCCAGTCAAGACCCTCTCCGGGTGGCTAATGCGAGCCTCCTCCAGAACCTTCCTAATCAGCTTCAGGGGTCTCTTCCCTCTGAGAGGAGACGTAGTAGTATTCTCCCTTCATCTTCTGTTCCCTGTCCAGCTTGCTGCCCGGCTTGTTGACCCTCGGTCTTCCCGTGTTGACGTCCCTCCTGTAGGTCAGACCAACCTGCTTGAGGAACACGTTCATCCCGTCTTCCTTGCTCATTGGCTTGGTCGCTTCTCCGGCGACGCCCGGCTCTCCGGCGAAGACCATCAGCCTGTCGGAGACGATGTCGACCACCTGGAGGTCGTGGTCTATGATGATCGCCGCTTTTCCTCTCGCCTTGACCATCCTGTTGACTGCCCTTGCCACCACGAACCTGTCCTCGACGTCGAGGAAGGCCGACGGCTCGTCCAGGGCGTACACCTCCGCCTTCTGGGCCATCGTGGCCACTATCGCGACCTTCTGGAGTTCCCCTCCGCTCAGCTCCTTCATGTTCCTCGCCAGCAGCTTCTCCATCTTCAGCGGGACGGCAAGGGCGTCCTGCAGGTCGGGCTCGCCGTACCTCGTCCCCAGGGTCCTCGTGAAGAACTCGTCGACTGTGCCCTCGAAGGTTGAAGTCAGATACTGCGGCTTGTAGGCCACTGTCGTGTCCACGGCGACCCTTCCTTTGGCCGGCTTCTCCTCGCCAGCGACCATTCTGAGGAAGGTCGTCTTGCCCAGGGCGTTGGCGCCCACCACGCCGAGGATGGTGCCGCGGTTTATCTCTCCTCCTTCGACCTTTAGCTTGAAGTTATCATACGACTTCCTCAGGTCGGTGTATTTGGCCACGACTTCTTCGCTTTCGACGGTTTCGCCGGCCGCCTTCTGCCCGAAGGAGACGGCGTGGTCCCTGAACCTGATGTTCTCCTGCGGAAGATAGCCGTCGAGGAGCGAGTTTATGCCGGTCCTAGAGGCATAGAGCCCGGAGACGATGCCGTAGGCTCCCGGCTCGCCGTAGATTATCTGGACGTAGTTGGTCACGTAGTCGAGGAAGGCCATGTCGTGCTCGACGACTAGGACCGACTTGCCGGCTCGGGCTATGCTACTGATCAGCCTGGAGACCGCGAGCCGCTGGTAGACGTCGTTGTAAGACGACGGCTCGTCGAAGAGATAGAGGTCGGCCTCCTTGAGAGCCGTAGCCGCGACCGCGACCCTCTGCAGCTCCCCGCCGCTCAGGTCTGGGATTTTCTTGTCCAGGGTCTCTTGGAGGTTGAGAGCCTCGACCACCTCGGCCATCGCCTTCCTTTCATCCATCCGCCTGAGCAGGAGCTTCGTCTCCTTCTTCCACGCCTCCGGAAGCTTGTAGACTGCCTGCGGTTTGAGCGAGACCCTGAGCTCCCCGTCGGCGATCCTCTCGAAGTGCCCCTTCATCTCGCGCCCGCTCAGGTACGAGAGGAACCTGTCCCAGGTCGGCTCCTTTTCGTAGTCGCCCAGATTCGGAACCAGTTGTCCGGCGAGTATCTTGAGGGCCGTCGACTTTCCGATCCCGTTCCGACCGACTAGGCCGACCACTTGCCCCTTCCTGACCATCGGTATCCGGAAAAGCCTGAAGGAGTTAACCCCGTACTGGTGGATCTTCTCCGTCCTGAGTTCCTCGCTCAGGTTCAGGATGTCGATGGCGTCGAAGGGGCAGACCTTTGTGCAGATCCCGCAGCCGATGCAGAGTTCCTCTGAGATGAGCGCAATCCGGTTGTCCCCTAGCACTATGCACTCGTCGCCGTTGATGTTGACCGGGCACTCCTTGATGCACTCCAGCCCGCACTTCTTCGACTGGCAGAGATCCTCGTCCACGACCGCAACTCTGTGAACCATTGTCTCACCCTCAGCGCTCGCTGAGTCTCTTTGGGATGGGGCAGAATGAACAGATGGCCGGGTCGCCTTCGAGCTTCAGGCTCTCCACGCTGTGCCTCTGCCGCATGGACGCCCAGACAGTCTCCTCACGGGCCACTCCTGTCAGGTGAATCACTTCGTGCTCCACGATGATCGGGAGGAGCCTACACCTTGTACAGATAGGCTTTACGAAGGCGAGGGGCTTCAGGCTGCTCGCCATCATCGCGACGCCGGTCGTCCCGATCAGCCAGAAGACCACAATGTACCCAAGGATCCCGGTCGGCCCGCTGAGCAGCCAGCCGATGTCCAGGCTGGCGACCACGAGGATGAACCCCAGAATCAAACCCAACCTTCCCCCATGAAACGAGACTCCCCGCGTGCTCTTCGGGAAGGTCGGTGCCAGCAGAGGAGGCATCAACACCTGGAGGAGCGGCGAGAGGGTGATCACCTTCGTTCTCCTGGCCACCGACTCCCATCCGACACCCGCACCCGACAATTCTGGATTCGACCGCCCGAATGTCTATTTATCCGTGAACGGGACTCCTCCCTTGGGCGTCGTCACCGATTGGCGTTCCGTCCACTGAGCGGGCCCCCACGGTGCGAGTCACAGGTGGGCTCTCTTCTTGACCTGATGCCTCGCTTTGCTGAGCGCCTTCTCGATCGACTTCTTGCCATCCTGCAACCCGAAGTGCTCCAGGAGAACGCGCTCCCCCTCCTCGAAGCTTTCCTCCGTGAATAGGACCTGGAGGATAAGCCGTTCGGTATCGCTCAGGTCCATCGATTCGAGCGCAACATTCATCCTCGACTCGTCGTCGGCAAGGTCGTCAATCATCCTGCCCAGCCTTCTTGTCTGGTCCCGTATTCGTCTTCTTCTGAGGATTGCCTCCTCGGCTAGGTAATCCAGGTCAAAGCGCCTGTCCGGTTCCTCCGCGGGCGCGAAAGACTTCCGGCTGAGCTTCACCAGCGTGAGGTCACCCGCAGAGAAGTCTCCCAGCCTCGTTCCCTTCGCCGCGTAGACCTTGCGGACCGCCAGGCCAGGGCTCCTCACGCTTTTCTCCTCGACCAGCCCCAGCTCTTCCAGCTTCTTCAGGTGCTTTAGCACTCCCTGGATTGAGATTCCGGTGGCGGCTGCCAGCTCTCCCAAAGTCCGCGGTCTGGTCGAGACGAGGTCCGCCACCTTGAGCCTGGTGCGGGAGGAGATTACTTCTGGGAGTGGGTCGCGAGTCACTCTTCGTTGGGCGGCAAAGGGTTTATAAAAGGGTTTAACTCGGAGGTAATCAACCAAAGGTTAAACACTTGACTGAAGACAGAAGAAAGAATCTGAGGGACATGCTGGACGAGTTGGACAAGTACTTCGAAGAGTTCGAAAAAGACGTCCAGAACGTCGTCAGGGACAGCATCTCGGCCGTCCATTCGCAGACCGAACCCTACGTGGCAGGATTCTCGTTCAGGCTCAGCCCGGAGGGGAGGCCGAGCGTCCAGTTCTTCGGCGACAGCCCTCTGAATCACGACGGCTTCCGGTCGCCTATGAACGAGCAGATACTTGACGAGAAGAAGGGCCTGCTCAGGCTCGTGTTGGACATGCCCGGAGTGGAGAAGGGCGACATCAACGTGGAGGCGACCGAGGACAGCGCGGTCGTGACCGCCGAGAGGGACTCCAGGAAGTACAAGGCCGACATCGGTCTGAAGGCGCAGGTCCAGCCTGACAGCGGGAAAGCCGAATACAGAAACGGTCTCTTGGAAATTTCGTTTTCGTTGAGGGACAAGACTAATAAGGGCTACAAGAGGGTAAACATTGTCTGAGGGTTCGTCAGGGTTGAGTCAGCAACAGGTCCAACTAAAGGTCCTCGAAGCCTACACGCGTGACGTAGGCAGAGGCGTCGCAAGGATTGACTACGACGCGATGGACGCGCTCGACGCTTCGACGGGCGACGTGATTGAGATCAAGGGGAAGAGGCGGACGGTGGCGAAGTGCCTTCCGTTGTATCCCTCGGACGAGGGCAGGGGAATAGTCAGGATCGACGGTCTGATCAGGAACAACGCGGGCGTAGCCATCGGCGACGTCGTCGCCATCAAGAAGGTGAAGGCACCTCCGGCCGAAAAGGTCGTCGTGGCGCCGCTCGAGGCGGTGCCCCCGATAGACGAGCGATACCTAGCCGACGCCCTCGAAAGCGTCCCGGTCACGAAGGGGGACAACATCATGATTCCCTACTTCGGAGGCAGACTCACGTTCCAGGTGGTCGGCATCAGCCCGGTCGCCGACGCGGCGCTGATTACCCAGCGCACCGTTTTCGTGATCTCTGAGAAGGGGGAGTCGCTCCGTGGCGTCCCGCAAGTTACCTACGAAGACATCGGCGGCCTGAAGGACGAGATCCAGAAGGTAAGGGAGATGATCGAGCTCCCACTCCGCCACCCCGAGATCTTCGAAAAGCTCGGCGTGGAAGCGCCCAAGGGGATCCTCCTCTACGGCCCGCCGGGGACGGGTAAGACGCTTCTTGCGAAGGCCGTTGCCACCGAGAGCAACGCACACTTCATCCCGATCAGCGGACCCGAGATTATGTCGAAGTTCTACGGAGAGAGCGAGGCCAGGCTCAGGGAGATCTTCAAGGAGGCGAAGGAGAAGGCACCCTCGATAGTCTTCATCGACGAGATCGATTCCATCGCTCCGAAGAGGGAGGAGGTGACAGGCGAAGTCGAAAGACGTGTCGTCAGCCAGCTACTTTCGTTGATGGACGGTCTGGAGGCGAGAGGGAAGGTCATAGTCATAGCCGCCACGAACCGCCCCAACGCCATCGACCCCGCGCTCAGGAGGCCCGGAAGGTTCGACAGGGAGATCGAGATCAAAGTACCCGCGAAGAACGGAAGGCTGGAGATCCTTCAGATTCACACCAGGCACATGCCGCTGGTTCAGGCTTCTGAATCGGACAAATCGATCAGAACTGCTGATATCGTGGATCTCGAGAAATTGGCAGCCGTCACACACGGATTCGTGGGTGCAGACCTCGAATACCTGTGCAAAGAAGCCGCCATGAAGACGCTCCGAAGGAACCTCCCAGACATTCAATTGGAGGAAGATAGACTGTCTCCGGAGACTCTGGAAAAGTTGACCGTAACTATGCCTGATTTCGAGGGTGCGTTAAGAGACGTCACGCCCTCTGCGATGAGAGAGGTATATCTGGAAACCCCCGATGTGACATGGGCAGAGATTGGCGGTCTTGACACTGTGAAGAGGGAACTACAGGAGGCGGTCGAATGGCCTCTGAAGTACCCGGATCTTTATGAGAGGACTGGATATACGATGCCCAAAGGAATTCTCCTCTTCGGATCCTCTGGAACAGGAAAGACCATGCTCGCCAAGGCTGTAGCGACGGAGAGCGAGGCGAACTTCATCAGTGTTAGAGGACCGGAGCTCCTTAGCAAATGGGTAGGCGAGTCTGAAAGGGGGATCAGGGAAGTCTTCCGCAGAGCCAGGCAGGCATCCCCTTGTGTAATATTCTTTGACGAGCTCGACGCGGTGGCTCCTGTAAGAGGGATGGGTGGAGATAGTATGGTGACTGAGAGGGTCGTGAGTCAGCTTCTTACCGAATTGGACGGCATCCAAAGCCTGCAAGGGGTCGTCGTACTTGCTGCTACGAATAGGATTGAGTTGATCGATCCCGCCTTGCTCCGCGCCGGGAGATTTGACAAGTTGGTCCAAGTCCCTCTTCCGGACAAGGATTCGCGAAGAGAGATCCTGAGAATCAATCTCATCGAGTCGCGTGAAAAGAGAATAAAGCAGATGGAAGAAGTCCTCGAATCAGTGAAGCATGACATTGGAGTGCAGACCGAGAAACTAGAACACACCAAGGACGGAGACGAGCTCAAGAGAGCTCACGATGACATTGCGAAGAAGAAAAACCAGGCAGAAGAAGTTACTAGAAGGATAAGCAGGAAAACGGACGAGCTCAATGCCTTGCGGGCGAGTCTGGACGAGGTGGCAGAAAAGACGGAGGGGCTGAGCGGGGCAGACATGTCAGCCATTGCAAACACGGCAGTTTCAATAGTGTTGCAGGCTTTTGTTTCAAAGCATCCGGACCCGGAGAGCGGAAAGAAGCACATAGACGATGCAATAGTCACCCAGGCTGACTTGATGCAGGCGATAGAGAAAGTCAGAACCTCTAGAGAAGGGAGACCAAAGGAGAGAATCTCCGTTCCCTACTACAGATAGGCCTTCGTCCTTCAAACCGCTGACCTCGCGACACGCGGCCATGCCTGACTGCCTGCTCTGCGCTCGAAGGCAGCCTTTTGCGCATCTGAACGTGGCCAACGACGTGAGGGTGCAGGCCAACGTAGGGCCGATCTGGAGCTCTCTGGGGGCCACGCGGCTCCCAGCAAGGCTCTGACAAGGTTATAATTCGACCCCCGGAATCGGCTGCACGTTGCAACAGAGCCCCCGTATCTTCGGTAGAGGAACTTGGCTCGACAAGGTCGCGAAGGACACGGTCGAGCGGGAGAAGACGCTCGGCAGGAAGCTCTCCGTGGTCCGAGTCGAGAGCGGGCTCGGCGCCTCGGGACTTCCTCACATCGGCAGCGTCGGCGACGCGATCAGGAGCTTCGGCGTCAAGCTAGCGCTTGAGACCGCGGGGTACAAGTCGGAACTCGTAGCCTATTCTGACGACTTCGACGGTCTGAGGAAGATCCCTGCGGGCTTCCCGGCCTGGCTTAAGGATTACATCGCCCATCCCGTGTCGAGGATCCCAGACCCCTTCGACTGCCATGCTTCGTACGCAGAACACGTCGGGTTCCTGCTGCGAGATTCGCTAGACAAGCTGGGGGTGGAATACAGGTTCCAGAGCGGCACCGAGGCGTACAAGTCCGGGCTCCTGAACGACCAGATTCGGCTGATCCTGTCACATTCGAAGTCCATCGGGAGGAAGATCAACGAGCTAGTGGGCCAGTCGAAGTACGAACAGAACCTGCCCTACACCCCGGTCTGCGACCAGTGCGACCGCATCTACACCACCCAGTCGCTCTCCTTCAACCCGAAGAAGGACACCGTCCACTACAGGTGCGAGGGCACAGAGCTCGGGGACCGGTTCCTGAAGGGGTGCGGCTATGAAGGGGACGCGAGAATCTCCGAGGGCAACGGCAAGCTGATGTGGAAGGTCGAGTTCGCCGCGAGGTGGGCGGCCTTCGACATCAGGTTCGAGGCCCACGGGAAGGAGCTGACGGATTCGGTGAAGATAAACGACTGGGTCGCGGAGCACGCCCTGAAGTACCCGCCTCCCTTCCACGCCAGGTACGAGCTCTTCCAGGACAAGTCCGGGCGGAAGATCTCGAAGTCGGTGGGGAACCTCGTGACGCCTGGCGAGTGGCTGGAGTACGCTTCGCCCGAAAGCCTCAGGCTCCTGATGTACAAGAGGATCGTCGGCACCAGGAACGTCTCCCTGGAAGACATCCCGGTCTACATGGAGGACTTCGACGACCTCGAGGAGTACTACTTCTCGAAGGTCAAGGACCCCAATCGGATGAAGGACGCCAAGCAGAGGGGGCTCTACGAGTACACCATGTTGCTGAGGGTCCCGAAGGTGATGGGTGTGCACGTCCCCTACAGGCTGCTCTCCCAACTCGTCGCGGTCGCGCCGAAGGGCTCTGAAGAGGACTACGTCGTGAAGCGGCTGATCGCCTACGGGATGGTGGAGGAACCGACCCCCGAGCTCAGAAGACGGATCGCCTGGGCTTCGAGGTGGGCCGGGAGGGAGGGGAGGCCGGTCGGGAGGCAGGTGGAGGTCAGCCCGAGTGTCAGGAACGCGGTTCGGGAATTCGCGGGAACGATTCAGAGACTCTCCGACCCCGACGCCATCCAGAACGCGGCTTTCGAGGCGGTGAAGAAGAACGGTCTGAAACCTAGGGACTTCTTCCCCGTGGTCTACTCGATTCTGCTCGGCTCAGACAGGGGCCCGAGGCTGGGCCCCTACGTCGTCGACTCCGGCCCCGCGGCCGTTAGCAAGTCTCTTCTCGACGCGGTCGTCACCTGAATCAGTCAGGCCTCTGGGCATCATGCATGTGACGCGGAGCAGCGTCGATTAGAGATTGGCGAGAAAGCAAAAAGGATGCTTCTCGATTTCTAGGTCCAGCTTCTCGAAGCTCGACACCGTCCCGACGTCGTACCATGCCTCTTCCGTATAGTACGTGGCCACCTTCAGGTTCCTCTCCGGCAGGGCGGGCAGAAGGTGCGTCATCAGGTCCGTGTTCTCTCGGTTCGCGAAGCGCGTGATCCTTCCACGTCTGGGGGCTAGAAAGATAGTCGTGAAAAGCGCCCGCTGATAGGGTGTGGAAGGATTCGAGGACGCTCCATCGCAAGTCTGAACACATAAGAATCGCGTCTACACGAGGCTTCTCGGGCCCGTAGCCTAGCCTCGCGTGAGGGGAAAGGGGTGGAAAGAGATCTCCACGCCAACTCCACATACGGATCAGGGCATCAACCTGGAAGGGTGCACGCCTGCGGTTGCCTCCGGCAGAAAGCTGAAGGCCGTGGGTTCGAATCCCACCGGGCCCGCTCAAGATAAGCCCAGAATGAGCTTTGTTTGTCCGGATTAGGAGGATGACTCCTCCGGCGACAGCAGAAGACCCTGGCCTCGGTCTCCTCGCAAGCGTTCCGAGGACTCGCTCTTTTACCCAACTTTCAGGAACGTCAGGCCACTGGGCTGAAGGAAACGATCAACTAAGAGAACAGAACGATCAGCCCAGACAAGAACTGTGAATCGAGAGATGACATGAAGTACGTCTCGTGCCTCCTTATTAGGGTGGGCGGCCCGAGAGTCCGCGTCTTGGAAGCCAAATTCACTTACGTCGGAATCAGGGTCAAGAACATGAAGAAATCGATTGACTTCTATACCAAGTTTCTTGGGATGAGGGACAAGGGCCATTCTAGAATCGAAGTTGCGAAGGGAGACGTGGCCTTCCTGGAATCGGGGGACGGGAAGTTCGGGATAGAGCTGAACCACTACGACGCCAAGAGTCCCTTCAACGTGAAGTATGTCGTCGGAGAAGGGCTCGACCATCTCGCGTTCGGGGTAGGGGACCTCGACGCGTCGCTAGAACAGGCAAAGAAGCTCGGCCACAAGTTTCTGAAGGAGATCAAGACCAAGAAGAGCCGCTGGGCCTATGTGGAGGACCCGAACGGAATCTGGATAGAGCTGTTTAAGGCCAGTTAATAGATATCCGAACTACCAGCCTTCCAACCGTTCTTCATAGATTTTGGCGCAGGAAACCCCGTTCTTTAGGACGGGGAGGAATGTGGCAAGAGCGGTTAAACGGCAGTGCTGTAGATAGGAAGCGCGCGCGCGCGCGCTGAAGTGCCCCTAGGTCCATCAACGCACCGTTTATGGAGCGAATCCCACCGGGCCCACTGACAATCTCCGTTAGATTCGTGACTCGAGGGGCGTGGCTTAATACTCACTGAGGTTTTCTGAATCTCCCAGGCATCAAACGAATGGGCGTCATATCCCGCTTCGAGAAATTCTTTGTCAACAGAGCGAGCGAGCGAAACGCCCAGGAATTTCTCAAAATGACTCGCGAGGGCGTAACTGTACCAAACGGGACGAGTATGCTTGAGTTGGGCGCGGGGAAAGGTGCGCTCTCCTACTCACTTTACCAGAACTTCGTCCCGAGGTGGCTGGTGGTGACAGATTACGACCCTTCGCAGGTGGCGTTGGCCGGATCCTACTTCAAAAGCGAGATTGGGGGCATTCCTGAGAATGTCGAGACCAGGACAGCCGACGCCTTGAGCCTTCCCTTCGCAGACGAGAACTTTGACGTTGTGTTCACGAGGTTCGTCCTCCATCATGTGGAGAAGCGGAGGTGGCACTTCAGGAGTATCCCAAGGGCCCTGGACGAAATTCACAGGGTCCTGAAGGTCGATGGCTTGTTCGTCTATCAGGAGGCATTCAACAAATCAAAGATACAAGAGTACCTCGTCGACTTGGGTTTCGACAAGGTCTTCGAAAAGGCGAACTGGCATAATTGTTTCTGCATTTTCAGGAAAAACCATCCAGTAAAGAACCCGAACAAGTCGGAATCCTAGCCGGGCTATTTATGATAGGCTTAAAACGAGCCTTATCTCTCCAAATAAGCTTGATTCGGGCTAAATCTAGGGCCGAACCCATTTGGGGTAGCCGGGATTTCAGGTTCTCCTCGGTTTCCCAAGTGCCAGCATGGCGGGAGCATAGAAGATCGCCAAAAGCAGGAGGAGCAGAAGCAGCTGCGCGATGTTTGCATGGTTAACTATTCCTTGTATCGAATACGCGGCGATCAGGCCCAAGCTTGTAACGCTGTGGGCCTTTATCATGTCCAGGTTTGCAGGCGCCAGCCTTACTGAATTCTCATAGCTCTCTCGCAGCGTCTGCATTGATCTCAGGACGAGAGGCAACGACGCGAATGCGAGCAACGCTGTCAGGGGCAGCACTCTATACAGCACCCCTAGAGTTATGACTGCGTAGGTGCAAGCCCAACTTGCAAAGTACAGGTGAACGCCGGCCCCTTTTCCGTACCTTGCTACGAGTGTGAGTTTTCCTGCGAGTCGGTCCTCATGGTAGTCTGGGATTTCGTTTATGATTATCATTGAGAAGAGCATTATTCCCAGTGGCAACGTGGCAACGAATGCTTGTAAGCTCAGTTTTTGGGTTTGGACGAAGTAGGATCCCAAGCCTATGGTGGTGCCGAAGTTCACGAGCTGGCTAAGTTCGCCTAGACCATGGTGGGAGAAACTTATCGGCGGTGCAGCGTAGAAGACAGAGCAAGAAACGCCTAACAAACAGAACAGCAACACGGGTAACCCTCTGGCAACCGTCAAGTACAGTCCAATCGCAACTGTTGCGGAGAAGCAGATGACGCAGGCTTTGAACATGGTTGATGGGCGAATTAGTCCCCCGCCAAGAGTGCCGCTGCCGCCTGAGTAGGGATTTTTTTCTTTAGACCTCAACTTGTCCACCGCATGTTCGTAGTCGAAGTAATCGTCGGCCATGTTCAGCGCCATGTGGTTGATTACCACCCCAATCAAGACGAGAAGGAAGTAGAATGGGTAGAATGTGTGATCCACAGTTAGAGCCACCGCAGCGCCCAGAGTCGCAGGGAAGATACTCGGGGGAATGAAATGATAGCGAAGAGCTTTCAACCACAGGCGCGCTTTGGTCGGTTCTGAACCAGGCATTCCGCAATCCCAGGAAAGTCTCAGAGATGATTTAGCTTTAACAGCAGCAACGGAATCATCCTTCCTTGAGCTTGCGCGGGCCAGTACAGAACCCGAACAGGTCGGAATCCTAACCGGGCTATCGTAAGGCCTGGAATCCACTTTCCAGACCTGTTTGGGGGCGAGTCCCTCCGGGCCCGCTTCCA
>Ga0181524_10003142_pt1 | contig 16330 bp, 12 predicted proteins | sample PEATcosm2014_Bin_34_FD_119761 | JGI IMG/M metagenome (GOLD analysis project Ga0181524, IMG submission 119761) | Peatland microbial communities from MTU Mesocosm Facility, Houghton, MI, USA - PEATcosm2014_Bin05_60_metaG | ecosystem: Environmental > Terrestrial > Soil > Wetlands > Peat | place...
ACAGTTGGGGACCTTATCGAATCGAGGAAGGATGTCTACTCAATCGCCGACGACCTCACCGTGCACGAGGCCGCTCGCTACTTGCGGGAGAAACAGGTCCGATCAGTCGGTATATGCGACCGGAATGGCAAGCTTCTGGGAGTCGTCTCCCAAAGTGACATTTCAGACAAAGTGGCAGCAGAGAACAAGTGCCCGGCCTGGATGCACGTGTCTGAAATCATGACCTCGCACCTCACTGTTGTGCCGCCTGAAACGCCCTTGGATGAGTGTGTACGGCTCATGGAGAAGCACGGCTTTTACCACCTGCCGGTCATGAACCACCAAGGGCATTATCGCGGGATGATCTCGGTAAAAGACCTGCTCACGGTCATCGCGTCAGACGAGAAGGCCCGAGCTGACATGCTGGAGGCGTTTGTTTTTCCGCAGCGATAGATGGGGAAAGCCGGGTTTCAGGTGCCAGGTTTCAGGTAGGCGCGATCCAAAATAGAGAATTGCCCTGACCTCCAGCACCTGAGACCTGACACCAGGCCGTCGCGATTGGCCTGAGATTTGTGGTATACCTACATGGCCCACGTGTCTGGAGTTATCTCCGGGCCCCACTGCGGCTGGAGGATTACTGCCATGCTCAAGCTCAATCGCCACGACGGCCTGCTCGTCTTGCTGCGCCGAACGTTGACTCTGCTGCCACTACTCATCATGGTTGTTCTTGCATTGGTTGTGCCTGCTAAGGTTCACGGGCAAGAGGCTTCTTCTTCTGAGATGGAACTGAAAACCACCTCATTCACGCCGGGCGGTTTCATACCCAAGCGGTTCACCTGCGAGGCCGCAGATGTCTCGCCGGCCCTCGCCTGGACGGACCCGCCCCAGGGCACTCGGAGCTTCGCCATCATCGAGGACGACCCTGACGCCCCCTCGGGGACCTTTGTCCATTGGGTGGTGTATGATCTGCCGGCTGCTTACCGCAAACTCCCGGAGGCTTTATCGGGAAACGACCAGATGCCTGGCGGGGGACGCCAAGGGACCAACGACTTTTCAAGAACAGGCTATAGCGGCCCCTGCCCCCCACCGGGAAGACCGCACCGCTACTTCATCAGCCTTTATGCAGTTGGCGCAATATTGAATTTGCGCCCCGCTGCGACCAGAAAAGAACTTGATGAGGCAATGCAGGGTCACATTCTTGCCCAGGCGAAGTTGATGGGCCGCTATCAACGCTGACCATTCACTCTCGATCGAACTTGCTCGAGTCGCTGCCCTAGCGCTGCCCCCGCATCGCGGGGTCAGCATGATGGGAAAGCGAGAAAATGCCGGCCCCGCAGGGCGGGGTCGACGTTACTGTGTACTTCCATGGAGACCTTTCATGGAGACCTTGACATTCCTACTCTCAGAAGATAATCTCGGGCGGTCCGAGCGGCTCTCAGAGAGGCATTTCGAGGCCGCTCAGGGAGCGCTGGCAAAAAACAGGAAATGTTTCTGACAACATCCATCCAACGAGATTACCCATGACATCCAATTTCAGTCGCCGACACGCTTTGAAACTCCTCGGACTCGCCGCTCTTTCGTCGCAACTTGATGCAGCTACGGACAAGCCCCTGAGGGGAATCTTTCCGATTATGGCCACTCCGTACACTTCTTCAAATCAAGTGGATTACGAAGATTTGGAGAAAGAGGTCGAGTTCATGATACGCTGCGGCGCTAACGGCATGGTCTGGCCGCAGCTTGCCAGCGAATACCTGTATCTCAGCCGAGAAGAACGGCGTCGTGGGATGCGAGTGCTCGCCAGGGCAATGAAGGGCAAAAAACCGGCGCTGGTTTTAGGAGTTCAAGCCGCGACCAAAGAGGATGCCGTGGAATATGCCGAGTTAGCCGAAGAACTCTCGCCAGATGCGATGATCGCCATCCCGCCCACGGGGGCTAAGTCGCTCGATGATTTCCGCGATTATTATCGGGCTCTCTCCCGCATCGCCAAGCGCCCTTTTTTCATCCAGACCAGCGGCGGTGAACCCGGCATCGATCCTACTGTGGACTTCCTGATTGAAATGGCACGCGAGTCGCCGAATTTTGGCTATGTGAAAGAAGAACATAGTCCGATCTACGAAAACATCCATGCTCTCGCCATGGCGCGTCCCACTATTAAAGCAGTATTCAGTGGGCCGGTCGAGCTTTACGCAATGCGGATGGGATGCGACGGATGCATGCCGGAGGCACTTTATCCCGATATCGATGTGCAAATGTGGGACCTTTATCACTCGGGTCGCGAAGAGAAAGCGCGGGAGATCTTCAGCAAGCGGTTACTAATGAGCACTACGGCACAAGATATTCCAGGGACACGACCTTATATCATGAAAAAACGCGGGGTGTTTAAAATGGCATTTTCGCGCCGAGAAAACACCAATTTGACGGCCGACGCGATTCGGGAAATTGATTTTGAGTTTGAGGCATTGAAGCCCTACTTCAAGCTCGCTCCTAATTTCTTGTAAACGACGGAGGGTGCCCAGCGTATTTGCCGTGGCAGCCATCCGGTTACAGGCAAGCAGGATGAGCGCTTCGTATCGTTGGTCCCGATGTTCCAGCAGCCTGCAACCGATAACGACTTCATGCTGTGCCCACAAGGTCTTTTCGAGCTGCCAGTGATTCGCCTCGACGTCTCGCGCGCCCATGAAATATCCGCCGTAAACGTCGTCCCATGCAACGTCCGCATGAAGGAGGAATGACTATGTCGAACGCCCCACTCAAGATCATATGCGTCCAACTGCTCTTGGCCGCGTTCTATCTCTTTGCCTTCTCCAAAAGCACGCCCGCGCAAGGTAGCGCCGACACGCGCGCCCTGGAACGCTTGAAATGGATGCGCCAAAACGAAGGGAACCTCTGGAATGTTAATCCCGATGAAGGCGCGTTTCTGCACGATTTGGCAGAGAAAGTCCACGCCAAGGAGGGGCTCGAAATCGGCACCTCGAACGGCTATTCCTCGATCTGGATAGGGATGGGCCTTCGCCAGCAGCGCGGCCATCTGCTGACCATGGAAATTGACGAGGGCCGGGCAAAGCTTGCCCAAGCCAATTTCCGAGCCGCAGGCTTGGATTCGGTAATTACACTGAAACTGGGCGATGCGCTCCGGGAAATTCCCAAACTTCGCGGTCCTTATGACTTCGTCTTTATCGACGCCTGGAAACAGGACTACGTGAAGTACCTCGACATGGTCATCCCCATGGTCAGACCAGGAGGTGTGATCACGGCGCACAACGTCACCGACCTCAAGGAAGAGCTCACCGATTTCATTAGAGCTGTTCAGACGAACCCGCAACTAAGAACCACTATTGAGAATCCCGGCCCAGGTGGTTTTTCAGTTAGCTATAAGCTTCCAGCGAAATGACGGAACCACTCACAGCGAGGACACGATCTGCGCCTCGGTGGGAAGTAAACAATCGGCAGTAGGCGGAAAGCAGCATGCAGAAAACAAGGGTTGGCAATTAGGCCCTTGGGGCATTCAGATCGACAAAAGCTTGCCGATCCTAGGTTGCGCTTCGTGCCTGCAGCTTTTCCCGAGCGCAGTCTCGGAAGAAGCGCAGGACTGTTGCAGGGTGGGAAAGCTAAGAAACATGGAGAAAGTACAATTATTTTATCCTTGACATCGAGTTTTGACCTGAAGTACTAATGGCGGCGCAAAGCTCTTGGTGTGTCAAGCGGTGGTGGCAGAGACTGGCTCACGCCCGGGAAGTGGAGGGTTGTTCTGAAGACTCACCTGACAGAAGGGAACGCAGGCCAATGCAAAGGTAAGACTTTTTGCAGTTTGCGGCCCTCCCCGGCCTGCCGCGGGTAGGCCTCGTGTTGCCCAAGAGGACGCGAATAGAGAAGACACCATAGGAGGTGAAATGTATATCGGTCGTCGAGAGTTGATTAAAACTGTTTTTGCTTCGGCTTGCCTGCGGACGTTTGGCGCGACCGCTTTTGGCGCGACCACAACACCGGTTGAGGTTTACGGGCAACGCGCTCAGAGGCTGGTTGCGCAACATCGCCGTAACGTGGGCCGCTTGAAGGCGCCAGCGGAGCTGGTGACCGAGGATTTGTTTGCCGGACGCGGGTTGAAGCTCAGCGGTCCCGACAAGGGATGGATCTCAGAAGGCTTAGGCCGCGCCGGAGGCTTGATGGTCACCGGGCAACTCTCCCCGACCGCAACCGCGAACCCGGGCGATGTTGTGTGGCTTAGCTATTGCGCGAGCACCTATGATGCTCAGGTGAAAAGAGCTGCTGAACTGGAATCGCAGAAATGCATGGTCCTGGCGTTTGGCCCACATCCGGCCAGTGGTGTGCCAAAATTCCAGCATTGGATCGACAGCCTGACGCCATGGAATGCGGATCAGAACTTCGCGCTGCTGGGCAATGTGCTTTCGCTTTGGACCCTGACCGGGGAAGTCGCGGCCGCATCGGCCCGTCGGGGTAAGACGCTGGTGTTCTGGCAAAGCATCTGGATGTCAACGCTTCACCCCGAGATGAAGGGACGCAATGAGCGTTACCGGGGCCATACCTTTCACACGCCGGGCGAACCCCAGATGAAGCCCGTGCTGGCAGGAGTGGCGGCAGAGGCCTACCTGGATGCCATCAAGAAGATGCTGAATGAAATCCAAACCCAAGAGCTTGATAAGATTGTGACCGTGGGCAAGGAGGTAGGACGCCGGTCGGCTTCCCGCCCGGTTCCTATCTCCATCATGTCGCACATGATGCATGACGAACTGCGGGATGAAGGCAAGTTGTTTAAGGACTACAAGGGCGACAACGATCACCTGCCAGAAGCCCTGGGTTCGGACGGGTACTTGGTCTACTTGGGCTACTACGACGGTGTTTCAACCGGTATGTGGGACGCGGTGCGCAAGGCCAACGCCAAGGCAGTTTGGATCATCGTCCCGGTGCCAGGGCAAACGCTGAATTACCAACAGTACGGTGACGTGGTCATCAACCAGCACTATGAAGAAGGCGACGCCGCCGTCAAGATGCCCGGCTACGACGTTCAGATTCTGCCGCCCTCGGGGGTCGCTCAACTGTTCATTTACGAGATGATGATGCGCGCGGCCGGAGGCAGCAGTCGAGTGGCTTGATCCTGTGGGCGCGATCCCCCGCGCAAGGGAGAAGCCGTAAAGAACTCGACAGCGCGCGGTTTCGGCTGATGTAACCCATTGAGAATTCGCGTACGGGCACGCCATGGCGTGCCCGTACGAGGAGTCGGTCAAGAGTATCCGAGTAGTGAAGACATCATCATAGGAGGTACTATGCAGATAGGTCGTAGGGAATTGATTAAAACTGTTCTTGCTTCGGCTTGCATGCAGGGGTTAAACGCGACCGCTTTCGGCGCCACCACATCGCCGGTTGACGTTTACGTGCAACGCGCTGAGAGGCTGGTTGCGCAACAGCGCCGTAACGTGGGCCGCTTGAAAGCGCCAGCCGAATTGGTGGCCGATGCTTTGTTGGCCGGAGGCACTTTGAACCTGGGTGGCGGCCAGGTGGGTTGGATCCGGGAGGGTGAAGGCCGATCCGGAGGCGTGATGCATCTCGGGCAGGTCTCCTCGGCCAAACCGGGGAATCCGGGCGATATCGCTTGGCTTAGCTATGCCGCGGATAGTTATGATGCACAATTAAAGTCCGCGGCAGAACTGGAGTCGAAGAAGTGCCTGGTCATGGCATTTGGGCCCCGTCCGGCCAGTGGCGCGCCAGGATTCAAGCATTGGATCGACAGCATGACGCCTTGGAATGCGGATCAGAACTTCACTTTGCTGGGCAATGTGCTTTCGCTTTGGACCCTCACCGGGGAAGTCGCAGCCGCTACAGCCCGTCGGGGCAAAACGGTCGTGTTTTGGCAGAGCATCTTAATGCCGAAACTCCATCCGGAACTTGTGGGACGCAACGACCGCTACCAGGGGCGCACGTTTCACAAAGAAGGGGAACCCCACATGGAGCCTATGCAGCCCGGGGTGGCGGCAGGCGCCTATCTGGATTCCATCGGCAAGACGCTTCATGATATTCAGGCAGAGGAACTCGGCAAGATCGTCAGTGTGGCGAAGGAGTTGGGGCACCGGCCCGCCTCCAACCGTGCCTTATACATTGCCACTACGCACATGGTGACCGCTGAAGTCTTGGACGGCATCAAATGGATCAAAGAATTCAAAGGGGACGACGAGCACTTGACTGCCGCCCTCGGCTCGGACGGGTATCTGATCTGGATGGGCTACTACGACGGTGTTCCGTCTGACAAATGGGACGCGGTGCGCCGGGCCAAAGCCAAGGCGGCATGGATCGTGGTCCCGCTGCCGGGCCAGAAAATGGACTTCGAACAGTACGGCGACGTCTACATCAATCAGCACTGGGACCCCGGCGACGCCGTCGTCCAGATGCCCGGCTACGACGTTCGGATTCTGCCGGCAATGGGGGTCGCTCAACTGTTCATTTTGGAGGTGATGCGGCGCGCGGCCCGAAGCTGAAATTAGTTGACATGATCCTCCGGGGCGCGACCCCTTGAATGTCAACTGGTGGAGTGACGTTCCCCAACCCACCCAAGCGCGTCTGCTTTGAAAGGATGCCGAGGCGCCGCCGGCCATGACGAGCGGGAAGATCCACATGGTGACAGTGGCCGGCGGCTAAGGCATCCGGACTAAGCCCACATTTCCTTATTGCCTTAAAGTTCTATTGACCATGGATGCGTAACGGGGTCGCCTGTACGTAGAATTTTGCGTGGTCGCTGAGGCGCTCGACACCGAAAACCCGCCCGTACGATTGCAATCTGAGGCAGTCAGGCGTATGTTAAAGATCGATCGAGATCTGAAAACGGAAACGTTGGGTAATGCCTTAATCTTGCAGTAGTTTTTTCTCCTTATCTAGCAAGCTTTCGTTGCGCTTTTCGGCGGGCCAGGCTTTAGCTTCGAGAGTTCCTTTTCTTCAGGAGGCAACCAATGAAGACCATAACAGTTTGTCTTGCCGGCATCCTGCTGTGGGTGGTGCCGACGTGGGCACAGGTGGGGCCCATCATCCGGCCCGGGACGAGAGATGCCCAAAAGGAAGAAAATCAGCCGCAGGTCCCGCCGCAGTACAAGCCACGCTCGAAACCTGCCGACCCCGCTGTGCTCAAACGCGAAGCGGATGAGCTAACCAAGCTTGCGGCGTCCATTCCTGACGATGTGGATCGGGCTTCGAAGGGAGCACTGGCGAGCGACTTGAACGAGCGGCTGAAGCGAATCGAAAAGCTCTCGAAACAGTTGCGGCGCGACCTCTCGCATTAGTCCTTAGCTGTGCATTTTACTTGAGCAGCACCGGATACTGACTCCAACCCGACTCTAACGGATCTCCAGCAGCGCCGGCGCCCTTGGGCTGGTGGAGGCCTTCCGGCCCGTGCCTTGCGACACGGGCCGGACTTTTTCGTGCCCCAGAGCGGAGCGTCAGAACGTAAATTTCAAGCCAAACTCCATGACGCGCGGGCCGCCTTGGCCGTAAACGCCGGAGCCCAGCGTCACGTGTGTGGTACGCTGGCCGTAAGTCGTGCTGTTGGCATAACCGTTAGACACGGAGGGACCCGCCGCCTGAAGGATGCCGCTTAGAATGTTGTTACCTTGATCGAAGTTTTGCGAGTTGGTCACATTGTAGAATGTGACGCTGGGTTGTATGGTGATCGACTCGTGGATTCGGGCGATGTAAGTCAGGCCCAGATCAGCGTAAAACAATCCCCCCATCCCCACTTGTCCGGCAGGGGCGTTGGCCAGCGTCGGAGCGACCGCACCCAATTGTTGCAATTGTAATGTGCTAAACAGACCGGCGGTAACCAGCGCTTGCCCGGCGGGGGTGAGCTGTCCGGCATACTTGGAGTTATAGGCGTTGATGTAGTTGTTGATATTGGACGGGTTTACGCTACGCCCGAAGGATCCAAGGTTGGTGCCCGGCAGAACGTCTCCGACGGTGCCGTCGCCGGTCAGGTCAGATCGGAAGATTTCTCCGGTGCCGGGCACACGTTCCGGTCCCGGAGACACCGTTAGGGTTTGCGGCAACGAACTGTCGGCATGGGTGATCAGGCTCAACTGGAACCCGTGGACAATGTTAAATATTCCCCCAAATGAGAACTGGTTGGTGCGGTCCAGGGCGCTCGGCCCGAAGTAGTGATTGTAGTTATCAAAGTCTACAACCCCTCCGCCGAAGTCCTGATCAGTCACCATCGAATCGAGGCGCGAGAGACAGTACGAAACCTGCAAGTTCAGGCCACTTACGCCCGGCATGGGGTTCTTCAGTTGCTGCTTCAGTGAGACATCCAGGCCGTTGTAGGTCGAGTGCCCGATGGGGAAAAGCATTTCGTTCTGGCCCACAGTCGAGTTGGCGCCAGGGAAGGCGGCGCCGGAATTGGGAGCTCCGTAGGCGTAGGCGGCCGCCGAGTCGAGGCCGTTCGCGGCATAGGCGTTTATCGAAGCACCGTTAGTGATAGCGCAACCGATGCCTCCTGTACCAGCCGGGCAACCCAAAGACTCATTCGTGGCATTGATGGCGTTCATCGCAGCGTTCTTGTCCAGGTAGCGAGCAGCCCCCACGTGGTTGGTGTCATAATAGACAAGATAGTGGAGCCCTCGGTTCCGCAAGTAATCGACGCTCAGCACGGTTCCAGGCCGAAACTCGTGCTGGACCCCGGCATTGAGCTGGATGGAATACGGCGTCCGGAAGTTCGGCCCGAACAGGTCCAGGCCATCGCCCTGGCCGTCATTGAGAGTCGTCCCGATGTAGCTGGGGTTAGCCGACGCACCAGCGGCCAGTGTCGCGGCCTGGTACGCCTGCTGCGCTGCAACAATTTGGGGATATACTAAGCCGATCGCCTGTCCACAGAAGTTGGGGCTACCGCAGCTACCTTCATACGACCAGAACAACCCCTTTTGCAGGCGTGCCGGGGCGTCAAACAGCACGTTGTTCCACACCGTGTTCTCATAATAGATTCCGCCGCCGGCGCGTATCACCGTCTTGCCATCCTTCCGGGGGTCCCAGGCGATCCCGACCTGAGGCGCGAAGTTAAGATTGGGTTGGTGCACGGCATCGCCCAGCCCTGCTCCGAACGCGTTGATCGCGGAATTGGGACCCAGTTGTGAGTCGCTGCGGCCCGTGTCTCTGATGTAGTGCAATCCCACGCTGATGTTCAGGTTCGGCCGCATCCTCCAGTTGTCTCCGACATAGGCCGAGAAACGGGTGTCAAACTGGCCGCCGGCGGGGAAGCCAAATTGCGGAAGCGACGTGTCGTAGCCAATACCATTGCCGAGGAAAGCTAAATCAACCGGATAGTTAAGCGGGTTCGCGGCTCCCCCTGGGAACGCCGTCGATGCTGCTGCGAACGCCTGATCGGCAGCAGAGAAACTGTCCCAGGCCGCGGGCGCAAGCGCCAGGAACGAGGCGAAGCCACCGCCCAGGATGCGGTTGACCTCGGTCCCGTAGCGGATCAAGTGTTTGCCCCAAATCGTGCTGCCATCATACTTATACTCGTGGTCGTGCTGCTGGGTTATCTGGGGCGCGAGGAAGTTCGTTCCCGAGCAGAATGGGTCCGCGCCGGCGGTCAGGCAGAAGGGATCACCGCCGATGGCGAGTTCGGCTCCCGGCGCAGGATTGAAGATCGACGAACCTGCCACAGCATCGCTGATCGCGTTGGAGAAGCGTAGGAACTCAAATCGGAAGCTGTGAGTGAATTTTCCCGTGGTCCAATCCAGGCCTGCCAGGTGATCCTGGGCATGGTCGCGGTTGTCGAAAGGCTGATAAGTGTCGGGAATGTACGGGACCACATTGCTGTTGATGTTGTAATCGAAACGGTAGAACACCTTTACGTTGCTCTTCACCTGCCAGTCCAATCGGGCAAAGGCATCGTGTTCCTTGAAAGGCTGATTGATCGAACTGGAGAGCGGCGCGAAGGGTCCCCCGAGTTGGATGGGCGCCGCATAGTCCTGCCGCGTGCGCTCCCAGTCGAGAAAGAAGAAGACTTTGTCTTTCACGATGGGTCCCGCGACATTGGCCCCAAACTGCTCGCGCCGGAAAAAGAGATCGGTAGGAGCGACGCGGGCAGCCATATTGTGCCAGCGCCCGTAATCAAATCCTTCACCGTGGTAGGCGTTGGAGCCCGTCCGGGTTGAGATATTGACCGCACCGGAGGAGGTCATGCCGCTCGACAAGTCCAGCGAGGACTGCTCGATCTGAAATTCCTGAATGGCGCTGGCGGGAATGTTCATCGTGGTGGTCCCCACGTTCTCGTCGCTGATGTCGCCGCCATCCACCTCGATGCGGGCGGTGCGTCCGTACCGGCCGCCAAAGGAGATAGAAGAGTAGCCGTTCTTGGTGGGGTCGAAGACAGCGCCATCCTGGATCTGAACCCCGGGTTCAAGCTGCGCCAACTGCAGGAAATTGCGGCCATTGATGGGCAAATTTTCGATCTGGGTGGTGGTGATTACGCCCTGCACAGTCGCTTGCTCCGTATTCACTTGGGACCCTGTCGCCTGGACCTCGACCGTGGTGGTAGTGGCGCCCACCTGCAGCGCCACGTTACCATTGGCCGTGTTGTCCACCTGCACGGTCAGGTAGATTTCGGCAGTAGCGAAACCCGGCGCTACGACGCGCACCATATAGTCACCCGGGGTCAAGGGGCCAGAGCTATAGAACCCTGCCGAATTCGCGGTCAGGTTCAACTGCCGCCCTGTGGCTTTGTTGATAACGGACACATTTGCGCCCGGCACGACGGCGCCGCTTTGATCGGTAACTGAACCGATAACGCCGCCCGTGGAAATGGTAGTCTGAGAGAAAGCCGTCTGCACCCCCGCGCAAAGTGCGAATACGAGCACGGCGAACAGGAACACTCTCGATGGCAACGTTCGCTTTAACATGACTCATCTCCTTATGAACAGATCCGGCTCCTTCGGAATGCACTCCGTCGTCCCTCAACGACTGCCGAGGCAATGACCTGCCCCTCCGGGATCACCAATGATCAGAACCCAAATTAACACCGAAACATTTTCCCCAAACACAAACCGATGCGACGGGATGGCTGACACTTGCTGCGGTACGCTGAGGGGACACCGAAGTTGAACTCCTCCGGTTGGCCGATAATTGAGCAGAAGCTTTCTAACTGCAAAACTCATGCCAAATCTTGCAGTTAAGTTAACACGTTAAGAATGAACATGGTACATAGATTCAGGTCGGCGCGCGTGGGTGTAAATATGAAATATTGTATATAATTTTTGGAATTCAAAGCGGAATTGGCTGGAGTTTCGGTGGATTTTGCTATCCCGAACGACCTGACTCAAACTGCAACTCGGGTCAGCCGTGCAGACGGGGTTAACCCCCTGGGCTTGGGCTTGGCGGATTGACTTCGTAACGCTGCGACATATACCGTCCCTGATACCCCACATAGCCCACCTGGACGGTCGTGGCGGCGGGCGCAGAAACGTGGGGCGCCTGCCGGAGCAGACGCCCTTGGCACTTTCAAGACTTGCGACTGGCTAGAAGTAGAACTTCGCCCCCAGTTGGATGATGCGTGGAGGAGCGGCAGAGGTGGCTCGTCCGAAGTAGCTGGAGTTAATATCCGTCCCGATGCCGGGGACGGTGAACTGCGTATGGTTAAAGAGATTGAAGAATTCAAAGCGTAGCTCAAACTTGGTGCTTTCCGTGATCCTTGTATCCTTGAACAACGCAAAGTCGAAGTTGTTGATGCCGGGTCCATGGAAGAAGTTCCGTCCAGCGTCGCCGAGCACTCCACGCACCTCAGGCGTAAAAGAATTGGGGTTAAAGTAGTAGTTGCCTTGAGTTGTTGTCCCACCGTGCGTAGAGTTCACAAGATTGGCATTTCGCGGATCATACTTCTGCACGGGACCCACCACGTTGGGCCGGTCAGCGCAGCCGTAAGATGTATACGCCCAGCAGGTGAGAGAGTTGTCAGAGCTATCGCTAAGACCAATGGGGAAACCGCTTTGCAGGGTGGTAGCACCGGCAATCCTCCACCCCTCCACCAGGCGGCTCGGGACTTCGCGGAAAGAATCATAGTGGCGGATGGAAGGAATTTCGTAGGAGTAGCTGATGACGAACCGCTGTCGCGCGTCGTAAGAGGAATCGCCGTAATTGGCGTGCAAGTTAAAGGGATTGAGCGCACCTGCCCCACCCACGTTTTCTATGCTAGAAATGTTGTCCAAAGAGTGGGCCCACGTGTAGCTCGACTGTAGTTCCAGCCCGTGAGTTGTCTTCTTGGTCACGGCAATTTGCAGGGCGTTATAGTTGGAGTTGGCGTCGGTAGCCTGGACACCGACCCCACCGAATACAGGGTAGCCATTAGCGGTGAGGGGGTTTGCGAGGGTCTGGGGATCCGTGAAGCCCAAACTGTAAAGACCACAACTCGGGTCCGCGGCGCAAACCGGATTGACCCCCGGGGCTTCACCTGCCGGGTCAATACTGTGGCGCTCCTCCAGGTGTCGTCCCAGATGCCCGACGTAACCCACTTGCACGATCATAGCGGCAGGCAGTTCGCGCTGGACAGTGAAGTTGTAATTGTAGGCGCTGGGGGTGGTGAAGTTGGGATCAAATACCTTCAAAACCATAGGATAGAAAAAGCTGAAATCTATATTCTTGTCCCCCTTCGGTGGTGGTATGTAAGGAAATCTGTTGGACATCGATGCCGGGGTTGCCCCCACGAGATTCCCGCTCGCGTTGTAAGAGGGAAGGTAACCGGAATAGGGATTGGCGAAGCTCGGGCTTCCACCGACGTCATAGATACCGTAGTCGGTCAGAGAGAAAGGAGGCGCTTGCAGGTTCTCGAGCGTAACTTCTTCTTCGATCTGGTTGTAGTAGATCCCGAACCCCCCTCGGACGCTCCACTTGCGCGCGCTGTCCGGACTCCAGGCAAAACCCAGCCGTGGACCGAAATGCCGGGGTGAGTTGCCATATGTGGATTCCGAAATGCCTTGGTCTCCAGGGAAGAGCAAGCCCGGCGGCGCCGATGGATACACAGTGGACTGCACTCCCGGCCGGTAGGCGTTGACCGCAACTCCCCCATTATATATGTCATTTTGCGGCGTATTATCCTGCCACCCCACCCCGTAGGTGAGAGTGAAATTGGGCCGGACTTTCCACTGATCCTGGAAGTATAAGTAATACTGTTGCGCGCGCGCATCAATGAATCCACCGCTGCTCTGCTCGTAAAAATCAGGGATTCCGAGCAGGAAGTCGGCTCCTTCGTCCCCGGTGCTGAACGTCCCAGTCCCGTAGAATTGGAAATACCCGTTATTTACAAAGTAGAAGGGATTCTTAACCTCGGAGCGGCGCATGTCAAATCCCACTTTGAAAGTGTGCGATCCTTTGTTCCAGGAGAAGTTGTCACTGACCTGATAGGTCTGGTCAATTCGCGGTTGTGGGCCATTGTAACTGAACCCGAACTCGCAAGCCCCGGCGGGCGGCTCATAGCTGTTCATATCGATACAGGGTACTCCGGCGCCGGATGGGCCGCTCTGCGGGTTGATTCCCGTGAACCCGAAGGCCGAGGGGAGAACCGGATTTACAGGGTTCACTGTATTGAAGCCAAGGCGGTTGTACCCTACGCGCGCTTCGTTGATCATGTTACTGCTGAAAGTGTGGTTCCAGGTCAGGTTCATGTTCTGGACGCGAGCGGTCTCAGAGGCGCCGAAACCAGGAAGACTTCCCCCGTCGAAGGGCTCATCACTCGTCTGACCGTCATTTTCGATATACCAATACCCGGAAATCCTGTCTTGGGAACCGAAGTTGTGGTCAATCCGGCCCATGTATTGATAATTCTTGTTTACCGAGATGGGATTCCAATTGAAAGTATTTGTCCCGAAGTTCGCCGGGGGCATGTAAGTCTGAATCAGCTTAACCGAGATGGGATTCCAATCTGCCTGTGGAATGTGTCCGGTGGGGAATAGGGTCGAATACAGTGTGCCCGCGGGGTAAGTTTTCCCATCTTCTCCGACCAGGGGAGTGGGCGAGACGGTAGGAGCTCCGAGAGCATTTACATCATTAGTCACATCCGGAAAAATCCCATTGAGCTGGTCTGCCGTGAAAACCGTGGTGGTCCCACCCGCGGAACCGCGACCGGGCTCTATGGGCGCGCGGTTTCGCGTGCCTTGAAATGAGAAGAAAAAGAAGGTGTGATTCTTCCAAATGGGTCCCCCGATGACGCCGCCGAACTGATTCTGATGAAACTGTTCAGGCTGGGGCAAGAAGAAGTTGCGCGCGTTCAGGAAGGGGTCGCGGTAAAAGTCAAAAGCATCTCCGTGAAATTTGTTAGTCCCCGACTTGGTAACGGCGTTCATAATGGCGCCGCCGTTTCTCCCATATTCCGGATTGATCGTGTTCGTGATCATGTTCACTTCGGCGATGGAATCGGGGCTGGGGATGACAAGCGGAACATTCAAAGCCAGGTCGTTCGCATCCGTCCCGTTCACCAGGAAGTCATTGTCTTGTGCGCGCGATCCGCTTGTCGCAAAGTTGTCACCAAAATCGCCCATGGTGCTGACAACACCCGGAAGCGTTTGTTGGAGTGTGATCCAGTCCCGGCCGTTCAAGGGAAGGTCCACAATAGCCGAGCCTGTAATCCTTGCACCAAGTTCCATGCTGGTGGTTTCAACTTGCACTAGAGCGGCTTCCACCGTGATCTGCTGTGTGGGCTGGCCGAGCTCAAGTTGAACGTTGAGCACGTAGGTCTGGTTCAGGGCTAGCGGAACTCCCATTGCCTCGAAGCGCTTGAACCCGGCATGCTCCACCGCAACCCTATAGGTCGCTGGCGCCAGGAGATTCACCAGCTCGTAGCTGCCGTCGCTCCCCGTTTTGACTGTGCGAGCGATACCCGTGGCGATGTTCGTGGCGGTCACAGGCACGCCAGGAATCACCGCCCCGCTGGGGTCCGTAACGATGCCGCGAATTCTGCCGTAGACGTCGTCAGCCCTCGCGCCACTGCCCGTAAGGAGAATAGTGAAGAACCCGCAGGCCAGCAAAGCACTAAGCCTTTGTTTACGCATCGTACCTCCTATGTCCCCTTTAGACATTTGGAATTGCTGCTCATTGCTATCACGCGGACCAGCATGTCTGGTCCCGATTATCGGCGTATTCGCAGATCGTGCACCGCGTTCTTCCCAACTGAGTGCTGCTTATGCAAACACAACGGTCAGGCCTACGTATCCAGGCCAACGTATTCGAGCGATTAGATTAATCCATTCCCGCCACCTAAATCAAGTCTGCCAGCAACCGAGATTCCAAAGCACGGAGAAGGTTTAAGCCCATGATTCTTGGGATGATAGTCCTTCAGACTTATTTTCACAATGCAACGCAATTCCAAAAAATGAATATATATACAAAAATTGGTACACTGCCGGAGTTCCATTTTCTGCCGGCGGGCTGGGTGTTGATGAGGGAAACCTTAATGAGCCCCGGAGGGGCGGTCCCGCCCTGTGGGATAGCCCAGTGGCGTGAAAGCTGTTAGGAGTGCTGCAGGGGGGGACTGCCCAGTACCTCGCGCACCTTGCGAGCCAGGGCCTCAGGGGAAAAAGGCTTTTGCAGGAATGCCGCGCCCGAATCCAGCGCACCTTGGTGCAAACCAGCGTAATCCGCGTAACCCGAGATGTACAGCACTTTGATCTGCGAGTGTGAGTTCGCTAGCCGGCCTACAAGTTCGGGTCCACTCATCCGAGGCATAACCACGTCGGCTACCAGGAGATCAATCGGCCCACCGTACTGTTCCAAGAGCTTAAGTGCTTCTTCCCCACCGCTGGCTTCCAGGACCCTATGACCTTTCTCCTGTAATACACTCCGCACCAGCGCTCGGACTGCGTCCTCATCCTCTACAACCAGGAGCGTCTCTGCCCCTTGTCGGGCCTTCACTATGTTTGGTTCGGGTTCAGACTCAACAACCTCATCGATTCGAGGCAAGTAAATCTTGAAGGTGGTTCCCTTCCCCACTTCGCTGTAAACCCAAATGTATCCGCCGCTCTGCTTGACGAAGCCGTAGACCATTGACAAGCCCAATCCGGTGCCTTTTCCCTTTTCCTTCGTCGTAAAGAAAGGCTCAAAAATGCGGGCTTGTGTTTGGGCGTCCATCCCAATGCCTGTGTCACTAAAAGCCAGGAGTACGTAAGAGCCCGGTGAAAGAGGGAAGTGGGCCTGCGCAGAAGTGCTATCCATTTCCACGTTCGCGGTCTCGATGGTTAACACGCCGCCGTTGGGCATGGCATCGCGTGCGTTGACCGCCAGATTCAAAAGCACCTGTTCGAGTTGGCCTGGGTCAGCCTTGGCAGGCCACAAGCTCTCCCCCAGAATCGTGACCAGGTCAACATCCTCCCCAATTAAC
>Ga0181524_10003143_pt1 | contig 16326 bp, 15 predicted proteins | sample PEATcosm2014_Bin_34_FD_119761 | JGI IMG/M metagenome (GOLD analysis project Ga0181524, IMG submission 119761) | Peatland microbial communities from MTU Mesocosm Facility, Houghton, MI, USA - PEATcosm2014_Bin05_60_metaG | ecosystem: Environmental > Terrestrial > Soil > Wetlands > Peat | place...
ACCCTTCCAGCCCAGGTAGTCAAACTTGCCGACCATGAAGAGGATCAGGCCCAGACCCCCCAGGAGGGTGATGAGACTCAAGGCGCTCCAGACATAAGCCTCGACGGAGGGGCGGTTGCCCACCAGGGGCTCATAAGGCCAATTGTTCGTGTAGGAATAGTCCTTGCCGGGCCGGTTCGCCGACGCAGCCCAGGCGGCCCACGCGAAAAAGGCAGTCAGCGCTTTAAGCTCCGTGGGGTCCTTGATATAGCTGGCAGGCAGTCCAGGGGCGGCGCCCTTCTTGGTGAAGTAGTCGCTCCATTCGGCCGTCTGGGTGCGAAAAGCCGCCCCCTCCCCGGGTGTAAAGAGGAGCGTCCGTGAGGCCGGTTCGTACCGGTTCTCCTTAAGAACCCTCCGCACCTCCGCGGACGCAACGATCCGCTCATCAGGCGAGAGCTGTGCGAAGGGTTTGCCGTACTTGTCCTCCGCGATTGTATCCCGAGTCACTTCACTGAGTCGGTGCAGATACTCGGCGCTGTAGTCAGGACCCAGATAAGCCCCGTGACCCCACAGGGTCCCGTGTTCCATGAGGCCGTATTTGAAGAAGACCTCCTGGCCTTTTTGGATATCGGCTTCTGTGAACACCACATTTCCCGCCGCATCCACGGCCTTTTCGGGAATGGGAGGAGCGTTCGTGTAGGTTGAGACCGTTACGAAAGATAGAACCGAGAAACCACCGATCATGACAAGAATCGCCGCGTGTCGCCACCACGGAGAGAGCGCTGTAGCACTGCCGGACGTGTCTGCCATTTCATTCCCCCATTTAATAGTTAGCCGGGATTTCCATTTTCGATTCCTAGTACATCGTACAGTGAGTTCTTTATAGCATTCCTCTTCCGACGGCGGCGACGGGGCTTTCGGGGATGGGCAGGGGACTCCTGAGGACCTTCACCCCCACTCCGCCCAAAACTGCAAAGGAAATAACGAGCACGAAGCCCCAAGCGATCCACAGTTTTTTGTAGGCCATGCTTAAACACATTTCAAAGGGAGATTTCGCTCCGGTCGCTGCCCAGGTATTTCGTAACGCGATGCATTATACCCGTGCTGAAGGCGGCCGCCTTGCGAAACTGACGAAAAGATTTATTGCGAACACGGTCACCGCCGTCATCTCCGCAACGGCTGAAATGGGAAGCCATGACCACGCGGAATGAAAGAAGCCCTGATATGCGAGAATCTCAGCACTCACGCGCAGCAAACACCCTACGGTCAAAAGCACCAGGGACATAAACGTGAGCTTGGTGCTGAATAGCAACCTTCCGGCAAAGGCGGGAAGAACTCGCTGGCCGATTACAAACACCATCGTCGCTAGGAAACCGGCAGTCAACGCATGACGCGAGGCTCCCCAAATCCCTTGCGGCCTTACCACCGAGGCAGCCCAGATACTCAACCCGGCGGCGGCCAAAGCCCATACATACGCAATCCGAACAAAGCTCGGGAAACTATTATGCGCGCCTCTGACCTTAGGAGGGCGCTGTGGCAACTCAAACAGCCCGAGGGCATGAACGGCAAACGCGATTCCTGCAAGTAGGAAGAGCGCGGCCACCCGCGTCCTGCTCAAGAAAGCTGCCAGCACTCCCAGGGAATTCAGAGCAACAGCCAACAAAAGCCCCCGCCCTCTTACGGGCCGCATGACGAGAAAAGTGGGAAGCCACTTGGCGCTGAACCCCCAAACGAAGGGCACCAGGAAACCCCAGGTTTGAAGGAGCAGAAAGCTTTGGTCGAAACCCACCGGCACTTCGGGGGACGTGCCCGAAAGGGAAAGGTACAAAGTGGCCCCGAGGTTGACCAGAAGCGTGAGCAGGAGACCGATTGACCCCGCGATGATTACGAATATCCATTCTTCCAGCTTCTCCTTGCCGGATTCCTGGGGGCGGTGGCCAGAAATGGTGCGGAAAAAAATCACGAACGCGGCGAGTTCCAGCGCCGCAGACAGCGGAAGAAGTGCACGCCAATGCCATTGATAAACGTTGGTCAGCCAACGCATGGTAACCCCAACAGTCCATAATCCCCAGGTGACCCATTCAACAGACAGCTCAAATGTGTGGACACGACGCAACTTGGGTAGGGAAAAGAAACCGATACCCAGGATAAAGGTTCCGATCCAACCGAAGATTTGGGCGTGACCGTGCGCCTGAATCCATGTTGGCAACACTGAGTTCGCCGCGCGGCGGCTGCTGATCGCGAGCAGGTTCCAAACCCCCAGGAATGTTCCTGGAAGCAGCATGAAAAACAGCCCGGTGCTGATATAGAGCATCAACAGGCGCGCGAGCGTGGTCTCACGAGCCGCGGTGATCTCAAAGATCTCTGTCGGCGTCAGCGGCCGTTGGAACTCCCCTTCGGTTGGCGTCAGCAGTGCGGACATGGGTTTGAGCTCCTGTCAGTGTGCATTCTCGAGCGCAATCGCCCGGGGGAACAGAATGTTGTTTTCAAGGTGGATGTGCTGGTGCAGATCAGCCTCAAATTCCGCCAAAGTCTTGTAGAGGGTCTGATAGCTAACGCAAGCGTCGGGTGGAGCGATATAGCCATTGCTGGATGCCCGCAGGGCACGCAGTGCGTTGCCGGCGGAATCATGCTCATGCTCCATCATCGACACCGGATTTCGTACGGTACCGAAGGGCGCTGGCAGGATGGGCTCCTTCTGGATAACGGATTCCTCCATCCTTTCCATATACGGGAACAGGACCATCTCCTCTTTCTTCATGTGCGTAGTCAGTTCCTGAGCCAAGCCCTGGAAAGTCGCGCGAAGCTCGAAAAGTTCGGGATGGCGCTCTCCGTGGACCGAACAAACCTTATCGAAGAGAGGGCCGAGACGCGCAATCTCTTCACGGGTGTACTTGTGGTGGGTGTTCTTGATGTGGGAGATCAAGTCACCTAAAAGCTCTGCTTGCCAATTGCTGTCTTTTGGAAAGGCTTGTCCCGAACGGGGTGCCACTTCGAGTGCCTCCAGCACCTCGTCAACCGGTATACTGGCAGTGCGACAAGCTTGTTCGAGTGTTTGTTTGCCTCCGCAGCAGTAGTCGATACCTAACCTTTCAAAAACCCTCGCGGCACCCGGCTTTTCCAGGACCAATTCCCGTACGGTCTTTTCTGTAGTTACGCTCATTGCTTCCTCCTCGCGAGCCAAGGTCCATGCCTTATGGCCACGCTTGATATGTTGATATTAGGGAAGCCATGAGGTTGTGCCGATGACTTTTGTCACGGCGGTTAAAATAGGCAGTTTAAGGGAGCGCGGGAGCTACCCCATTGAGAGGTTTTCGTCTTCGAGAGCCTTCAGGTTGTAGATGAGGACGTTGCGCCCATCGGTCTTCAGCATTCCTTCGGCTTGCAAGCGGGAGAGATTTCGAGAAACAAGCTCGCGGACCGTGCCAATTTGGGCTGCCAATTCCTGGTTGGTAAGGGGGAGAGTGACTTCCACACCGTCAGGGGTGCGCTTGCCGGATTTTTGAGCGAGGCGCAAGAGATAGGAAGCAAGCCGGTGGCGCACGGTCGTGAATGACAGTTCTTCAATGATTCCCACCAAGCGCCGAAGGCGCGCGCCTACCACCCGCAGGACCTTGAGAGGAACTTCGGGATGAGCGAGACAGAGCGCCTGAAAATCCTGCTTGCTCACAAAAAGCAGGGTGACGTCGTCCACCGCGGCTGCCGACGCCGGGTATGCTTCCCCATCGAAGAGGGGTAGCTCGGCGATAGAACTGCCCGGGCCATCAATACTGAGCACATGTTCGCGTCCGTTGGGGGAACTCTTGAAAATGCGGACATTGCCGGACTCAACCATATAAAGCCCCGAGCAAGGCTCGCCTTCGCCAAATACGATCGCGCCCGCTGAGTAGTGGCGGGGAACCGTACGCTGGGCCAGGAAACCCAACTCGCTCTCCGTCAGCCCGGAGAAGATGGGAACCTTTGCCAGCGTCTGCCCAGGTTTATGCGTGGAATCCGGCACAGCGGATATTGTACCAGAGCACCTCGGGCAAAGAGAACTTGTGTTGAGCTTGGCGTGCGGCCAACGCCCTCGCGGGTTCACTACGGCGCAGACGTTACCGTGCTACCACCGGCAAGGGGGCGCGCAGCAATTTGGCGCGATGCGTCTGGGACAGATTCATGGTGTGCCACAGTTCCACGCCCCACCATGCGAGCGCCGTCACCTCTATGAATCCCGTGACTCCAACCAGCCGATAAGCTACGCTGGGAATGAAATCCGTGAGGATTTGCAGCACCACGCGTCCCGCGCACCCCACATTGATAAGAATGAAGGGGCCCCAGAGCGAACTGATGCGCTTGGAATCTACACCGGCCAGGATGGGCACCACCCGCGACGCCACTCCCAGGATCATCATGCTGACGAATCCCACCGTGTAGGCATGCCGGTACGAACCCATGAAAGCGTGCGAAAAGCCCTGGTGGGTCAGCACGCTGTAGACCAGAAAGAATGGCAGCATAGCCATGGCAAAGAGCAGCCATCCGTAAGCGGCACGGATGAACTTCAGGCTGCGGTCGGTCTCGGAGGTTTTGGCAAAGACGCGAATCTGCATGACCAGCAACACCGCCCACATCGCCATCAGGATAAACGCCAGCTCGAGTCCGATAGAGAAATAGAGATTGCCGGTGGAGAAGAGCAGCACGTAGCTTGCGTCGTCGAAAATCAGAGAGCCGTTGATCAGCCAGAAGATCAGCGTCTGACGATCGTGCCGTGGTTTTCCCACACCATAAACCAGCGGCACAAAACGTTGGCTGACTCCGGCGATGATCAGCGCCCCAAAGCCCAACAACTGGATGTCCCGCAGCGGGCCGTCAATCAGCGCAATGCGCATCACCAGTTGGTCCACGTCGACCGCCGTTACCTTGGCGAAAAAGAGAATGTCACTCACGAGGGCCTGGATGAAAAACCAGAAGAACGCGCCAAAGATGAACTTTTCATAAGTATGGTGCGGTTCCAAGGAGTGCTGCGCGGTCTTGAGGATGATGATGATGAACATCGTGATGGCAGCAAGCTCGGTTGCCGCCGCCAGAATTCCCAGGCCCACTCCGACCGGCATCGGCTGGAGCATTTCCGCGGCCACGCGCGAGGCGATGCCGATCAACATCAAGTACATCGTTAGATTGGCAAGGTCGGCGCGCCACAGCGCGACGTATTTGAAGCGCGGGAACGATTGGTACGCGAAGCCCATCACGAACAGTCCCATCCAACCAAAAATCATGGCGTGCGCGTGCGGCTGAATGGCGGGCACCAAGCGAACTTGCAGGAAGGTGCCGCCCTGGGCGATTTGTAGAAGATTGATCGCGCCCCACAAAGCGCCGACGGAAAGGACGATGGCGATTCCCGCTTTGAAGAATCGCCGATAGATGAAATCCCCCAAGGATTCCTGGTAGACGTACTCTTCTTTGGTGGGGTTCAGCATTTCGGCGTTCAATTCCCGGACCAGCGCGTCGACATCAGCATTGTGGACGGCGGCAAAGAACGCCAGCGGCTCTGTGGGACCGTGCTCACCTCCGCACCCTTTTAGCCCGTATTTGTCAAAAACGCGCCGCGCCGTGGGGCAGGCTTTGACGATGTCGGCGACGCTCGTGAGTTTGGTGAATTCCGTCATGACGATTTCTCCATTCGATGCCGTTCCGGTGGGGACGATGTTTCGGGCCGTAACGTTCCTCGCAAGGAGCGGGCGGCGGTTCGTAGCATGCTTCGTACCAGGGGACCCTGCGAGTTGGGACCCACCGCCCCAGCCACGGACGCGTTCAACTCCGCCAGCATCGTTTCCAGATCGAAGCCATGCTTGTCGGCGGCATAGGTAAGCGAATGGACTCCGCCGCAGTGCAAGTTCAGGTTGTAGCTCGCGAAAACTTTCATCGTCTCCGGCCAGGTCCTGACGATGTCTCCTACCTTCATGTTGGGCATGATCGCTGCCATGGTTGCTTCTCCTCTCTCGATCGTACGGTCACAGCCTAAAGCAACGCGGACATTGGGGCGATGACTTCTGTCACGGGGGTGCGGACATCGCTGACTCCCAGCGCCGCGCCCCTCCTGACGCGCGAGGCGATTGCAGGGCTTGCCACCTTCTGGGCAGCGCAGTGCTAATGGACCGGCTAGCTCGCTCGTCGTAGCCTTAGCTGCTTGTTCTAACTGAGATCGAGTCGAAGCGGGGAAAGAGCTCGGTAATCCGCCAAATACTCAGTCGCTTTTATTTTTTGGATTATTTCTTGACATTTGTTTTTTTCAGAATTTACTGTGAGGTAGCCCGATGGATTCAAGCTCAGACAATGCCGCCCTCTAAAACCCCCCGGGGAACCCCCTAAACCGCACTCCTCCAGGCTCAATCGAATCGAGCGGCGAATGAGGGCTCTATCGTGGCGAACCATGGCCTCCCCCACCTCCACACTTGAAACACGAGCCGCTTGGCCCCGTCGACAATTTGCGGCGAGGGGTGGACAATCGGCTTTCAGCTCGCTTAAGATTGGCAGTGATGAGCGAAGAAGCCGCAACCCCGCTACCGCCGACCATAAGTGAGGAAATGAGAGCGTACTTGCGCGAAATCGGTCGCCAGGGAGGCCGCAGCCGTTCGAAGAAGAAGGTCCGGGCCGCACGGCGCAATGTACGGAAGGCCGCGCGCGTTATGGTTGCTTTGTCGATGAAGAGCCTGAGGAGATGGCAGGAGCGATCAGCGGTCCGACCTTAACGTCGCCAGCCCGCCAGAAACAGCTCCCCACTTTGTGCAGCGACTTCACTCGCCAGTCTATTCTCTGAGAGGGTCACACTCAGCGCCTCTGGGCAAGGTATGCACCTGGCTGCGGTCAAGTTTCGGCTTCGACGGCGCCCGATAGTAAGGCATGTTCCTTCAGCTTCACGTGCCAGATCAGTCTGACGAGATCAACCAATGCGGCGGTATCCCTAAAATTGTCTCGCACGCAAGCCTCACGAGCTCTGAGGCGTTGTTGACCCCCGGAGTGACTTTGGCTCGCGCCTTGATCTGATCCCACTGGCGCTCCCCGAACCAGATCCGCTGCTGGATTCTTTTCTCGCCGGGCGCGTTCTGCGGATCGAACTTGTAAATCATCCCGCACCGCGCGCACTTCGAATAGTTGAGATGATTGCAACTCGGGCAACGATACCTAAAGATTCTTGCGGTTCCGCTTGGCATCTCTCCACCTCCACGATCAGCTTTGCAGTCCAACTACTTCATAGAATGGCCGCCAGCGCATCACAATTGGCCCAGGATGCTTGGCCAATCTCACGGTGATGGATTCCTCTTGTGGCCTTCTATACATGTTTTTGTGACGTGCTTTGTGACGTAACTACTCTAGAAATCCCGAATATTCCCGAATGTGCAGCAGTGGCGGCTCACAGTGGCCATGCCGTCTAGAGGTCCATGAATATTAGGCGAAACTCTACTCTGGCTCATCTGTGCTGTTATCCGTCTTAGAACTACGAAGCAAGGGGTCGGGTGTTCGAATCACCCCGGGCGTACCACTCCTTCGCGGCCAAGCCAGATACGATTTGGGGATAGTTCAGAAAGCTCGTTGCCCAGAAGTTCGACGGATCGAAATCCCCTCGACCCCGCGGCCGACCCAGCAAGGATAGGGCCTGAAGGTCGGCGCTACAGGAATAGAACCCCTTGGTCAAGCGCAGCGCCCGTTCCGCTTCTGGCAGCAAGTCGAAAGCAACTACAACAGAGCAGTTGCTCTGATCCCAGCAAGCTGGCCCCCCGAAGGCCAGAGCCTGTGGAAAGCTCGCCTGGCCGCCATTCGCGACAACGAGCACATCCGCCGCATCGAGCAGCCCGTTTATAAACGCCGCCGGGACGAACAATGGAAGGTCGGCAACGAGTGACGCTCCAGCCCGATTGCCTATGCGGCCGAGTTTGTTGACGCTTTCGAGTGGTGGCTGAGCGAGAAGGCCGAATGGTGGCTGGAGCATAAGAAAAACGGAGGCCCTGTAGAACTGGACGAATGGGCAGCGACGATTGGGAAAGACTCGCGGGTCCAAGCCGCGTGGCTGGTGGCGGCTGAGAATTACGCCTTATTGGAATATGAAAAGGCGAAGGCGAAAGCGGAAGTAAACGGCGAGCTCGTTCCCGCTATTCTCGCTGGACGTGGTGAAGATTTGTTCCCCAACAACGCGGCTTTTCTCAAATGCGCGGCCCAACCAGCTATCTTTGGGCTGGCCTTAAGTTCCGCTAGTGGAGCGCGATTCGGCATTGTACCCAAAGATGACGTAGTTGCATTCAGTGACACTATATGCAAGTATAACTGCATATGGTACAGAGACACTTTTGGTTGCAGCTCATTGAACGGGCTTGGCGGGAGCGGCCGGTGGTCTGGTTGGCCGGGGTGCGACGCGTGGGGAAAACCTGCCTCAGCCAGACCCTGCCCAACACGGAGTACTTCGACTGTGAGCTGCCGCGGGTGCGGCGGATGATGGAAGACCCTCAGGGCTTCCTGGACGGCCTGCCGGGTCGCCGGATCGTCCTGGATGAAGCCCACCGTCTCCCCAACCCGTCCGAGTTGCTCAAAATCGCGGCAGACCACTATCCCCGGTTCCGAGTCCTGGCTACAGGCTCTTCCACGCTGGGCGCATCCGCCAAATTCAAGGACACGCTGAGCGGGCGCAAGCGGGACCTTTGGCTCGCTCCGATGAACCTGGCGGACCTGGGAGATTTCCAGCGTCCTGACCTCCGTCACCGCTTCCTGCGCGGCGGTTTGCCACCCTTCTTTCTGGCCCACGAACTTCCGGAACGGGACTTTCAGGAATGGCTGGATGCTTATTGGGCCAAGGACATCCAGGAACTCTTCCGGCTCGAAAGCCGCAGCTCCTTTCAGAAATTCACGGAGTTGCTGGTGGCGCAAAGCGGAGGCGTATTTGAGGCAACGCGCTTTACGCGCCCGTGCGAAGTCAGCCGCACCACCATTGCCAACTATCTGAAGGCGTTGGAGGCCACCTTTGCCGCCCACGTCATCCGCCCCTTCAGCAGCCACCGCCCCACTGAAATCGTGTCTGCGCCCAAGGTCTATGCCTTCGATACGGGCTTCGTCTGCTACCATCGTGGCTGGCAGGAACTGCGCCCGCAGGACCTGGGAGATCTGTGGGAGCACTTCGTGTTGAATGAAATCATGGCCCAGTCGCAGAGTCGCCAGATCTTCTACTGGAGGGATAAGCGAGGGCATGAAGTGGATTTTATTTTGCCCACGCGCCGGCACGAACCCCTGGCGCTGGAATGCAAATGGTCCGCGGATGCCTTCGAAGCCGCCAACCTTCAGGCCTTTCGCCGGGTTTATCCCCATGGCGAGAACATCGTGGTGGCCCACGACGTTGACCGGGCCTTCCGCCGCAACTACGGAGAGATCAGCGTGCGCTTTGAGAGCTTGTCCTCCACCGTTTCCAGAATCATATCTCCGTCGCCGTCCAAGACGGCAAAGGAATAAGAGTGCCCACGCACGACATCATCGACAACCGGAACGAAAAGCTGGTTGACCACATCAAGCGCATCCTGAGTTCCACCGAGAGAGCGCGGGTTGCGGTCGGATACTTCTTCCTTTCCGGGCTCACCAGCATTAAGGCTGGTCAAAGTCATGGTCCGCATGATCGAGGAGAAGCGCCTGAAGGTGCGCGTGTACACCAATCGGATCACGCTGGAACCCGTATGGATGGGGAGGGGAAATAGCGCCTTACCCGGATGAAGTGTGGATGAAGCAGATGGCCCGGAATGTGACCATGGAACAGTGGGGTTTCATCTCTAACCGCCGGCGAGGAGCTTCGAAGACTGCGAAATGTTCTTCGCCAGTGCCAAGAAACAAACTGACCGGCCCCACTAGACTTACTACAACCAGGCGGGGGTTCACCGCTCAGGCTGCTGGGCGGGCTGCTTTCCGAGCCGCGCTCAGGATCCCACGCAGGCGCCTGCCCACAATCATGTCTTCGCCGGGCCGCACATTCATGGAAACAATCTGCAACTGGTCGTTGAATTCGGGCTCTTTGGGATTCGGGCTACCCTCACTCACGGCGGGGACCAGGCTGGGATTACTCTTCGTCAATACTTCGATGCGAGGATCACCTTCGCTCAGCTTTCGAGCGCAGTCCGCCACGGTGAATCCCCAGGCCTGTTGGTCCCAAGTCACGGTCAACGTCGGATAACGATTGCCCCCTTTGGGGATTTGAATGTCGGTCTTCACCCCCGGGACGGTCTCGACGAGTTTCGCGATTCGTTGGACGCGCCCGTTCCATTCGCGTGTGAGGGCGTTGAGGTCCATCTTCAACCAGGTTTCCACCGCAGTCAAGCAGCCGATAATCTCTTCCTTGCCGACCTTCATCGGACGGCAAACCGCCCCTTCCCAAGGACTGGAGTTGGCCCGCGCAGCCTCGATCAGGTCCTTGCGTCCCAGCAATAGGCCACTGCATTGCGGTCCCATGAGTCCTTTGCCGCCGCTGAAGGTGTAGAGGTCCGCCCCCATCTTTGCGTAGAGCTTGATGTTATCGATGGGAGGGATGCCGGCTGCGTCGTCGAGCAGCAGAGGAACTTTTGCGCCCTTGGCGATTGCGATCTCTTTGGCCAACTGCTCGCCGAGGTCGCAAGTGTAAATCATTGCGGTCTTTTCATTGAGCGCGTTCTGGAGGTCTTCCGGCGAATGGACGAGGACCAGTTCCCCGCCGGCCAGCCGGATCGCGCTATCAAAAGCGCTTCGCCCGCCGACCATCACAACCTCATGTTTAAGTCCGGTAGTATCCGGAAGTTGCCAGATTTTCGCCGGGTCATTACCCGCCAAGCAGGCCGCAGTGGCGGAGGCCATCGCCCCCGCCGCACCGGAAGTCACCATCCCCGATTCGGCGCCGGTCAGCTCTGCCAAGCGCCTCCCGACCCCTTCTTGCAACTCCATAATATCCACATAGTACTTCCCCGCTTCGAGCTGGGCGGCGCGCACCTCGGGCAGTTCCAAGGAGCCGCTCAGATAGGTCCAACTTCCGCGGCAGTTGATGAGCGTCTTGACGCCCAAGCGACGATAAACGTTCTCAGCCGGGCCCTTCCCGATGGCCTCCTGCACGTTCCCGAAGAGATCTTGGGCGGCGATTTGGCCTAACAAAGGCAGCGCCGCGGCCCATTTAATAAAGCTACGACGATCAAAGGAAGGGAAAAGGGTGGCCATGGTTTCCTCCATTCATTGCTTGCCCGAAGGCTTAATAAGAAAGCTGCCGCGGCTGGCGCTCATGAAACCGAATCCAGCGGCGAGGTCGTGCGCAGCGGCCAGAACTCAATCCTCATCGTTCCGAAAAGGAAACCGCGAGCGTACGTCAGGATGTGCGCCTTCACGCCGGGCTCCGTGCCGTTGTAGAAGCCGACGGTGCAATTCAGGCGAAAGAAATACGCATCGGCGGCATTGGCCGCGTGAAAGTCCTCGATGATGCTGTCCATCCCGCCTCCGGCCAGAATTCTACCGTGGACGTCCAAGACAGGCAAGATAAATCTCCTCAGATAAATCTCCTCGGCCTGAATCCGGAAAGCACTGTCGCGGCAAGGCAGAGCGCCATGGCCCATTCCAGAACAACGCCATTGATCTCGCTAGTGTGGTGGCCCACTTAACTATTTATGGGCCACGCGCTCTCACCACCCCTGGCCCCCTCCTCCGAGGGGAGGGGAGTTGGTGCGGTGGCTACCGCTTGCTCCTAATCAACTCGGAGATTATTTCTGATTTGACTGAATTCCGCGGACTGAATTCTTCTCCCTGGATATACTCGATCAAACGGTCTAGTAAATAAACGGCTGCTGGGTCGGAAAGGTCAACATTCATGGTCGAGACTACGAGCCCCCCCTTTCCCACTTTCCACTCAAAGAGGTTCGCCTGCTTAATGATCAGCTTGAAGGAACTCACCACTTCAATAATAGGATCAAAGGGAACATTGAGCTCGTCGAAATTGACAGCACTTCCGTGCTCGAGCATGGAAAAAAACTGCCAGTCACAGTAACCCTCATGGGGGAAGCGGCGGGTCACCGGATGATCTTCGATGACGGTGGCGAGATTTCCTCGGACTCGGCCCGTAGTTGACATCTGAAAGCTTGTAGGCAAGGCAGGAAACGGTTCTTGGCCAAGCAACAAGACTCTTCCTCCTTGCTCCAGAAAAGCAAGAGCGTCCTCGCCAAGCGTTGAAACAATCCACAATCCGGCTTGTGGACTAGCAATTATCGGACGAAGGTCGGGATACTGGCTACCAATTTTGCCTAGAATGTTCGAATCTGCCGCAGCGCGTGTCTGGGGATGCTCCGCCTTTGGGAAAACCCAGAAATCAAAGTTGTTGACGACTTCGTATTCGCCCCCGGAGAGTTCCATGAAAAGCGTGACTTTCGCAGGCTCACCTAGCTCTGGTACGGCGCAGTCCAGTGTCCCGACTTTCTCAATCACACCGTTGCGTATCCCCTGCAGTGGCCATGTGCCGCGCCGGAGGGCCCTTCCATCTTGATCCGCCAAGTACCAGCTCAGCCTTCCCGCGACGAGCGGTGCTTCGCCGAAGAGCGAAGCAAGCACGTCGAATCGCATCCTATCACCGGCAAGAAAGTTGCGATGGTTAGAGCAATCCAACAAGAGGACGTTTTCCCCGTTGTATTTGAGGACATCTCCGGCCCCTTCGCCAGGTTTCAGTTCAAGAAATTCGTTCATGATGCCGCAAGGGTACCCGGTTCTGTGCCAGTTTTGATCGAACGCGCCAAGCAGGTCGTAGCCCGCCACATATTTCACTTTGCGCGCCATTTCCACCGTTTCCTTCCTTAGCGCTTTCATCCAGGCACAGGAATTCTTGTAGTAAAGTTCCGCCCTATGCAACAAGCCAGCCCTGGCAAGATTCTGGCGGACGGCAGCATATAAGTCCGGACCTATCCGAGTTCCGTTATAGCGATGCTCCAAATCAAGGTTTAGGTAGTTTCCGTGAATTCCGAGCTCGTGCGAAAGGAGAGGGCGCTCGTAAATTCGCATCCTCTCATCGAGCTCGCGCCATTCACCCTGCGCAGAGGTGTAACTGAGCATGCCCCAGGCAAAAGAACCAAAGGCATCGCTGCAATTCCTGAGTAGATCCAATCTCCGAGGGTTATGGCGGAACGGCTTGTCGACAATCCCCGGACCCATATTAGATCCATCGAATCCATCGTACTCGACACCTCGGAGAGCACTATGGGCATTGAAAAGGGCGTCGGGTGCCTCGCGATGAACATCGGCGGCCAGTTTGCACAAAAATGTGATCTTGTCCTCGTCCAAGTATTCCTCATTGCCGGTACAGTAGAGCACCACCGAGGGGTGGGTTCGACATTTCCTGATTATGTCGATCCATTCTGGTTCCCTAAAGCCAACGGGGGGCTCAACCTGGATCATCATGCCCAACTCATCCGCCGCCTGCATGTATTCCTCGGATGGCACCCAAGTGTGAAAACGAATCCAATTGAATCCCAACTCTTTCAGCTTGCGGACCCGGTCACGGTAGGTTTCGAGATCCCCCGGCGCCATGGTGGTGGCCGGAAAATAATAGATATCAGTCCCGCCCCGGAGCATGATGGGCCGTCCGTTCAGATGAAGTTGAATTCCGTTGCGGTCGAGAAGGCGCAATCCGAAACTCTGGCGATGCCTGTCGAGTACAACTCCGGCTTTTGTGAGATTGACTTCAACCTCGTAGAGGGCAGGCTGATGATCCGACCAAGGTCGCATGCCCAATGAATCGGTTTCCCAAGTTAGTATGTTTCCTATTTCGCTTCGGGTGCCCTTGCCCAAAGTAAGGCCAGTTTCAGGATCCGCGATTCTCCAATGCAGAGAAAGTTCTTGTCCGAGATCCTTCCCGTCGAGTTCAACGGTCCACAAGACCTTTCGCAGCTCATGGTGTGAACGCAGATAGCAACTCTTAATCCGGGCGCTTCCGGTGATCTTGAGTGAGACGGGGCGGTAGAGACCTGCTGTTCGCCCCTGATATCCACGGAAGGAACATCCCTCCCGGCCCTCGCTCGTGTTGTCCAGGGCAATAATTAAAGTGTTCGTCCCGCCTGGTTGCAGCCACTTGTCCAGCGCTATTTCAAAGGGTACGGAGTGTCCGACATGGTGCCCTGCCAGATTGCCGTTTAACCACACCCAGGCTTCCACTCGGGCGCCTCCCACGCGCAAGCTCACGAGACCCGAACTCCAATCCTGAGCAGCACTAAGGACCTTCCGATACCAACCCACCCCCATAAGATACGGCAACGTGGCGTCCGGCGGGTTCTCGCCAAGAGGGAACTCCAGCTTGCGGTATGAGGGATTAAAACGCGCCAATGACCAAAAGGGAGCTGTGCGCAGAAGATCAAGATGGTCATCCCAATAGCCTGGTACAGCCATCTTCGCCACGAAACTCTTCTCATCTGGCAGGGGTGGCATAGGTTCTCCACTTGCATCCTTCTTGGGTGGATGAGGATCGTACTCGAAGTCCCACAAGCCATTCAGGTCGACGACCTGTGGAAGAGGGGCCGCGAGGGTTGGCATATCTTGTTGCGGCGGCGTTGCAGGCGAAAGGGTTGGCTTACCTATGCCCTTTGTATGCAGTGCATAAAGAGGAAGAGCAGCACTGAGCTTCAGGATCTTTCGTCGGCTGATAGCGGCTGACATATTCAGTATTCCTTCCATCAGAGATTATGCAGACATTGATCCGGAATTTCCGATTTCAACCTTATCTCTCCGCGAAAACCATACCCATGCCGCCCTCGCGCGTCAAGTTCAGATTTATTGATCGAGGCATTTATTTTCAAGTGGTTAGGGAGAAGGGCCGGCGAAATTCACTGCCGAGGTGTCCGATTCTGAGATAGCCTGGTTGACTTTAGCTTTTGGCAATCTGATAATTCGGAAGCGGCCGGAACAGGATCTACTCTGCGGTTAGAAGGACGAGAGGGAGCGAAAAGAGGCTTCCCGCCAAGGATGCACGGCGGAATCACAGGCAATTTCATTGTGGCCGTCACCTCCTTCCTGCGAGGATACATTGTTCACTGCAACCAACCATGTTGTGAAAGCTGCGAAGCTTGCGAAGGAATTGCTCGTCGGCGCCTACCGGATGGTTTACCTGTCGCGGCGAGTGGACGACAAGGAGATTCAACTCAAGCGACAGAACCGGGCCTTCTTCCAGGTCAGCGGCGTCGGTCACGAAACCATCAATATTGCGACGGCGCTTCACCTGAAACCCGGCTACGACTGGTTCTATCCTTACTACCGCGATCGCGCGCTTTGCCTCCAATTGGGAGTGACACCGTACGAGATGTTCTTGGGTTCAGTCGGCGCCAGGGATGATCCATCCTCGGGCGGCCGCCAGATGCCTTCGCATTGGAGTTCCAGAAAACTCCACATTGTCTCCCTGTCCAGCGCAACGGGCACGCGAATCCTGCAGGCCGTGGGTGCCGCTGAATCCAGCCAGTATTTCACCCTGGTGAAAGAAGCCGCAGAACTTGCCACGAGCTTTCATTCCGATGAAGTCGTTTTGGCCTCGCTGGGCGAGGGCGCCTCGAGCGAGGGGGAATTCTGGGAATCGCTCAACTCGGCTTGTGGCCGCAGGTTGCCAGTCCTTTATGTGGTGGAAGACAACGGGTACGCGATTTCTGTGCCGGTGGACGTGCAAACCGCCGGCGGCAGCATTTCGCGTTTGGTGAAGAGCTTTCCTCACCTACTGGTGCTCGAATGTGATGGCACGGATTTTCCTGAGAGTTACGAAGTGGCCGGGAAAGCGGTGGAGTATGTCCGCCAGCGGAAAGGGCCTGCCCTGGTTCACGCCCACGTGGTGAGGCCTTACTCCCACTCGCTATCCGACGACGAACGGCTTTACAAGTCAGTAGAGGTGCGTCAACAGGAAGCACGGCGCGATCCGCTGCTTCGGCTTGGCAACTTGCTGCGGCAGGAGCGGCTCGCCAGCGAGAAAGAGTTGAAAGAAATCGAGGCCGAAGTGGACCGGGAAATCCGGGAAGCGGTAGACCAAGCGCTGGCTGCTGAGCCCGCTTCACCCGACACGATCTTGAGCTACCTTTACTCGCCCACCGTCGACCCTACTTCCGAGGACTTCGACCAGCCGCCGAAATTCCATGGCGAGCCCAAGACCATGGTCGATCTTATCAATGCCGCCCTGCGCGACGAGATGGCCCGTGACCCGCGCGTCGTTGTCTTCGGCGAAGACGTGGCGGATTGCAGCCACGAAGACGAACTCCCCAAGGTGAAAGGCAAAGGCGGCGTTTTCAAGGTCACCCACGGATTGCAACGGCACTTCGGGAGCGCGCGCTGTTACAACACTCCTCTGGCGGAGGCGAGCATTGTAGGCCGGGCCAC
>Ga0181524_10003148_pt1 | contig 16307 bp, 18 predicted proteins | sample PEATcosm2014_Bin_34_FD_119761 | JGI IMG/M metagenome (GOLD analysis project Ga0181524, IMG submission 119761) | Peatland microbial communities from MTU Mesocosm Facility, Houghton, MI, USA - PEATcosm2014_Bin05_60_metaG | ecosystem: Environmental > Terrestrial > Soil > Wetlands > Peat | place...
CAATTATGACCTTATAGCCTCCCCCCCCCACCCCCGTGAACGGAAGGGGTTCCGCCATCGCCCGCGTACTGCCAAAGCCCGTAGCGCGGCAAAAAAAGCAAATTCCTATGTGCAGCCTTCATCCTCTGACATGCCTGCAGGCCCAAGCCCTGCCCCGGCAATGGATGGTTGGGCCGGGTAGTGATTATGAACAGCATGCCAAAGCAAAGAGGGGAAGGTGACGCGAACGGCCCCCAAAGGCAACAACCGCCCAGAGCAAGCCGAACAGCCCCAAGCCGGGCGGCAAAAGACCAAGGCAGGTTGCTACCTTTAGAATTCAACCCCGGTAAGGCCTCAGTGACGGCGGGATTTCAAACCATGGATGGATACAGATGAACACAGATAAGGCCCAAATCCGTGTTTATCCGTGTCCATCCGTGGTTGAAGAAAAGCCACGCCCCGCCATCACTGACCCGTTACCAACTCCGAACCTTTTCTCTTTTGCGCTGCCCGCCGAGCGGTTATCCTTGGCGCGCCGTGAAAAAGCAGCTTCCCATGAATTCTTTCCTTGCGACAGTCGCTTGTCTTCTGATTGTGGCCTCCGCGTCCATTGGCCAGGATCGCGCGCTTCGAGTCATTCATCGAACGGTTGACCTCCGCGTCGGCGAGACCCAGGACGTGGCGCTCTCGGACGGAAAGACGGTGAAGGTCAAACTCCTGGACCTCCAGGAACGCCACGATGAGGTCAATGGCGCCGTCCGGCAGGCCGAGGTCCGAGTCGAGGTGGACGGCCACGTCACCAACCTCACGAGTGGGAACTACCAATTGCCGGTGACTTTCGGTAACGTGCAGCTCGACTGCCCGATCACCAAGGGCTATCTCGAGAAGACCGGCGGGAAGAACCCCTGGGGGCTGCTCAAAGACGCGCGCCTGCGGCTGTGGCCCGCCGGTTCTCCGTGGATCGTCCCGGGCACCTTTGTTTACCCCGCCAGGCAGCGATGGTTCGCGAGCTACACGCAAATGGCCAACGAACCGGTCTATGTGGATGGAGGCGACCTGCCCGCGAAAAAGGAGATCTATTATCACTACGGACTGGACATGGGCGGCTCCGAAGGGCTGGTCGATGTGGTCTCGGCCACGGACGGGATGGTCACTTCCTCCGGAAACGACGTGCTGGCCGGCCAGGCGCCGGACTCCCCGGTGGAACCGCGCTACGACGTCGTTTATATTCTCGATGCCCGGGGCTGGTACTACCGGTACAGCCATCTGAAGTTCATGGACCCGGCGGTCCGGCCGGGCGCGCGGATTGCCCTGGGCCAGAAGCTCGGAGTGCTGGGCAAGGAGGGAGGCAGCGGCGGCTGGTCCCATCTTCATTTCGACATCTCGGCCCGCCAGCCCTCGGGGCTTTGGGGCATCGAAGAGGGATACGCCTTTCTCTGGCAAACTTATGAGCAGGAACATCCGCGCGCACTGGTCGCCGTGGCCCGGCCGCACGCGCTCCTGTGGGCGGGCCAGAAGGTCACGCTGGACGGTTCGCGTTCCCGGGGGCAGGGTTTGCGCCACGAGTGGACGTTCACCGAAGGGGGAAACGCCAGCGGAGAGCGAGTCGAGCGCACATACAACGCGCCGGGCACTTATTGCGAAATTCTCAAAGTCACGGACGTTGCGGGTCGGGTTGACTACGACTTCATGGTCGTCCACGTGATCGACCCAGCCCATCCTGACCAGCCCCCGCCCACCATTCACGCCAATTATGCGCCGACATTCGGCATCCGGCCGGGGGATCCGGTGGTGTTCAAAGTCCGCACCTTCCGGGACAAGGTGGGCGGAGAGACCTGGGATTTCGGTGACGGCACGCCCGCGGTCAGAGTACAATCAGACGCTAATGCGGACCGCTACGCACCGAACGGCTACGCCGAGGCGCGGCATCTGTATCCCAAGCCCGGCCACTACCTCGTGAGCGTGGAACACGTCAGCGCCGAAGGCATTCGGGCGGTGGCTCGATTACAAGTGCGAGTGGGGATCGACTGACAAATATGTGATCAACCGACTTGCCATTCTGCTCGTTCTCTTCCCCGTCTGCCCCGGGAGCCTTATCGGCGCAGGCCGGAAGTCCTGATCGAGTAGGAAGGCCCTCCACGTCCCCCACGCTACTCACGTCCTGCCGGCAGCCCGGATGACCTTGATCGCCTCCGGCGTCTTATAGTGGCGCTTCAACCCCGCCTCGCCCAGCAGGCCGGCGGGCACCCGCTCCATGAACTCCGGAAAGGACCGTTCCACGCGGTCGCGGAGGAGTTTTTGCCCGGTTTTCGACGCCCAGAAATCCTCTTCCGCCTTTCTCAGGGCGATGCCTGCTTCCTCCGGCGACATGTTTTCGCGTTTGGCCAGCATCCAAACCAATTCCTTGTCCCCGGGCAGGCAGACTGGAAAGGGGACGAACTTGAGGGTGATTTCCGGTTCTTCCTCAGCTTCGGCGGCGGCATTTGCGTTCACCCTGATTTCTCCGCTGAACTGTGACCCACCTGCCAGGGCCACTTCCACCGCCAGCGTCTTTTCCTTCCGGTTCGGCTTGAGCGTCACGTCGCCCTCGCCGAACGAGGTCTCCAACTGCGCCTTCACCTCTTCGATGCTTCTAGGCTCCAGGTCCGGCAAGACGACCCTGGCGCAGAATTTATCGAATGCGGCAGCGTGGGCCTTGGCTTTGAGCTCCAGTTCGATGGCCTGGTAAATCTTGCCGGCCAACTGAGCGTCATGTGTCGCCTTGGGCAGGACTTTCTTCAACAGATCCAGTAGTTGGGTCTCGGTCGTTTTCGTTTTCTCTTTTTTCATCTCAGAATCGGGGCATGGTTGTGCCAAATCCTCCGCCCGAATGCAATGCTTGAAGGAAACTTGAGATTGAATTACACCCGCAGGCCCTTATAGTGGCAGGCGCCAGTAAAGTTGACGCAATATGCCTTTTACCGCTGCTGAGATTGCCAAACGCCTCGGGGGCGAGGTCATCGGCGATGGCGCCCTTCTGATCAAGGGCTTCGCCCCTGCCGACCGCGCGCAACCGGGCGACCTGACCTTTGCGGAGAACGAAGGCTACTTCGTCCGCGCGGAGCAGAGCGCGGCCTCGGCCGTCATAGTGGACGGGCAGTTTGATTCGAGCAGCAAGGTACTCATCCGCGTGCCCAACGCCCGGATTGCGTTCGCCAAGGTCCTGCCCCTGTTCTTTCCCGAGCCGGTCTTTTGCCCCGGCATCCATCCGACAGCGATTGTGCCGGCCACGGCCCAAGTGGATGCCAGCGCGCATATCGGGCCGTACTGCGTTTTGGGACCCGACGTGCGAATTGGCCCCCGCTCCGTGTTGCAAGGCGGCGATTATATCGGCGCCAACTGCCAACTCGGCGAGGAAGTCAATCTCTTCGCAAACGTCACCCTCTACCCTGGCACCGAACTCGGCAACCGCGTGCGCATCCACAGCGGCACCGTCGTCGGCTCCGACGGCTTTGGCTACGTCCAGGATGGCGCGATCCATCGCAAAGTCCCCCAAATCGGCAACGTGATCATCCGCGAGGACGTCGAGATCGGGGCCAACGTGACGATCGACCGGGGCGCGCTCGGCCCCACCATCATCGGCAAAGGCTCCAAAATCGACAACCTCGTGCAGATCGCCCACAACGTCACCATCGGGGAGCATTGCCTGATTGTTTCCCAGGCCGGCATCGCCGGCAGCACCAAGCTCGGCAACTACGTCATCCTCGCCGGCCAGGTCGGGCTTGCCGGCCACCTCAAGATCGGCAACCGCGTCTCCGTCGCCGCCCAATCCGGCGTGATGCACAACATCCCGGACGGTGAAAAATGGCTCTCGAGCCCGGCCCAACCCGATCGCCAGGCCAAACGCCAGATCATCGCCCTCCAGCAATTGCCCGAACTCCTCCGCCGCGTCGCCGAACTCGAAAAAAAACTCAGCCCGAATCCCGAACCGCCGCCCGAGTAACTGTTTCTTACTCCGGCTTCAAGTCCGCCCGCTGCTTGACTTCCTCGATCATCTTCTCCCAGTACCCGCGCAGAAACGGCGGGTCTTTCACGCTGTCGAGGACGTACTTGCGATCCGCCCGGTCCAGATCCAGCACCGCCGTGATCATCTCTTCCTGGTAGTAGCCCGCCTCAGCCAGCGGCATCCCGTTCGGCTCCCGGATAAACGACATGCCGCTCGAGGTCTGCTTGCCATCCGGAGGCTGGCCCACCGTGTTGGCCACGCAATGAAATATCTTGCTGTTCGGTCCCGCCGGCTGTTGCGCCCGGCCCGAAATCCGTTTCCAGACGACGGCTTCGATCTCATCCGAACTGCACGACGGATGAAACAAGATGCGAGCCCCGGCCATTGCGGGAATCCGGTAGGTCTCCGGATGCCGCCCATCCCGGCAAATCACCAACGTGCATAGCACCCCATCGATCTCGAAGAGCGAGAGCTTGTTGCCCCCTCGGCAGTACCGCTGCTCCGCGGCGCCTGCCGTATGGACCTTCGCATACTCATGCACGATCTTGCCCGCCGGCGAAATCACGTGGGCCAGGTTGAGGAAGCGATCGGGGGTCTTTCGCAGCGTCCCCACGATGGCCCAGATTCCCGCCTCCTTCGCCGCCAGGCACGTCTGCTCCAGCGCCTCCTCGACGGCAGCCGGCTCGAGCTTGAACACGTCCGGAAAATGATAGCCCGTCAAACTCGTTTCGGGAAACAGCGCCACCCGGCTGCCCTCGGCGGCCGCGAGCCGGATATAATGCCGGGTACGTTCCAGGTTGTGTTCGAGCGATTTCGCCCAGTGCAACTGCACACAAGAGACCTGCATGGCGTTGTTCATAATGGAATGGTCCGGTTTCTTCAGGCCGCCAAGCAAGTGTGAATCCACAGCCCGCGGCGCCACTTCATTGCGGCTTCTCCAACTCAGCTTTCTCCAGGTGAATCCGCACCGGGCCGTTGACCGTGCTGAGGTTTATCCTGGTCCCGCCCTCGCCCAGCCGCGTCTTGACCTCGGCCCCGACCGGCCAGTTCTTCTTAACGGCCAGGTCGCCCGAGATGCTTCCGTTGACCGTGCTGGCCGACAGGTCGGCGTTGGCTCGGGCCGGCAGGTCCACCTCCACCGCCCCGTTGACCGTGCTGGCCGAGACCGATTTCACTTGCCCCAGGCTCACAAAAGCCGCTTTGACGGCGCCATTCACACTCGACAGCTCGGCGCTGCCGGCCAGTCCGTTGGCACGCAATGCGCCGTTGACTGTCGAGGCCTTGACATGGCCGCGAGCCCCCTCGATCTCGATTAAACCGTTCACATTCGAGATGTCCTCCAACCGCGCCGACTGGGGCACCGTGAGGGTGTAATCAACCGAGCCCGAGTTGCTGCGCCTCCAGACCCACCAACGCCTCGATTCCGGGTGCCTGGTCCTGACGGCCAGCCGAGCGGGTCCGGACTCGATTTCGATCCTGATTCCTTCCAAATCCTTTTTGTTCCTGGCGCTCTTCACCGCGTCCAGCTTCACCTCGGGCCGGTCCCAGACACTCAGCCGCACGCTGCCGTTGACATTGCCAAGGCTGAGCCGGCCATCCGCCGCCAGCGGATAGGTTCGGTGCATTTCTTCTTTGTAAACTTCCCGGGCGTAAGCCGCGCCGGCCCAGCAGCCGGCGCCCAAGACCCCCGCCAGCATACCCGCCCTCAGCAGCCAGAAGCAGCTTGTTATGGATTTCGTCTTCATAGTTCTCAGAGCATTCCTGCGCTCCAGCAAAATACCCGCAAGCCGGCCCGGAAGTTTCACCCAAGTTCCCCTTGAGGCGCTTCCGAACAACTCACCGGCCCGTGCATCAAGGCGATTGTGGCAGAGGTTGGCCTTTCACGAAAGCGCAATCGCCAGGATGGGACACAATCCAGCAGCCGCGAAAAGGCGCAAGAGGCGCAAGAAATTGGGGTTGTTGCGCCTTTTGTGCCTTCTTGCGGCTGTTCCATTCGGGGTTCGCGTCGTCCATCCCAAGCGTTGACAGGCAGCCGTGATTCTCTTATGACTGCGCCATGAAAACAACACGCTCGATGTTTCCCCTGTGGTTGTGTCTGGCATGCACAGTTCTGCTTTGGCCCGTTGGTGTGCGGGCGGCGGATCTCGTTCACGCCAAAGACGGCTCCGGAGTTTATGGCTACAAGGACACCCCCAAACTGCCCTGGTGCCAATGGCTTGTCCACGACCCGGACCGGCCCAATCCCAGGAAAGTCGATCCCGGCAAGGCGGGTCCGCCGGCGCCCAGGCCCTCCGATGCCATCGTGCTCTTCGACGGGAAGGACGTGTCGAAATGGGAAGCCATGGGCGATTGGAGGGTCGCTGATGGATGCCTCATCTCGGGCGACAGCCCTTTCGCCACGAAGGACCAGTTCGGGAGCATCCAACTGCACGTCGAATGGATGGGCCCCGCCGGATTCCAAGGGCCTTGGTACAACCAGGGCAACAACGGGGTCATGCTCATGGGCCTGTTCGAGATCCAGATTTTCGACTCTTACAACGAGAAGATTTATCCGGACGGCGCTTGCGGCGCGGTCTATGGGCAGACGCCGCCGCTGGTCAACGCGACGCGTCCGCCCGGAGAGTGGCAGACCTACGACATCATTTTCATCGCGCCGAAGTTCGACGGGAAACAGTTGGTGTCACCGGCCCGAGTCACCGTGTTGCAGAACGGGGTCCTGGTCCAACTCGACCAGGAGATTTACGGAGAAACAGGGCACCGGATCGTGCCTCAGTACACACATAAGTCCGGCACCGGCCCGCTGGCCTTTGGCGGCCATGGCTGCCCTGTGCGCTTCAGGAATCTCTGGCTCAGGCGGCTATAAGAGTTAGAAATTGTGGCTCTCACCGGGTTGGAGCAGGTGGAGTTGCTTGCCGGCGGCCTTGAATTTGGCCACGGCGCCCTGGGTGTCGATCTGGATGGGCGCGAAGGTATTGAAATGGAGGCCGAGGACCTGGCTGCAGCCGACGAAGTCCGCCGCCTTAATGGCATCGTCAATGCCCATGGTGAAATTATCGCCGATGGGCAGCGCCGCAAATATCAGCCGGCTTGATTCTCCGATCAGCTTCATGTCCATCGTCAACGCCGTGTCGCCGGAGTAATAGAAGCTGCCTTCGGCGCTTTCGACCACAAACCCTCCAGGATTGCCGCCGTAAGTGCCGTCAGGCAGGCTGCTGGAATGGATGGCGTTGACGAACTTCACGCGCCCGAAATCGAAATTGTGGCCGCCGCCATGATTGAGCGGATGGACTTTTTCCAAGCCCTGTTTGCCGAACCAAACGGTGATTTCGTAATTCGAGACGAGGGTTGCCCCGGTCCGCCTGGCGATCTCAGCGGCATCGGCCAGGTGATCGAAATGCCCGTGCGAGATGAGAATGTAATCGGCCGGCACCTTGCGTTTATCCACGCCCTTGGCCAATTGGTTTTCTGCAATGAACGGGTCGAAGAGCAGCGTTCTTGTCCCCACCTCCGCGGCGAAACAGGCATGCCCGTAATAGGTCACTTTCATATTTCCACTTTCGATTGAAATTCAACTGCTTCCATTGAAATAACCACAGAGCGTATGGCCGGGTCAATCTCTCTTTGGGGCGGCCCGGGGCGCCGAAGGTGAATTCCAAAGGTTGAGCCGGGCCGCCTGCGAGGCTACAGTGGTTTGTGACCCGGAAAGGAGTCAGGATTGCGGCGGCGATCGCGCGGTTCCAGGGAAGGAACCTGGACGCGCACTATCTGGGTTATTTTGAGTGCTTTAACCGGCAGCTTTTCTACGAGGCCCATGAGGTTTTGGAACCTCTCTGGCTCGAGCGGCGTCGGCGGCCGGAGGCGGCGTTTTACAAGGGCCTCATCCAACTGGCAGGGGCCTTCGTCCATTTGCAGAAAGACCGGCTTCGCCCGGCAGCCGCGCTGTTCAGGCTGGCAGGGGCCAATTTCGGCCAATACCCGGCAACCCACGACCTGTTGGACATCGAGGCCGCCAGGCTGATGATCCGCGAGTGGTTGTCCAAGCTGGAGGCCGCTGCTTTCACGGCCAATCCGCTGGACGCAACCCGGCCGCCGCAGTTGCATTTGCATGATTGACTTGCCCGGGCTGTCTGGTAGGATGGGTCGGTTCGACCATTTCAGAATTGAAAATGAAAACGCTCAAGCTTCCGTTTTTTCTCGGGTCTTGTCTCATTGTCTGTATGGCCCTGCCGGCGAGGGCGCAGACGTATGATCTCTCGTGGTTTTCGATCGATGGCGGAGGCGGGACCAGCAGCGGAGGGGCCTATTCGGTGAGCGGCACCATAGGCCAACCGGATGCCGGGGCGCTCAGCGGCGGCAATTACACGCTGGTGGGAGGCTTCTGGAGCGCCGCCGCCACGCCGAGCGGTCCGACCGCTCCGCAGATGTCGATTTCTGTCTCGGGCCAAGAGATCGTCATCTCGTGGCCCTCACCCTCGACCGGTTTTACGCTCCAGCAGAATACCAGCCTCAACCCGGCCGCCTGGGAAGCGGTGCAGCAAACCATAAACGACAACGGCATCACTAAGAGCATCACGCTATCCGCACGCACCGGGAGCATGTTCTATCGGCTCAAGTACTGAGATGTGGAGCGGGGGAGCGTGAGAGCGTGAGAGCGTAAAGCGTGGCCAGTGCTACGACGGTTCACGCTCCGACGCTCTACGCTCCCGCGCGCGGTGCGACGCGGAGGCCGTATTTTTCGGGCGCGTTGGCGAACGAGAGCAGGCCCCGGGTTGTGGCGACGCCAAGGTAGGGATCGTCCGTGATGAGAATATTGCCGTCCAGGTCGAGATAATCACAAAGCTCGGCCAGGTGAGCGCCGGCGCTGATGAGGATGCTGGTTTCGATCATGCAACCGAGCATGGTCTTGAGGCCGGCCTTGCGCGCGGCCTGGAGGGCATCGAAGGCGCCGGTGATGCCGCCGGTCTTGACGAGTTTCACATTAACGCCGTGGAAACACTCGGCGGCTTGGGCGGCATCGCCGGCGTGGTGGTAGGATTCGTCGCCGAAGACAGGCAAGGGCGAGCGTTGTTTGAGCCAGACCCAGTCCTTTAAAGGCGCGGCGGCGGGCATCGGCTGCTCGACGAATTCGATGTGGCCGTCCTGGGCGAGCCACTGGATCATTTCCAGGGCCTGCTCCTTTGTCTTCCAGCCTTCATTGCCGTCCACGCGCAAGGTCTTGCCCGGAGCGACCTCCCGGAGGGCCTGCAAGTTCTCTTTGTCACCGGCCACGCCGAGCTTCATTTTGAGCAGCGGGTACGGCTCGGCCTCGAGGACCTTTTTGCGGATAACCTCGGGTTTATCGATGCCGATGCTGAAACTGGTGACGTGCTGGTTCTCGCGGAAACCCAGGCCGAGCAGGTCATAGATGGGCTTCTGGGCGCGCTTGGCCGCTCCATCCAGGAGGGCGACGTTCAAGGCGCACTTGGCCGAGGTGTCGCGCGGGGAGACCGTCTCCAGGTATTGCATGCTCCCTTCGACGTCGTTAAAGGAGAGGCCGCGCGCATCCACCTTTTGCAAAAAGGCCTCGACCGACTCGACGGTCTCGCGGTAGCGGGAAAACGGGGCCGCCTCGCCGCGCCCGAGGGCGCCGTCGGCGCCGATCAATTCGACCACGACCACTTTGGCAACGTTCGAACCCGGGCCGCGCGCGATGGTCCAGGTGTGGGCGAGACGCAAATCCAGGCGTTTGAAACTGAGTTTCATTTAGGGAGTCTGAAAGTCGGGCGTCGAGCCGGGGGGCGCCTCGATGAGTTGGGCGTTACGTTCCAGGAGATCCAATACCTTTTCGGTCATGATCTGATCGTAAATCCCGATCAGACCGTTGCGTTCCCGGAGGTCTTTGACCAGTTTATCCCTTGGGATTTGGTTGGCCGCAGCGATTCTATCGATGCGCCGCTTGATTTCGTCCTCGGAAACCTTGATCTCCTCTTTTTCGGCGATTCTCTGCACGAGGAAGGCGAATTTGACGCGGTCTTTGGCATCCTGGGTGGCGACCGAGTAGATTTGGTCCTTGTGCTCCTCGATCTGCTCGATGGAAGCGCCGCGGCGCTGCTGAGAGTTGACGAGGTCATAGACCCGGTGTTTGGTTTCGTAGGCCACCGAGGCCTCGGGCAGTTCAAATTGCACGCGGCCCATGAGGGATTGGATGAGCTGGTTGCGGATGCCCGTGCTTCGCTTGTGGGTCAACTCGTTCTCGAGGTCCCGTCGCACGCCTTCGCGCAGCTTCTCGAGGCTCTGCGCCCCGTAAGCCTGGGCCAATCCATCATTCAAGGGGGGCAGCAATTTCTCTTTGACCTCGACCACCTCCACCTCATAGACGCCCCGCTTTCCGGCAAGCTGCGGGGTAACGAAATCAGCGGGGAACTCGACGGTGACGGTCCGCTTTTCGCCCGCCTTGACGCCCAGGAGCTGCTCGTCAAAGCCACGGATGAAACTGTTGCTTCCGATGTCGACCCAGAAGCCCTTTTTCTGGGTCAGCCCCATGGCGGTCGGGGCGGTTTCCGTGATCGGTTTGCCTTCACACTGGCCGGTGAAATTGACCACGGCCACGTCGCCGGAGGCCGCCGGGCGGTCCACGGTGCAATAGGTGACCCGCTGTCCGCGCAGGACCTCTAAAGCCCGCTCCACGTCCGCTTCGGTAACCCCGCGGCTCTCGACCCGGGCGGGCAACCCCTTGTACTCGGGCAGTACAAATTCCGGGGCGGTCTCGACGGTGGCGGCGAATTGCAGGGGCCGGCCGCGGCCAAACTGGATTTCCTCGATGTCCGGCTTGGCGACCGCCTCCAACTTCTGCTCCTCGATGGCCTGCTTAAAAGAGTCGTTGATGAGCTTCTGCTTGACCTCGTCCTGAATCTCCTTCTCAAACTTGCGCGCGACGAATTCGCGCGGCACTTTGCCCGGGCGAAACCCCGGGAATCTCATCTTTCGCTGAAAATCCCGGGTCATCGCTTCAAAGGCCTCGTCGACCTTTTGCGCGTCCACTTCCACGCGCACCAGCTTTTTGCACGGCGCCAAATTCTCTACGGTTACATTCACAAACAAACCTTTCCGTCAAACGTTGAAAAAGTCCAGTGGGCGAGTGGGTGCTGCAAGCCCCGCTGCTCCGCAAGCCGGGGACTTTAGGCAACCCTGCCCGGAACGTCAACTTGAATAACGCGCCGCGTACTCTAGATTGTACCCATGAAGATACCGCCCGAGGTGCCCGTCATGACGTTGCCCAAGGCCACGCTGTTCCCGCAGGCATTGCTGCCGCTCTATATTTTTGAGCCGCGTTACCGCCAGATGCTCGCCGACGCGCTGCACTCGACGCGCATGTTTTCCGTGGCCATGCAACGGCCGGGCAGCAGCCGCGAAAGCCCCTCGTTGGTGGCGGGACTGGGCCTTATTCGCGTGTCCGTGGGGCACCGTGACGGCAGCTCCCATCTCATCCTCCAGGGTCTTGCCCGCGTGGAACTTGGCGAACCGATCCGTTACAAGCCCTATCGCATCCAGCGGATTCGCCCCCTGGAAACCCCGCCATGCGACAACGTCAAAGTGGACGCCCTGGTGGCCAAGGTCCGGGAGTTGCTCGAACGCCGCATCGTGCTGGGCCTGCCGTTTCCCTTTCCAATCATGGCCCCCGAGGCCAGCGAAAGCAAATCGCCACCGCCCTCCTTTTCGCCCAAGAAAATCCTGCATTACCTGGATTCGATTGCCGACCCGGAACAAACGGCGGACCTGGTTTCTTGCGCGGTGCTGCCGGGGGCGGTCCAGCGCCAAGCCATCCTGGAAACGGTGGATGTCGAGGCGCGGTTGCGGCAGCTCATCAATTTTTTGCTGGCAGAACTGCGCAGTCCGCGCAACCCTAACGGGCCATGACTACTCCTCAGCATTCCGAAAACAGCGGGGCCGATTCCGGCCGAACCGAGGAACTTTCGGCGCTCTTCGCCCACTTGGTCCTTCAGCAGTCCAACATGGCCATGATGCTCCTGGGCAAAAGGGCCCACCCGGAGACCGGGCAGGTCTTCCGGGACATCGAGGCGGCCAAACTGTTCATTGACCAATTGGAGATGCTCGAGGTCAAAACCCAGGGCAACCTTTCCAAAGAGGAAGCGCACCTGCTCAAGGAGGGCCTCGTGAACTTGCGCCTGGCCTTTGTCCAGGCCGTTGAATCCGCTCCCGCCGATTCATCCCCGCAGACTCCCGCCCAGCCCCCCCCGGCCCAAGCCGCCGCGCCCTCCCCGGCCCCCGAAGAAGAGTCCCACAAGAAGTTTTCGAAGAAGTACTGAGCGCCCGTGCGAAGGCAGATTCCGGGTCTCAATGCTTCGGGTGGAGCGTGGGAGCGTCAGAGCGTGAGAGCGTGGGGGCATCGTAGCACTTGCCACTCCCTACGCTCTACGCTCCACACTCCAGGCTCCACGCTCCACGCTCCACGCTCTACGCCCCCGCGCTCACCGCTCCGGCCTTCACCTGCCAGCGTTGGACCTGGCGGCCCAACTCTCGGGGCCAGTTTTCCTCCGTGGCGGTCATAAAAACCTGGCCTCGAGACTGGCGGGCTTGCTCGAGCAGCGGCAGGAAACCACTGCGCCGTTTTACGTCCAACTCCCCCATGATGTCGTCGATTAGCAACACCGGGGGGACGCCGTGAAGACCGGTCAGGTACTCGGCCTGGGCCAGCTTGAGGGCGATGGCCAAGGTGCGTTTCTGGCCTTCGCTGCCGAATTGGGCGGCCGGGCGGTCCTCGAGCAGCAGTTGCAAATCGTCCCGATGCGGCCCGATTAAAGTGGCGCGATACGCGCGCTCGCGGGCATGGGACTGGGCCAATTCGACGGCGAAGTCTTGTTTTACGCCGGGCCGATACTCGAGGCGGAGTTCCTCGCTCTGGTTGGCAATCCGGGCGTATGCCTGGCGGGCGACAGGAGAGAATTGGGGGACCAGGTCACGGCGCATCCGGCAGATGACCTCTCCGGCGGCGATCATCTCGCGGGAGAAGCCCTCGAGGGCGACCGGGTCCAGGACAGGTTGTTTGAGCAGGGCGTTGCGGGCGCGCAGCGAGCGCGCATACCGCTGCAAGAGCGGCAGGTAAGCGGCATGCGTCTGTGAGAGCAGCAAATCCAGAAACCGTCGCCGCCCCCCCCCGGCGCCTTTGATGAGCTGGAGGTCTTCGGTGCAAAACACTACCGTCCGCAGCACGCCCAGGTAATCGGTCAGCCTACGCACGGGCAGCCCATCGAGGTTCAGACTCCGCTCCCTGGCCGACCAGTAGAGCTTGACCTCATGCTCGCCCTGGCCGACGACGCGGGCGCCCACGAAATAGCCGGCCTGGCCGTGGCGCACCATCTGGGCGCTGCCGACGCCGCGAAAGGAGCGGAGCGTGGCAACCAGGTAAATCGCCTCCAGGATATTGGTCTTGCCCTGGGCATTGTCCCCCAGCAACAGGTGGAAGCCGGGAGCGATGTCCAGGTCCAGCCGGGCATAGTTTCGGAAATCCCGCAGGCGCAGATGAGCCAGGTGCATCACGACTCGTATGCCATAAAGGGGGGCGAAAGCACATCAAAAGTTCGCCTAAAGCCGCTTGCATCGCCAGGGACTTTCAGGGCATTGTTAGACAATGGCACCGCCGAGTCGACCCGTTACTCTGACCGCAGAGCAGGTGGACGAGCTGAATCAAAAGCTGTCCTGCCTGCGACACGACATCAACAACCATCTCTCGCTCATGGTAGCGGCTATCGAACTGATCCGCACGAAGCCCCACATGGCCGAGCGGATGATGAGCACGCTTGTCGAGCAGCCCTCCAAAATCGCCGGGGCCATGGGCAAGTTCTCCACGGAGTTCGAGCGGACGTTCGGCGTCGCCCGCTCGAAACTGGCCTGATATGGCCTCTTGCGGCTGATGGAACGGACCGAAACCGACCTGATAGCCGCAGTGCTCGGAGGCGACACCTCAAGCTTCGAGCCGTTAGTGGCCAAGTATTCCCCCCGTCTCTTCGCCACTGCCCGCCGCTACGCCCGCCGCGAGAGCGAGGTCGAGGACATCGTTCAGGAAATCTGGGTCAAGGCCTTCCAGAAACTCCGCAGTTTCCGCCGGGAAGCCCCTTTCGAGCATTGGTTGATGCGCCTGGCCGTGCATACCTGCTACGATTTCCTGCGCGCCCACCAACGCAGCCGCGAAGCGGCCTTTTCCGACCTCTTCCAAGCCGAAGAGGATTGGCTGGACCGGTTTGTGAGCCGGCCCTCTTCGGCGGCCGAAGATGCGGAAGCGGCCCGCCAATTGGTCGGGCGCTTGCTCGAGCAACTCTCCCCGCCCGCGCGCCTGGTCATCACGCTGCTGGAAATCGAAGAACGTTCCGTCAAGGAAATCGCCGGCCTGACCGGCTGGTCGGTGCCGCTGGTCAAAGTCAGGGCGTTCCGCGCCCGGGCGGAGATGCGGAGAGTGCTGGCTAAAATGACTAAAGAGAAGTATCTGTAACCGCCTTGTTGCCACCCGCCTGTAACCGCCGTCGGGGGCAGGGCGTCTGAAAGGCTAAAGGCTGCATGAACCAAGACGAACTGCACCGAAAACTAATAGCCGCCGCCCGGCGCAACGCGCCGAGCGAGCGGGTGCCACACAGCTTTGAGAAGCGCATCCTGGCCCTTATCCGGGCCTGCCCCATGGTGGACCATTGGGCGTTGTGGTCCCAGGCCCTGTGGCGCGCGGCTGCCTCCTGCGTGTCGATCATGCTGCTCTTGAGCGCCTGGTGGTGGTTCAGCCCCGCCGGCGGCGCTCCCGCCGGCACCGCTCTCGCCAGCGCCTCTGCGGCCAGCAACCTCTCGCAAGACCTCGAGAATACGATGCTGGCGGCGGCCGAATCCGAACAATCCCTCGACCTTTCCCGGTGAACACCTGGAAAGTCATCCTGGCCACGATGGTCATCTTCGGCACCGGTGTCGTGACCGGGGGGCTGTTGGTCGGGCATGAGGGCCACAACCGCCATGGCCACCCGCCGCGCTCCGCCAATGCCAATCGCCAGGCCCAGCAACCTTCCTCCCCCGGCGGGTTCCGGTTAGACCTGTTGCGCCGCTGGGAGTCCGAACTTAGCCTGACCGCGGAACAGAAAGAGCGCATCGATGCCATCATCCGCCAAGGCCAGGAGCGAACCCGCAAACTGATGGAGCCAGTGCGGCCGCAACTGCAAGAGGAGGTTCGCAAAGCCAAGGCCGCCTTCCGCGACGCCCTCACCCCCGAGCAACAAACCCGCTTTGACGAACTGTTGAAGCAAGAGCAACACCCCTGGGAGAACCGCCGGCCACAGCCTCCTCGCCAGCACCCCGCTGATAACTCCCAGAGTCGGACAAACCCCCCGGGTCCATAGCCAACGAAGCGCAGCCTCTTATGATGTTTGCACGAGCCCTAACCCGGACACTTCACCAGCCAGCCGCCAGTCTCATTAACGCCGCTTCAGTGCGATGTACGTATGCGGCGAGAAGTCACAGCCGTTTCAACGGCTTTCCCCTCTCCCGGCAAAACCGTTGAAGCGGGTGCAGCGCCCCGGACGCCTTTTTACCCCGTGCTGAGTTTCCATCGGCGCAGGCGCAGGGCATTGCCGATGACGACAAGGTCGGACAGGCCCATGGCGGCGGCGCAGAGGATTGGGCTCATGAAGCCGAGGGCGGCCAGCGGGATGCCGATGGCATTATAAAAGAAGGCCCAGAACAGGTTCTGTTTGATCGTGCGCAGGGTTGCCCGGGCCAGCCCCAGACTCTCCGGCACCGCTTCGATTTCCGACTTGAGCAGGATAATGTCCGCCGCCTCGCGGGCGACGTCGCTGGCGCGGCTCACGGCGATGCCCAGGTCGGCCTGTTCGAGGGCGGGCGCGTCATTGATGCCGTCCCCCACGAATGCAACGCGTTCACCCTGGCGCTGGAGCCGGCCCACCAATTCGGCCTTTTGCTCGGGCCGAACCTCGGCGAGGGCGTTCTCGGGCGCGATGCCCGCCTGCCTGGCGATGCTGGCCGCAGTGAGGGCATTGTCGCCGGTGACCAGCCAGGTCTTAAGCCCCTGGCGGCGCAGTTGGTCGACGACTTCGCGGGCGCCGGGCTTGAGCAGGTCTCTGATCGCGAACAACCCCAGCAATGTCCGGTCCACAGCCACGCCCACAATTGTCGCCCCCTGCGCCGACCATTCTTGTGTGAAATCGCGCCCCGGCGCCAAGTCCACTCCGGATTCTTCGAGCCATCGCAACGACCCCAGCCGCGCGACCACCCCCGCCCCGCCCGGAACCTCAACCTCAACCTCCCGACCATGGACTTCGACCTTCGACCTTCGACCTTCGACCTTTGACCCGCG
>Ga0181524_10003153_pt1 | contig 16283 bp, 17 predicted proteins | sample PEATcosm2014_Bin_34_FD_119761 | JGI IMG/M metagenome (GOLD analysis project Ga0181524, IMG submission 119761) | Peatland microbial communities from MTU Mesocosm Facility, Houghton, MI, USA - PEATcosm2014_Bin05_60_metaG | ecosystem: Environmental > Terrestrial > Soil > Wetlands > Peat | place...
CTGGTGCCGGCCATTCCGACCGGCGTCGGCGGCGAAAAATTGATGAGCATCCCGTTGCGCGAGGCGCGCGAAGTGTTCGAGCGCGAATATCTCATCGCGCAAATCAACCGCTTCGGCGGCAACATCTCCCGCACCGCCGAGTTCATCGGCATGGAGCGCTCGGCCTTGCATCGCAAGCTCAAGTCGCTCGGCGTCGACTGACCCCGCAACGCCCGATCGAGCCTCATGTCCCGCTTCGCCTACGTCAACGGCCGCTACCTTCGTCTCGCCGATGCGGCCGTCTCGATCGAGGATCGCGCGTTCCAATTCGGCGACGGCGTCTACGAGGTGTGTCAGGTCCGCGACGGCGCGCTCATCGACGAGAGCCGCCACCTGGCGCGTCTGGAGCGCTCGCTGAAGGCCGTGCGCATCGCCGCTCCCGTCGGCGAGCCGGCGCTGCGCCGCATCCTGCGCGAGGTCGTGACGCGCAATCGCGTGCGCGACGGCCTCGTCTATCTCCAGATTTCCCGCGGCGCGGCGAAGCGCGATCACGGCTTTCCCGCCGCTTCCCTCGCCCCCGGCCTCGTCGTCACCGCCAAATCGATCGATCCCGCCCTCGGCGAGACGAACGCCGGCCGCGGCGTGAAGGTGGTCACGGTTCCCGACGAACGCTGGGCGCATCCGCACGTCAAGACGCTGCAACTGCTGCCGAACGTGTTGGCCAAGCAGGCCGCGCGCGAGGCCGGCGCCACCGAGGCCTGGTTCGTCGACCCCGACGGCTTCGTCACCGAGGGCGCCTCGACCAACGCCTGGATCGTCGACGCCGACGGCGCGCTGGTCACGCGGCAGGCCGATTCTGCGATCCTGCGCGGCGTGACGCGCTCGACCTTGCTCGACGTCGCCGCAAGCCAGGGTTTGTCGTTTCACGAGCGCCCGTTCTCCGTCGAGGAGGCCTATCGCGCGCGCGAAGCGTTCTTTTCCAGCGCGACGACGGTCGCCATGCCGGTCGTGGCGATCGACGGCAGACCGATCGGCGACGGCCGGCCGGGGCCGCTGACGCTGGCCTTGCGGCGCCGATTCCACGACGTCGCGGAACGCACATAGGCGACTTTTTTCCGCGCCTTCCGCGCCTGCGGATGGCGCGACCGCTTGGAAATGCTATAGCTTCGGGCGGCCCGGCGCAGGGCGAGGAGCGTCGAGCCGAATCAACGAAATGGCTGCATCAAGCGGCCCAACGCCAAAGTGGGATGAACTCATGCCGAACGAAAAGACGCAGAATTTGCAGGACACGTTCCTCAATCACGTGCGCAAGACCAAGACCTCCGTCACGATTTTTCTCGTCAATGGCGTCAAATTGCAGGGTTTCGTGACCTGGTTCGACAATTTCTGCGTTCTTTTGCGCCGCGACGGCCATTCGCAGCTCGTCTACAAGCACGCGATCTCGACCATCATGCCGGCGAGCCCGATCACCATGTTCGAGGCGGTGGACGAGGGCGCAGACCAGCATTGAGACGCCCTTGACCGAGCCCGGCGCCGAGGAAGGCCTCGGCCAACGCGAACTCATCGTCGCGGCCCACACGCGAACGCTGGTCGTGTGTCCCTATTCGACGTCGCGCAGCGCGCTGTCCGAGCGCTTGGCTGCGCGCAGCCCCGAGGCGCGGCGCGAGGAGGCGGTCGGCCTGGCGCGCGCCATCGATCTCAGCGTCGTCGATTCGACGCTGGTCGCCTTGAGCGAGATCCGTCCGGCGACCTACCTCGGCAAGGGCAAGGTCGCCGAGCTCGCCGAGCGCGTGAAGGCCGACGAGATCAATCTCGTGGTGATGGACTGCGCGCTTTCGCCGGTGCAGCAGCGCAACCTGGAAAAGGAGTTCAAGGCCAAGGTCATCGACCGCACCGGCCTGATCCTGGAGATATTCGGCCGCCGCGCGCGCACCGCCGAAGGCGCGCTGCAGGTGGAGCTCGCGCACCTGACCTACCAGAAGTCGCGCCTGGTGCGCTCCTGGACCCACCTGGAGCGCCAGCGTGGCGGCTTCGGCTTCCTGGGCGGCCCCGGCGAAACCCAGATCGAGACCGACCGCCGCCTCATCGAGGAGCGCATGATCCGCATCGAGCGCGATCTCGACAAGGTCAAGAAGACGCGCGCGCTGCACCGCGCCAGCCGTGCCGACGTGCCCTATCCCATAGTCGCGCTGGTCGGCTACACCAACGCCGGCAAGTCGACTTTGTTCAACCGCCTGACCCGCGCGGAAGTCGTCGCCGCCGACATGCTGTTCGCCACCCTCGATCCGACGATGCGGCTGATAAAACTGCCGCACGGCGGCGCGGCGATCCTCTCCGACACCGTCGGCTTCATCTCGGACCTGCCGACCATGCTGATTTCGGCGTTCCGCGCCACGCTCGAAGAGGTGCGCGCCGCCGACGTCATCGTCCACGTGCGCGACATCGCGCACGCCGATTCCGAAGCCCAGGCCAAGGACGTCGAGGCGATTCTTTCCGAACTCGGCGTCGTCGGCGCGGCGGACAAATTGGTCGAGGTGTGGAACAAGCTCGACAAGCTCGATCCCGCGCATCGCTCCGGCTTGGCGCTGGGGCAGGGCGAGGGCTCGCCCGTCGCCATATCCGCGCTGACCGGAGAGGGGATCGACAAGCTCACCGCCGCGATCGAGACGCGCCTCGCGCGCGGCCGCTCGCTGATCGACCTCGACCTCGAGCCCGCCGACGGGCAGGGGTTGCACTGGCTCTATGAGCACACTGAAGTGATGGCGCGCGAGAACACCGAAGACGGCCACGTCCACGTCACCGTGCGCGTGCCGGCGGACACGGTGGCGCGAGTGAAGCGGCGGTTTGCGGGGGCGGGCGGGTAGGGGGCAATGCTCGCCAAAGCGCCAGACGGGCGAGCCGCTATGCTTCGCGTCTGGTAGTACGGGGATTTAGTAAGTCGGCGCGCTCACGCCGTATCCCCGCACACCGCTTCGCGCGCGAACGGCAACACTCCGGTGGCGGGATCCGAAACCCTGCTGGGCAGAGGATGCCCGCAAAGGGCGATGCGTCGGTAAGCGGGGACAAAAAATGATGGACGAGCTGCCAGCAATTCTGTATGTTCGCGTTTTGTTCCTGTACGATTTTGTGCAAAATTGCCGAGGGCATCGCAGCTTTTCAGCCTGAATGTTCTACCATGCTGTCTGATTCGGGTTCACGCAGCTATGAAGCAAAGTCACGAATTTCGCGACCCAATACACACTTTCATTTCGGTCAGAACCGAAGAGAGGAATGTGATTGACTCTCGGCCGTTTCAGCGGCTGCGCCACATTCACCAGCTCGCCTTGTCGTATCTCGTGTACCCTGGCGCTACCCACAAGCGATTTGAACACTGCCTGGGAGTGATGGATATCGCGTCGCGGATTTTCGACATTGTGACCGCAGCTGAGAATGTGCATCACGACAGTGTTCGCGAACTTATCCCTGACGCGACAGGACGTAGTTATTGGAAATCCGTTCTTCGGATGGCAGCCTTGTGCCACGATCTTGGACATTTGCCCTTCTCCCACGCCGCCGAGAAGGAGCTTCTGCCAGAAGGCTACGACCATGAAAGGTTGACCAAAGACATTATCTACAGCGATGAGATGGAAACTATATGGAAGACGATGAAGCTTACATCGGATGATATTGTAAAGCTGGCGGTCGGCCCGAAAAGGGCTGCCCCACTTCAATTGAATACCTGGGAAACTGTGTTGGCCGAGATTATTATCGGCGACGCGCTTGGTGCCGACAGAATGGATTATTTGTTGCGGGATTCTTATCACGCAGGAGTAACCTACGGCACGTTTGATCATCATCGCCTGATCAATACGCTCCGCATTTTGCCGACGACATATGAAGACTCGGACGAGCCAGCGTTAGGACTTGAAGCGGGAGGCCTGGAGTCCTCGGAGGGGCTGATGCTTGCCAGACACTTTATGTACAAACAAGTGTACCTACATCACATTCGACGAGTGTACGACATTCACCTGAAGGATTTCTTGGTCGCATGGCTTCCAGAAGGCAAGTTTTCGACGGAGCTTAGCAAACATCTAAACATCTCGGATGTTGAGGTTCTCGCAGCCATTCGTTCCGCTTATGAAGGTGAACATTCCTTACAGCACCCGTTAGCGCGCCGGATTCAATGTCGGGAGCATTTTCGACGTTTCTACGAAGCCTCGCTGATGGATACGCAAGGTGGGATACTGGTTCCTGGGAAGATTATCGCTCAAGCAGCTGAAGCGAAATTTGGCGCGGATAATATCCGGTACGACCACATTCAACCTAAGCCGGCGGCGCCCATTTTCCCGGTGCTAATTTTCGACGGAAGAATCGAGTCATCTTTGCAGCGTTCTCAAGTACTCGCACGCATGCCCGAAATAGGTGTCGATAATGTCTACTGCGACAAGTCCATTCGCGCGGAAGCGGTTAAGTGGCGCGACTTAAATATAAACACTCTGCTTAAGCTCGCATAGGAGAATGTTATGGAACGCCTCTCTTACAGTTGCCGATGCGCACTGGTGGTTGAGCTTGCAAATCGGTTGCGTGCGCGAGGGAGCTGGTGTGGAGAAACGCACCTTCAGAAAGCTATCTTCATTTTGCAGGATTTGACAAGGTCAAATTTTGGCTACAAATTTATCATCTATAAACATGGACCGTATTCATTTGAACTTAATTCGGATTTGACTGCAATGCGTGCAGCGAACATCGTTGAATTTCAATTTCCAAGGGAGGGCTATGGCCCCAGCATTGCGCCGACTTCATTCGGAGAACGAGTATTCAAGTTGCATGAGGAAAATATTCAACAATACTTCCCTGCACTGAATTTCTTGGCAGACTGGTTCGCAGCTAGCGATGTGAGGTACTTAGAAAAGGTCGCGACTGCGTACTATGTCACAAAGAAAAATCCTCGTGATCCGGCGGTTGAACGCGCGAAGAAGCTGAACTCTTTGAAACCGCACGTTGATATTCCAGCGGCGGAAGAAGCGGTTCGCGTCGTGGACGAGAAGAGGAGCCAAGCGAAATTGCGGTTCGGAGAAATAGCAGCCTAGGTATCAAGAGTTCGAGTGTTGCGACGATCGTCAATGAGCGTCGGGCCCCGGCGACGGTGTTTGCTATGCTAACTCCTGCTGCACCCATCGAGACGCGCCTCGCGCGCGGCCGCTCGCTGATCGACCTCGACCTCGAGCCCGCCGACGGGCAGGGGTTGCACTGGCTCTATGAGCACACCGAAGTGATGGCGCGCGAGAACACCGAAGACGGCCACGTCCACGTCACCGTGCGCGTGCCGGCGGACACGGTGGCGCGAGTGAAGCGGCGGTTTGCGGGGGCGGGCGGGTAGGGCGCTAACCGCCTATCGCATGCATCGTTTCTCTGACGGCTTCGTCTGCGGCGAGTTTGCGATATTGCTGATAGAGGGTCTCGTACGAAGCGGCGGACGCGGGAACGGCCTCATATTTAAAGAAGCTCTTGGCCCCATATCTTCGCGTCCCCTCGGCGAAGTCGCTGACGACGCCGGCGGCGACTGCGCCGTGGATCGCGGCCCCGACCGCCGTCGCGTGGTCGATCTCAGGCACATGGATTTCTCGCCCGAGCACGTCCGCCATGAGCTGCATCAAGAGGGGGTTGGCCTGCGAGAGCCCGCTCGTCAGCACGATTCGTCGGATCGGCGCGCCTGCGGCGCTCAAGTGCTCCACGATGTTTCGCGTTCCGTAGCAAAGCGATTCCAGCAGCGCCCGATAGATGTCGGCGGCCGTCGTCCTTAAGTTCAGGCCGACGATGAGGCCGCTGAGAGACGAGTCGCCGAGCGGCGCGCGACAGCCGTTCCACCAGTCGAGCGCCACGAGATGGTTCTCTCCCGGCGACAGTTTCGCGGCGGCGGCGTTGTTTTCGGCGAAGTTCTGGTTCCGATTCGCAGTTCTTGGAAACGTGCGAACGAACCAATCGAGCGCGTCGCCGAACGCCGCCTGGCCGGCTTCGTAACACCAGAACCCCGGCAGGACGCCGTCCTTGGCCACCCCTTCGACGCCAAACGGGAACGGACGGGCTCGGTCGTCGAGCAGCAGGAACGCCGCCGACGTCCCGAGAGCGCCGACCAGCGCGCCCGGCTCGACGGCGCCGACCGCGGGCATGACGACATGCGAGTCGATGACCGCGACAGCGACGACGGCGTCGCCGAGGACGCCGGTGCGCTCGCGCCACGCCGCGGTCAATCGGCCGGCGGCGCGGCCGACCGGGATCGGATCGCGCAACTTCTCCAGCAGGTTCGGCACGACGCCTTCGGGATAGCCGACGCCCGGCGCGTATTGCGCCTTGTAGGCGGCGAAGCCCAGGCTTCGCGCCTCGACGCCCGTCAATCGCCATACGAGCCAATCGCCGGCCTCGATGAAGCGATCCGTCTCGGCCCACAGCGCCGGCGCCTCGTCGGCGATCTCAGCGGCTTTGGCGATGAGCCACTCGGCCGAGAGCTTGCCGCCGAACGCGTCGAGGAAGTCGCCGCCCCGCGCGTTGATGCGCGCCGCCCAAGGCTGCGCGGCCCGATGTTTCCACAGCTTCACGTAGGCGTGGGGTTCGCCCGGGTGAAGCTCCGACAAGGGCGCGCCGTCCGCTCGCGCCGGCAACGGCGAACTCGCGGTAAACCCGATCCCAATTCCATGAACGATCCTGCCGCGGCCGATCGCGCCCAGGATCGCTTCGGCCGCTTCGGTATAGTCGGCGGCGTTCTGCAACGCCCACAGGCGCGGCAATAGCGCGCCGTCGGGCAAGGTCTCGCTCATCACGCCGTGCCGGTAGGCGAGCGTGTGGCTCGCCTCGATCTTGCCGGTGACGGCGTCGACGAGAACGCCTCGAGCCGACAGGGTGCCGTAGTCGAGGCCGATGAGAAAGCCGGCCTTCATCGCTCTTCTTCCTCGCCGATTGCTCGCCTCGACTGCGCCCCGCCGCAATCCATGCTCGGCGCGCCGAAAGCGATCACGGCGTTTGAGCGGGCCCGCGTTGCTCCCTGAGCACGTTGCCCGGGGTCGCGCCGGTCATGATCGCGACGACCTCGGCCATCGTGTGCTCCTTGGGGGTGGTCAGCGCGACGCGGCGCCCGAGGCGCATCACCTGAACGCGATCCGCCACCTCGAACACGTTCGGCATGTTGTGGCTGATGAAGATGACCGGCAGCCCGCGATCGTCGCGGATGCGCTTGATCAGATCGAGCACTTGCGCGGTCTCGTTCACCCCCAGAGCGGCGGTGGGCTCGTCCATGATGACCACGCGCGTGGCGAAATACGCCGCGCGCGCGACGGCGACGCCCTGGCGCTGGCCGCCCGACAGCGCTTCGACCAGGCTGTCGATGGAGGGCAGATGGAATTTCAGTTGGCCCATGAACTGCTGCGCGGCGGCCGTCATCATGCGCTTGTCGAGCAGCCGCAGCCATCCGAGCGCGCCTTGGAAGCGCACTTCGCGCCCGAGGAAGATGTTGCTGGCGATGTCGAGCGCGGAGGCGAGGGCGAGATCCTGAAAGACGGTTTCGATGCCGAGCCGGCGCGCGTCGAGCGGGCTGCGGAACTGCACCGGCCGGCCGTCGAGGAAAAGCTCGCCCGCGTCGGGGATGACCGCGCCGCATAGCACCTTGATCAGTTGGCTCTTGCCGGCGCCGTTGTCGCCGACGAGGCCGAGAACTTCGCCGTTCCTGAGCGTCAGATCGGCGCCGTCGAGCGCGACCACCTGGCCGTAATGCTTGACGATGCCGCGCGCCTCGAGAATGACGTCGCGGTCTTGCGCGGATGGGGCGGGACGCCCGTCGGCCGTCGTCATCTGAGCCTCTCGCGCGAGAATTGATCGAGCGCCACGGCGGCGATCACCAATACGCCGGTGACGAGGTCCTGCCAGAGCGGGTCGATCCCCATCAGGGTCAGCCCGTTGCGCAGCACCGTCACGATGATGGTTCCCACCAACGCGCCGATGAGGTTGCCGCGGCCGCCGAACAGGCTGGTCCCGCCGATGACGACGGCGGTGATGCTGTCGAGGTTGGCGGTTTGCAGGGCGTTGGGATCGGCGTTGGGGATGCGCCCCAGCGCGAACCAAGCGCCGATCCCGTACAGCAGCCCCGCGAACGCGTAGACTGACAATAGCGTGTTCTGGACCGGGATGCCGACGAGGCGGGCCGCTTCCGCGTTGTTGCCGATCGCATAGACGTGCCGGCCCCATGCGGTCTGCGTCAGCATGACCCAGACGAGCGCGTAGAGCGCGAACATCAAGAGGACGCCGTAGGTGGTCGAAGCGCCCGCCAACCGGATCGAATTGCCGGTCCACGACATCAGCTCGTTGTCGACGGGAAAGGCGCCGCCTCGCGAAATCAGCCGCGTCGCCGCGGTGACGATGCCGAGCAGGCCGAGCGTGACGATGAACGGGGGAAGTCGCATGCGGCTGACCAGCAGCCCCGCCGTCGTCCCGACGCCGGTGGTGATCGCGAACGCGATCAGGAGGGCGGAAAGCCCCTGGTAGCCGTCGTTGACGAGCGAGCCGGCGACGATCGTGCCCATCACGGCGATGCCGCCGACCGCCAGGTCGATGCCGGCGGTCAGGATGATGATCGTTTGCCCGATCGCCAACGTCCCGACGATGACGCTTTGTTGCAGGACGATCGACAGATTGCCGGTGGCGAGGAACGTGCTCGTCGCGATCGAGAAGAAGAGGCCGAACCCGAGCAAGACGACGAGCGGCCCGAATGTCGGCGTCGTGAACGCGCGAAGCACGCTGCGAAGGCCAAAGCCGCGGTTGGGTCTCAGCGCGCCACGGCTCTCCATTGCAAGACGGGCCCTATGCTACGACGATGAAACCGGCTCGATGACGAGGGGGCCGCGACTGCGTCGCCCGGCCCCCTCCACGCGAAACTGCAGGAGGAGGACTTATCAGCCCCAGCAGTTCGCAGCGCCCCACTTGGTGTCGTGCGACGTGATGCCGGGGAACGGATGATCGGTGATCACCATCGCGCCGGTGTCGATGAAGCCGCTCGGCTTCTTGCCGGTCTTCGCGTAGTCGACGACGTAGTCGACGCCCTTCGTCGCCATGATCTTGGGGAATTGCATCACGGTGGCCGCGATCTTGCCCTCGCCGACATACTTGACGCCGAGGCAGCCGCCGTCGATGGAGGTCAGCACGATGTCCTTCGTCTTGCCGGCCGCGCTGATCGCGGTGTAGCCGCCTTCGGCCGCCGGCTCGTTGATGGTGTAGACGACGTTGATGTCGGGATGAGCGGTCAACAGGTTCTCCATCCCAGCGTGCCCCTCGTCCATCGCGCCGTGGGTGATCGCCTTGCCGACGATTTCGGGGCTGCCTTCCTTGATGCCGAAACCTTTCAGGAAGCCGTCATGGCGGAAATTGTCGACCGTGCCGCCGGGGGTGCCGTCGAGCATGGCGAGTTTCGCCGCCTTGCCGGCGAGCGCCGCCTTGGCGTATTCGCCTTGCAGGACGCCCGCCTGGAAGTTGTCGGTGGCCAGCGTCGCGTCGACCGCGTCCGCCGGATCGGTGGCGGTGTCGAGCGCAATGACGATGACGCCCTTGTCGCGCGCCTTCTTGACCGCCTCCAAGATGCCGGTCGAATTATTGGGCGTGATCAGAATGCCCTTCACGCCGGCGCTGATGAAGTCCTCGATCGCCGCGACCTGCGCCTCGTTGTCGCCGTCGAATTTGCCGAACCGGGCGATCAGCTTCGCGCCGAGCTTGTCGGCCTCCTCGGTCGCCGATTGCCGCAGCTTGACGAAGTAGGGATTCACTTCGGTCTTGGTGATCAGCCCGACGATGACCTGATCGTCGGCCGCCTTCGCCGAACTGGCGACCGCGACGGCGCCGATCATGGCGATGACGGCCGCCGCCGCAACGCCTTGCGAGAGGTGTTTGGCGGCGCTCGCGAGCGACCAGCCGTGGGACAATGGACCCGTTGCCGCTTCATGCATGGCATCCTCCTCTGTTTACATCGGTTAGACATAATGTCTGATAATATAATGCCGGCGTTTGGCGTCGAGCACGGCGGAAATTCGCAACAGCGCAAGAAAATGCGCACGTGTTCGAGGCAATGTCATTGACGCGCCTCAATTCAAGAGCGCGCTCCCGGTCGGCAATAGCTGCGATGCTGGTCTCGATCGCTTGGTCGGCGCCGGCGCGGCGGCGAGGGCGTTCGCGCCCCTCTTGTCACGGCGCGTCGCGTCCTGTGCGCCTCGCTTCGTCTCGGCGCCGCGCGACCGCTCGTGGGGCGCGAACGCCCTCGCGCCGCATCAAAGGCTCGCCTCGGCGCGATCCCATTGCCAGTCGTAATCCTCCTTCACCGTGACGTAGAACGGCGTTCCGGCCGGGGTCAGGATCGAGGGGCACTCGGACGTCGAACGCGCGGTGCTGTATGGCGTGTAAATCGAGCGGGACTCGTTCTGTTGAATCAGGCCGAACATCGCGCCGCTTTTTTGAAACCGCAGGGTCAGGGGGCCATGCGACGCCATTTTTTGCCAAAACTCGGCGCCGGACCTTATTTCGGCGCGAACGCTGTCGATGTAGTTCGCCGCAAATCCCCGAATGGTCTGCGCCAGAGCCGGATTGTCTGGATGCATCAGCAATATTCGAAATTCCACTGTGCGCCCCAGCGCGGCCCTGATGGCGTCCTCGGCGCCGATCATCTTGGCGAACGAAAACAGCGCCAGTCCCTGGTAATGCACGAAGGTTCGCGCGGCGGAAATCAGCCCGATGCAATCTTCGCGCGGAACGTCGCGCGACCGCGGAACCAGCCGCCACAAGGCGTCGCCGGCGCCCAGCGGTTTGAGGCTCGGCCGGAACGGCACTTTCGCCTCGCCTTTTGAAGCCTCGAGTTCGGTAATCGTTCGGAACAGATTGTCGACGTGGGCGCCGGTTATCAGGGGCCGCGGCTTGAGATCATACGCCAAGACCCGGCGCGCGCTGATGTCGAAGGGAACGCTCTGTCCGTCCTCGATCAGCAAAATCAGGGGGCGCGCGGCGGCTTCCGCGACCGCGATTTCGTAAAAGACATTTGGATTATGTCCCGTCAGGATGGCGATCAGCAGGTCGTCGCCGAGAATGTGGTCGTACATCTGTTCGGTGATCGTGCCCGGCCGCGCTTCGTGATCCGCCCGGACGGGCGCGTAGCCGGCCTTCTCGGCCGCCGGCCGGATGATGAAATCGAATACGTCGTCGGCGTGTTCCCTCACGTCCGATCCGGGGATGCCGATCGGAGATATCACGAAGCACGATTTCATCTGCGCCCCCTGCGATAGGGTCAAATCGCCGAGCCCCACTTGCAGGCTCCGCTATTTGCGCGTTTGTTTCAAGATGATTGCGCGAGGGGCGGGCGAGGGCGGGAGCATGGCGCTCGATCTGCATGACCGGCCGAACCGGGTTCCCTGGCCGCCGCTGCTCGGCGCGGCGGCGCTCGCGCTGGCGACGCTCGCCGAGTGGGCCTATCCGCTTCTTCTGGGGCTCGGGCCGGCCGCGCGCGGGCTCGGCTGGGTCCTGATCGCGGCGGGCCTCGGCCTCGACCTCTGGGGGATCGCGACGCTGTGGCGCGGGCGCTCCAACGTCCTGCCGCACCGCGCCGCAGATAGGCTCATCGTGAGCGGCCCCTTCGCCTTCACCCGCAACCCGATCTACCTCGGCAACACGACCGCGATCGTCGGCGTCGGCGGGGCCGTCGGTTCTCTGTGGTTCGTCCTCGCCGCGCTCGTCATGGCCAAGTGCGTCGAGGCGCTGGCGATCCGGCGCGAAGAACGGCACCTGGCGCTGCGCTTCGGCCGGGATTGGCTCGACTATTGCGCGCGCGTTCCGCGCTGGCTCGGCCTTCCCGGGGCGCGCCGGCGCGGCGGCGCGGGGACGGGTTGAGCCAACCGGCCCGTCGGTCGGCTTGGCGCGCGACATTACGCAAAGTAATTCAATAGGTTATATCGAGTCCTGATTACGAGACGTTGCGTCTCGCAATATTGCGAGACTTGTGGTTCCAAAACTTCGCGCTAGCATCGCCCGATGAACGAATCGCCGCCTCGTCCGCCCGGCCGTCCGCGCAGCGAGGCGAGCCGCGCCGCCCTTCTCGACGCCGCCTACTGGCTGGTCGTGCGGCGCGGCTACGGCGCCGTCACCGCCGCGGCGATCGCCAAGGCCGCCGGCGCGGGCAAGCAGACGCTCTATCGCTGGTGGCCGAGCAAGGGGCGGATCGTGCTCGAAGCCTTCCTCGCCAAGGAGCGCGAGCGCATCGACCGGCCGCGCGAGGCGGCGATGGCGGCGGGCGATCTGAGGCGATTTCTTCTGGCCGAATGCGCCGGCGCTGAGCCGTTCGACGCCGCGTTGCGCTTCCTCGTCGCCGAGGCGCAGGGCGACGCCGACCTCATGGCGGCGATCCGCGCCGAGGTCGTCGAGCCGCGCGCGGCGGCGCTGCGCGCGATCCTGAGCCGGCGCGTCGCCGAGGCGGAACGGATCGAGACCCTCGTCGAGGCGATCGACGGCGCGATCTGGCGCCGCGCGCTCTTCGGCGAGCCGCTCGACGAGGATTTCGCCAAAGGCCTGGCCGCGCTGGCGCGCTAATACCAGCGGCCAAAGCCATGACGACGGGCAGTATTTTTGGCCGCCGGCGTCAGCCTTGCCGATCGCTTTCGACCACCGCGAGATCGACCGTGATTTCGTGCGCGATGCGCTCCAGGGTCTTGCGCAGGTCGTCGGCGGCGAGGTCGTCGGGCGCGCGAAGCCGGGCGGTCGCTCGGAACATCGCCGCGCCGGAGAAGGGCGCGCCTTCGAGATTGCTGCTGAATTCCTCGATGTTGACGCCGAGCCGGGTCAAGGCCTGCGTCACTTCGCGCACGATGCCCGGGCGCTCGTGGCCCACCACCTCCAGCTTGAACGTCTTGTGGCTTCGCGGCGAATGCGCCTGCGAGCTGCGTTCGACCGCGATGCGCAGGCCGGCCGCCTCCAGTTCCCGCAACGCCGCCGTCAAGGCGGCGATATTCGCCTCGGGAACGCCGACCAGCACGATGCCGGCGAACTCGCCCGCCAGATGCGCCAGCCGGCTCTCCAGCCAGGTTCCGCCGGAAGCGGCCACTTTCTCCGAAATCGCGCTCACCAGGCCGGGTCTGTCATGACCGATGAACGTCAACACGATAGGCGTCGTCATGCCCGACTCCGAGGGGAAACAAACCAATGCGCGTCCACGACGCCATTCGGGCGCTTCGCTCGGCGCCGGCGCGTTTCACACTAACAGCGCCTTCGTCACGCCGAAAGTCCCAAGACGGCCTTGACGTCCCGTGCGACCGCCGTCGTACGCCTTTCGCGATCGGCGGCGAACGGTTAAACGGAGGCGTCGCCGCGATCCGTTCGACGGACGCCAAGGGAGAAGCCCGATGAAGACCCGCGCCGCCGTCGCCGTCGCCGCCGGCAAGCTGCTCGAAATCATGGAGGTCGATCTCGAAGGGCCGCGCGAAGGCGAGGTTCTCGTCGAGATCAAGGCGAGCGGCGTCTGCCACACCGACGATTTCACGCTGTCGGGCGCCGATCCCGAGGGCCTGTTCCCGTCCATTCTCGGCCACGAGGGCGCCGGCGTCGTCGTCGACGTCGGCAAGGGCGTGACCAGCGTCGCGAAGGGCGACCACGTCATCCCGCTCTACACGCCCGAATGCCGGCAATGTCCCTCGTGCCTGTCGCGCAAGACCAACCTGTGCACCGCGATCCGCACGACCCAGGGGCAGGGCCTGATGCCCGACGGGACCAGCCGCTTCTCCATCGGCAAGGAGCGGATTTTTCACTACATGGGCTGTTCGACCTTCGCCAATTTCACTGTGCTGCCGGAGATCGCGCTCGCCAAGATCGATCCCGCGGCGCCGTTCGACAAGGTCTGCTACGTCGGCTGCGGCGTCACCACCGGCATCGGCGCGGTGATCAACACCGCAAGGGTCGAGATCGGCGCGAGCGCGATCGTCTTCGGCCTCGGCGGCATCGGGCTCAACGTCGTCCAGGGCCTGCGCCTCGCCGGCGCGTCGATGATCGTCGGCGTCGACGTCGACCCCGACAAGAGAGCCTGGGGCGAGCGCTTCGGCATGACCCATTTCGTCAACCCGAAAGAGATCGAAGGCGACCTCGTCGCGCATCTCGTGAACATCACCAAGCGCGGGGCCGACCAGATCGGCGGCGCCGACTACACCTTCGACTGCACCGGCGCCGTCAAGGTGATGCGCCAGGCGCTGGAGGCGGCGCATCGCGGCTGGGGCCAGTCGATCGTCATCGGCGTCGCCGGCGCGGGCCAGGAAATCTCGACGCGCCCGTTCCAGTTGGTGACGGGACGCGTATGGAAAGGCACGGCGTTCGGCGGCGCGCGAGGACGCACCGACGTGCCGCGCATCGTCGACTGGTACATGGCGGGCCGGATCGAGATCGATCCGATGATCACCCACACGATGGGCCTGGAGAAGATCAACGACGCGTTCGCCCTGATGCGCGAGGGCAAGTCGATCCGCAGCGTGATCGTTTATTAGCGCGAGCGCCGCTTCCGCGAATCGCGGCTCTAGTCTAACTACCTACAGGCGAAAGCAATGACTCGTCGTGGCCGGGCTTCTCCCGGCCATCCCAAGGCGATTGCGCAGCAATCGTCCGCGCGCCGCCGATTCAGGCGGGAGAGGCCACACTGGAAACCGCGCTCTATCTCCCCGTCAAGCGACATCTGGAAAGCCTCGGCTATCGCGTCAAAGGCGAGATAGGCGGCTGCGATGTCGTCGGCTTGAGCGAGGGCGATCCGCCGGTCGTCGTCATCGGCGAGATGAAGCTGACCTTCACCTTCGAGCTGGTGCTGCAGGGCGTCGACCGGGCAGGGGTCGGCGACGAAGTCTGGCTCGCCGCGCGGCTTTCGCGAAGCGGCAAGGGGCGCGAAAGCGACGCGCGATTCCGCAACCTTTGCCGGCGGCTCGGCTTCGGGCTGCTCGCGGTCGCGGCGAACGACGAGGTCCACGTCCTGCTCAGCCCGTGCGCGCCGAGCCCGCGCCGCGATCCCAAGCGCAGATCCCGGATTGTCGAGGAGCATCGGCGCCGGCGAGGCGATCCCAACGCGGGCGGCGGTTCGCGCCGGCCGATCATGACCGCCTATCGCCAGCAGGCGCTGATCTGCGCGGCGGCGCTCGCCGCCGGGCCGTCGCGACCGCGCGATCTCAAGCAGCGCGCGCCCGACGCGGCGAAGATTCTTCTGAACAACGTCTACGGCTGGTTCGACCGGCCGGGCCGCGGCCTCTACGCCCTCAACGAAGCGGGCAGGGCGGCGCTACGCCAATCGCCGCAGCCCGAATGACGCGACGCCGGGCGGACCGGCGCTACCGGGTCAGCGCTTGCCTCGCGCTTGCGCGGCCTTTACGGCAAGTCCCGACAAGAACAACGCGAAGGTCGTTTCGACGTCCAAAACGGTCATCGCAGGTTGAACGTTAGGCGCCCTCGCTTGTAAGCAAACAGTAAGCTTGCCTGATGTGCTGTTTTCAGTTCTTCGCAGGCAACGACATTACATATTCGTTATGTTTCCCAAGGTTCGACCGAATTTAAGCTTCGGGTAAGGGTCGGCTTCTAGACTCTTCGACGAGGCGACTCGCCTCCGACCCCGAAGAGGACATCATGAGCGTTTCCCCAATCGGTTCGGCGTCCGCCAGCATCCCCGCGCCCCAGACGGCGGCGGCCAATGCGAGGGCCGCCGACGGCGACTACCTGAAGGCCAACACGCAGACTTCGCAAACCAAGGACTCGGACGGCGACTACAAGCCGACCGCCTCCTCCAGTTCACCCGCCGCCACCAGTTCTCCCAACGTCCAGGCGGCGCTGACCACGCTCGCCAAGGGCGGCTGAAGCCGGCCTTCGCCTCCGAGCGTCCGCCGCGCGGCAAGAATCCGGCGGCGGACGCGCTTTCCCGCGCAGACTCGCGAATTCCACGCGCAGCCGCGCTCGACGCGGCGGGTCGCTTGCGTCTTTGGGCATATACGGTTAGTTTAAGAACCGTAATAACCCGGAGCCCGTCATGTTCGCTTCCCTCACCCGATTCTCCCGTTCGCTGCTCGTCGCCTGTTCGTTCGCCTCTCCGGCGCTCGCCCAGGAGTCCTTGCTCGGCGGCGAGACCATTCCCGAACAGGCCATTCGCTACCTCTCCTTTCCCTCGCGCGACGGCGGGTAGTGTCTCAGTTTCATTTTTTCGCCACTCGATCGGGCATTGACAATGGTTGATGCCTTGCGGACTCTCGCGTGGCGAGCCATATGCGGCGCTGCAACAATTTGTGTCACCTGCTCTCGAA
>Ga0181524_10003154_pt1 | contig 16280 bp, 12 predicted proteins | sample PEATcosm2014_Bin_34_FD_119761 | JGI IMG/M metagenome (GOLD analysis project Ga0181524, IMG submission 119761) | Peatland microbial communities from MTU Mesocosm Facility, Houghton, MI, USA - PEATcosm2014_Bin05_60_metaG | ecosystem: Environmental > Terrestrial > Soil > Wetlands > Peat | place...
AACATGGAGCCGGCGCGCCTCAAGCGCGAGTTCGGCGGGAAGATCGTCTTCTGGGGCGGCGGCTGCGACACGCAGAGGGTGCTGCCGCTCGGCACGCCCGCGCAGGTGCGCGAGCACGTCCGCCGCAACGTGGAGATCTTCGCGCCCGGCGGCGGCTTCGTCTTCACGCAGGTCCACAACATCCAGCAGGACGTGCCGGTGGAGAACGTGGAGGCGCTGTTCGCCGCGGCCGGCGAGTTCGGCGCTTATCGCTGAGAGCGCGGCCTTGCGCCGGTTGCGCTTTGCGGCCGGAGCGCCTATAATAAAAGTCTATGTCTCGCAGGATGCGCCGGGCGCCGAGCCGGCGCACGAGACCCGGTCCTCAGTCTTAACCCAGAAGGTGGAAGGCCATGAAGAAGTTGTACGGCTTGCTCTGTGCGTTGACGCTGGCGGCGTCTGTCCCGATGTACGCGGCGGACGAGGCGCCGGCGGCTGAAAAGGCCGCTCCGGCGGCAACGACTCCCGCCGAGGCGGCGCCCGCTCCCGCGGCGACGACTCCGGCTGAGGCAGCGCCTGCTCCGGCGACGACGGCTTCCGCTCCGGCGACGACGGAAACTCCGGCCGCAATCGTTCTGAAGACCGACAAGGAAAAGATCAGCTATTCCATCGGCGCGTCCTGGGGCATACAGTTGAAGAACGTCAATCTGGACCTGGACATGGAAAGCCTGTTCCAGGGGATGCGCGATGCCGTGGCCGGCCGCAAGCTGGCGCTCACCGATGAGGAAGTCCAGGGCGCGCTCGAGAAGATGAAGGCCCAAGTGGAGGCGAAACGGCAGGAGCGCATCAAGGAAGCGACCGCGCGCATGAAGGAAATGGGCGAGAAGAACAAGGTGGAAGGGCCCAAGTTCCTCGAGGAGAACAAGAAGAAAGAGGGCGTTGTCACGCTGCCGAGCGGGCTGCAGTACAAGGTGCTCAAGGAAGGCGAGGGCAAGCTGCCCGGGCCGACCGACATCGTGACGCTCAACTATCGCGGCACGTTCATTGACGGCACGGAGTTCGACAGTTCGGTCAAGCACGGCAAGCCGCTGCAGGTGGCGCTCGACGGCTCGTTCATCCCGGGCATGACCGACGCGCTGAAGATGATGAAGACCGGCTCGAAATGGATCATCTACATTCCGGCGGACCTCGGCTACAAGGAAGAAGGGATGTTCCCGGTCATCGGGCCGAACGCGGTGCTGATCTTCGAGGTCGAAGTGCTCTCGATCAGGGAGAAGCCTAAGGACATGCCGCCGGTCAAATAAGTAACCGGGCGCAAGCCCGTCGCCGTGGATGGGTGATGGCGGAGCGGATCGGGAACCCGGTCCGCTCCGCGTCTTTTTATCGCCCTTGCTTTGCGGCAACGTCTTCACCACGACCGCACGACGAAAACTTTCACCACGACGACACGACGGGCACGACGAACATCGCACAAGGAACGTCACAACGCCGGATTCTGTAACAGCAGTTCCGTCGTGATCGTTGTGTCGTCGTGGTGAGAGTTTGCTTCGTGTCGTCGTGGTGAAAGTTCGTGTCGTCGAGGTAAAATGCGGGGCTCAGGCGATCAATTCGCCGTCGCGGATGCGGATGAGCCTTCCGGCGGTCTGTGCGGCGGCCTCGTCGTGGGTGACCATGACGACCGTCTGGCGCTCGGCGCGGTTGATGTCGTGGATCAACTGGTGGATCTGCTCGCCGGTCTTGCGGTCCAGGTTGCCGGTGGGTTCGTCGAGCAGCAGCACGCGCGGCTGGTTGATCAGGGCGCGGCAGAGGGCCACGCGCTGGCGCTCGCCGCCGGAAAGCTGGTTCGGGCGGTGGCGGAGCCGCTCTTTCAGGCCGACGCGCGCGAGCAGGTCCGCGGCGCGCGCGCGCATCTCCCGCCGGCGCCGCGCCCACTCGAGGGTGCGGAACCGCACGTACGCGGGCATCATGACGTTCTCCAGCGCGTTGAAATCCGGCAGCAGGTGGAAGAACTGAAAGACGAACCCGAAGAGCGTGTTCCGCAGCCGCGCCTGCTGCAGGCCGGAGAGGCGCGTCAGGCTCTTCCCCTCGAACAGCACCTCGCCGGAGGTCGGCGAGTCGAGCAGTCCGAGCAGGTGCAGCAGCGTGCTCTTCCCCGCGCCCGAGGCGCCGACGATGACGAGGAACTCGCCCTCGCGCACGTGCAGCGAGACGCCGCGCAGCACGCGCAGCTTCTCGCCGCCCTGCACGTACTCTTTGACCAGGTCGCGCGCGGCCAGGAAATCACTCATACCGCAGCGCCTCCACCGCGTCCATCCTCGCGGCCTTCCAGGCCGGGAGAATGCTGGCGCACAGGCTCACGGCCACCGCCAGGACGCAGATCACCAGGATGTTCGGCCACGGGTGCTGGTCCACGGGGATCCGGTCGAGATAGTAAATGTCGGACGGGAAGAGGCTGAACCCCACGATCCGCTCCAGGAAGACCTTGATCTGGTTGATGTGCGTCGTGATGAGAAAGCCGCCGACGGTCCCAAGGGCCGACCCGATGAGGCCCATGAGCAGGCCGTTGAGGAGGAAGATGGACATGATGCCGTGCACGCTGCCGCCGATGGACTTCAGGGTGCCGATATCGCGCGTCTTCGAGATGACCGTGGTATGAAGGAGCGAGAGAATGAGGAACCCGGCGATGAGGCCGACGAAGAAGAGGATGATCGCCATGAGCTCGCGCTCGTTCGCCACGGCGCGCAGGAACGTCAGCCGCTTGTCCTCCCAGGTGCTCACGCGGAACTCATCGCCGATCGCGCCGCTCGCCCGCGCGACGACCTTCTTCTGGAAGTCCACCATCTGTTCGAGCGTCGCCTTGGGCGCGGAGCTGCCGGAAGAATGGAGCACGTCCGCGATGACGCGCTCCAGTTCCTCCGTCAGGTCCTGCGAGACCTCGGCCGCCAGCGGATTGCGTTCGGCGAGCCACTTGGGCAGGTCCGCGCGGAGCCGGCGCAATTCCTCGTCGAGCGCGTTCAGGGCGGCGGGGTTCTGCTTTCGCAGCAGCGGACGGACCAGTTCGAGGCCCTCGGCCATTTCCTCCGGCGCGAGGATGCCCATGAGCGCGGCGCGGACTTCGGGCGCGTGGTCGAAGGAGTCCAGGCGGATGCTGATGCTGGTCACCTTGTCCGGCTGCTGCATGAAGTTCTGGACGTCGGCCAGCGGGAGATAGATGTTCCGCACGTCGTCGTCGGAAATGCCCGACCGGAACTTGCCGACGATCCGGCAAGTCCGATGGGTTTCTTCGAAACCGCCTGTGGCGGTAATCAGCGTGACGTCGTCGCCGATGTCCAGCGAGGCATCGCGGCCGTCCGGGTATTTCGCCAGCACGACGAGTTCTTCACCGGGGAAGGCCGGAGAGTATTTCGGGTCGCTCGACGGGCCCCACTCCGGCATGGCGGTATCGCCCGCGTGCAGCGCGGCTTCGAGATCCACGTGGTTGCGTTCCGCCCAGGACCTGGCCGCGGCGCGGTCGGCGGATTCAAGAAGGGAAAAATCCTCGTGGCGCATGGAGGAGAGCAGCCCGGAGATCACCTGCTTCGGCTCGCCGGCCAGCCCGGAGCCCTGCGCGGCCAGCGCGGCCAGGTCCAGCCGGGCCTGCCGCCCGCGCCACATCCGCCAGAACTCGGCGAAGTCCGTCGTACGTGTCTCTCTGGAGAGGTCCACGCCGTGGAACTGCACGTACATCGACTTCCAACCTGACCGGGCGCTCAACCGCATTCTGAGCACTCCCAGCCCTTCATATTCCGGCGCGCAGGCGACGACGTGCGGGATTTTCTCGATCCGGGCCATCATCCCCTCGTAGCCGGCGAAGGGATCGTCGGTGTGCCGCTCGACGATCAGGTCCGAGAGGGTGGCGCGGATGCGGGAGCGGAATTCCTGGTCGAACCCCTTCATGACCGAGAGGACGCAGATCGGCGCCATGACCGCCAGCGCCACCGCCAGGGTGCCGACGAGGTTGAGCCAGTTCCGCCTGAGATATCGAAACGCGATCAGGAGCTTATACATAGCCGGCCCGGAAAACCGGAGGGGCATGAACTGAAGGCGTGAGCATACCAGATCAGGAGGCGGATTGCCAGACGGCCGCACTCGCGCTCGGGCGCGTCAGAGCGCACACTCGACCATCCGGGGACGACGGGTGCGACGGCGGTCAGAGCCTTTTCTGGCGCCGGAGGAATTCCTGGTACGCCTTGCACTTGGGGTAGTCGGCGCAGCACACCTTTTCGATGTAGTCCTTCTGCACGATGTTGTAGCCGCCCACGGCCTGGCCGACGTGCTCCATGACGGCGCAGCGAAGGGCGAGGACCGGCTTCGAGGTCCCGCCGGACGAGCCGTCGAGGACCGAGCGGATATAGACCTTTTTCTGCCCGTAGGGGCAGCGCATCATCCGGTTGAGGCGGTGCTCTTCGTCCGTGAGCGAAACTTCCTGCGGGGCGGCCGCCGCCGCCTGCCGGCGCGCCACCTGGGCCGCGCGGCGCGCGACCAGTTGCGTCTTGAGCGAGCCGTTGTCGCGGATGCCGAACGCCATCGCGCCGGCGCCGCTGGCGGCGCCATCCACCTCGCGGGAGAAGAACTCCGTATCCGTGCAGGCCGTGCAGACGCGCGGATTGAAAACCGTGTTGCGATTGAGGCCGACCTCCATCAGGGCGCCGCGCGTCAGGTCCCACAGGTTCGAGAGCGTGCGGGTTCCGACCGCGCCGGGGTTGGGGAACGTCTTGCAGCACGGCCCTATGCACGGCCCGACCAAGGCCTGCATCTTGGTCGGGTCTGCGCCGGTCCGTTGCGAGAGCATGGCCACTGCCTTGCCGAGCGCCTCGGCCGAGGCCTTGCCCGGCAGGACGTTGACCATCGCGATGCCGTAGCAGAACGGGTCGAAGAGCACCACGACCGCGTTGTCGTTGTAGAGCGAGCAGAGGAAGAGATTGAGGCCGTCGGTGACGATGCCGCTGGCGCCGCGGACGCGCGACTCCCAGTCCTCCGCGCCATGGCCCCGATCTTTTTCGGAGAGGAAGACGACTTCGCCGGAGCCTTCGGGGTCCAGCCAGACAGTGTTGGCGAGGTCAATACCGAGCTGTCGGGCGAATTCCGCGCGCTGCGCCCGGCCGGCGGGTCCCGCGAAGGACCCGTCGCCTGGGAAGCCGCGCCGGGTCATCGCGTACACGAGGTTCGGGAGGCTCTTGAAGGCCGTCACGCGATAGAGTGCTGGTGAAGCGGGATCGGGAATCAACTGAGCGCCCGAATCGGCTATGACTGGACTCATGGACTCCTCTGCGCAGTGTCAAGAGCCTGCGCCGGCATTCAGGCAGCCCCACGCTCCCGCAGAGGACTCCTCGCACGGCTTGCGGCGAAGTCCGCTGTCCGACCGCATGCGCAATCAACTGCAAATTCAAAGCTGTCGAATCAATCTGCCTTCGATGCCTGGTCCCAAGTCCCCAGCATCGCCTTGAGTATAGCGGAAGCGGAAGGAGTATTTCAACCGACGCCGGCGATAATTTGACGGTCAAGCAACGAGCGGCGTCCTGTGTTTTTCCTCCATCCATTTGCTAAAATGGATTCACGGGCGCGCAGATCTTTTCCAGTGTTTTCCGTCGGCGGCGAATGCTCATGGGGCCTTTATTCCTGTTCCTCGGCGGAGTGGCCGGCGTTGCGGCGGGCGGGGTTGCTGCGCTGTCGGGGTTCGGCATCGGCAGCCTGCTCACGCCGCTGCTGGCGGTGGAGACCGGCACAAAGCTGGCCGTCGCGGCCGTGGCGATCCCGCACGTGGCCGGGACGGCGCTGCGATTCTGGCTGCTTCGAAAGGCGATTGACCGCCGCGTGCTGTGGAGCTTCGGCCTGACGAGCGCCGCGGGCGGGCTGCTCGGCGCGCTGCTTTACCGCTACGCCGCCGGTCGCGCGCTGACGCTCGTCTTCGCGTGCCTGCTGATCTTCGCCGGAGTCCTGGGGCTGACGGGCCAGGCGCAACGGCTGCGGTTCAAAGAGGCGGCGGCGTGGGTCGCCGGCGCGCTCTCCGGCATGTTCGGCGGACTGGTCGGGAACCAGGGCGGAATCCGCTCGGCGGCGATGCTCGGCGTCGGTCTGCCGCGCGACGCGTTCATCGCCACGGCCACGGCTATCGCGCTGATGGTGGACGGCGCGCGCCTGCCGGTCTATCTCTGGACGCAGGGGGCCGAACTGGCGGGCATCTGGCCGGCCATCGCCGCGCTCGTCCTGGGCGTCCTGGCCGGCACACTCGGCGGGGCGCGACTGCTGAGAAGAATTCCGGAGCCGCTCTTCCGCAGAATCGTCGCGGGGCTGATCCTGGCGCTGGGCCTCTTCATGCTCTTCCGCGCTTACGCGGCCGGCTCTTGACAGGCTTCGCGCGGGCTTCGAGCCCGAGTGAGCGCAACCTCCTGCGGCGAGAAGAGGCGCACGTTGAAAGCGCCCGGCCGATGCGCTATGCTCTGGTGCCACACGGCGAAAGGCCGCTGCCCGGCAGGGCAGCATTCGACGAGCGCGTTTTCAGCATGGTCTGGAGCCTTCCGTGATTCCCTCGCGTCTGCAACGGTATGTTCTGTGGGAGATCATCCCGGTCATCGGGATCTGCGCCGTGGCGCTGACGGCGATCTTCTTCCTCGGACTTTCCGCATCGTTCACGCGCGAGGGGGTGAGCGTCGTCCAAATCTATTACATCGTCCCTTATATCCTGATGCTCAGCCTGCCGTACGCGCTGCCGGCCTCCTTCCTGCTCGCGTCGGTCCTGGTCTTCGGGCGGCTCAGCAGCCGGCATGAGATTGACGCCATGCGCGCCAACGGCGTCAACGTGAACCACATCATCGCCCCGCCGCTGGTGCTCGCGCTGGCCGTCTGTTGCGCGACGTTCTTCATGAACCAGTACTTCTTCCCGTGGACCCTGGCCCGCGTCACCGGATTGCGCAACAAGCTCATCAACGACGTCGCCGAGATGGTCGGGCAGACGAGGACCGGCTGGCGGGTGGACCCTTACTACATCTACATCGGCGGCGCGGACCCGAAAGATCTCTCCTGGAAGAGCGTCGCGCTGATCGAGTTCGCCGACGAGATCCCCAGCCGGTGGTGGTGGGCCAAGCGCGGAGTCTGGAAGCGCGTAGACGCAGACAACGCGACGTTGATGCTGGAAAACGGCGTGATGATGGAGCCGCGGCTCTCCGAGGTGCATCTGAAGGACAGCGAGCGGCGGCCGATAGGAAGGTTCGGGAGGATCACGCTTCATGTCCCGCTGAACGCCAGCGGGGGTCCCTCGCTGAAGCCGAAATTCCTCCCGCTGGGCGCGCTGTTGAAGCGCATCCGCCAGGGCGGCGAGGCGGCCGCGGAGACCCGCAGGGAACTCGGCCCCGCGATCGAGCATCCCAAGACGGAGTTCTGGAAGGCCAAGAGGGCGTTCGACGCAGCCGATCAGGATTATGCGGCGCTGGCGAAAGTCCTGGGCGAGAAAAAGGAGAAACGGGACGAGACCCGCTCGGCCCTGGATAAACTGGAGGTGGAAGTCCGGGCGGACCAGGCCGTGCAGGAGAGCGCACAGAAGCGATCCCAGGTCGCAAAGACTCTGCTCGCCGACCAGGGGGAGTATCTCGAGAAGCTCAAGGACGATATCCAGGACCGCACGGATGAGGAGGCCACGCAGGCGGAACTCGGCCCGCTGATGGAGGAGCTGAACCGCACCACTGAGCGCGTGTCGCAGTTGACGAAGCGCGTGTCGGCCTCGGAGAAGGAACTTCAGGACGCCACGGCCGTGCTGCAGGCTGCCGACGGCCGGCGCCAGGCGGCCGGTGCGGCCTTCGCCGGCGCCGAGACCGATTACCAGGCCGCGGATGTCGAGGCGACTGCGGCCGCGGAGACGCGGCGCCGCCTCGCCGCGGTTCGGGACAAGCTCGACGGGGTCGAACACTGGATAGACGCGCAGTCCGAGTTCCATTTCCGCAACGCCGGCTCCGCCACGTGCTTCATCTTCATGCTCATCGGCATCCCGTTGGGCATTCTCGCGCGCCGCGGCTCGTTCATCGTCGCCCTGGCCATCTCGTTCTGCATCGTCCTCCTGGTCCACTACCCGCTGATGATGATCGGCGAAACGCTCGCCACCGACGGTTATCTCGCTCCCTGGATCGCGGAGTGGATGGCCAACGGCGCGGTCGGCTGCATCGGCCTCGGGCTGCTCATCTGGGGCGTCAAGAGGTGAGGACGGCTTCGTCTTCCGGCCGGGCGATCAGGATTGGGGAACGGTCATGATCACCCGTCCCGCGCGCCCGGGGATCGGCCGGGCGCGAACCTGGATCACCGGCGGCGGTTCGGCGGCGCGGAGAATCTCGGCCGCCTTCTCCTCCAAGGTCTGAACCCGCGCCCCGCGCGCCGTAATCCCTCGAAGCAGCTTCTCGAGGAAGGGCTCGTAAACGCCTCCTTCGACCTCCGCGTGCAATGGAATGACGGCAAACGGCGCTTCGGGCGGCACGGCGAGCACCTCCTCCGCGCAGGCGTCCAGGTCCTTCCGCCCGAGCGTCAGCAGTTCCTCCAGGCAAGGCTGCGTCGTCGGCAGTTGCAGCGTCGTCGAGCGGTAGCCGTCCAGTTCCGGGCAGCCGAACCCGACGCCGCGGATATCGCTGGCGTACTGCAGCCTGAGCCCGTCCTGCACCTGCAGGCTCGTCGCCGTGGCGTACCAGGCGGGCGCGGCGACGGAGCGAGGCCGGCGGCCGAGGGTCTTCTCGAAGCACTCGAAAGCGCGCGCGAACTGCTCCTCGATCTGCGCCCGCGTCAGCCGGTCGAGATGGTCCTGCCAGAGGCGGTGGTCCCACGCGTGAACGCCGACCTCGTGCCCCTCGTCGGCGATGCGCTGGACGAAGCCGGGAAACTCCGCCGCGATCAGCCGCGCGGGAAGCAGCGTGCCCGAGAGCGCCGTCCGCCAGCCGTACAACTTCGGCGCGCCGGTGCGCAGCATTTTCTTGAGGAACCCTTTGCTGCGAAAGAGATTCCAGATCGCCTTGCCCGAGTTGTCCGGTCCGAACGCCAGAAAGAACGTGGCCTTGGCGCCGAATCGCCGGAACGTGTCGAGCAGCCGCGGCACGCCGTCGCGCATCCCGTCGTGCGTGTCTACGTCCACCTTGAGAGAATAGCTAATCATTTCTTATCGCCCGAGGGACGACAGTCCGACGACGGCCTTCATCGCCACCCTGATCGCTATCCAGGTAAGCCCGAGGCTCAATACCGACGCGGCGAACATACGGCATAGCGCGCGGCCCGGCGACCCTCGCCACATAGCCGACGCGGCCCAGCAAACGCTGAGCAGCGCTGCCGCCGCTCCCGGCAGGAACCAAGTCCATTTCTCGTCCATCACGTGGGCCGCCATACGCATGAAGCCCACGGCCACGAATAGGGAGTATCCGCACCAAAGCAGTCCGATGAAATACCAAATGATAACTCCTATCCGCATGCGACGGTCCTTCCGCCAGTGCGGCCACGGCCAGCCGATCCGTCTGAGCCATGCCGGCCCTTTCGCCGCGATCAGCACGAACGCGACCGCCGGCCAGAACAGCGGCAGGAAGTACTTCGATACCGGCCCGCCCTTGAGGGCGTCGAAGATCACATATAGGAGCGCTGCGACTCCGAAGGCGGGGCGCCAGCACGTCGGCGGCACACGGGAAAGCGCCCTTCGGACGAAACTGCCGCGGCTGATCCGCAGCGCCGCGCATCCGCAGAGGATTCCCAGCGCCGCGCCGGCGATCACGTCGCTGGCGAAGTGCCGCAGCAGTATCAGCCGCGTCACGCCCGCCATCGCGGCCAGGAGGAACGGCAGCCATCGGACCTTCGCGGCGACGATGAAGCCGGCCGCTACGGTGGCGACGGCGAAGGCGAGTGTCGCGTCGCCGGAGGGAAATGAATAGCTCCGGTGGAAGAAAGGCTGGGTCATGACCTCGGCGGGTTCCTCGTCGGGCCGAACCCGCCCGACGGCGGATTTGATCGGCAGGACGGCGCACAGCGTCAGCAGCATCGCCAGCAGCCCCGCCAGCAGCAAGCGCGGACGCTTCGCGGCCCAGGCCCAGAGCAGGAAAAGCCAGAGCGGCGCCAGCGGCCGACCGAATTCGCCGATCGCCGGCAGCCATATCGCTTTATAAGGAATATTCGTGGCGAGGAAAAAGGCCACGATCCGCCAGTCGAACTTCCAGTACATGAGCCCGGCGGCGAGCGCCAGGCAGAAGACGACAGCCGCAAGAAGCTTCACGCTCTGTTTCATGTCTCCGGGCTTCTGTCTCCTATTCTTCGTGAACGCTTCTCGGCGCGCCGAAGTCATAGAGGGCGTACACGCGATGCGCGCTGAAGACCCAATGCCGGACCATGCGCAGCCGGTCGCCCACGCTGTCCGGCAGCGACGGCACGTCCCGCTCGAGCATCAGCAGCTTGCTCTCCGGGTGCTCCTGGACGTAACGCTCGATCTGGCCCTCGTCGTCGAAGCCTTTCAAGTATCGGCCCGTGTCAAAAGGGATGGCCCCGCGCGTCACTTCGTCCGGCTTCCAGGTGATGAGGTCGGGCGAAAAGGCGTCCATTTTCACGAGGTCGGCGGTCAAGCGGTGCAGGTTCTTGAACGGGTCCAGCGAGCGGTAGACCAGCGGCATTCCCGTCAGCGTCAGGCCGAAGGCCATCCAGACGATCAGGGCGGCCACGCGCGTCCGGCCGCGCCTCAGGAGGTGGCTTCCGAAGAATGAGAGCCAGAGGAAGAAGGCGCCTATGAATGAGAACAGGATGAGGTTCACCTGCGGGATTCGATTCGCCATCTGCGCGCCTTCCGGGGTCAGATAGAACCGCCCCATCTCCAGTCCGATCGCTCCGAGCAGCGCCGCGAGAGCGACCAGCACGCAGAGGACCAGCAGGATGCTCACCGTCACCCGGTCCACCGCGTGCGGCCGCTCGTTCCTGACGACCGAGGCGAGCCATGCGCCCGCCACCGCCCCGAACGGCGCGACGAGCGGCAGCAGGTAAAGCCCGCGCTTCGTCCCGGCCGCGCTCAGCATGAGCAGGCCGATCGGGAAGATCCACGCCAGAAAGACCAGCGCGGATCGGTTCCATGTCTCCGGCAGGCGCTCGCGCCAGAACCAATGGCAAATCGCCGGCACGGCGAGCAGCCACGGCATGATGGAGGCGGGGAAGTTGGCGAAGTAGTACCAGATAGCCTCCTGGTGGCCGGTCTTGGCGTGGCCCGTCGCGGGCGGGAAGAAGCGCGCGAGCAGACTGTCCACGAGGAACCCGTTGAGGAGGCCGCTGCCGCCGCTCCGGTAAAGCAGCCACGGCCACAGCGCGCAGAGCGCCAGGAAGACCAACACGGCGGGGACGTGCATCCACGACCGGAAGAAATTCCATTGCCTGTTCCAGATGATGCTGACGATGATCGGCCCGGCGATGAGCCCCGGGCCGACCGGGCCTTTGGCCAGGAACGAGAGGCCGCCGGCGAGATACATGATGAGGATCGCCCAGGGACACGGTGAGGGACTGCGGATTGCGGACTGCGGACTGCGGATTGAATCTCCCTCGCGCGGCGGGAACATCGCGAGGACGTAAGCCCAGTATCCGAGCATGACGAACAGGGAGAGCCACGGATCCACGATCACGCGATGATACTCGTAGTAGAAGCCGCTCAGACAGCCGGTGGCGAGGGTCGCCATCAGCGACGCGAACGGGTCGGCGATGCGGCGCACCAGGTCGAAGACCAGCAGGAGCGTCAGCAGGCCCGCCAGCGCGCTCGACATCCGCGCCACGCCGTCGGAGACGCCGAACAGCTTGTACAGGCCGGACATCACCCACCAGGCCAGCGGCGGCTTTTCAAGGAAAGGCTTCTCGGCCAGCATCGGGACGACGTAGTCGCCGCTGACGGACATCTCGCGGCCGACTTCGGCGTCGCGCGGCTCGTCCGGCGTCCAGAGGGCATGATCGAAAACGCCGGCGAAGGAGATCAGCACGCTGGCGATGGCCGCGACCCAGAACGCGCGCGCAGCAGTCCAGCCGCGTCCGCCGGGCTTCACGCGCGAAGGCTGGTCGAAGACTGCCGAGGAGACGTTCTGGAATGGAATATCACTCATGGTTCTTACCCCTCACTTTTTTCGACCGCCGCGCGACGTAGTACGCCACGGTGCGGCGCAGCGCATCGCGCAGGTTCACGCGCGGTTCCCAGCCCAGCTTCGTCCGAGCCTGCGTGATGTCCGGCACGCGCGTCTGGATGTCCTGGTAGTCCTTGCCGTAATAATCCACGGCGGCGACGTCCTGCATCACCGCCCGCTTGCGGATTCCCTTGAATTCCTTGAACGTCTCCATCACATTGATCATCAATTCGGCCAGCTCGCGCATCGAGCAGTCGTTCCGCGGGTTGCCGAGATTGAAAATCTGGCCGTCGGCGCAGCCGCCCTTGTTCTCGAGGATGCGCATCAGCGCCTCGACGCCGTCCTCGATGTACGTGAACGAGCGCCGCTGCCTGCCGCCGTCCACCAGGCGGATCGGCTCGTCGCGCAGCAGGTGGCCGAGGAACTGCGTCACCACGCGGCTGCTGCCTTCCTTCGGCGCGTCAATGTCGTCGAGGTTGGGGCCGATCCAGTTGAACGGCCGGAAGAGCGTGAAGCGCAGATGGGCGTGGCGGCCATACGCCCAGATCACGCGGTCGAGCAACTGCTTGGCGCAGGAGTAAATCCAGCGCTGTTTGCAGATCGGTCCGAGCACCAGGTTGCTGGTCTCCTCGTTGAACGGCGTGTCCGGCGACATGCCGTACACCTCGGAGGTCGAGGGGAAGATCATGCGGCGGTTGTATTTCACGGTCTGGCGGACGACGCGCAGGTTTTCCTCGAAATCGAGCTCGAACACGCGCAGCGGGGCGTCCACGTAGGTCTTCGGCGTGGCGATGGCGACCAGCGGCAGGACGGCGTCGCACTTCTTGATGTGGTATTCGATCCACTCGCGGTTGATCGAGATATCGCCTTCGAGGAACCGGAAGCGCTTGTGGTCCAGGTAGTCGCTGATCCGGTCCGAGCCGAGGTCCATCCCGAACACTTCCCAGTCGGTGTCCTTCAGGATGCGCGCGGTGAGCGAGTGGCCGATGAAACCGTTGACGCCCAGGATCAGCACTTTCATGTCTCTCTCCGTTCAAGCGACGATGGACGATGGACGATGGACGATGGACGATGGTCTATGGTCTATCGTCCATCGTCTATCGTCCTTCGTCACCCGCCCAGCATTTCACCCGATCGCAGCGCGCGCTGCGACGGGGCGACGTAAGCCATGATCTGAAGCCGTTCGCGGGCCGAGCCGACGAAAACCCCGTCTGCCGCCGCTCTCACCTCGCCGGGCTTCAGCGCGGCGCCGCGGCGGGCCTTTTCGCACGGCCGCGTGCGAAGGATCATCACCTTGCCGTCCTCGGCGAAGGTGAACGCGCCCGGCCACGGCGGCGCGACGGCTCGGACGAGGTTGTGCAATTCCCATGCCGGGCGCTGCCAATCGAGGCGCCCGTCCTCGGGCTTGCGGCCGCCGAAGACGGTCGCCTGCGATTCATCCTGTTTAATTCGCGGCGCGTCGCCGGCGAGGACGCCGCGCAGATGGCGTTGGAGCACCCGCTGCGCCGCCGCCAGGAGCTTGCGGTACAGGACGATGGCGGTGTCCTCCGGCCCGACTTCCACGCGCTCCTGGCCGATGATGTCGCCGGCGTCCGCGCGGCCGGTGATGTAGTGCAGGGTCACGCCGGATTCCGTCTCGCCGTTGACGAGCTGCCAGTTGACCGGCGACCGGCCGCGGTACTTCGGCAGCAGCGAACCGTGCATGTTGACGCAGCCGTGCGTCGGGATCACGCGGATCGGGCGCCGGATGAGGTCGCGATAGTAGAAGCTGAAGAGAACCTCCGGCTTCAGGCGTTCGATCTTCTGAACCCAGTCCGGCTCATTGACGTTCTTCGGCGTGAAGGCCGGGATGCCGCGGGACCGCGCCAGTTTCGCCACCGATCCGAACCAGCAATTCTCCGCCGGATCGTCCTCGTAGGTGAAGACGGCCGAGACTTCCACTCCCGCATCGAGCAGCAGCCGCAGTCCGGTGCAGCCCATCTCGTGGTATGCCATGACGACGACGCTCATTTGGCCGTTCCTCGATACTGCGCGAAGACAAAGCCTGCGTTCATGTCCACGTACTCGGCCGCCGGCAACAGCACCTTCTTTGCGCGCCCATCCGTCTTGTCCAGGAAGTATTCCTTCTCCATGATGGCCGTGACCAGCTTCGTCGGCGGGTATTTTGCCACGAATGAGGCGAAATCGTCCAGTTCGATCTCGCGATTCTTGTCATTCGAGTGTATCAGACCGTACTCGAACTCGCCTTCGGAGTCGAGCAGGATGATATCCGTGCGTTTGTAATGCCATGCGACAGCGTGAGTCAGACCGGCCCGCGCGAGCAGGGGCGCGCCGTGCTCGACGCGTGCGGAATCGCGCGCGAGGAACGCTTCCGGCGCGCAGAAGTCCTGCGCGGCTTGCGGGATTATGCAGTTCTCGGCCACCATGAAAAGGCACGGCCCCGCGCACAGCAGCGCCACCCGGTGCATCGCAACGCGCGGCCGGCTCCCCTGGAACCATAACGCGGCCCAGACGACCAGCGCCGAAATGAAGAGCAGCCATTTCCATTGTTCGTCCGGCCGGTAAAGGAATTGCCGGGCCTCCGCGAGCGGCCCCGCCAGAATCCCTCCGCCGGTCGCGATGACGGCTACGATCGCCACCATGGCCACGTCGAGCAGCAGAATGACGGCCCACGCGCCGCCGACGAACGCCTTGTGCAGCCCTTGATCGAAATACCGGTGCAGTCCCACGCCAATCAGCAGCGCCAGCGGCGGAAAACAGGGCAGGATGTACGTGGGCAGCTTGCCGCTGCAGATCGAGAAGAAGAGGAACGGGAACACGAGCCAGCAAAGGGCGAAACGGATCAGCGGGTCCTTGAGCTTTTCCTTTCCGAGGCCGATGACCGCCGCCGGCGCGAGCGCCGTCCACGGCAGGACGCCGCCGACGATCCACGGAATGAAGAACCAGAACGGCTCGGCATGCTGCGCGCGCCCGCCCCAGAACCGGCGCCAGTGCTGCTCCCAGAAGAACTGCGGCCAGAAATCCGGTTCGCGCCGATGGATCATCAGGCACCAGGGCAGCGCGACCAGCGCCATCGTCAGCAGGGGCAGCCAGGCCAGCCGCAGGAGCTTTCCGGTCCGCCGCTCCCAGAGCATGAACGGCACGCCCGCCGCACCCAGAAATACGAAGGCGAGAAATCCCTTCGTCAGGAACGCGCATCCGGCGGCGACGCCGAAAAACAGCAGGCACAGCACCTTGCGCCGCGGATTCTCCGCCTCGAACGCGAAATAGAAAAGGACCGCCGCCACGGTCAGGAACATCGTCAGCGGCATATCCAGCGTGCTGTAGCAACCGAGCATGTAGAACATGGAACTCGTCAGCAGAATGCCCGCCGCGGCCGCCGCCGCACCCATTCCGTGGAACCGCCGGACCAGCAGAAAGAGCGCCAGCGCGGCGCCGCCGGCGGAGAGGGCCACCGGCAGCCTGACGCCGAACGGGTTCTGCCCGAAGAACACCATGGACGATGCGGTCAGCCAGTAACCGAGCGCCGGCTTCTCGAAATAGCGCATCCCGTCGAGCCGCGGCACGACCCAGTCGCCGCCGGCGACCATCTCGCGCGGGATTTCGGCGTAGCGGAATTCGTCGGTCTCGTAGAGCGGCCGGATTCCCAGCGGGGCCAGGTACGCCACCGCGAAAAGCGCCAGCAGGGCAGCCGCGACGCGCTTCTGCATGATCACCTTTCGCCGGTGCGGTCGCTGGGCTCTTCGTCGCGCAGCAGGTAGGTCGGCCGGTTGCGCACTTCCTGGTAGATGCGGCCGATGTACTCGCCGAGCAGCCCGAACGCCAGGAACTGCGCGCCGACGAAGAAGAACAGGATCGAGAAGAGGGTGAAGACGCCGCCGGCGGTCCACTCCGGGCCTTCGATAAACCGCCCGATCATCAGGAAGATGCCGAACCCGATCCCCAGACAGGCGATGATCCACCCCAGGATGAAGAGCATCCGCAGCGGCGCGATGGAAAAGCTGGTCACCAGGTCCAGTTGCAGCGAAAAGAGCTTCAGCAGCGAGTAATTCGACGCGCCGCGCGCGCGCGCGGAATGCTGCACGGCCACCTCGGTCGGCCGCCGCGAGTGGAGCATGGCCAGCGCGGGGATGAACGTGCGGTATTCCTTCCGCTCGATCATCGGCGCCACGA
>Ga0181524_10003157_pt1 | contig 16254 bp, 9 predicted proteins | sample PEATcosm2014_Bin_34_FD_119761 | JGI IMG/M metagenome (GOLD analysis project Ga0181524, IMG submission 119761) | Peatland microbial communities from MTU Mesocosm Facility, Houghton, MI, USA - PEATcosm2014_Bin05_60_metaG | ecosystem: Environmental > Terrestrial > Soil > Wetlands > Peat | place...
AGCCATCGTGCGATTGATGAAGTCCTGGTTGAGGCTCACTCCGATGCTCGAATTGGTCGTGTAGAATGGCTCGCACACTGTCCCGGGCGGGTAGAACGTCGAATAGATGTCAGTCCGAAGGTTCTGCCAGTTGTCGGGTTCGTTATCGAGCTGATAGTACCTGACCCCGCCGTTTGCCGCGTTCCCGAATGTCGACACCAGGTGCTGCACCCACGACTGCATGAAGGAGGTGTCGAGCACGCTCGAGCCCTTGTCCACGAGCTTCTCTTCGGAGGTTCCGAGGGTGGTACAGCAAGTCGAGATAGCCGAAGATCCGGCGCAGTTCGGCGTACCGGGATTCGGAGTCGCCATGCTCGCCACCCACCCAGTGATGGGAATCGTCATCAGCGTGTCGACCTTCTGCTGGATGTTGTAATGAACGAACTGGTCCGAACTGTTCGTGTAGCTCGCATCCGTCGTCGGCGGCGTGAACCGACCCTTGTAGTTCGCACAGTTCCAATCGCTGCCCGCGTTGGAAACGTCAATCTGCCAGTTGTACGAGCTGGTTGCATCGCCGCCCCAGCGATTGACCCCAGCGAGTTGCATGGAGTCATCATTGTTGAACGCGACGCCATAGATCCCCGATGAGATGGGCGTCCCCTGGGACTTTGCGTCGACCACGATGCTGGTCGTGCTCGTCGACGCCACGCAGGTTTGCGACGCGCTACAGAGCTGGCTAGGCGGGCAGCCGCCACATGTGCCGTTGCAACCATCGGGGCCGCAGGTTTTCCCGGTGCAATTTGCCTGACAGGTCGGCGCAACAGTCGAGGAGTTTGCGGAAGTGCCTCCGGTAGCTGGAACGCCACCTGTAGCTTCAACTCCGCCCGAGCTTTGTGTGCCGCCGACACTGAAAGTCCCGCCAGTGTTCAGGCTACCGGCTGTACTCGTGGTCCCCGATGTCGCAGAAGCGCCGCCGACGTTGCTTGTGCTTGAACTCGACTTACCGCCCGTGGCCATGGCTCCGCCCGTTGCGCTGCGACCGCCGGTAGTGGCGGTTCCGCCTGATGCATTGCCGCCACTCGACAGGCCACCAATCGAAACGGCACTGGTCGCACCACCGACCCCACCCATGCCGGACGAGACACCACCCGTAGAGCTGTTGCCTCCATTTAAGCTCGCCCCGCCCGTGCTCGTTGGGCTAATGCTATTATTGGTGCCGCTACAGCCTAACAGGATGCCCACCGCCAGATAACTTGCCAGCACGACTCTGCGATACTTGTGCAGTTTGGAAGGCGTCGTTCGGAATTTTGCCATATTAGCGATGTTCGACATCATAATACCTCGTCGATATTCTCGTGTGCGCCGAAGCACGGATGACTTTGACAGTGGGAATCGAATTTAGCAAACGCAAAAGTGGGTGCACCTGCGAGTTGATGCGATTTCACATTTCCACGTGACGAAAATGAGAAGTCGAGCGCAGAAAACGACGACTCTTGCTCGACGTAGTTATGCATTCGGTGAGCGCCATGCTGCCGTCGGACCGCTCGATCGTCTTCCAGCCGCCGATGGTGGTCGGTCAGCGGCCCAGTGCCACCTCGCCGTTGCCCACGCGCGCGTACAGCGTGAGGGTCGGGCGGTCGCTGACCGGGGGCTTCCACATCTTGTGTCCGTCCTTGTCGAATTTCGGCCGCGCCAGGATGGCGGCGCGGCGCCACAGGCCAGCGGTGCCGTTGAAGTTGAAGAAGCGGCCTGACCGGTTGCGGGCGGGGTGCTCCATGATGAAGTGCCCGTTGAGCATGAGCGCCTGCGCCTCGGTCAGCGCCGAGAAATCGCGGTTGATATGCTCCCAGCGAACAGCCTCCCTGCGGTGCAGGTCTCCAGGTCGTCTTCCGGAGATCAACCCGGGCGGGGATTCGACGGAACTCATTCTGGTGCGGAACCACCACTTCTGCTAGGGTACTGGACATCTGTTCATGGCGCGCCGATGACGAAGACCAAGCTTACCGAAGAGCTGCTACGCAAGGAGGCTAGCGGCTTTTCCTCTCGCGAGGGCAGCCACGCTGAACCCAGCCTCTTCGGCGTGACCGACGGCAAGGCCGTTGGCACATATCTCGAACAGAAGTTTCGTGCCTATGTTGCCGGTCGCTACAAGATCGAGGAGGGAAATTCGGCAAGGGGAATCGACTTTCCGGACATCAACGTCGATATGAAGGTGACCAGTGAGAAGCAGCCGCAGTCTTCGTGCCCCTTCAAGTCAGCTCGCGAGAAAATCTTTGGGCTCGGCTACTCTCTCCTCGTATTCGTCTACGACAAGAAGGACGACGAGAAGCGCCGCGCTGCGACGCTCAAGATTCTGCATACCATCTTCATTCAAGCCCACGCCACGGGCGATTTCACGACGACTAAGCGGCTTCGCGAGATGGTCATGGATGGCGGCAACGAAGACGACATCGTCGCCTACTTGACTGACAGACACCTCCCGGTCGACGAGATCGAGGTACAGAAGATTGCGCGGGAGATCCTCAAGAGGCCCCCGTCGCAGGGATACCTCACAATCTCCAACGCCCTCCAGTGGCGGCTTCAATACGGCCGCGCCATTCGCGAAGCCGGAACTGCTCACGGGGTTGTGCGGCTGTGACGAGTACGGCAGCGAAGAAGAGAGCCAACGCCCGGGTCGAGTTCGGCGACTGGCAAACTCCGTTGGATCTGGCGCGGGAAGTGGTTGAGATCGTTCGGCGCAGAACCCCGAATCTGGCCTCCGTGCTGGAGCCTACTTGCGGTCAAGGCGCATTCCTAAGCGCCGCAGAGGCCGCCTTTCCGACGGCAACTCTTGTGGGATTCGATGTCTCCGAATCGTATGTGCGGGAGGCGCGAGAGCGCGTCCCACACGGCAGGGCGACCGTTGAGGTCGCAGATTTCTTCAAGGTTCGATGGGAACGAATCCTTGAAAGCTTGCCTGAACCAATCTTGATCATCGGCAATCCTCCTTGGGTGACCAACTCCGCCCTCGGTGTACTCGATGGCGCGAACCTCCCCAGGAAGAGCAACTTCAAGCGACACTCTGGCCTCGACGCTATGACGGGGAAGAGCAATTTCGATATCTCCGAATGGATGCTGATTCGGATGATCGAGGCTGTTCACGCTCGTAGGTTCACGTTGGCGATGCTTTGCAAGGCATCGGTGGCCCGGCGGGTGATGGAACGCGTGGCTTCTCAGGGCTGGAAACTGGAGGGCGATATTCGGGCTATCGATGCTCGCTTGCACTTCGCGGCTGCTGTGGACGCTGTGTTGCTCACTGTTCGGGGTGATGGTCGAAGCGACTGCGGGCGGCACGAGTTGCGTTGGTCCGCCTATCCTTCGCTCGGCGCGCAAAGCGCCGCTCGCATCATGGGTGTTGTGGAGGGCAAGACCTACAGCGACGTCGAAGCGTACCTCAAGACGCGACAGCTTGAGGGAGATTCGGAGATTGAATGGCGTTCGGGCGTCAAACACGATTGCTCGAAGGTCATGGAACTCCAGGTGAGCGAAGACGGGCTCATCAATGGTCTGGGGGAGTCTGTTCACCTCGAACGCGATTACGTTTTTCCATTGCTCAAAGGATCTGACCTGGCAAATGGCCGCGTGGTTGCGAGGCGGCGCGTGATCGTCACGCAGAGAAAGCTGGGTGAGGACACGCACGCGATCCACACACATGCACCTGCTCTTTGGCAGTACTTGCAGAAGCATCGTGCGAATTTCGAGGCCCGCAAGAGCAGCATCTATCGCGAGCAACCGCAATTCGCGATTTTCGGCGTGGGCGATTACTCATTCGCGCCATACAAGGTGGCTATTTGCGGCCTTTACAAGAGGCTGGTATTCACTGTTGTTCGTCCGCTGGACGGCCAACCAGTGATGGTAGACGACACAGCGTATTTCCTTCCGTGCTCCTCCGAGGAGGACGCCAAAGTTCTCTCTCTGGCACTCAACGGCACGCGGGCAAGCGAGTTCTTTCGCGCTCGTGTTTTCTGGGATGCGAAGCGTCCGATCAGCAAAGCATTGCTCCAGGCTCTCTCCCTCGAAGCCCTACTTCGCGCCGAGGGGCTCGTCCCTCCTTTCAGGCTGGTGCGGTCCCAACAGCAAGTGCTGGCATTCTAGCCCTTGCGTCGCGGTGTGCCCTCTATTGCCCGGTGCAAATCGATCTGGCGAGCGGTTGGACTCCTACGGAGCCACGTTCAGCGGCACCACGCTCTTGGTAGCCCTGGCGTTGCCACGGACGTCGCCGTGAAGGACGGTCACTGGCACGGGCGGCGTCAGCTTGAATCGGTAACCCTTGCTCTCGCTCGCCAGGGCTACTTCCTGGCCCTTGTATTCGAGGTGCCGCACATAATCCTCGGGCACCAGGCCGTCGCGCACGTTCTCCCGGTGTTTCACCAGGAAGCTTGCCAGGCGCAGGACCACGTAGTTGTGCATCCGGTGGCAGCCGTTGCTCTCGCCGCGCTTGACCGATCGGTAGGCGGCGGTGCCGTGGGTTCGGATACGGTGGTCCATGAGCTGCAATTCACCGTGCTCGTCAACACCCTCGATCTGATGGTGCACCAGCGCCACCAGCCCGTAGGCCGCGCGGTAGCCCGGGCCGATGATCTCGGTCTTCGGCTCCCAGGTGTCCCCCCGCTTGATGAGCAGCTTGCGCGTGGGTATGCCCGTCGCCGGGTGCCAGGTCGGCGTGGCCAGAATCTCGGGCCAGATGGCGTCGCCGGTAACCGACTCTTTGTATTTGAGCGCCATGCTGCCGTCGGATTTCTCGATCGTCTTCCAGCCGCCGATGGTGGTCGGCCAGCGGCCCAGGGCCACCTCGCCCTTGCCCACGCGCGCGTACAGCGTGAGGGTCGGGCGGTCGCTGACCGGGGGCTTCCACATCTTGTGTCCATCCTTGTCGAATTTCGGCCGCGCCAGGACCACCTCGCCGCGATCGATCTCCGCGCGAAGATCCATCTTGGCACTGTGGTAGGCCGGCAGCGGCGGCAGGCGGATTGCGACGGCCGTGGGCAAAGGGGCAGGCGCCTTGCTCGCCGGTGCTTTGCGCGCGGGCCGGCGCGAGGAAGGCGGCGGCGCAGGGGCGACCACCAGCGTGCTCGCGAGCACGGCCTCCGGTGATGTCCAGCCCAGAGCCTGGCTGGCGACCTGGGTGGCCGCAGCGATCAGATCCGGCGCCGGGGTGACATTGCCCGGTGCGGATGGTGTTGATGGGGCCTGGGCCGGGGCTTGCGTGGTGGCCGCTTCCACGGGCAGCGGCCGGAACTCGGCGTTGTCCAGCACGCGCCCCTGCACCTGGCCCAGGACACCCAGGGCCGAGCCGTCCTCGATCAGCCCGGTCGCATCGACGACCCGCTCGCGCAGCGCACGCAACAGTGCGCGGAAGTCATACTCGCGGCTGTCGCCCAGAAGCACGGTCCGGGTCTCGAGATCGATGCTCCCGTTGTCCGCGAGCATGTGCAGGCGCTGGTAAATCTGCAGGCCCGCGACCGTCCGCCGATCCATCCGGGCGCCGTTCGCTTTGCCGGCCAGCAGATCCTCGCAGCGCAGGTGGGCCTGCATCGCGACCACGGCCCGCTTTTCTAGCGCGGTCAAGGGTCGCGGCGAGATGGTCCGCCCGGTCAGAATCATGGGCGTTTCACGGACCGTCGCGGGGTCGGGGTTCGGGACTTTCTCCGGCTGTTCCGGCGGGATCACGTTCTTGGCTGACAATTCCTCAAGTACCGCGTCCTTCACTTTCTCGTGGCAAGCGTGGCGCTTGCTGTCCGCCAGCCGTCGCCGCAACAGGTTCAGGCTGGGGGATATCCCGAACGCCTCGAAGAAACGGTCCTCGCGGGGGCGCGCGTAGGCGCTGCCCGCGCGCATCCGCCCGTTGGCCAGATCGATCAAATAGGGCCGCAGCGGCTGCGGCTTGTCGGCACCTCCGAGAAGATGTACGGCAGCCAGTCGTCCGAGAGATCGACCACGGTCAGTCCGTCCCGGCGCGCGTTCTCGGGCGTCGTCGGGCCCACAAAGCGCCCAGCATCGACGACCATGAGCCCGCCGCTGGCCGACGCCGCCTGGGCCATCGGAGCTGCTTGGGTTACCGGCGCCGGCTGCTTCGCCTGCGTCGTTTGTCCACTGCCGGCCAAAAGCCCGGCGAGCGCCACGGCGGTCGCGCCGGCCCCGGGCGCGCGGCCGGCGCGCGAACGTCTTTTGGGGCTCAGTGGGTACCTCTCGAGCACTAGGGAAGAGCGTAGAGCCTTCACCTTCGCGATTCAAGCGGGAGTTTGCTGCAACCCTCCTGGGAGACGAGCAGGTAGATACTCTCATTCCATGGCTGCAAGGGCGGCCCTGATGTCGCCAACGCGGCTCATGCCCAGAACATCTCGCGCGTGCGCCTCGGCGTCTGCGATGCGGAGCGTATTTAAACGCTGCTGGATCCTGGGGATATACCTGGCATCCAGGCTGAACGTGCGGATGCCAACCCCAGCCAAGAATGGCACATATCGCGGATCATGGGCCATGTCTCCGCACACAGAAACCTCGCGGCCGCAGCGCAAAACCACCTCGGCTACGCGCTTGATGGCCCGCAATACCGCCGGATGGTGGGGCAAGTAGAGATCCGCCACATCTTCATTGGTGCGGTCAATGGCCAGTGTGTATTGGATCAAATCGTTCGTGCCGATGGAGAAGAAAGCCGCCTCGCGCGCCAAGTCCTCGATGACCTCCACTGCCGAAGGAATCTCGACCATCATGCCGACGGCCGGCTCGGGTACATGACGGACGCCTGCCGTGGCCACCTCCTTGAGGCAATCCGTCACCACGCCCTTGGCCGCAATGAACTCGTCCACCGAGGAAATCATTGGGAACATAATACGAACTCGCTCGCCCGCACTCGTGCCGGCGGCTCGCAAAATGGCGCGGATTTGTTGCGAGAAGATTTCCTTGTGGCGAAGGGAAAAGCGAATCGAGCGCAGTCCCAGAAATGGATTGGCCTCCTTGCTGTGGTCATAGTACGAGAGCACCTTGTCGCCACCGATATCCAGTGTGCGAAACGTCACCTCCCGCCCTTGCATCATCTCGATGAGCCGGCGGTAAATGAGGAATTGCTCTTCCTCCGTGGGAAAATCGCTGCGCACGATAAACGGGAACTCAGTGCGATACAGGCCGACGCCCTCGGCATGATAGTCGAGGGCCACGGCGGCGTCGCTTAGTAGATTGATATTCGCCATCAGATGAAGGCGTGTGCCGTCGGATGTCACCGTCTCGGCCCGCACCAGTGCAGCCGCCTTCACCGCGGCACGGCGAACCTCCTCTCTCTCGCGAAAACGGGAAACCACTTCCTGCTCCGGATTCACGAACAGGTTGCCTGTGCTTCCATCAATGAGAAGACGCGTCCCTTCCGGCAAATCCAGTAGTCCCGCCTCTCCCGCAATCACCAGCACGATGTTCAGAGAACGGGCCAGCACCGCTACGTGTGAGGTCACGCCCCCCGACAGCATTACCAGACCCGCGACCTTCTGTGAGCCCAGCTTCAGCGCTTCGGAGGGGAGAAGCTCGCGAGCAATCACGATCTTCCCAGCCAGGTGCGATGTTCCGTCGCTGCGGCCCGACAGGTTTTCCAAGAGACGGAACCCGACGTCCATCACATCGTACTGTTTCTCCCGAATGTAATCGTTGGACATGCGGGCGAAGCGTCCGGCATACTCCCGCACCACGCTGCGCACCGCATACACGGGATGGGTGCCTTGTTTGACCTTCTCTTCCATCGCACCGAGGAATGACCGATCCTTCAGCATGAGTGTCTGGGCAGTGAAGATCAGCGCGGCCACATCGAACAACTTCTCCTCGACTTGCCCCTGCAACTCCTGCAACTCCGCTTCGGTAGCATTGACCGCCCTCTGAAGATCCTGCAACGTCATGGGCGGAAGATCTTGCGGTTCGGGCGAATCATCCCAGGAGGGCCGCGCGGTCACTGACGCCTCTCCGTAGGCGAACCCTTCCGCGCCGACCCGCCCTTTGACCAACTTGAGCTCGCCCGCCTTCACGCGGGCCGGAGGCACGTTGGCGCGCTCGATGGAAAAGAGGAGCTTGGCCATTTCGATGGTGGTCGCCAGCTGCGAAGTGATGGCGCGAAAGATGTTCACATCCTCGGCAGTAAAGTAGTTCTTCTTCTCGCTCTGCAATGTCATGGCACCCACGCGGGTTTGCCCCCGCAGGATGGGAATGGCCACGAACGAGGCGAAAGGCTCCTCGCCGATACCCGCGAAGTATCGGAATTTGGGGTTGCGCGCAGCATCCCCTTCCACGACAGGCCGCAATTCCTGAAATGCGTACCCGGTCAAGCCCTCCCCGGATTTGAGTCGGACGTTGCCGATCGACGAAGCCGCCAGACCCACGGTCGCCCGCAACACCAGTTCTTGCGACTCCTCGTAATACAGGTAGATGGAGCAAACGTCGGCGTCCATGTGCAGGGCGATCATCTCAACGATGTTCTGCAGGAGCCCATCGAGACTCGCTGTGCCCGTGAACAGTGCGGTCAGCTCGCCAATGTCACAAATCAGTTTGGAATGATCGCGTGTCATCCGGGTTCAGTTGAACCTTTTATCATCGAACCGCGAACTCGAACAAATAGACGTGGGTGACCGCGAAGAGTGCGAATAGAAGAACAAGTGCCACGTCGGCCAGGAAGGTGCGGCAGGAACGAAGAACCTTGAGCCCGAGCAGCACGTAGCAAACGTAGGCCGGCAGGAGGAATAGGATGTATTTGGTCTTGATACTCCACGTCATCTGTGCCACGAACCACCACGTGTAGGAGGCTATGCCGATGAGGGTGTAGATCCCGAGCGGCCAGAAGAAACGGCGTCGCAACGTCGCGGCAAAGCCGATCAGCGCAAGCGCCGATGGCACCACGCCGAGGATCAAGACCGAGGCGATGAGCCACAGTGGAACTTCCTTGAGCGGATAGGGTTGCGCCCTGGGTAATCCGTGACGGCCAGGAACCGAAAAGAAACTCATGTCCGTCCACGCCTGCGCGTGCAGACATGTGGGAACGCTGTAGTAGACATCCTGGTGGGTGAGTATTCCGGGCGGTGCATTCGGCGGCCACAGGTCAAGGGCATCGCCCAGGCGAAATGTCGCGAAGTCGTAGATGTTCCAATAGCGGTGTGTCTTGCTGCCGATCGAGTAGCTGTTGGTGGCCGGCCAGTTGGCCACGAAAGGCGTCCCGTGTTCCTCAATGTTGGTGACGAATTTCCAGCCGCACACCGCCAGACATGCGCCAACCAGGAGCGCTCCGTCTCGCAGGACCCGCCGCACCCGGCACCGGGTCACGCGAATGGCCACTACCGCCAACGCGGTGAGGAGGGTGACGAAGCCGCTGTATTTGGTCAACATGGCCACGCCTGCCAAGGAACCCACCACGAGTATGGTCATGGGGGGTGGGTCCCGGGAAATATGGTAGCGAACCAGGTAGTAGAGGAATACCGTCATCCAGGCGGTAACGACGATGTCCGCCTCGAGGCCATAGCTGCTGATGAAGAGACAGGGAAAAGTCAGGATCAGCGCAGCCCCAACCACGCGATGTGCCCGATCGAAGCGAAAGGCGCCGAGCAGGCGGTACGCGTAGATGCTGATGACGCCTCCGCAGCCAAGCGGCAATAGCCCCGCCATCCGCAGGGCGAAGGCCTCGTCGCCTGGCCGGATCTTCATGCCGAGTGCGTAGAAGGGCCAGCCCATCAGAAAGAAAACTGGCGGGTTCGTGCATTCCCAGCAGTCTTTCGGACCGGGAATTTGTCCCGTCTTGAACAAATGGGTGATGCCCCGGTAGTAGAGGTCGAACACGTATCCAAAAGGCACCGGGCAATAGGCGGCCAGAAGCACACGCAGCGCAACCGCAAGCGCGACCAGAACCCCAAGAATCACCCACGCCCGCCTAGCCAGCATAGTCAGCAACGGCGACGGCAGAGAGCTCTTCATTCGGGGCAAGAAGGTCGAGCCCATGGTGCGTGGTCTCTTCCAGCGGGACGCGCAAAAGACCGCTCACGCACCTGCGAGTTGATGTCCCACCCAACTGCGGTCAGAGCAAGGGTGATGAACTTGGTGCAGATCTCGCTTTCCGAGAGGTCCTTCTTGTTCACGGTGTGCCCGCCAGCCATGGTACCTCAGATCGAGGCGCTTGGTGCAGGATCGCACAGACGCAGGGCCGGCGTCCGTCTTCAACGCGCAAGCGGAACTGAGATCACGTCTGCTGTCCGTCGGGAAACGCACGGGCGGACATGATGAGTGGCCTGCCACCGGGCAGATTCGGGTCAGTCACCAGCGCCGCGCTATCGAGGTCAACATCGGTACGATGCTATCCTATATTACACGCATGCGTCCCGAAACGATTCGCGGAAGAATGGCAAGGATGAATCGGCTAGCTTTGCTAATCCTGTTGGTCCGGGTGCCACCGCTGTGTGTGGGGTGGAAGCCGACGGCACCGTTGCCTGCTGGGGCGACTCAGGTGGGGGATATGCACAGAGTGATGCACCGCCTACGGGCACTTTCCTCTCCGTCAGCGTGGGATGTCCCGTGGCGTGCGCGGTGAATAGCGCAGACCTCAGCATCGCCTGCTGGCATTACCCTATGGAGTCCCTGGGCGGTCCCTAACGCCGTCACCCGCGGCCACGCCCGCACGGGCCGCCTTCCTGGACCTGACCTACCAGGGGCAATCGGTTCGCTTGCGCAGGCCAAGGGGAATGCGGCCCTTCTGCGCCTCGCGGATCTCAAAGGGATCACTACAGCAGTGTGTCGCGTCCGCAGGCCGTGTCGCCTCTATCCGTGCCCGGCGCGGCGGCGCAGCATCCACTCGGTGGCCAGCAAAGCCACCGCCAGAAACAGCAGCAACGGGTGCGACCAGATGGCGACTGTGCGCAGGCTGCCCACGCGCACCTGGCGCGCGGGCCGTATGCTCGGCGTGCCCAGCGTGTCGGCGCGAAATTCCCCGCCCGTGGCTGCGGCGATCTGGCGCAGCACCTCGTCGCGGCTCACCACATCGTCCAGCTCGCGCCCCTCGGGCCGCAACACGAAGGTCGCCTGCTCTTCCACCGCGCGGCCATCAAGGGTCGAGCGACCGAGCAGACGATAGGCGCCCGCGGCCAGACCGGCCAGTTCCGCGTGGGCCTCGCCGTCCTCCCCGGTGGTCACAGTCAGCGCGCGCAAGGGCTTGGCTTCAGTCCCGGCGCCGCTCGTGTCTTCTGCCGGGTGCAGCTCCAACGTGACTGCGGTGCGGCCCGCGGGACTGTAATCGGCGTGCAAGGTGCGCACGCGCGCCGCCACGGTCTGCCCGCGCCGATATTCGCTGCGGTCCAGATCGATGTGCAGCAAGGTCAGCGCGGGGTCACGCACCAGCCAGCGAATCGCGCCTTCCCAGAAGCGCTGCAGGGCGCGCCCATCGTCTCCCACCGGCTTCGCGCCGGAAGTCTCCTCATTGCGTGCGCCCCGGGTGCGCCCGTCGTCGGCTGCCGCAAAGCCCCAGTTCCAGGCACTGTCAGTCAGCAAGGCCAGGGTGCGGCCCTTGCCCGCGTCGTTCACCGCCAGCACGGGCGCCGGCTTGCCGTCGCTGGCACTCTGGCTGGGATGCACCAGCAGCGCACTGGCACCGGGCATCAGCCGCGCCACTCGATTGATCCCCTGCAACGGCGGCAGCGCGGCCCAGCGCGCTTCATTGGCCTTGACATCCAGGCTGAGCGAGGTCACCGGGTGGCTGCGCCCGGCAGCGGTCAGTCGCGGCTTGAAACTGTCGGTGGAAAACGCGCGCGGCCCGTCGGCGGGAATGCCGGTCAGGTCCACCGGCAGTACGTCGCGCAGGGCACTCTCGCCGTACTGGCCGCTGGCAAACGACAGATCGCCGCCAATCATGGCCAGGGCGCCACCTGACTGGATGTAGTCGCGCACGCCCGGCAGATAGGGCTCGACCCAGTACGGTTTGTAATTGAAATTGTGGAAGATCAGCAGGTCGAACGAGCGCAGTTGCTCGTCGAAGATCTCCTTGTAGGGGAACGGAATCAGCGACATCTCGTTGGCGCCCAAGGGCAGCTCGTCAGTGTCGGTGCGCAGAATGAAGAACGACACCAGGTCCACATTGGGATTGAGGCGCAAGATGGAGCGCAGGAAACGCTCGTCCCACGACGGCCGGCCACACACGTGCAGGACGCGCACGCGGTCGCGAATCACCTTCATGGTGAACACCTGGCTGTTGTTGCTGTCCAGCGCCTCGCCCGCCAGCACCGGCGTCTTGACTTCAAAGACGAAGTTGCCCGGTTCCATCGGGGTGTAGTCGAAGCTGACCTTCTCCTGGCCCGATTCGCCGTGCAGAACCACGGCCTTGGCGTCGAGCAGGCGTCCCTCGCGCGCCAGGCTGACCTCGACCTGGCGATCGCTATAGCCGGTGTGGCGCAGCACCGCTTCCAGTTTGATGGGCGTGCGCACGAAGGCGAAGTCGTCGGTCAGCACGGCGGCGACCGACAGATCGCGCAGCTCGTGCTCTCCCACGGACACGGTGTGGACCGGGGCGTCCAGCGCTTGCAGGGCCAGGCGCGTCTCGCCGTCGAGCGGCCCGCGTGCGATGCGCCCGGTGTCGATGCCGTCGGAGATCAGGATGACGCCGCCCACATCGCGGCCGGCCAAACGCCCGCGCAGCTCGGACAGGGCTTCGCCCATGCGGGTGGCTTCGCCCTGCGGGGACGCGCGCAAGGACTCGGGCGTGGCGGTGGCCAGGGTTTCGCCAAAGGAATAGATCTCGACCCGATGGCCGGCTTGTTCCCATTGTGAGAACAGAGGCGCGGCCTCCGCCACGATCTGGGCGGCCCGCTGGGCGCGCGAAGGTCCATGGTCAGGCGGTGCCACGCTCATCGAGCGCGAAGCGTCCACCAGCACGGCGACGTGGTTGGGCAGTAGGCTGACCTGGCCCAGCTCCACGCTGGGCTGCAGGGCGACCAACAGGCAAGCTCCCACGGCCAGCAAGCGCAGTACGAAGAGCGCGACGGCACGGCGACGGCGCGACTCCCGCCAGAGCGAAAGCCCCGAGACAGCCACGGCCAGGCCAGCCGCCAGGCAAACCAGCACCAGCGTCGGCCGGCCAAGCTGCGCGCCCACGGTCACCCGCCAGTCAGTCAGGACAGAATGGGGCGTCACGGATCCGCTTTCCACCAACCGAGTGTGATCCAGCGCACAGCGGGATGTCGGCCGGTGTTGGCATGCGCGTCGGAACGAAGACAAGAACCCATGAGGAGCTGCGGCGCCATTCTGCCACCTTGCGAGACACGTGCAGGTTTTGTCTCGCCCCCGAAAGCGCTAGACTCATCCGTCATGCCCCGCCTCGCCCGTCTCCTAGCGCTGCTCTTGGTCTTCTCCACCCTTGCCCAGGCCCGGGCGCAGGAAAACGCCTCGCCCTTGCCGGCCTGTCCCGCGGGCAATCTGCTGGCCGGCAAGGCGCCCGTGGCCTGGCAGGAGATCGAGCGCAATCTCAGTCTGCTCACCGACGAGACCGTGGCGCCCGAGGGCGCCGTGTGGGATGCATCCCTGGCCGCGATTCTTCAAACCGGCGCCTCCACCATCACCTGGGATCTGGGCCAGGTGGTGAGCGTGCGACACCTGGCCATCCAGGCCGATGCCAACGACACCTACAACGTCTGGGGCTCGCTGGACGGCAAGGAATACAAGGTGATGGGGCAGATCGATCCCGTCACCGGACACGGGCTGCGCATGCGCACCCTCGACGTGGGCGGCATGGCCGCGCGTTTCTTGCGGGTCGGTGAGGGCAAGGGCGACGGTTTCTATTCGATCTCCGAGGTCGCCGCCTATTGCCAGACGCCCACTCCCTTTCCCCCGCAGATGAAGGTCGTGGATGCGCCCGCAGCCACGGCGCCCAAGACCTACCTCGACTACTGGAACAACGACGCCAGTGCCCGCTGGGAGATGATCCTCGCCATGCTGGGCGCGATCCTGCTGTGGTGGGAGCGCCGCCTCGTCGGTCTGGGCATGGCCGCCTTCAAGCTGCGCCTGCGCAAGATTCTCCTCGGGACGATGGGGGTGCTGGCCTTCCTCACCTTCTTCAATTTCGGTTTCTGGCACTTTCCCAACTTCGTGCACGGTTGGGACACCTTCCACTACTACATAGGCTCGAAGTACTTCAAGGAACTGCACTACGAACGCCTGTACGAGTGCGTGGCGACGGCCGATTCCGAGGAGCCGGGCCTGCGCCGCCGGGTCGAACTGCGCAAGATGACCAACCTGCGCACCAACATCGTCGAAACCACGGCCGATATTCTCGCCCATCCCGAGCGCTGCAAGCAGCACTTCACCGACGCGCGCTGGGAATCGTTCAAGCACGATCTGGCCTACTTCCGCACGCTGGAGAACCCGCGCCGCTGGGACGATGCCCAGACCGATCACGGGTTCAACGGCACGCCGGTGTGGGCCATCCTGGGCACCGCCCTGTCCAACCTGGCGCCGGCCAGCCGGCTGGACATACTCATGCTCGACGCCATCGACCCGGTCTTGATCTTGATCATGGCGCTGCTCATGTGGTGGGCGTTCGGCTGGCGCACGGTTTCGGTGGCTCTCATCGTGTTTGCCACCAACTTCCCGTCGCGCTGGTACTGGATAGGCGGCTCGTTCCTGCGCTGGGACTGGCTGTTCTGGATGGGCGTGGGCGTGTGCCTGGTGAAGAAGGAGCGGCCATTCTGGGCGGGTGCCGCGATTTCCTACGCCGCGCTCCTGCGCATCTTCCCCGGTTTCCTTTTCGCAGGGCCGCTGATTGCGCTGGGCTATCACTACGTGAAAACCCGCGAGTGGGATCGCCGCTACCTGCACCTCATCCTCGGCGGCGCCGTGGCCGTGGCGGTGCTGGTGCCCGCCAGTTTCGCGGTAACCGGCAGCCCGAGCATTTACCCGGAGTTCCTGCGCAACACGGCCAAGCACTCGGAGACGCCGCTGACCAACCACATGGGCTTGCGCACGGTGATCGACTTCCGCCCGGCCGAGGCGGCCAATCGCATGAACACGCCCGCCATGGTGGATCCGTGGCTGCGCTGGAAAGAGGCGCGCCTCAAGGCTTTCCACGAAGGCCTGCCGCTGTACCTGTCGCTGGTGGCTTGCTTCTTGGTGCTGGTGGGCCTGGCCATCCGCAAGGTCGATCCCTGGGTGACAGTGGCGTTGTCGGCAACCGTGATCTCGTTTGGCTCCGAACTGACCTGCTACTACTACGCCTTTCTCATAATTCCCGCCTTGCTGTATGCGGTGGTTCCGCGTGCCGGCGAGTGGCTGCTGTGGCTGACGGCACTTACCGAATTTCTGGGCTGGGCGCCCATCAACCACATGCCGCATTGGCTGCAAGCCCTCATGCCCGCCTCGCTCAGGCAGAGTTCGTTCGTCACCAACTTCAGCATGCCCAACGGGCTCGACGAGCAGTACACCTGGATGTCAGTCGCCACCCTCATCGTCTTCGTGCTCATCGCGCGAGAGTTGATGCTGGCGCGCCAGCCGGCCCTGGCCTCTGCGGCGGAAGGCCCCGGCGGCCAACCCGGCGAGGAAGCAACCGGCGCCCTGGCGGCCCGCGCCCTCGCGCCCGTCGTGGCGCGATCGTCCCGTCAGCAGCGGGTGGATTCACGGCCGCGAAAGCGCAAGCGGCGATAGCGCAAGAACTCCGTCGCGGCCCTCCCGGGCTGTCAGCCGAGATCGACGATCCGGGGACTGACCTCGGCCCGCGCGACCACCGCATCCGGCACACACACCGGCATGGCAAGCGGCTCAGTTTATGCCCGGGCATCGACGCATGTCTGCAACTCGCCATCGATCTGCGCCTCGCCCCACTTGTGGCGCTTGACCTTGGGACGACCGGCCAACGGCAACATCATGCGAGCTTACTTCAAGCTACAGCCCCATAGCAGGTGCCGGGCGTGGAATAACACGACCCGTTCACGCAGTAGCCATTGCAACTGGCATCCGTCACACATGTCTTGCGGCCACAGCTTCCACCCGCCTCCGATTTCTGTCAGCAACTACCATGCCACCCTGTTTTGGCCCTTGAAGGCTCGCCAAGTGCTCCTGATGTCAAGCGTGCGGAAGCGCTGCCTGGTGTTATCCACGAACCAAACGACAGCCAGATCTCAGATTTCTGAGGTAGTGCTCAAGGGCAAACAGGCCACCACTTGGCCCGAGCGCGCCAGGAAGAGACGAAGTTTCCGCGTCACCGTGAGTGCCATCACCTTGGTCATTGCAGCCTCCGCACAATTGCAG
>Ga0181524_10003164_pt1 | contig 16237 bp, 28 predicted proteins | sample PEATcosm2014_Bin_34_FD_119761 | JGI IMG/M metagenome (GOLD analysis project Ga0181524, IMG submission 119761) | Peatland microbial communities from MTU Mesocosm Facility, Houghton, MI, USA - PEATcosm2014_Bin05_60_metaG | ecosystem: Environmental > Terrestrial > Soil > Wetlands > Peat | place...
GCACCAGATCTACACCAGCGTACTCGTGCAGGTCGAAATGTCCCTCATCGTCTGTGTCGGTCTGCGCACCATGGTCGTTCTGAAGATCGATTCTCGCAAGGTGATCGCCACTCCGTATGTTGATTAAGCGCCTGTTGTGCTTGCTCTTTCGCGCTCTCGGATTCCACTGTTTGCAGCTTTTGTTCGCGGCGGATAATCAGCGCCTCGAGTTGGTGTCGCAATCTTTCGGGGTCCATCGTTCCTTCCCTCCTAAGCGTTGCTGGGGCTCCGGCGCGAGCGCCCAGCGGTTGCAGCCATCGTGCGCCGGGGTCTGAGAGTGGCCGCAGTCCGGTTTAGGTGCCTCACATTAGCGCCCCTTGCCTCTTGCAATAGTCGATTTGTTCTTGTGTGAGATAAAGCGCACCGCGCAGGTCCGCACCGCTCAGGTCCGCACCGCTCAGGTCCGCACCGCGCAGGTCCGCACCGCTCAGGTACGCACCGCGCAGGTCCGCACCGCTCAGGTACGCACCGCGCAGGTCCGCACCGCTCAGGTACGCACGGCTCAGGTACGCACCGTTCAGGTTCGCACCGCTCAGGTCCGCACGGCTCAGGTACGCACGGCGCGCCAACACTTCGATGCTCCAGAGTCCCCAATCCGGCACGAACAGCTTAGACACGCGGAGTTTTGAATCATCTTGTCCGAGAATGTCGGCTTGGAGATACGCGCAGATCAAGATCGTGCGGCAGGGCCGACCGCCTTGCGCCACGCCGTAGAAATTGCGCGCGATGCAGAGGCCGTCGCCCTCAGCTTCAGGACGAGGATCGCTGTTTGATTTCAGCGGCTTAGAAGCTATCGACCAGCCGCCGAGTTTATAGCGGTAGCCGTTTCTTGAACTAAGGTCAGCTTCGACGGCTTTCCAGCCCCAAAGAAACCCGTCAAAACAATCGGGAATAACCAGCGATTCAAGATTCGGTGTTGGCGCTTCCTTTTTCATCGTTCATCCCCTCGCGTTGGTTAGTGCTGGGTCTCCGGCGCGAGCGCCCAGCGGGTTACGGTGGCGGCAGTTCGGGGCGTGCGACGTGGGTTGCATGGCTAGCCACGCTCCGCGAATGCGTGATGCACTTCTTGAAAATGAGGCTGGCGAACACCGAGGCCGGTCACGATCAAAAAGTCAAACACGTTGTCGCCGGTATCGCCATGTTCAACTAAATCGCTATCGATATTGAGGCACACATGGCTGCGATGCTCGTCACACGCAGCTTGGCTATGTGGATAGAGCTTGCCGCATTCGCAGACGTGGGCGACGTGATAACGATGGATCAGGCACTCACAGCCCGCTTGTTTCCAATTTTCTAAGGTTGCCATAGTCCCTCATTTCCTTGCGGCCGCTGGCGTTAGCGGCCAAGTCCAGTGTGCCTTCCATTGTCATCCCCTCCGAAGATTCGCTCGATTGCGAGTTATGCGTCCCAATGAATCGACGTGGCCCAGAGATTAGGGACCACAAATCCCCATACGTTCCATGCGACTAGCAAAGCTATTGGCATCATGCAGTCAAACATTTACGTTCCTCCATATCATTACTATACACAAACCCCTATTGATTGTCAATAGCCCCGAACGAATTTATTTCAGCGCACGCCCGCAGCGGGTTTACGCTATGCCCGTTTGATTGACAATCCGAGCGATTGCGCGTATGCTCTGGATTCATGGACCTGGGCATCGAGTTTTTCAAGCAGTGCGGACAACGCCGCTGGGCCGGAAAATCCCAAGAGGCCAAGAACGCCCAGATGGTGAAAGCTCGCGCAGCCCGCTGGCCTACCGTGAAGTGTCAGCAATGCGGCAACCAGACGCCACGCAAGCGAGCGGTCGAGTTTAGCAAGCATCGGTTCAGGTGCCGAGACTGCGACAGGAAGACCCTGAAGCCTCGGCGCAAGGCGGATAACGCGGGCGGTACGCCTGGTGGTGCGATGGCAAATGTTCGGGTTGGTGGTGTCGTCCGCCAGCCAAGCAGGAATCCCAATGAATGACAATGAGCGATGCGAGCTGATTGCTGAGTGGGCCGATGCGGACTGTCAACGGTGCGGAATCTCGCGGAGTAATCACAATGAGCGCTCCTGTTTGGCATATTGGGCACCGGACTTCGTATCTGACTTAACTGCCACCATGCGCGCCGCTCGCAAGCTGCCGCTCGGTGAGCGCCTTATCGTAACGAGTGAGGGCCGCGCCTACATCTTCATCGGGAGAGAACGAACCACCAAGCCCGTAGAAATCGACGCTGGCCCCGCCCGTGCCGCCTTCCTCGCCCTGAGCGACTATCTGAGCAAGTAATGAATGGTATGAAAATTTTTGCTCGAATTCTTATTGCTACGACGGTCGTGATCGGTATTTACGATCTCGGTTATCAGAATGCGCGCAGAAAATATCGCGTCGCCCCAGATTGGTCAGCCGTTACATTAGGGCCTCTGCTTGAACACATCCCAGTTGGCTCCCAGCCTGATTGGGATGCCCTTCAACGGCAATGTGCTGTTCGGTGCGGCGGTTCTCAATTCATCGAGCGGTGGGTCGAAGTTGATGGTAAACTACTCCAATGCCAATGCGGAGCCGAGTTATAGATATGCGTGTTTAACCCCTGACTCTCTGGTTGGCTGGCTGGCTGGCGCAGAATGCGAACGATAATCTGATATTTTCGCAAAAGACGCAGACCACTTTTCGCATATTACCGTCGCATAAGTAAGATTATGTTAACTACATGCGAATGACTGGCCCTCGCGCTGTTCTGCTCGAGACGTGGCGGAGGCATCGAGGGCGTTGTCAGGTCTGCCAGACAGCCGAGCATCCCTGGTCGATGTGCCGCTACGCCTGGAGTCTGTTCGCCCTCCAAGCTCCGGCCCCCTCAAAATCCGCTAGAGGTTCTCTTAGGCCGGCATCTTCTTTGCGCCCCCGGCCTTCGCGGAGTCCCTAGTGTAAAACCCCGACTCAAATCTGAACGGAATTAGCCTCTGAATTACGAGTTTGATATTGCGCTGAATTAAGAAAGGGACTAGAAGGGAGGAATGCCACGACCGGAAGCGCTCGAACGCTATTGGAATGAGCATCCCGACATGGCTCAGCGCGTAGGGCGTAAGCCGGAGCCGCCACGTCCTGAATTCCCTGAGAATGGCACTTTAGTCGAGCAAGAGCAGTGGTTCCGGCGGGAGTTTTTACGGCTTGCCAAAGGAGAGAAGGACGCCAAGGAAAAGGCCGCGCTGCTGCGGCTCGCGTATCAGACATTGCCGAAGAGGAACGGGAAGGCCGCTGGAGACGCGGGGGATATGTACGCGGAGCATCTGAGGAAGCTGGCGGAGGCGAGCGAGAAGAAGCTGGAGGCGGAGCGGAAGAAGAAGCCATAGCAGCTATTGACTTGTAGTTAGAAGCAGCTTAAAATGCGGAGCATGAAAATATTTGTGTTTTGGCTCGGCATCGTCTTGCTCACCTATTCTCAAGCGGTTGGTGACGTGCAAATGGCTTACGAGCTTGAGGAGCCGTGCTATATGTCGAACCAGGTAGATTCCTTTGACGTTCTCTGGCCGGGGCTTCTCGCATTAACTCCAATCGGTGGTCAGGTAGTCGCATTTGGGTGGGCGGTCGCTCTCGCGGTATCTTATGGGCGGTGGCCAAGGCCACGACTCAGAATCGATTACGCAAAAGCGCAACGGGTGTGTGGCGGCGCGCAGATCGATGAAAACCGTAAAGTGTGATCGTTGTCCGCATGAGCATCCGTGTCCTGGGCGGCTGAGCAACGTAGAGCGGGCGCGCAAGGGGATCGAGGCGAGGATGGCGAATGCGATTAAGAGAGCTGGCGTGGCGCAACAGGAAGACGCACCGGACTTAAAATCCGGCAACACTGCTGGTTCGACTCCAGCCGCCAGCACCAGCGGAGAGGTAAAGCGTAATTGCGTACCGCCCCTGTCCCGAAAACAGGTGCCTCAAAAGGGCGTGGGGGTTCGAGTCCCTCCCTCTCCGCCAGAAAATCCGGGGTCGGGAGCCATCCCGCATGCAGGAGCCACGCTGTGCGAGCACCGCAACGATCCGAAGACCTGCCGGGTGGGGACGTGCGTAGCGGCGCGCGAAAAATGAGCACGATTCTTAGTTCAGATGGTAAGTACCGCTACCGTCTTGAGCGAGAGTGGGATATGTTCAATAAACTCCGCGTCTGCTTTATCATGCTCAATCCCTCGACTGCCGATGCCGAGCGCGACGACCCAACGATTCGGCGCTGTATCAGCTTCGCGAAGCGATGGGGTTATGGCGGCCTGATCGTGGTAAATCTCTACGCCTTTCGCGCGACTGACCCCTCAAAGCTGTGGAAACTTAGTGCTGCCGACGCACTCGGTCCTCTAAATGTGACTCACGTTGCGCTTGCCCTTGAGGATTGCGATCGCGCGATTGCGGCATGGGGAGCCTACGCGCCACCGCCAGCTATCGCCGATCTACTGCGTTCAACTAAACGACTTGTTGAGGCTTTCGTTCCGCGCACCAAGCATGGGCATCCACGTCATCCGCTCTACGTTCGGGGCGATGCTGAAACGGAGGAATATGAATTGTCTGCCTTACCGTCGGCGGTAGCGCCATGACGCCCGAAAACAGCGAGGTATAGAACAATGGCTCTAAAAATCGGTGACATCTGCCCGAAGTGTGAAGGCGGAAGGATTGGCAGACAGCCTCACTATATGAGTGGCTTCGGTGGAGCAGCAGGTACGGTCAGCGGCGAGCATCTGAGATTCTACTGTAACTGCGGCTTTTCAATCATGGCTCCTTGCGCAGATACGCCCAAGCCCAAGACCCGCGGCAAGCCAAAACGGAAATGACGCCCTGCGAGAAGCATAAGCAACGATTCTGCTGGGCCTGCACCTGAAGGCAGCGAGCCGAAAAAGGAAGGTGATTCACATAGACCCGAACGGTCCTTTCAGGATTCCAACGACGGGAGACCCGATAATGCGACGCCCGCTGCTCGTGGCAAGGGTGGCGGGCGCGCGTGAGGTGAGAGGATGGGATTTACGACAATCATTGAACTGAACCATGACTACGCTGGTGAGATCGAGCGCGAGCCGGAAAAGTTTGCGCGCGAAATTCTTGACCATCTCAACAGCGGTAACGAAGTGTACGAGAGCGATGGCTGTCGCATCGGGGGCGGCGCGATCATCTCGACGTTTCATCGCAGCAACAATGACTTTGACAATCTCTGGACAGACTATAAGCGTAAGCTGCGCGACTTTCTTAAATACCTGAGCGACAAGTCCACAGAGATGAAAGCCAAGGGATTCAAATAGTGAGCCGCAGCGCCCTGACCAATCCGCATGCGGGAGGCGACGATGACTGAGAATGAAAAGGCGGCTAGCTTCATCGGGTGGCAACCGGACCAGCGGTGTAAACTTCTTGCCATCGTGGACCTGCTGAACGGCGAATCCGAAGAAACCGTGATACAGCGATACGCATTCAGCAAACGCGCGCTCGCGGCTTTCCGGCGAGTCCATACGATTGAACGAATCAAACTTACGGATGCGATCCAGAACGAGGATGATACGCCGATCGCTTTTGAAGTGGCTGACACACTGGCTTGGTTGACGGTATCGGGTAAGGTCTCGATGACCAAAGACAGCGACGGGAAAATGCTTTTTGCGGCGGCGCGGGAGTAGCATTGAGCGGATGGAGAAGTTATGAAACGAGAGATGACGGCAGAGCAGCGCGCCGAGAAGGGGCGGCAACTCAGGGAAGGGCGGGAACGCAAAGCCGGCCTGAAGGCTCTTGGCGAATCGGCTCATGCGCTTCACGAAACAATCATCGACGATGCGGCGTTGGAACGGCAAAATAAAGAACTGCGCGATCTCATCAAGTGGCTAGCCCCGCGTATCGAGCGCATACCTGGTAGCGGCATCGGGGTGAGCCAGACGATGTGCCTACTTTGCGTGTTGGGCAAGCCGGAATTCAAACGGCTCCCGTGTCGGCATGGCGAAATTTGGAAGATAGCACGAGAGACCTGATGCAACTCTCCGCCGCCGACCGCGAGAGGATCGAAAAAGCCCGCAACGACTACGGCCTCTATTATCTTTCAATAAACCCCGGCTATTCTTACGTTCCCTACCAGCAAGAGTGCATCGTTCCCGCGCTCCAAGAAATCGAATCTGGTGATAATGACCGGCTGATCATCTTGATTCATGCAGGTGCGTCGAAGACCCGGCTCTGCACCGCGGGCTTCGCGCCATGGGTCTTGGGCCGTCGCCCTGACCGTCAGATTCTCGTCATCAGCTATGGCGACAAATCCGCTTCGGAATTTGGACAGACGATCCGCGATCAACTCAATTCCGAGATTCACCATCTTGTTTTCCCGTGGTGCGAACTGAAAGGCGCAACGCAGGCGACCAGTTATTTTCAGACGACTCAGGGCGGCAAAATTTACACTGCGGGCTGGGGCGGCGCTATTGCGCGAATCCGAGCCGATTACGTCTTAATCGACGATCCGCTCAAAAACTCCGAAGAAGCCACTTCGGAATCGATCATGGAAGGCCGGATGCGGCTGCTCAATTCGGTCGTCAAGGATCGGTTGAAGCCCGGCGGCAAAATTCTCATCTGTACGCATCGGCTGGCCCCGCGCGATTTCGTTGGCCGCATTCTCGAAAAGGAAGCGCAGCGGTGGAAGATTGTTTGCCTTCAGGCCGAGCCTGCACCCGATAGCATCCAAGCGAAATATCTCGAACCTGGCACCAAATATCTGTGGGAAAAATACTTCGGCGTTCGCAAATACGAAGACGCCAAAAGTGATCAGTGGGCTTGGGAGACGACCTATCAGCAAAGACCGGAACGGGCGCTGCCGCAACGCTTCGAGGTCGAATGGCTGCGCTATTATACCGACAGAATCAATCCGGGGCGCTTCCATACCGGTATGATCGTCGATCCGGCGCTTGCTAAGGGCAAACTTGCCGACCGCAGTTCGATCATGGTGCTGGCTGGTGGCGGCCAAATCAATGTCGCAAAAGAGCATGAAGCGCCACGATACATCAACCAGATTTTGCTCGCCGATTGGGTACTCGATCGGCTCGATCCTGCCGAGCGCACCCGCGCCGTAATCAAGCTCGCCGACAAGTGGGAAGTGGACTGGATTCTCTGGGAAGAAGTCGGCATGAGTTCTGATTCCTTCTATCTTGATCAGGAAATCGAGGCGTTCGGACTCAACTGCCCTGTGATCCCGATCGGACGGCGCGGCCCTCGGCACAACTGGAGCAAGCACCAGCGTATTATGCAGTTGATCCCAGATTTCAAAGAGGGACGCATTGTATTGCCGAACGAATTGATTTACAAACAGCGTGACGGGCAGAAAGTGGACCTGATCCGGTATTTCGTGGAGTCGGAGTATCGTCCTTACGCTGGACCGGGGAGCTTGGCGCATGATGAAGGTCTCGACACTCTCTCACGAATCCATGAAGAGGCATTCCAACTTCAATATGAAGAGGGCGTTCCGCAATCCGAAGATGAGGAAGGGGAGCGCGAAGGCGGACAGTTCGAGGGAATGGCGGGTGGTCGCGGCAGTTGGTTTGCTCGGTTCTAAGGTGAAGTATGGCGGCTAGAACAGGGGTTAGCTCAGATGCCGTTTGGATCGTCTACCGAACTCGCGCGTTGACACAAATCGTCCGCACTTTGTACAACGAGCATATTCTTACGGAAGCGCAGATTCAGAACGAGCGCGAGCTAATTGAATCCGAGATTGCCGTGTTGTTGGACAAGGCGCTATCAGGTGCGCATTCGTATAGCGACATGGATCGCGCAGTGAGGGCGGTTGTCGATACCATTATAGCGAAATATAAGTACGTTGGATTCGACATCAGTGATCGATGGCTCTACGAGGGATCGCTTGGCCCCGACTGACACCGCCGCCGACAATCTGACACGCGACCAACTCGCGCAGTTGAATCGAGTCATCGAAATTTTTGGCGACCCGCCGAGCGAAGAAGACGTGCCGCCGACCATTCAAGTCTTGGAAATCGCGCGGTTGTGGTTTTTGAAACGAAAAGAGATTGTGCGTAAGGAAGGAGGCCATTTGTGAGCGACACTTTAAGCAGGAAAATTATGAACCTCGGATACAATCCCTCGTACAACATCAAGAGTTTCAGCGAACGCGTGGACGAGGTGATGGCGCTTATTACCAAGGATGGCACTCCGACTACGGCGACGCTGATTCTGTTTGGGCAAGCGTGCGAACGGCTGAAATGGGAAGCTAAGGAAGTAGATGACGCCGTTCGCAAAGATTTCAGCGCGCGATTCGAGATTTCGCGCGAAGTGGATGAACTCGTTAAGGCCAGCATTCCAGCGGAGGCGAACCCGTGAAACTCCAGATCACCGCCGTAGGCGAACGCGGCCTGCCGATCACCGATACCATCATCGAGCGCGAGACGCGCGAGCAATGCCTCCGTGAAGGCATCGATCAGATTCTCCAGCAAGGCAACTTCCCGCCCGAAGCGATCCAGATTTACCGCGCCGGTCTCGCCAGAGATTTGAGCCGCGATGAAGTTTGCGACTACTTGTTGGAGAAATTCAGCCTCCAGTTTTTTTCCAAGGAAGCCGGGGAAGTCGAGAGTCGCATTCCACCAGCGGAAGAACGAATTAAAGCTGCCGCTCAGAACGGCGCTACAGCGTCGCCCGCAGCCGTGGCCGCGTCAATCTTCAACCTCAAGCGCAGCCCGCGCCAACTGCTCCAATCCGAACTCAAAGAAATCAAATTGTTGCTCTCCAAATCCGGTCTCAAGCTCAAAGAAGTGCAGAAAGAGCACGACTTTCTGGTGCAGCGCGCCGCTCAGTGCCGCGAGTTGCTAAAACGACCAGCAAAGCCGAGAATCGTTCACAACAGGACCGAGACGCATCCATGAATGCGAAGTCTTTGAAAAGGGCGCGAGACTATTTCGCCACTGAAAAACTACGTCACCAATCATGCGCTTGCGGGCATCGGGGAGCCTGGCACACGCCAATCTGCGGACAATTTCGATGGTGTCGGTTTGCTGGATGTGAATGTCAATCTTTTACCCGCCAAACAATTAACCAGACGGGAGGCGAGACGCATGGGTGAGGCGAAGCGCAGGAAGCTCAGTCAGATCGGTTCAGGGCTGACCGATTTCCCGCACGATCTTTCCCCGTATATCGATCCCGATTGGGCGAAGTGGCTTTTTCTCGCCGCCTTCTATGATCAAGTTGCTGGCGACCATCTCAAGGCAGGGCATATTTTGGGCCGCGAAGAATTTTTAGGGTCCGGTGCAATCGTGATGTTGCCGGTCGAGTGCCTTGCGATCATCGCACAAATGGGGATGCCGTTTCGATTCGTACAGGAGCACTTGCCGAGCGTGTTGGATGACAAACGCGCGCAGCGCCGCAACGGGCTTAGCGGAATTGAAATAGCGAGACGCTGATGGCGGCAAAACTCAAAACAGTAACCAATGCTCTGAGGCGAGAACGAATTCAGTTTCTTCGAGAAATCGCGCAGACTCTAAAAGACCCAGACCTATACCAAGCGGTGGCAATCTTTCTGCGTAAAGACCGCAGTCTGATGACAATGAATCTACAGAACCGGAGTTATGCGCACGAACTCATCGGCATGTTTGAACGGGCCAAATTAGAATCATGGACTGATGTAATTGAAGCTCGCCGGAGACGAGGCGCGATTTAGATGCCGTGGCAATCTAACAGCGGCGAACTCCTCGGCACCCCGCCCGGACTTCCGCACAACCGTCTCCAAGACCTGACGCCGGACCTAGACGTAGGCGAATATTCCGAATATGGGCGTGGACGCCCCGCGCTCTCTTCCGATGCACAACCCGCCGCGAAATGGGCAGTCCGGCAGCTTCAGCGCGAGATGCCGCGTGTCGAGCAGTTCCGCTCCGAAGCGCGCAAGGCATACGCATTCTTTGCCGGCGATGCGGTCGATGAGGTAGATCGCAATCTGATGGAGGCGGATAACCGCCCGATTATCAATCTCAATCACGTCCAGCGATTGATCAAGGTAGTCACCGGGATCGAGCGGCGCGTGCCGCTGGCGATTTTCTACGTACCGCGCAATCCGATGGATCAACGCGCGGCTGCGAAAGCGCAGATGGCGACGCAGGCGAAGGAGTGGGCTTACGATCGGGCTGAGGCGGATTTTGAAATAGCCCGCTCGAAACATGACCGGAACATTTGCGGGATGGGATTTCTCGACAGTTATCTCTCCCGCGCCGAAGACCCGGCGGGCATCATCCAGATTCAACGCTTCTCTCCGATGGAAGCGATCTGGCCGCAAACGAGCAGGGAGTGCCTGAAAGGAACACGCTGGCGGGCGCGTGAGCGCAGCATGCCAGTGGAAGTCGCTATCCAGAAATGGCCGTTCGTCCGCGAGATTCTATCCGCCGCTTCCGGCGACATGATGACCAAGGACTACCCGATCAAAGCCGATCTTGTGAAGTATCGCGTGCCGTGGGTAATGACTGAGCCGACCAACAAAGGCGGTGACATTCCGCCGTCACCCGAAGATGTACGAATTACCGACTTCCAGTACACCCGTCCGACCGAAGGCTACTACTTCAAAGACCCGATACTCGACACGTTCCGCTGGATGGAGACCAAGGAATACAGCGAGTATGCAAGGCTCATCCGCGAACAAGCGCACGCCCTGCCCGCCAACGTCGAAAAGGTATTCAAGGATACTTTCTGGCGGATGTTCCTGCTCAATCGGAGCCTGTTGCTGTCCGGTCCTGAAAAGATGCCGATTGACGGGTTCTCGCTCAACTGCATCACCGGCGATTGGGATGAGAAGCGAAAACTCTGGTACGGGCTGGTTCGGCTCTATCAGTCCCCCCAACTCCTGATCGACAAGAGCGCAAGCAGCGCGATTGAGATTCTAAGCGCACAGACCAAGAGCGGACTTGACGTGGAAGTCGGCGCGATGAGCGAGCCGCAGGCCGCAGAGTACCGGAAGACAGCGACGCTCCCCGGCGCGATTCATTGGTTCAAGCGCAATGCCCTTAGTGAGAATCGAGTCAAGCCGAAGACTCCGCCGACCGTGCCGACAGGGCAAGTCACGTTGCTGGAATTCGCATCGAAAGAAATCGAAGCTCTCGGCGGATACACGCAGTCGCTCATCAATCCCGGCGATTCAACTGGTGTCGGCCTTCGCAAGCGCCTGTCTCTCGGCCTTCTTCTTCTCGCGAATTATTTTGATTCGTCCGCGCGTTTCGAGCGCCAGCAGGGCACGATCACGCTCCAGTACATGAAGTTGATCGCCGATGATCGCTGGGTGCGGATCGGGGGACCGATGGCATCGCAGGCGGTCCAGTTGGTCAAGGAAGACTTTGAGGACGAATACGACACGACCGTTGACGACTGCGAGCAAGACCCGACGATCCGTGCGCAGTATCAGGATAACGTGCTGGCGCTGGCGGCTACGCTGATCAAGCAAAACAAGTTCTTCCCTGAATTCCTCGACTGGTTCCTGATACCGGGCGAATTGCGGATGGCGCTCAAGCAACGTATCCAGCAATCCAGCCAGCAGGAGATGCAGATGCGGATGAAGGGCATCAATCCTACTGGACGCGGCAAGCAGCGGACGCAGGAAGAAATTATGGCTGACGTTCGCTATCGAACTGCGCAGGCGACGCTCGCCGAAGCGAAGGCCAAGAAACTCGGTGCCGACATGACCACCAACGATCTCAAGCTGGTGCTGCAAAGTCTGGTGGAGAGCACGCGCGCCTCGAACGAGCAGCGCAAGATGCAGCACGAACACGGGATGGATTTGCGGCGGCATCGGCTGGACATTCTCAACGCGCTGAAACCAGAGAACACGGCAGCATGACTTGGGTTTACAAAACCCAGCGCCTCAATGTCGGCGAGCGCCTCACGCTTCCCGATGGCGATATGCTGGTCGGCAGCAACATCGAGGCCGATAGCAAGGCCGGCTTCCACGTCGTCGTTCACATTATGGCGCGAGAAGATGGAGCACCGCTGACTCAATACAGCGGACAGACAACGGAGCGTCCGCAGTGAGTTGGGCGGCACATTGGATAATTCTGGATGGCGACATGGGCGAGGAAGACTGGTGTTTCATGATGGGGATTTGGTTTGCATGAAAAGCAAAGCCTGTCCTGTCTGTCTCAAACTCTTCAACCGTAAGGTCACGGTGGAGCTTGACTGGCTTTCGCTAAAGGAACGGCGCTTCTATCACGATGCGGAAGTCTGCACAGTGCGTATCCGCTGGTTCGATGGCGCTTACGTCTGGCAGGCGCGGGAGATGTACAATACGGCGGCGCGTCAGGTGGAATCCCAGCCGACTGGATTCGGGCAATGACGGACTATTCCGATAAGCGATGTCTTGTGATCGATTCGGGCCTGTTCCCGCACATCGCTCAGAAACTTGCGGAGTCCTTCGGCGAAGTCGAATACTATTGTCCGTGGGTGATGGGCGGATTCCCGACTGAGAAAAAGCGGATGCTCGGCGTCGGAATTCCCGGTGTGAAGCGGGTCTATTCCTGGCTGAAGCGAATTCGCGCAGCCGACATTGTGGTCGCGCCTGACGTTTACACGCACGATGAGGTTGAGCACGTCCGCGATCTTGGCATTCCATGCTGGGGACCGGGGCGTGCCGAGGCGTTGGAAATCGAACGCTGGCAGACGCGCGATCTCATGGCCGAAATGAAAATGCCGATTGTCTCTGCCGAATTGATTACTGGCATAACGGAACTTCGCGATTATCTCGCCGACAAGGAAGATGTTTGGATCAAGCGTTCGATCACGCGCGGCGACGGCGAGACCTTCCATCATGTAAACGCAGTCCAAACGGAAGAATGGCTGACTGATCAGGAAACAAAACTCGGTCCTCGCAAAGAAAGTTTTGAGTTTATCGTGGAAGCAAATGTGCCCGGAATCGAAACTGGCTACGATGGCTGTTGCGTAGATGGCGAGTACAATCCTGTCGGGGGCTACGGCTACGAATTAAAAGATCAAGCATATATCCTGAAGGTATCCGATTTCGCGGCGATGCCATTGGCGATTCGCGGGGTCACCCAGCAATTCGGAGAGGCGCTTGGACAACTTGGCTGCCGTGGATTTTATTCCAACGAGATTCGAGTCGCCGAAGATGGCACGCCGTATCTGATCGATCCGACTGTGCGTGCCGGTCGCCCGCCGTCTGAATGCTACATCGAAGTCTTCGATAATTGGGCCGAAGTGATTTACGAAGGCGCGCGCGGCAACACGGTTGTTCTGAATCCGGTTGCCCGTTACGCGGCGGAAATCGTGCTCAAAAGCGATTGGGTGCGTGAGCATTACATGACGGTACAGTTTCCCAAAGACCGTTTGCGTTGGATCAAAATCGGGAATTCCTGTGTGATCGATGATGTGTGGCGGGTGATACCGCAGGACGATCCTGAATTCGGCTCTGCCATCGGTATCGGCGACACGATGGAAGAAGCCATTGACATGGCGGTTGAGAACGCCAAGACGGTTGAGGCGAACGGGGTTTCGTACAAAGACGACGTTAAGGATGGACTCGCAGCGGCCGTGCAAAAAGGCCGCGATGCGGGAATCGATTTCTAAAGGAGACGGCAATGGCAGACGCAACGAGCACAACGACGGGCGCGGATTTAGCTGGCGGAGTTGGTGAAGGCGGCAATGGCGGGGCACCGACCGAGCCGACCACAGAGGAATTGAAGACTAAAGCGGAAGCCGAGACCAAGCGGGCCAACGAAGCGCACAAACTACTCCGCAAGCGCGATCAGGACTTTCGCGGTTTGCAGGAGCGTCTTGACAAACTGGAACAGGAACGCGCGGCACAACGGGCGCAGACTCAGGGTACGACATCAGCGGCCAGCGATGACGCGGAACCGAATGCCGAAGAAAATTACGTCGAATGGCTGAAGTGGGATCGTCGGCAACTGGAAAAGCGTCTAGCTCAGAGTGATGCGCAGCGTCGGGCAGAGACAGAAGCGCAAAATCTCAATACTTTTGCCATGACTTCTGAAGCGGCGGCGCGTGCCGAGATTCCCGACTATCAGCCCGCCGTTGAATTTCTCATCGAGGACTATCGCAAAGAACTCAAACTGACGGGGGAACTCGACCTGGCGGTGGACGATGCGCTCGCCGACAAGAATCCGCAGACTCGCGACAACATTTCCCGCGTGATGGCTGAGCGCGGCATCAGCGAGCGCGAAGCGGCGGAAGACCTCGTAGTGCGTGCGGCATTCGAGTATCGGCGTCAGCGGGCAGTCCGAGCCGCAGCGCGGCATGGAGGCAATCCAGCCAAATCCGCTTACGAACTTGCCAAACATCGCGGATGGAAGGGCGCACAGGGCACGCGCACAATGGCGGTGGTTGATGACGCAGTGAAAGAAATGGAACGGAGGCGCAAATTGGACGCAGGTACGCAAACGCTTGGCGGTATTCACGAAGGCGGAGAGCCGCACGATACGCGGGTTTACACACGCGCCGAACTGGACGAAATGCGACTGAAGAATCCGGCGGAATTTCGCCGGGTCTCCAGAGAAATCGCGGCCCAGCTTGACGCTCATCCCGAGCAGACTGCGGACATTCTCAATCGGTCGATCGGGCGGTAATGCAGCAGCAATTCACTATAGACCCGACCAGCCCGTTTCCGCTGGAACTCGGTGGCTATTCGCCGCAGACTGTCAAGAATCAGAGCCAGCGGACGGGAATGGCGCGCTGGGGGCCGAACCAGGAATGCCGCCACTGCCATGAATTGCTTCGCGTAAAGCACGGCCTCACGCCGCAGGGTCACTCGCTTGGCTGGCTGCTACGCGGTTTCGGCCCGTTTTGTTACGGATGCAATCTCTCAGCTTGGGATGCATGGAAGCGCGGGCTATTTCATGGAATGACAGAGCTGAGCGGGTACTAGCTTTCTTCGTAGTGAGGGATGCGTCAGGGTACGGGAGAATTTAATTCCGATCCCGTGTTCCCGTAGGAGCCGCGTCACTTCGCCGCGTTTTCTTCCGGCGTCGAGGGATATTCCAATAAGGACTTCGACACTTCGGACTCGCGCAACGCTCTGGAGGCTCGGATGAATGACTTTTCCACTCCCATCCGCATCGTTCGCATTTCCATCCATTGAGTTGAATTCTCACAAACGCAGGATACCAACGAATGGTACTCGTGTCAAGGCGTCCAAAAAGTAGGGACTTGCGCTTTTCTGATATTTCGCTCATAGATTGTGGCAACGCAGGTCGTAATGCTTCGACCTTGAGACACCCCATCGGGGAAAGACATTCGCGGACAATACCTAACCGCGTCAACAAAATGGCCGTCGAAAGACGGAGGCGTTGGCCGACTCTAACGAGTCGGGAGGAATTGAAAGGTTCCTCGCCCCCATCAACAGGAAACGCGGGGCAAAAGTTTCGAGTCGGAATTGTCCGACAGGAGTTTTTGCTTTGCGGATTGCTTCAGAGAAAAAACAGTCAGTCAGCCAGCGGAACCTGCTTCCAGCTTTTGCCGGTGAATATTTGCCGGATCGTCTGGCTCGACACTCCGTAGCGTCGCCCGATTTCTCTCATACTTACGCCTTCGGCCTGAAGGCGGCGAATTTCGGGAATATCCTTCTCGGTCAATTTGGAGAGGGCGTGCGCAGAACCTGCGACGCGATGGCCTCGGCGAATGCCGCCAGTAAGGTGTTGCCAACGTCGTCCGTTCACGATCATTCCGATCATCGAGAAGCTGACCTTGAATTGCGCAGAAAGTTCGTATTGTTTTGCGCCAGCTTCGTACAATCGAAGGATTTCGAGAACATCGGCATCGGTGAGTTTGGCCCAAGAGCAGGCGGAACCGAAGACGGGCTTTCGTCGAAGTCCCGTGCGGAGCGCGTGAAGTTGGTTCTGGCTGGGTGTATTCCATTCCAGATTTTCAAGCGTGTTATCGGTTTTGATTCCGTTGATGTGATTGACCTGCCAAGGCCCAGGTCCAATAGGCTCGGGCAGAAAAGCCCCCGCCACCAGTCTGTGAACACGGAAATCCTTTCTGTCTCGCACGAGAACAACTCGACTGTACCCGTTTGGAGTCGGCCAGATGGAAACTGGCTGATGATCGGATGCACGTCGAACGTGTCCAAGGTTAGAAACTTCATACGGCCAGCCTTCGATTGGTTTCCAGATTTCTTCGGTGTTCATAGTGTAGAACTCTACACGATGCGCCGTGCGTCTGTCAACCTCGCGGCTGGCCTTGTTGGGGCGCTATGAGAACATTACAACGCCTCAATAAAGGAGC
>Ga0181524_10003166_pt1 | contig 16225 bp, 16 predicted proteins | sample PEATcosm2014_Bin_34_FD_119761 | JGI IMG/M metagenome (GOLD analysis project Ga0181524, IMG submission 119761) | Peatland microbial communities from MTU Mesocosm Facility, Houghton, MI, USA - PEATcosm2014_Bin05_60_metaG | ecosystem: Environmental > Terrestrial > Soil > Wetlands > Peat | place...
ACCCGGCACGGAACGCCCACAGGCCGGAGCGCCGGCTTCAGCCGGCTTTGGGCCTCCGAACGCCGCAAGACAGGGAAAATGACAACGGCCGGCCCTCTGGGTGTGAAATATCCGGGCTAGCCAGCCCGGGGGATGAGGTGAATATGGGGCGCTTTGATCAAAGCTGACACGGCGTCGCCTTGGCGCAGGGACATCTCCTCGCGGGCCTGATGGGTCAGCAACGCCGCCAGGGGGAAGCCGCAGTCCAGATGCACGCGCACCATCGGGCCTTCAGGAACCAGCGAGCAGACGGTCCCCGCCAGGCAATTCCGGGCGCTGGAGGGCACGCCCGGGCCCTTGACCAGAATGACCTCCTCGGCCCGAATACAGACATAGACTTGCTCCGCGATGGTCTCAGGGTCCAAAGCCAGGGCGGTGAGGATGGCCGGGCCGACCGCAACCGTGGCCAGGCCGTCTGAGACCTTGAGCAGGCGCCCGGGTTGGACGGTTTCGACAGCCACGATTGCGGCCACAGCGAGGTCGGCCGGGCGGGTGAAGACCTCGTGCGCCAGGCCGTGCTGGAGGAGTTTTCCCCGATTCATGACCCAGAGCGTGTCCCCAAGGGCCAGCGCATCGGCGCGGTCATGGGTTACGAGCAGCGTGGGGATGGACAGGCGCCGCAGCATCGGGCGGAGTTCCGTTGCGCACGCGCAAGCGCGCCGGGGCGTCCAGCGCCGATAGCGGCTCATCCAGGAGCAGCAGGCGCGGGCGAGTCACCAGCGCGCGGGCCAGGGCGACCCGTTGTTGCTGGCCCCCTGACAATGCCCCCGGCCGCCGGCGTTCGAGACCTTCCAGGCCAAGCCAGCGCATCGTTTCACCCACTCGAGCCCGCGACTCCCTGGCCGGCAGCGCGTGGAGACCGTAACCGATATTCTGTTCCACCGACAGATGCGGGAACAAGCCGTAGTCCTGCGGCACAAAGCCGACCCTGCGCCGCTGGGGAGAAAAGGGAGGCCGCCCCGCCGGGCCAAACCAGAATTCTTCGCCAAACAGGATTGTGCCTTTATCCGGCCGTTCCAACCCCGCCAGGCAGCGCAACACCGTGGTCTTGCCGCAACCCGAAGGGCCGAAGAGCACCGTGATCTCAGGGTCGGCCCCGAGTGCCAGGCCGCAGACCTCAATGACCGCAGCGTCATCGAATCGTTTTACAAACGAGGCTCGCAGTCCCTGATTCATCTTTTGTGCCGGCGGACCAGGCGGGCACTCATCCAGATGGCCAGGAAGGCCAGGGTGGCGGAAACGCCGGCGAGCATCCAGGCCCGGGAATCCCGCCCCAGTTGGACCGAGGAGTAAATGGCCACGGGCAGAGTGGTGGTTTGGCCCGGGATATTGCCGGCGACCATGATGGTTGCGCCGAACTCGCCCAGGGCGCGCGCGAACGCCAGCATCGTCCCCGCAATGATGCCGCGCCGCGCCAGGGGCAGAGTAATGGTGAAGAGCACTCGCCATTCACCCGCCCCTAGGGTGCGGGCCAGTTGTTCGAGGAGGGGATTGACTTCCTCGATGGCGGTGCGCGCCGCCCATACGAAGAGCGGCATCGACATCACGGCCAGCGCCAGCACGACTGCCTTCCAGGTGAAGACGATGTCCAGGCCGAACCATTCATGAAGCCAGCGACCCAGCGGTCCGCGTCTGCCCAAGAGCGTTAGGAGCACCAACCCGGTAACGACCGGGGGCAGCACCAGCGGCAGCGAAACCAGCGTCTCGACCAGCGCCTTGCCCCGCCACCTCGGGCGGGCCAGGCACCAGGCCAGCCCAAGCCCAACCGGCAGCACCAGGCAAGTGCTCAGCGCCGCCATCCGGGCGGTAAACCAGATCAGTTGCCAGTCCTCTGCGCTCATGGCACGGAACTCTCCAGAACAATGAAACCGAACTTGCGAAACACCGCTTCGGCCTGCCCCGAGCTTAGGTGCTCCAGGAACCGCCGACCCGCCTGCGGTTGCGGCGCATCCGCCAGGAGGGCCATCGGATAGGAAATGAGCGGCCCCTCCTGGCGCGGCGCCTCCCAGGCGATCCTCACTTTCCTGGAGATGGCCACATCGGTCTTATAGACGATGCCCGCATCCACATTGCCGGCCTCGACGGCCGCCAGCGCCGCCCGGACGTTCTCCATCGGCACCACCTTCGGCTGGATGGCGGACCACAGTTTTACGCGCCGGAGATACTCCCGCGCATAGACCCCTGCCGGGACCGCTTGCGGATCGGCCAGGGCCAGGCGCTTGATTTTCGGGCCGGCAAGGTCCTGCGGAGATTTCACTTCCGCCCCGCGGTCGGCCGCCACGACGATCACCAGTGAATTGGACAAGCGGCTCCGGCGAGTGCCCTTGGCTATCAAACCCTCATCCTCGAGCGCCTGCATTCTTGCCTCGTCGGCTGAGAAAAAAACGTCCGCCCGGGCGCCGGCCCGGATCTGCCTCGCCAGCGTGCTCGAGGCCGCCAGGTTGAAGACGATTTTGTCTCCGGTCGCTTTCTCATAGCCGGTCGCAATCTCTTTGAGGCAATCGGTCAGGCTGGCGGCTGCAAAAACGACGACTGTAGCGTGGCGGTTGCCCGCCTGCTCGCCGCTCCGCGCGCCCGCACCCGCCCCAAGGGCCAGGAGCAGGCCCGGTATGACTGTCAGTCCGGTTTTAAGTCTCACCCATCCGGCCAATTTGACATACGCTCCGGCTCTTGTCCACAATTCGGTCTTTGGAACGGAATTTGGCCGGATTATTGCTGTTGAAACGCTTCAGTCGGGCCTTTTCGCTGTTGACGCTGGTTACACCCCGCCCCTAAGCTATCCCCAGTAACTGCTTTGGCGCATGAAGCGCCGGAGCCACAACTATTTTCTATGCCCGAAGGATACTGCGTCAAGTGCAAGGCTAAGAAGGAAATCGTCGATGCCGTGGAAGAGACCATGAAAAACGGGCGAAAGGCCATCAAAGGCAAATGCCCCACCTGCGGTACCGTGATGTTTAAGATCCTCGGAGGCAAGGCCACCGCTGCCCCCGTTGCGCCGGCGCCCGCTGTGCCCGAGCCGCTCGTTGCCCCAGGCCCCGCCAAGCCCCCTACGACTCCGTGATTTCTTATGTCGCAACAACTTGCTTATGTCATCATCACTCCATATTCGCTCCACAAATCGCGGACTGGTGGAATCCTGAGCCGGCTCATTACGCGCACCGGCCTGGACCTGGCGGGCGCGCGGATGTTTGCCCCGGGGGCGGAATTGGTCCAGAAATACTCCGATGAGACAATATCGGCCAATGACCCCCAGGACCGGCGGATTCAGGAGTTGATCTATGATTATATCCTGCGCAACCTCAGCCCCGACCCCAAGACCGGCCGCCGGCGGCGGGTGATGATGTTGCTTTTCAAGGGCGAAGACGCGGTGCGCAAGACCCGTTCTGTCATCGGCAACATCAGCGCCGACCGCCGGGGCGGCGAAACCATCCGTGACACTTATGGCGACCTGATCATCGATGAAAACAACCAGGTCCGCTACTTCGAGCCGGCCGTGCTGGCCGCTCCCACGCCCGAGGAGGCCGAATCCAAACTCAAGCTCTGGGCGCGTTATTCCGGCACGGACGGCGGGCTGCTGGAGAACGTCATCGTTTATCAGCCGGGGGAGAAGTACCAGCGCACCCTGGTCCTGATCAAGCCGGAGAACTTCCGCTTCCCCACCGGGCGGCCAGGCAACATGATCGATTTGTTCTCCCGCACTGGGCTTTTCATTGTCGGCGTCAAGCTCCATCGCATGAGCGTCGCCCAGGCCGTCGAGTTTTATGGGCCTGTGCGCGAGACCCTCCGCACCAAGCTCAAAGACGTCGTTGCCGCCAAGGCCAGGGTCGCCATCGAAAAGGAACTCGGTTTTAAGATCGGACCCGAGCGCGAGCAGCAGCTCGGCAGCATCCTGGCGCCCTTGTTCGGCGACAACCAGTTCGAGAATATTGTCAGGTTCATGTCCGGGCGCGCCCCTTCCGAATGCCCGCCCGGTCAGGAGAACGTGCCCGGCTCCGAAAAGTGCATCGCCCTGGTCTATGAAGGCGTCGAGGCCGTCCGCAAAATACGCGACGTGCTCGGCCCCACCGACCCCTCCAAGGCGCCCCCGGGTTCTATCCGCCGCGAGTTCGGCCAGACGATCATGATCAACGCCGCCCACGCCAGCGACTCCGAAGAAAACGCCCGCCGCGAAATGAAGATCATCGACGTGGCCGAAAACCATTTCCAGCAGGTCGTCCGGGAGTCCTACGGAGAGCTCTAGCGTGAGACCTTTCGAGTTTTTATCGCGTCGTTCTTTCCTAAAGACGCTCGGCGCGACGGTCGTGGCCGCCCCGTTTGTCACGCGCGACCTAATCGCGCGGCCGCCCAGCGGCCTGTTGCGCCACGCCAGTTTCGGCGCCGGGGGGATGGCCTGGCAGGACGTCAACTACTTGACGCAATTCAAGGAACTGGAGCTGGTTGCAGTGGCCGACGTTGACCTCGAGTACGCCGCCGAACTCCAGAAGCGGTTCCCACGGGCCCGGGTGTACCAGGACTGGCGGAAAATGCTCGACTACGAAGGGAAGAATATCGACTCGGTTAGTGTGTCCACGCCCGACCATATACACGCGGCGATGGCGATGAGCGCGATGCAGTTGGGTAAGCACGTTTTTTGCCAGAAACCGTTGGCCCACGACCTCTATGAGGTCCGGAGGCTCACTGAGTTTGCCGCGCGCAAGAAACTGGCCACGCAAATGGGCATCCAAGTCCACGCCACCTCAGATTACCAGACGGCCGCCTTGCTCATCCAGGCCGGCGCGATTGGCAAGGTCAGCGAAGTCCACTGCTGGTGCCCAAAGTCCTGGGGCGACCCCGCCCCGCGACCTGCGCATGAAGACGCCGTGCCCAGCGGTTTCGACTGGGACCTCTGGCTGGGGGTGTGCTCGCCGCGGCCCTTTATCGGCCAGGCCTATTATCACCCGGCCAATTGGCGCAAACGCCTCGACTTCGGCACCGGCACCTTCGGCGACATGGGCTGCCACCTGTTCGACCCGGTCTTTAGCGCGCTTGGTCTCCGCCAACCGGTCTCGGTCCGTTCCGAAGGCCCGGCCCCCAACGAATGGAACTGGGCCTTGGACTCCCGCGTCCGTTACGTCTTCGAGGGCACTGCTCTCACCGCCCAGAAGACCTTGAACCTCACCTGGTATGACGGGGCGCAAAAGCCCCGGCCCGAGGTCCTCGCCCTGCTGGAGGGCGACCCGCTGCCCAGCGCCGGCTCGATCTTCGTCGGCGTCTCAGGCACGCTTGTCCTGCCCCACGTCGCCCGCCCGAGGCTTTATCCGGGCAAGAAGTTCAACGGCTTGAAATACCCGGAGGTGCCTTCCGGCAACCACTGGGGCGAGTTCGTCGGCGCCTGCCTGGGCCATAGCCCGGCTTCAACGCCCTTTGCCTATTCCGGGCCCCTGACCGAATCTGTCCTCCTGGGCGCCGTCGCCTCCCGCTTCCCTGGAACCACCCTCAAATGGGACGCTCCGACGCTCCAGTTCGACCTCCAGGAAGCCAACCAGTTTGTCCGCCGCGAGTACCGGGCGGGTTGGCGCCTTAAGGCCCTTGGCTGAGCCGGCGCCGAAGCCCAAAATCCGAAATCCGAAATCCGAAATCCGAAGGAAATCCGAAACCCGAAATCCGAACGTCGAGATCGCAAAGCTTCCGGGCGCCGGCCATGCCCCCAAATTGAGGCTGCAGGCGGCTCCCTATCACGCGGCCACCGCGCCGAATAAAGGACCGGCCTTCGGATTTCGGATTTCGGATTTCGGATTTCGGATTTCAGGGCTGCGCGCCAGTGATCACCCCTCCGCAGCCGCTTCCAGCGCAGCCCTGTCGTAACCTATCTGTGACAATTGCGGGATTGTCGGGGGGTGGGCGCCATGCTATTCATTTTGCGACATGAAACCCAAGATCCTGGTGGTTGATGATGAACCCGAGGCGGTCGAGCTAGTCGAGTTTAATCTCAGGCAGGCCGGGTTCGAGGTGGTCACGGCAGCGGATGGCACCGATGCCTTGAAGAAGGCGCGCGCCCTTCTGCCGAGCTTGATCGTGCTGGACCTGATGCTGCCCGAGGTCGACGGCCTCGAGGTCTGCAAGATGATCCGCCGCGACCCCGCCACCGCCGCAGTGCCCATAGTGATGGTGACCGCCAGGGCCGCTGAGATTGACCGTATCCTCGGCCTCGAACTCGGGGCCGACGATTATATCACCAAGCCCTTCAGCCCGCGCGAGCTGATCTTGCGCATAAAGAAAATCCTTCAACGCAGCCAGATTGCCACCGAAGAACCGACCATCCTCAAATTCGGCGAGTTGGTCATCGACGCGCCCCGCCACCTGGTGAGTTGGCACGCCAAGCAGATCGATCTGACCGCCACCGAATTCAAGCTCCTCACCATCCTGGCCCAGCGGCGCGGACGCGTCCAATCGCGCGAGCAGCTCCTGCGGGACGTCTGGGATTACAACAGCCTGGTTGACACCCGGACCGTGGATACGCACATGCGGCGCCTGCGGGAAAAGCTCGGCCCCGCCGCCAGGCTCCTGGATACTGTGCGGGGCGTCGGCTACCGGTTCACGGAGGCTTGAGCAAGTGTGGCTTTCCGCACTGCTTCTCCTGGCCTTGGCCGCCCTGGCCGTCCTGCATCTGGCGCGCCAGGCGCAATGGGCCCGGGAACGGGAGGCGGCCCGGACAGAAATGGAACGGCTCAAAGAAGAGCACCAGGGCGCCCTCAACCAGCTTCAGATGCGGCAGGAGGCCCTGTTCGACAGCATGGTCGAGGGATTGGTGGTGCTGGACGAGCACGGCCGAATCCTGCTGGCCAACCGGGCGTTCATGGACCTCTTCGGTTTGACCGGCGAGGTCCGTTCCCGCACTCTCCTGGAGGCCCTGCGCCTGCATGAACTGGCCGAGCTGGTGGATTTGTTGGGGACGCAAAAGCAGGTCCTCGGCGGGCAAATCCGGCTCTCACGCCCGACCGAGCGTTGGCTGGGGGTCAACGGGGCCGCCATCCTCAACCGCCTTGGCCGGCGCCAGGGCACGGTCCTGGTCCTGCACGATTTGACCCGCCTCAAGCAACTGGAGAACACACGCAAAGACTTCGTGGCCAACGTCAGCCACGAACTCCGCACCCCCCTCTCCCTCATCCAGGGTTACATCGAAACCCTCCTGGACGGCGCCAAGGACAATCCGGATGTCGCCGTCAAATTCCTCCGCAGCATCGAGCGCAACACCGAACGGCTGCGATTGCTCATCGAGGACTTGCTCGTGATTTCCGAATTGGAATCCGGGCGCGTCAAACCCGACCTTCAGCCCGTGCCGCTTCGTTCCGTGGTCCAGAAGGTCCTCGATGACTTCCGGGCGCGCGCAGAGGCCGGGAACCTGCGCCTCTCCAACGAGGCCCCGGACCTTGCCGTGCGCGCCGACCCCAGCCGGCTGGAGCAGGTCCTGAGCAACCTCATTGACAATGCCATCAAGTACGGCCGCGTTGACGGACAGGTCATCGTCGGCGGATGCCTGGCAGCGGGCGGGCAAGTCGAGATCTCGGTGCGGGACGATGGTCCCGGCCTTCCGCCCGAGTCCCTGGAACGTCTGTTCGAGCGGTTCTATCGCGTTGACAAAGCCCGTTCGCGCGAACAGGGCGGCACCGGGCTCGGCCTGGCTATCGTCAAGCACATCGTCCAGAGCCACGGCGGGCGCGTCTGGGCCCAAAGCCGGCTGGGCCACGGCGCCACGTTTTTCTTCACCCTCCCATTGGATGCAGCGGGCGTCCAGCCGCCCTCAAGGGTGCCCGCCTAACACGGATGTTTTGCGGGCCAGCCCCCAATCTCATTAACCGCCGAGTACGTCACCGTATTTACGCCTGGCAGTATTAGGGCGGTGGAAATAAATAAAGGTGGCAACCTGCCTTGCTCTTTTGCCGCCCAGCTCCGTTGTTCGCAGGTGCGCCCTTGCTGCGCGGTCTCCCTGGGCCGCTGGAAGATCGCTTGCGGTCCGCCTCGAGGTGAAAGCCTGTGGCTGACGCCCCACAAGAGCACACACGGAAGGCTAAGGTGGCTCGAAATCAACCGCCCACCGTCGCTTGCGAAGCAGGGGGCGTCGTTGGGTTCGGGGCACCAGCCAATTTCAACCCGTGCTGAACGAAAGCTGTGAAATCCGATTGATTGGCCGTTGCTACTTCAGCCTGGATTAAAATCGCCGTCGCGGCGATCAGGCAGTCGAATCGAGAGCCGCGTCGACGGCCGGTCCTGTTGAACAAGTCGGCCGCCAGTACCGCCTCCCGCTGGCCAAAGGGCACAATCCGCGACTGAAGGACCGCTTCGGCCCGGCTGACTTCGAGTGGCGTCACTGGGCCATTGAGAAATTCCGTCCACGCGATGGCGCTGGCCGCGAGGGTTTGTCCGGCAGCCAGCCATCCATCCACCTCACCTGCCTGCGGAGAGCCCCTAACCAGCAATCCGATGAGGTAATTCGTGTCGAGGTGGATCATGTCGGACGCCGGCTCTCAACCGCCAGCCGTTCCTGGCGCAATTGGCGCAGATACGCTTCCGCTTGCTGCGGCGTCAGCCGGGCGTCCTCCTGCAACCGCCGCAGAGCCTCGCGCGGCGTCAAGCTCTCATCGAACGCGGTTTGGGTCGCTTGGGCAGGCCGCAATTCGACGACTCCGCTCCCTTTGCGGATTTGGATTTGCTCGCCCGCCAGGGCCAGTTCGACTAGGCGCCCCAGCCCGGGCGTGGCTTGTTCCACGGTCAATGTCTTCATGCCACGAAATCTACGCTAATTGCGAGTGTTCGCCAAGAACCCATTCACGGCAAGCCGGAGGAAGTCGTATATCGCCCTTGGATACGACGTGGCACGGCCCGGTGACGCCCAACGGAGCCATGTGGCAGCGAGGGTTCGAGCGGGCCTCAGACCAAGCCAGCAGCCGGCTCCCGTGCGCCTTGCCGTAATTCTTTCGGCAGGCGTGTCGGCCCGCCGCAACACCGAAGGCCACGAGCTTTCGGATCGCTTTCGCTCTTACCGGCGCTTACATTGGTTGCAATGAAGACGACGCCACTCACGATCCGTGGATGCCGTGACGGCGTGCATCAGGCGCTTAAGGCCAAAGCGCGTGCAAACCGCCGCTCCCTGAGCAAGGAGGTATTGACGGTGTTGGAACGTGAGGCCGAAGAGCCGCCCGCGCTCAAGGGCGCCGAGATCGCCAAACGGATGCGCAAAGCCCGGAAGCTCATGACTCAAACAGAGCACCGGGAATTTGCCGAAGACATCGAACGCGGCGTTTGGCTAAGGCTCAATCCGCGCTCATCAGGTGCAGCAGCGAACTGCGAATCGTGAGCGCCAGCAGGTCGTTGATCGCGTCCAGGACGATGAATTTGCGCACCCGGCCCCAGATTTCGGTTTCATAAGCCGCGCCGATGTGCAGCAGCAGGGAGTCGAGCATTTCGCGGGTATCCTCGCGGGCCAGGATGCGCTCGAAACCGCTTCTGATCGCGGGCAGAGATACCCCCGCAATGTTCGTATGCTCGAGGGCCCCCTCAAAGGCCAGCCGAAGAATGACTCGCATTTCTTCCGAGGAAAGCCCGGCCTCCCCCGGGGCAGTTCGGTGGGTCGCCCCTTTGGAGAGCAGGAGGTAGAGCGCCCGGAAACGAATCCGCCTTTGGGGCGGCGGCTCAAGCCAAGGCTCCGGACGCAACACCCGGAGCACAAGCGAGGCCGGGTCGGACGTCTGGCTCAGACGCCCCTCGAGCGGCGTCCCCACGATGCGCTCGTCTTCCCACCACCCCGGAATCTCCTCGAGCGACCGGCGGGCTTCCCGCGCCATCCGCCGGTCGAAGTCGCGCACCAGCCGCAGTTCTTTATGGAGGTAACTGTAGCTGAGCGGGGCAAGCACGGCTTTGCGCAAACGCAGCGGCAGCGGCACCAAGTCCGGAACCACCAGCCGCACCTCCAGCTTGCCGCCGTGATGCTCGAGGGCGGCGCGCATGCACAGCTCCCAGCATCCCTCGATCTTGGGCAGCTTCTCATGCAGGTTCATGCCCGCCAGCAGTGAGACCGCCGCAGTGTGCGTCACCTCCCGAGTCAGCAGCGGCGTCAACCCGTGACGGCTCGCAAGACCGTAGAGAAAGTCATAGGGAGTCACGTTGCTTTGGACCGTCCTGGCCGAGTACCACTCGGAGAACTCATTGAGCGCGCACTGCCAAAGCACCTGCTCCTCCTGCCGGCATATCGAGCCTAGGCCGCTCTCATAGAGCGCGTAGGCATACGCGCTCCTGAGCAGCGCCCGGCCCCGCGGCCCTTTCCATTTTCCGTATTCCTGCTCCAACTCCCACGGCTTGAGCTGGCCGGAGTCCCAGCCAAAATACTCCGGCGCCACCCGGTGCAATGCTGTGAAAGCCGACACTCCCAACCTTGAGAGAATCTGCGGGGAAACCTCGTCAAACAGCGCCGCCCAGCCACGAAAGCTTCGGGCCGTTTCGTACTCCAGTTCGCAGTTCTCCGTGAAAAGCTGCGGTTCGGCCACCCGCACTTGCTCCATGACCAGCCGCGCGATTTGATCCAGCCCTTCCCAAATCGCCTGGCCGCGATCATGACATATCCGCCGGGGCCAGGCGGACACCCTTCCGAGAACTTCCGCCGGCAGGTTCCCGCGCCCGATTTGCCCGATGCAGCGCGTCAGCACCGCCCGCCAATCGAGCAGCCCGCTCTCGCGCAGCAGCGAGTGGGGAACCCGCACCCCGAGAGAAAGAAAGGCGTCCTCCCAATCCGTCCGTCCGAAGGCGCCGATGTTCCAGCGCGCCACGCCCTCCTGGATGGTCACCAGCCGCAGCTCGTACTTGATCTTCCACAGCGCCGCCACAATCAGCAATTCGGCCGCGCGCTCGTCGCTCAGTTCCTGCCTCAGCGTCAGCTTCCAGGGCCGCACCGGCGGGTCTTCCCCGCGCGTGATGCCCGCAAAAGCGACCTCGGCGACGACGCTCGAACGGACCAGGCGAAAGCCCACGCTCCGGAGCAGATGGCGCAAATCCGCGTTCTCAATGTCCGCGCACGTGCGCAACCCGAATTTCTCGCAGAGCAAATAACGCAGATATACCGGCGCGCGCCGCTCGAAAATGGACTGCTCCCGCGCAGAGAGCGAGGCCAGCGCCCTGGGCGGGGCGCTGTGGCATAGCGGACAGAGCAGGGCTTTGGGGTAGGAACCAAGAAACCCTTCCACGCCCGGCCGCACAGAGTGCCACGCCGTCAGTACCAATAGCGCGTCGTAGTCCGCAGCCTCTTGCACGTCTCCCACCCCGCCCAGCGAGCTTGCAATCCGAAACACTCTCTCAAAATGGGGCATCTCAGAATGCTGGGCGTTGGGGTCGGTTACGGACAGGTAGCGGTATTGCGCCTCCGCCGCCGGAAAGTGTCCCGCTATCACTCGCGCTTTCTCCAGCAATAACGCGTCGAACTCCGGCAACGGGATGCGCGCTCGCGCCTCCGCCGGGTTGGGGGACAGCGATGAAGGAACCGGCCAACCATAAGGGCCCCGGAGCACGTCCCCAGCCACCCGCGGCAAGCCCCGCTCCATCGGCGCGACCGATGCCGGCGGAACGCCGCCTTCAGGCGGCAGCGACCGAACCGGCGGCAAGGTCCGCCCCGCCGGCGCCACCGATGCCCAAGTCGGACGCCCTTCGCCTTCAGCGGACGGCGGCTCCGGGTCCTGACGCTTCGCTTCCAGTTCTATTTGCACAGACTTGGTCAACACAGCCTTAACAAGCCTGGACCAGTTGTACCACCAATCATCCCCCATTTCAATCCCTGATTGCTGCTTTGCGCCTTTGGCTTTCGGGTTTAGTATGGGAGACAAAACCGCCGTGCCCAACCAATTCCAATTCGCTTTCAAGATGAGACCAATTCGCTTGTCCTTTGGGCCTCTGGTGTCGTTGCTCGCTCGTTACGTATCGCTGCGGATATGCGCCTCGCTCGCGCCTCGCCAGAGGCCCAAAATCCTGCGCGCCTTGGTCTCATCTTGAAAGTGAATTGGAATGAGTGACATGCATACCCTCATGAACTCCGCTGAAAATGGCCCCTCCCCGCGCTTGCTGCGCCTCTTGTTCGCCCTCTGCCTCTCCGGGACGCTCTGCGGCTGCCGCCCCTCGGCGGGTGAAGCGCCCCAGAAAGCGCCGGCGCCCGTCACGGTGCAAACCGTGACGCCCGAGTACGGTGAGATCACCCGCAGCGTCACGCTGCCCACCTTCCGCATCCTAGCCCTCCAGGAGGCCACCCTCTACGCCAAAGTCTCCGGCTATTTGAAGACCATTGCAGTGGACAAAGGCGATGCTGTCCAGGCGGGCCAGTTGCTCGCCCAAATCGAAGTCCCCGAGCTCCTGGCCGACGAGGCCCAATACCTGGCCGATTCGGAGGTAGCGCGCACCAACTATGGCCGGATGGCCCAAGCGCGCCAAAAGGCCCCGGATCTCGTGGTGCCCGAAACGGTGGATGACCTGCGCGGCCTATGGGAGGTCGCCCAGGCCAAACTCCAGAGGACCCGCACACTGCTGCAGTATTCGCAGATTGTGGCCCCCTTCTCCGGCATGATCACCGCGCGGTTCGTGGACGCGGGCGCCTTCATTCCAGCCGCCACTGCCGGCAGCACTCCCCAAACCGCTGCCATCGTCACGCTCATGGACTATAGCCGGGTCCGCGTGCAGGTGTTCGTCCCCGAACTGGAGGTGCCGTTTATCACCAACGGCGTGCCCGCCCAGGTGACGGTCGAGGAACTGCGCGGGCGGACCTTCCCGGGCACTGTCACTCGTTTCGCCCACGCCCTCGACCCGGCCACCAAAACCATGCTCACCGAAATCGAAATGGCCAACCCCGACGGCGCGTTGCGGCCCGGCGCTTATGCCAGCGTGCAATTGCAAGTCGAACGTAAGCAGCGCGCCCTCCTGGTGCCCGTCCAAGCCCTGCTCATCGAAAAGTCCGGCCCTTCCGTCTTCACTGTGGCCGGCGCCAAAGCCAAGAAGACGCCGGTGCAAACCGGCTTCAACGACGGTGCCCATGTCGAAATCACCGGCGGCCTCAGCCCCGGGCAACCCGTCATCCTGCTCGGCAAACAGGCCCTCAACGACGCTCAACCCGTCAATCTGGCCAATACCCTAAAATGAACATTCCTTTCTTTTCAGTCTCCCGGATGGCCTGGGCTGCTCTGCCGCCGCCCCTCCCCTGGCTGTTTCACGCGCTCAGGCGGCTTGCCCACCCGCGGGCTCGGGAAGGCTCCGCCAGGAGCGCCATGTTTATAGTCGAAGCGTCCGGAGAACCTCAAGCTCCGCCAGGAGCGGCATGTCGCGCCGACCCAGCAACCTCCACGCGTATGCCGCTCCTGACGGAGCTTGAGAAGGGCTCGGCTGGCCGGCGTATCTACAAACATGGCGCTCCTAACGGAGCTTTCGCCGCAGCGGCCCTCATCGCCGCCTCAGCCGCCGCGGCGTCGGGCCCGGCCACGACCTTTCTCGCGCGCGATCAGGTCCTGGGGCCGGCGGGCGCCGCAGCCGCCGCGGCCCCGGGCCCGGCCACAGCGCCGCCCGAACTTGCAGTGGCCGCATCCACTAACTCGGTTTATCCCATCGACCTGCCGACGGCCCTTGAGTTGGCCGGTGCTCGGAACCTGGACATCCAAATCGCCCGTCAGCGTCTCGAGGAAGCCCAAGCCAACCGCCAGAGCGCCTTGGAACAGTTCTTCCCCTGGCTCAGCCCCGGCATCGCCTATCACCGCCGCGACGGAGAGGCCCAGGCCGTGCCGGCCGGGATCATTTCCGACACTCATTTCCAGGCATACAATCCCGGGGCCGCTCTGGCCGCCCAAGTCACCTTGGGCGAAGCGATCTACAATTCATTGGCAGCCAGGCAACTGGTTCGAGCCTCGGACCAGGCCCTCGAGGCCCAACGGCTGGACTCCACCTTGAGCGCCGCTCAAGGCTACTTCGACCTCGACAAGGCCAAGGCGCTGGTCGAAGTCGTCGAGCAGGCGCTTGAGATTTCAAGGGATTACCAACAGCAATTACATGCGGCGGTGGCCTCCGGCATTGCTTTCAAGGGGGATGAACTGCGCGTCCAATCCCAAACCGGGCACTATGAAGTTGTCCTCCAGCAGGCCATCGAACGGCAACGCGTCGCGGCAGCAGACCTGGCCCGGGTCTTGCACCTGGATGCGAGAGTCGAGCTGGTTCCGCGCCAGGGCGAATTGGCGCCCCTCACCCTTTTCGAGGCCCAGGTTTCCATGGATGCCCTGGTCGTGCGGGCGCTGGGGTCGCGCCCCGAACTCAAGCAGAGGCAGGCCGCGCTCTTGGCAGCCCGCGCCGCCAGGAATGGCGCGGCCTACGGCCCGTTGATCCCCTCCCTGGGGGCGCAGGTCTTCGGCGGCGGCCTGGGCGGCGGCCCCGATAACGGCCCCGCCAACTTCGGCCCGGAAGGGGACTACACCCTCGGACTGAACTGGCGCATCGGCCCGGGCGGACTCTTTGATTCGGGCCGCATCAACGCCAGCAAAGCCCGGTTGGCTGCCGCCAAACTCGACCAATCCAAGCTCGAGGACAGCATCACCTCCGAAGTCGTCTCCGCCGTGGCTCGAGTCCGCTCCACCTCCGCTCAAATCGAACTGGCCCGCCAGAACCTCGACATCGCCGCGGAAGCCTTGCGCCTGACCCGCCAACGCAAACAATACGGCGTCGGCGCCGTCCTGGAGGACATCCAGGCCGAGCAAGGCCTCACCCAGGCCCGCTCCGATTATGTCAACGCCTTGGCCGAGCACAACAAGGCCCAGTACGCCTTGAGCCGCGCCGTTGGGGAGCCCTGAAAACTTCGGCAGAATCAACTGATGCTCAACTCCCCACCGCCTCGTTGCACGCCGGGTGCCACAGTTGGATCAGGTCGTGTTCCTCAGAGCAGCGCGCCGCCTGGCCGGTGGTCGAAAGATGAACGTGGATATGCGTCGCGCCCTGGGCCATGGCGTCCTGTAAGTTGACGTGACCCTCCAATCGCTGCTTCAGGGCGCGGGTCTGTGCGATATAGACTGGCACCCAGGTTCCGTCCTCGGATTGTTTGGCATAGATATAGTTGGCCGGCACCGGCTCGAACGTCGCGTCGATGGGGTGGATCTCGTAGGGGTATTGGTTTCCTGACTGCCCAGGCCAGTCGATGAACGGCAAGGGCGCGATGTCAGTCTGTTGGTTGCGGTGAAACAAGTGGCTTAGGAGGCTCATAATCGGCTGCTGTGGGTTCGCAGCGAAGACCACTCGCCGGGCGTGGCGAGGTGGAGGTCGGTTTAATAATCGCCGCCAACCACGTTCCAGCCGCCCGGGCCAGAAAACATTTCCGCTCGGCTGTTGAATCTTGTCGCCTTCTTCTCTCAGATTCGCGCCTCTTTGTCAAGCACATTCGTAGAGCAATCGCCGGCGCTGTTTGACTTCCACCGGCCGGACAGATACGCTAGTGGCGGCTGATGGATTTACACACATGATTCAAAGCGTCGAGAAATTGCTCATCCTGCAGGAGCGCGACCTCCGCATAGGGCACGCGGAGCGGGAGTTGGCCAACATCGAGCCGCAGCAGCAAACGTTGCGCGCCGGGGCTGCTGCCGCGCAGGCGGAGTTGGACCAGGCCAAAGGGCGGCTCCGGCAGGTTGAAACCTCGCGCGACGCCCTGGAACTGGAGGCCAAAGCCAAGAAGGAACTTATCGCCAAGTACTCCCTGCAGCAGTTTCAGACACGCAAGAACGAGGAGTATCGCGCCCTGGCCCATGAAATCGAGCTTTGCAAGGGGGCCATTTTCAAGATCGAGGACCAGGAGATTGAGTTGATGGAACAGGCCGAGGCGACGCAGAAGGAGATCGTGCGCGCCACGCGGGCGGTCGAGGAAACGGGCAAGCGGGTGGCAGAGCAACTGGCCCAACTTGGCGCCCGCGAACAGGGGTTGAAAGAAGAACTGGCCACCCTTCAAGCCAGCCGCAAGGAACTGGCGGCCGCCGTGGGAGAAAGCGCCCTCATGCGTTACGAGCGCTTGGTCCGCAGCAAAGGCGACAAAGTGGTGGTGGGCGTCGAGCACGGCGTTTGCGGGGGATGCCACATGCGCTTGCCTCCCCAACTGCTCGTCGAGTGCCAGGCCGAGAAGGGCATCGTGACCTGCAGCAACTGCGGGCGCATCGTCTAT
>Ga0181524_10003167_pt1 | contig 16220 bp, 9 predicted proteins | sample PEATcosm2014_Bin_34_FD_119761 | JGI IMG/M metagenome (GOLD analysis project Ga0181524, IMG submission 119761) | Peatland microbial communities from MTU Mesocosm Facility, Houghton, MI, USA - PEATcosm2014_Bin05_60_metaG | ecosystem: Environmental > Terrestrial > Soil > Wetlands > Peat | place...
CGGGGAGTCAAAGTGGCTGACCTGATGACCCGCAGCGTCGAGTCTGTCACCCCCGAAATGGATCTCGGGAGCCTCTCGGAGGAGTTCATGCGGACGAAACACACTGGGTTCCCGGTAGTATCCAGCGGCGAACTTGTGGGCTGCGTCACGCTGGGGGACCTGAGGAAGGTCAAGAAGGAGTCTTGGGCGACGACCAAGACGGGGGAGATAATGACCCCCAGGGAGAAACTCGTCACGGCACTCGGAGGGGACTCGGCCATGGACATCATAACCCCGATGAACCAGATGAACATAGGTAGGGTCTTCGTGATGGACGGAGGGAAGATGACGGGCATAGTCACTCGCAGCGACATCTTGAAGGCGGTAGAGCTGAAGGAAGGTACGCTAGGCATCTCCCGGGGGAGGCGATCGTTCGAGGCACGGGTGTCACTGACGGTGGAGACGGCGATGAACTTTGTCCTAGAGCAGCCTATAGCTGACGGCTTCACCTGGGGGGCTGAATTCTCGGGAGACGCCGTGCAACTGATGGGCCAGGAGACGGCGAAGACGCCCTCCGGGGGGCAGGTGCAGCGTTTCACGTTTCAGGCAGCGAAGGTGGGGACGCATGTCATTCGCCTCGTAGAGACCCGGGGCCCTTCAGGAAACGCGGGGAGCGCGGGAGGCAGGACGATAAGAACCGTCACCTACACAGTCACCGTGAGCCCGCCTAGCCAGGTACGGATCTAAAGCAGGTTCGCTAACTCTTCTCCCAAGAGTTAAAAACGGCGGACGGACCCGCCGAATTCCAGTTGAAACGGGTCCGGCTGGACAAGGTCGAGGACTTCCACGCCCCCGTCTCTCCAGAAATCGTCAGGCTGGTCGACAACATGGGCCGTGGAGGAGGCTTCATGGCGAAGAACCTCGCTGACGCCGCACGACTCCTCGATTCGATGTATTCCAAGGAAGACTGCACGAAGTTCCTCTCCTTTCCGGCTGCGATCGTAGCTACGGGGACCCGCGGCTTGCTCATCGACCTGGTCCGCGAGGGGATGGTCGACGTGATCATCACCGCTAGCGGCACGCTCGACCACGACGTCTCGAGGACTTTGGCCCACTACTATCACGGAAGCTTCGACATGGACGACATCGAGCTCCACAGATCCGGCTACCATCGTCTCGGCAACATCCTCGTGCCCTTGGACAACTACGGTCCGCTGATCGAGAAGAGGATGCAAGCGCTGCTCGGCAGGCTGTACGAGAAGGGCGTCAAGTCGCCAACGACCGAGGAGCTCTGCAGAGAGATCGGCAGAGACCTCGACTCTGAGAAGTCGCTTCTCTACTGGGCCCAGAAGAAGGGCGTCCCGGTCTTCGTTCCAGGAATCATGGACGGGGCGGTCGGGAGTCAGATCTGGCAGTTCGCGGAGAAACGCCGCGACTTCAGGGTCGACGTCATCGGAGACGAACGGAGGCTGGCAGAGATCGTCTTCGCATCCAAGAAGTCGGGCGCCCTGGTGATAGGAGGAGGGATCACCAAGCACCACGCGTTATGGTGGAACCAGTTCAGGGGCGGGCTGGACTACGCGTGCTACATAACGACGGCGGTGGAGTACGACGGATCCCTGAGCGGGGCGCAGGTGCGCGAGGCGATATCCTGGGGAAAGGTCAAGGCAGAGGCGAAGAAGGTCAACCTCTACGCCGACGCGACCACCGTTCTGCCGCTGCTCGTGTCCTATGCGCTCACGATGAAAGAGAAGAAGAGGGCCCACCGATGAAGCCTCCAGCGTCAGCCAGAAGGTCAGACGAAGACCGTGCTAGCCCTATTCGATGAAACTCTAGGCGCCCCTCGAATTGACGGGAAAACAGGTTATGGCGTGGAAATGGGGACGTCGGGGCCGCTCGTTCCCCTTGCCGCTACCATGATGTAGAAACCGATCATCACCGCCAAGAGGATTGCTCCTACGACGCTAACCGAGAGAAAGGCGTTTTCCATTGCCCCGCTCGTAGTGACGGCGTCGACCGCAAGTGCCTGGCCGATCACCTTCGGATATATGAGGGGCTGGAGCGAGAATACTGCGATACACATCACTAGAATGAACACCGCCTTGTTGGCCATGATCCTCGTGGTCCTCGGCCACAGGTAAAGCAGTCCTGCCGCCAAGGTCAGAAGTACGGGAACGGTCATCCACCAGGTCAATAGCGCTGATGACATCAGGTAGTACGAAAGGACTGAGAGGGCGATTCCGGCGACGGTCAGGGGCAGGATCAACCTGCGAAGAGGGGCGAGATCGAAGAACGCCGGCGCGAGCCCCGCGCCGAGCAGCAGAGTCCCCACGACGAAGATTACGCTACCGGCTGTCGTCCAAGAGGCAAGGGAGAACGCGCTCGTGGCGAGGTCCACGCCTTGGCCTCCCACCAACGCCGACACGAGGACCAGCAGGACGAGGCCCAGCACGATGGTCGACACTGCGTAGGCCTTGTACAGCTTGACCTCGTCCAGCCAACGCTTCTTGATTATGAACTCCCCGAAGGCGATGGAGGCGTTCCTTGCCACAAAGAGGATCAAGAAGATGGTCAGGAGCGGCGCGAACATTTGCGACACGGGAATCAGCAGGGCTGGATAGGCGAAGTCGCCCGTCACCACCCAGAGAGCTCCGAAGGTTCCCGTGATTTCCCAGATCGGCACGATGTAATCCAAGACATTCCTCTTCGTCGCTTCCCAGGCCGTCAGCAACAGCACCGCGCCCATTATCTCCGTAATGATGAGCGTAGCAAACACGGCGAAGACAGCGTAGTTCACCTCGAAGACCCAGTTGATGGGTCACACCTCCTGCCTGTCGGACTGTCTGTATATCCTGGCGTAGAAGTAGAAGCTGGCGGGAAGAATCAAGACATAGAAGAGCATGATGAGAATGCCGGGGACGAAGAGCGACGTGGAGAGGTTGGCCGCCTGGTCCACTTTCATGACATTATAGACGATCCACGGTTGCCGTCCAATCTCGTCTGTCGCCCAGCCCAGCAGATAGACCAAGACCGCGACGATGGCAGCTGGAATCTGCAGGTAGAGGAAGAACTTGGACTCGTAGGGTCTCTTCTTCAGCAGCAGCGCCACAAGGTAGAGAAGGAAGAACGCGCCCAAGGCCATCCCTCCGATCACCATCGTGTCGAAGGTAGCGTGGACCAACAACGGTGGCCAGATTGAAGCGGAGTACGAGCTGAGACCAGGGAGAGTCGTTATTCCAGTCTCAAGCTTTGCGAGGAACGACTGAGCTCCTGGTATGATAATCCCTCCCGCGAAGGTGGGAGGGCTGCCGCTCACCACGCCACCAAACAGCTTCTCCGGCAGGTTCGTGCCGGGAACTGGGTTCGCTTCAAGTGCAGCGAACTTCAGGGGCTGCGCGGTCAGAAGGGTCGATATCTCGCCCGCGCCAGTGATCACGGAGAGGAGAATCGTCACGATGCCTATGACGCCAAGGATCTTCAGGGCCTTCCCGGACATCGCCTTGTCGCCCGCGTCCCGCGACCGGAGGAACCAGTAGGCGAAGAATGAGCCAATGATCGTTGAGCCGGCCAGGACCGTGGTCGGCAGGACGTGAAAGACCTCAGCGACGGTAGAGGGCGTCAGGAACACGGCCCACGGCTGAACCCCCGAGACGGTCTTGAAACCACCGTTGATGTAGGCCTCCATGTTGAAACCATTCGGGGTGTTCATCCAGGCGTTCACCATCGTGATAAGCACGGCAGAGAGCAACGTGCCTGCAATTACGAAGATTGAGGCTGCCCAGTGAACGTATCTGTTTCTGAAGGAATCCCAGTAGTATACGTATAGCACCAGAGCCAGAATCTCAAGGAAGAACGCGAACATTTCGGAGTAGAGCAGGATTATGACTCCCGTCTGCGCGACGAGTGTCATGAACGTGGGGAACAGCGTCACAAGCTCGACTGCCATGACGATTCCACTCGCCGTGCCGACGCCGAATGATATGACGAACACCTTGGTGAGCTTCCGTGCTAGTGCCTCGTAGACTTTGTCTCCCCTGCGGATCGAAATGAACTCTGCAGCCGAAATCAGGATGCTGAGGGAGATGCTAATCGAGACCAGCAGGATGTGAGACCCTATGGTGAACGCAAAGAGAAACCTTACGAACGACGCCATCGTTGCCGAGTCGAGAATCAATCGGCTCTACGCGGGCAGGAGGATGGAGACAAGGGAATAAAAAAGCGACGATTCCCATAATGACGAGCAGAGGGCCAACGGTCCCGAGAGTGCACGCCGAGGACTGAGCGATTCTTAGAAGACGATCAGAGCGACGAGGAAGAGGGGTATGAAGACCAAGGAAATCGTGTTCAGCAGCTTGATCAGGATGTGCAGCGACGGCCCCGCCGTGTCCTTCCACGGGTCTCCCACAGTGTCTCCAACGACCGTCGCGGCATGTGTCGCCGTCCCCTTTCCTCCCAGGTTGCCAGCTTCGACATATTTCTTGGCGTTGTCCAGGGCCGCGCCTCCCCACATCATCATTATCGCCAGGGGGACCGCCGAAACGGTCGCACCTATGACGAGCGCTCCGACCGCGGCCCAGCCCAAGACTATGCCTACCACGATTGGAGTTACCACGGCAATCAGGCCGGGCGTCACCATGAGGCGAAGGGCTGTGCGGGTAGAGATATCCACTGCCTTCGAATAGTCGGGCAAGGTCGTTCCCTCCCTAAGACCAGGATTCTCCCTGAACTGTCTCCTGACTTCTTCAACCATCTTGTACGCGCCGATGCTCACTGCTTCTATAGCAGTTCCAGAGAAGAGGAACGGAAGCATCCCCCCAATCAGGACGCCTATCACCACCGCGGGGTGGTTGAGCGCTAGGTCGTTGCCGAGCTGGAGGAGCTGGGCCCCCAAAGCCGTGGCGGTCGCGGAATTTATCGTCGACAGGTTGACTATCTTCTCCTGATATCTGGCGACCTCTAACACGAATGCCTGGAAGAGGAGGAGCGAGGCCAGTGCGGCCGACCCCATAGCGTATCCCTTTGTGAGCGCTTTCGTCGTGTTTCCGAGAGCATCTAGCGGATCTAATCTTTCGCGCACTTCAGGAGGCGCACCTGACATCTCGGCGATCCCTCCGGCATTGTCCACGATCGGCCCCAGACCGTCCATGGTCAGTACGATGCCCGCGATCGACAGCATACCCATCGCCGCCATTGTTGTCCCGTAGACGCCACCCAGGAACGAACCACCCGAGAACAGGTTGTTGAGCTTCGCGAGCGCGGCGAACTTCTCGCCGAGCCCGAAGGAGATCAACAGAGCTGATGCGACAGTGATTACCGGAAGTCCAGTCGACATCATACCTGTGGCAGTTCCAGACATGACCGTCAACGCTGGTCCCGACTGCGAGCGTTCGGCAATCCTGATGACGGAACGAGACCCCGCGCCCGTGTAGTACTCAGTGTAAAAGACGATAAGAAGACCCGCTACAAGTCCTGACAGCACGCATCCATAGAGGGCGAGGGCGGCGAGTGCGCTCCCGTTGGGGGTGAGACCAGCGGGACCGAAGACGTACCAGATGGCCACAAAGACGAGAACCGCCGCGACGACGGCAGAGACCATCAGACCATCCCTGGTCGGTTTTATTGGGTTCTTGAACTTCTTCTCGTAAACCGCTACCACGAGCCCGACGAGTGTAGCTATAATCCCCAGCGACCTGACTATTAGGGGCATCGTGACGTAGTAGATGTCGACCTTCTGAAAGATGATAATCGAGACGATGAGACCGATGATCATCCCTCCCAGGTTCTCGGCGGTCAGAGATTCGAAGAGGTCAGCCCCCCTCCCCGCTTCATCACCGACATTGTCCCCGACGTTGTCAGCGATCGTCGCCGGGTTCCGCGGATCGTCCTCCGGAAAGTTCTCTTCAACCTTCCCAACGAGGTCGGCTCCCACGTCAGCCGACTTTGTGAAGATACCACCGCCCAACTGGGCGAAGAGTGCAGCTAGAGAGGCACCAAAACCGAAACCCGCGAGAACTCCCGGGTCCCCGAAGGCGGCGTACAAGAGCGACAGGCCGAGCAGACTCATACTTATGACAGCGAGACCGAGGGCGGCTCCTCCCATGGTGGCGACCTTGAGCGCCTCATAGGTTGAATTCTCTGCCGCGGCGGTCGTTCTGACGTTCGCGTTCGTGGCGGAGTACATTGCGATGTATGCAGCGGTGAGGGAGAACGCGACTCCAAGGAGGAAACTCAAAGCGATTTCGGCGCCCATCGTGATGCCCATGAAGGTCGCTCCGAAGGCACCGACGATAACGACCGCGAGAACAACGGAGATTATTGCAATCGTCGTAAACTGGCGTTTCAGGTATGCGTTCGATCCCTGGCGTATAGCCTTCCAGACCCCGATCATCTTGTCGTTCCCCTTCGGATATCTTTGCACGGAATGGACGAGCCAGATGGCCATTAGAACTCCAACTGCAGCCATCGATGTCGTGAGCAGAAGTGGATTGAACGCCATGCGTATCCCGTAGCCGTTCGGGGCCTTCCAAGGACGCATTATAAGCTATTCGAAATTTCTCCGTCATTTCATTTTCATATGCGCTGTTCGTCTGAGCTTCGACAGAGAACCGGAAGGTGAGGGTGGGATTCGAACCCACGTGAATGCGCTCACTGACGGATTCCACTGCAGGCGCACGCGTAACCGCTCCGCCACCTCACCGCATTTGGGCCTCGACCGTCTGAAGTAATTATGGGTTCTGGGAAGTCGACTATCGCGGCCCCGCACTAGCGGCCGAATCCTTCTTTCATCAGCAAGAGGGGGACCACGAAGAGCGTGCTCAGCGCCGCGCTCCCCAGCCACGCCGATGAGTAGCCGGCCACCTCGACCAGGTACGAATACACGAGGGGCGGCCAGAACGACCCCAGCAGCTGGATGCAATTGACCCAGGCGACGGCGAGTCCGTCGTATTCCTGTTCTGCCTTGTTGAGGTCCTTCGCACCGGCGAATGCAGTGGTGTAGCCGAACCCGGCTGCGACGCCGCCAGCCACGGAGCACGCCAGAGCCGCCAGGGGGCTGGGAAATGCTCCCACCAGCAAAGCCCCGCTGCTCACCACGAGGGACGCGACTATCATCAGCTTAGGCCTGGCGGTCCTGTCGTATTGCCTCCCGGCGATCACCGCCGTGAAGATTGGAAGAAGGACTATCATGCTGGTGATCGCCTCCGCCGTCGAAGGAGACAGGCCGTAGGCGGCGACGAGGTAGTAGCCCATGAAGGTCTGGATGATCACGTTCCCTACCGCAAGGCCGAGAAGGCCGAAGCCCAGAAGGATCAGTTGCCTGTCCCCGAGGATGCTCGTCAAGGCCTTTGCCCTTACCACAAAGTCGGTCCTCCCTTCGTCTCTCGGAACGCAGAGCAGCACGAGCATCCCAGTCAAGACCCCGAGGCCCCCGCTGATGGCGAGGCTCGGGCGCCACCCGATGGCGGTTGCGATGATGATCCAACCGAAGAGCCCGACGAGCCCCCCGGCATCGTAGGCGGAGTTGAAGAGGCCGACCCCCAGCCCGGACTTGCCTCCTCTGAAGAGTCTCGCCACCAAGACGACCGCGGGGGCGAAGACCAGGGCCATTCCTACACCGACCACGAACCTGAGCGCAGCGATTTCGGGGACTGACGAGGATACGGAAGTCCCCAAGACCGCGAACGACGACACGAAGGTTCCGAGCACCACCACCTTCTTCGGGCCCCACCTGGCTGCGAGGAGTCCGCCCGGGACTTGCGCAAGACCCAGTCCAACGTAAAACAGAGAAGTCACCGACCCGAGCCCGCCGACACCTGCCCCGAGGTCCGGGCCCATCAGCACGAAGATGGCTCCGACGTTGAGCCAGTTGACAGCGTAGACGATTCGGGCAACGATTAACGACACGACCGCGTTGAATTCTCGCTTGGAATCGAGCAACTCCAGTCCACATTTTGAGCTCTGTCTATAATCGAATCGGCTCTCGGCCTCCCTCTCTTTGGAATTGGATTCCGGCCCTTCTGGCGCGTCAGGGCAAGATTCTCGCCCCAAGAGTGCAAATCGACGCGGGGTCAAGCGCCGCGTCTCCGAGGACTCACTGTCGCACTTGCTCGGTTTCCAAAAAAGACAATTTGGAGACGGTAACGTGAATCAATCGCTGGCGATTCTGGAAACTTCCAGGCCGCTTCCACCTTGCTCAAACGCCGTTCTGGGTGAAAAAACCCCGTTTCGAGCCGCGATTGGTGGGTTTATATATCAATTCAGGCGAATCAGGCGCGAGGAAACTCGCAGTTGGTCACAGGATACTGCGTCTACGAGAAGAAAAAGAACAGGGAGATTAAGAACCCCAAGCAAATCAAACTGAAGAATGGCAGGCCAGCCATCAAGGGCACTTGTGCCTCATGTGGCAAGGCAATCTTCAGAATCGGCAAGCTCACGAAGTAGTTCGCAATCTCCCACTCCTTTTTATTTTCCGGTGGTTCCAGGGGTCATTGCCTAACTTGTTGAAGCTCTACAATAGCATGGGGAGGAGCCTGCAGACGTTCAAGCCGATCAAGGAAGGAGAGGTCCGGATGTATACTTGTGGTCCCACCGTGTGGAACTACGCACACGTGGGGAACTTCAGGACGTTCGCGTTCGAGGACCTGCTGAAGAGGTATCTGAAATTCAAGGGCTACAGGGTCACTCACGTGATGAACATCACGGACGTCGAGGACAGGATAATCAAGGGCATAAGAACCTCTGGCAAGACGCTCAAGGAACTTTCTTCGTTCTACGAGGAAGCGTTCATGGAGGACATCGACTCGCTCGGCATAGAAAGGGCTGACGTCTATCCGAGGGCTACGGAGCACATCGGAGAGATGGTCTCTCTGGTCAAGGCTCTGCAGACCAAGGGATACGCCTACTCCGCATCGGACGGTTCGATCTATTTCGACGTCTCGAAGTTCAAGAGCTACGGGGCGCTGTCGGGGGTGAAGCTGGAGGCCGCCAAGAAGGGCAGCAGGGTCTCCCAGGACCACTACGAGGAGAAGATGGAGGCTGTCGACTTCGCTCTGTGGAAGGCGTGGGATCCCGACGATATCGACGTATTCTGGGAGAACGAGCTCGGCAAGGGGCGACCGGGGTGGCACCTCGAGTGCTCCGCGATGTCGATGAAGTACCTCGGCGACTCCTTCGACATCCACACCGGCGGGATGGACAACAAGTTTCCGCACCATGAGAACGAGATCGCCCAATCTGAGGCCGCGACCGGCAAAAAGTTCGTCAACTACTGGCTGCATTCGGAGTTCCTCAACGTCAGAGGCGAAGAGATGCACAAGTCCGTCGGGAACGTGGTCTATCTCCGCGACCTCTTCAAGCAGGGCTGGGACCCGCTCACGATCCGCTTGTTCTTCCTCTCGGCACGCTACAGGGACGCGATTGACCTCACAGAGACCGCTCTGGAACAGGCGCGGTCCCAGAGACGGCGCCTCCAGGACTTCGTGGACCGACTGAGGTCGGTGCCTCCCACCGCCGCTTCGAAGGACGACCTGACGAAGGACCTCCTTTCTGCCTTCGAGGACGCTCTGGACGACGACCTGAACACACCTGCGGCCCTGGCTTCCATCTTTGCTTTCGTCAAGAGGGCGAACACCCTGATCGACGCTGGGAACTTGGGGAGCGAGGCCGCTGCCTCTGTCCTGGATGCCTTGCAGAAGATCAACTCTGTCTTGGGCATCCTCAAGTTCGAAAAAGAAGTGCTCCCGCCCGACCTGGCTGCCTTGGTCGAACGCAGGAACGTCGCCAAGAGGAGGCACGACTATGCAGAGTCCGACAGGATCAGGGATATGTTGCTCGCGCGAGGGATAGCGGTCGAGGACACGCCGTCGGGGACGAGGTGGAAACGGACGGCCGGTGGTTAAAGTCATGTGTTCCTTGGAAAATGATCTTGAGTTGATTGCCGAGCCGTTCTTACCAGGCTCGGCGAGTTCATGGAGTTCAGACAGAGCAGGTCAAACAAGGGTTCAGAAGATTATTTTCTATGGAACACTTGACTTTAACGAACGCGAGCGAGAAATCCCAGGTGCTTCAGCCCTGGGATGAAAGCGAATTTCATGGGGCCTTATATTGAAAGCGAGTGTATCAAAGACAAGATGACGACGAGGCGGGTCTTCCGGTTCAGGTTGTATCCAAGCCTGGAGCAGGAGAAGAGGATATTTCATATCATCGAAACTTGCCGAAGGCTCTGGAACGACGCCCTCTCTCACCGCAGGAACCGATGGGAGAAGGAAAAGAGCTCGACGTCGTACAACATGCAGCAGTGGATTCTGACAGGAGAGAGAAAGAGAGACCCGGAACTGTGCGAACTGTACTCCCAGGTCGCTCAGGACGTCCTGCACAGGCTGGACAACGCCTTCAAGTCGTTCTTCGACCACATATCGAAGCATCCGAGGTTCAAGCCATTCAGGCAAGACGGCTCGTTCACCTACCCGCAGGCGTACAATGGGAGTGTTTACCTCGACGGAGGGCAAATCCACTTTTCCAAAGTAGGCGATGTTCCGATTGTCATCCACCGGCAAGCTCCAGTGGATGGGAAACTGAAGATCTGTACAGTGAGAAGAGAAGCGTGTGGGGAATGGTATGCCATCCTGGTCTATGAGACGGACGAACTGTTGCCCGCCCAGAAAGAAATCTTCGAATCGCCCATTGGAATAGATGTCGGTTTGAAGTCAATCATCACCACGTCGGACGGTCAAAAGATAGAGCCGCCCGAGTTTCTCAGGAAGGCTGAAAAGAGATTGCGACGCCTCCAGAGAAGTCTGTCTAGGAAGCAGAAGGGCTCCAGGAACCGGGAGAAGGCACGGCATCTCGTAGCGGTTCAGCACGCCAAGGTCGCAAGGCAAAGATCGAACTTCAACCACGTCTTGAGCGCCAGAATCGTGAGGGCCCACGACCTGGTGATAATGGAAGACCTGCGAATTAAGAACATGGTCAGGAACCGCCATTTGGCCAAGTCTATCCACGACGCAGCGTGGTATCAGCTGAGAGCGTTCATCGACTACAAAGAGAAACGAGGGGGCGGCCTGATGCACCCAGTAGAACCAGCGTATGGGACGCAGGCCTGCAATGCGTGCGGGGCGAGAAACCACATACTCCTTTCCCAACGGACGTTCAAGTGCGACTCGTGCAACCACGAGCAAGACAGGGACGTCAACGCCGCCAATAATTACCTTCAAAAGGGTCTGAAGGAACTAGGGCAGGACATGCCCGAAGTCACGCCTGTGGAGATCCAGCCTCCATTCCCGGTGATAACACCAGGAGCGAGCAGGGCCCATGAAACAGGAACCGTCAGGGGAGGATATGCCTCCTCGGAAGCCCACCGGCTTTAGCCGTGGGTTTGTCACAGGTCCGAGTCCACTAGCTCAACTTCGGTCAATCCTCCTGATATTATGTGGATGGCGCTCGCCTCGGAATCATGGGCGCCACCATTGAGGCGCTTCCGGGCAGGATGCCGGGGCTCCGCGCCTCGGCTATGAGGAAACCCCTGGCCCTGCGGATGCGCGACTACAGGATTCTTCTTGACCCGGACGGCTCTCTGAGGTCGTTCGATTCACTCCCGGAGCGCCGGGCCGTCTTCGGGTTCGAGCGCCTCTCGATTTACAAGGTCCAGGCAGGGGTCGTTGTCCAGGGGCAGAGGCCTGACTGGGCGATGCGCGTCACACCGCGCCAGGCTCAGCTGGCCGGCAGGGTTTTTGACGCGGTCGAAGTCGCGGAGTCGGTCGAGTTCTTCCAGGGGGCCTCCTCCGGCTATCTGAGAAGGGTGAAGCTGAAGAACGCCGGGACCGCCCAGGTCACTCTCAGGCTGATTGACGTCTTGGACCCCACCGCCTCCCAGCTGAGCGAGGTCTCGATGGGATGGGGGGCCCTCGGGGTTAACGCCTTCAACAGGGGAAGCCACGTGGCCATGGACGAGGTCTCTGACCTCCCGAGCGCCCGAGTCGTAGGCTCGCTCCCATCTCCAAAGAAACTCTTCATGACGACCGACAGGGCGAGGGTCCGCGACTTGATCAGCGCAGGGGAGCTCGGCGAACCCACGGCCGGCATGTCGGGTCAGGTGATAATCCTGACGCTCCACGAGCTGGATCTCGCTCCTTCAGAGACAAAGGGCATCACCTTCGTTTCAATCTACAATCCGGCAAAGCTCGAGGAGGCCCTCTCCGACTTCGGCCGCATCCAGGGGGACTGGAAGACTCCCCGCGGGCAGGGTCCGCTGATCGCGACGTCGAGTCCTTCACTGACCGAGTCCGCAACCTGGGCGGTCGCCGCGCTGGAGAGCGCAAGGCACGAGAGCGACGGTCTTGACAGGCTCGAGCTACTGAAAGCCCTTTCGTTCGTCGACAGGGAAGGGGCACTCTCGGTCATCGAGAGTGCAAGGCGCCTCCTTCACAGGGACGGCTCGATGCCTCACTCCTCGGACCAGACGGAACCCGGGTTCCTCGAATCGGCCGTGCTGCTCCAGGCCGTTTGTGCCCACCTGCTATTGGCCCGGGACAAGAAGCTGACGAGGTCCCTGTACCCGCTCGTGAAGAAGCTCGCTTCCTTTCTGATGGCCTCCTCGAAGGATTATACGCTGAGGACAGGGCCGGCCCTCCCCCAGGGCTGGCGCAGGTCACTGGGGCGAGGCTATCCCGCGGGGGAGATACCGGAGATCTCTCTTGCGGCAGCCGGCGGGCTCGCGGGAGCCTCCCAGGTCGCCAGACAGGTCGCGAAGGCGGACGACGCGGGAAGGTTCCGCGAAAGGGCAGAGATGCTTGCCGAGATGGTCAGGAAGAGGCTTGTCGACGAACGGGGCCTTCTCTCGCTCTGCCTCGACCCTTCAGGGAGGGTCCGGGGAGACGAGACCATCGACATGGCCGTAGCCGCCTACAGGCACGGGTTCCTCGTCTCGGCCGAGCAGGCCGCAGTCCACAGGCTCTTGGAGAAGGACTTCGAGACTCCCTACGGGCCCAGGACGGTCCCGAACTCCAACCGCCTGTACTTCAACCCCAGCTACGGCCAGGGACAGCTCGGCGGATTCTGGACCCGGGCTGCGCTCGCCCATGCGCTCTTGTGCTACAGTGTCGGTCTCGCTGGAATCGGGAGTCTGTCGCTAGAGAAGATAGCCAATCTCGCGGTCGAGGACTGCGTCAGGCTCGGCGGGTCTCCGGGCGAGTTCCCCTACTGGGTGGACGTGGAGGGCCGGGAGGCGCACGGGGAGGACAGCGACCCAGTCGCGGCCGCCAGGCTGATCGAGGGACTCCTGGAAGGCGAGCTGGGACTCGAGTTCGCGGCCGGCACGGTGTCGTTCTCTCCTGCCCTCTCTTCGAGTCTGAAATGGGTCCTCGCCTCGGAAGTCTGGGTGGGCGAGCCGGTCACCATCTTCGTGGGCAGGGGAGGAGGAAGAACTCACACCTTCGCTTCAGGTTCGCGACTCGAGGTCAAGCACGGCATCAGATTCGCAAAGGCCGAACTCTTGGAAGTGCCGGTCAGAGGGCTCCACGCAGTCTCATTCCACGGACCGGGCCAGGTGATATGCCTCGGCAATTCGTCCGCGGTCCCCGCGCGGACTTCGGTGAACTTCGCTCCGCGGGCCCTGGAACTCTCGAAGCGTCTCAGCACTCCCCTCGAAGAGTACGACCGGGCCAGCGGGTCGTGGGTCAAGGCCTCCACCCTGCGCGTCTTCCCGACCATGACCTTCGAGGCCTCCCTCGGTCCCGGTGAATGGAAGGCCTTCAGAGTCTCGACAGCTTGAAAGGCTGATAGTTCAGGTTATTAATCGCCCCGACCAAGCGCGCACTGCAATCGGATTGGATTCTGACAACTAGCCCATGTGAATTTGAAATCCACGTGCATGATTTTCACCATCAGAGGTGTTAATACCCTCCACATGAGTACACCAGAGGCGATGGGGCCGTGAAAGTGCAACATTTCAAGTCGATGAAGATAGCTCTTCTCGGTCTGCTGTTCGTCTTTCTGTTTGCCTTCGTCCCACATGCCTTTGCGTTCTCCAATGGCCAGGCGGCCACCCTCGTGATAGGTCAGTCGAGCTTTACGGCGATGGTCTCCGATGTCAGCGTGACAGGGCTGAGTAACCCTTTTGCCATCGCTTTCGACTCCGGCGGCAACCTCTGGGTCGCGGACTACGGTAACAACAGGGTCCTAGAATACACAGCCCCGTTCACCACCGACGAAGGGGCCAGCCTCGTGATAGGCCAGTCGATTTTCACGACACTCGGAAGCGCGACCACCCAGACAGGGCTGTGGGGACCTGATGTCATCGCTTTCGACCACAGCGGCAATCTCTGGGTCGCGGAATGGAGTAACAGCAGAGTCCTGGAATACGTGCCCGGGACATCTCCGTGCCACACCGGCCAGTTCTGTGACGGGATGCCGGCCAGCCTCGTGATAGGCCAGTCGAGCTTCACGTCGAGTGCCACCGCGACCACCCAGACCGGGCTAAGTAACCCTTTTGCCATCGCTTTCGACTCCGGCGGCAACCTGTGGGTCACGGACACGGGTAACAACAGAGTCCTGGAATACGTGCCCGGGACATCTCCGTGCCACACCGGCCAGTTCTGTGACGGGATGCCGGCCAGCCTCGTGATAGGCCAGTCGAGCTTCACGTCGAGCAGCTTTGTGACCGAAACCTCGGCATCACTGCGGGGACCTGCTGCCATCGCTTTCGACTCCGGCGGCAACCTCTGGGTAGGGGACACATCTAACGACAGAGTCCTGGAATACCCAACTCCGTTCTCCACCGGCGAAGCAGCCAGCCTCGTGATAGGCCAACCGACTTTCACGTTTAGCTGGTTCCAGGCCACCCCCAACTCGACAGGGCTGTGGGCACCTAATGGCGTCGCTTTCGACCACAGTGGCAACCTCTGGGTCACGGACAGGGATGATAACAGAGCCACGGAATATACAGCTCCGTTCTCCATCGACGAAGCAGCCAGCCTCGTGATAGGCCAGCCGAACTTCGACACACGCTACATCGTGGTAGGTGATCTGACCGCGGCATCGCAGTATAATCCTATTGGCGTCGCTTTCGACTCCGGCGGCAACCTCTGGGTCGCGGACACGAGTAACAACAGGGTTCTAGAGTATCCAGTCTCCCCGGCGACGACGACCACCACCACCACGGCCACTTCACCAACGACGACCACTCAGACAGCTTCGGCGACGTCCACAGCTACAGCCACGACCACCAAGACCACCACCAGTCTTGTGCCCACTACCAGTACGGCCACGTCCACCAGCACTGCTACGTCCACAGCCAAGAGCACGACAACGATACTCAGCGGCATTTGCTATGATCCGGAGGTTACTGTCACTCACACTTTGACGTCCTTCACAACAATAACTGAAGCGACAACGGCGACATACTACACGACAGCCACAGGTACGCAAACGGTCACGGCGACTTCAACGGAGACGTTCACGACCACGTCGGTCGTCCCGGTGACGACGACGATTACGGAAGTGTCGAGTACAACCGAGTGCTCGACCACGGTGTCATCCTCTTCCAGCACCGTCGTCCCACCTCTTGGCGTCCCCCAGTTCCCGTTAGGCTCTGGTTTGGCTGCAGCGGCCATCGGCATCTTGGCCTTGGCAGCATTCATGAAGGTCCGCGCTCCGCGCAAGCCTCTTCCGGCGTAGCTTAGCGCACTCAACGCAACTCCTGCTAAGCTTGGCTTTCACTCTCTGACCGCCTCCTCGGAATCCACTTCTCGGACCTGTTTGGGGGCGAGTCCCACAGGCTCCGTTCAGCGCGCGCTCTGACCGTGGATGTCTCAACATTGGCATTTCCGTTTAGTTCAACAGCTTGAAAGCGCACGAGCGCTGACCGTGGATGTCCTAACATTGGCATTTCCGTTTAGTTCAACAGCTTAATAATCGAAGCCGTTTCTCGGCGCGGAGAGTTGGGGGGCGTCAGGGTCTCGTCGAACAGCGGGATTCAGGTCGACGTCGGGGAGACCCGCTTTGTCCTGGACCCCAAGGCCGCGGTCCGCGCTGACTACACCTTCGTTTCCCACGCCCACATAGACCACATGCACAACCCGGCCCGGAACGAGAGAATCATAGCTTCGAAGGAGACGAGCGACCTAGCAAGGGCCCGCGGCTACGACCTCGGCCGCACCACGGAGGAGGTGGAGGGCGTGGAGCTCCTCGACTCGGGCCACATACTCGGTTCGCGCGCCATCAAGATCGCCGACGAGGTCTACTACACC
>Ga0181524_10003171_pt1 | contig 16201 bp, 9 predicted proteins | sample PEATcosm2014_Bin_34_FD_119761 | JGI IMG/M metagenome (GOLD analysis project Ga0181524, IMG submission 119761) | Peatland microbial communities from MTU Mesocosm Facility, Houghton, MI, USA - PEATcosm2014_Bin05_60_metaG | ecosystem: Environmental > Terrestrial > Soil > Wetlands > Peat | place...
CAGTTCGTCCGCGACCACGAAGCCCGGCTCGACGCCCGCCTCGACCGGCCGCTCGTGGATCAGGTCCGCGCAGAAAGCGTGGATCGTGTTGACCGACATGCCCTCGAGATCGGCGAGCGCGCCGCTGAGGGCCTGGGTCCGCGCTGCATCCGCCTGCGGCGGCCGCTCGCGGAGTTCCCGTTCGACGGCCTGCCGGAGGCGCACCTTCAGCTCGCCCGCCGCCTTCTCGGTGAACGTGATCGCCGCGATCTCCCGCAGCGACGCCCGGCCCGCGCGGAGGATCGAGAGGATGCGGTCCACGAGGATCGTCGTCTTCCCGGTCCCGGCCGCCGCTTCGACCAGGAACGTCGTGTCCAGGCCGTTCGTCGCGCGGTCGCGCTCGGCCTGGTCGGCCAATCGTTCCTTTGCCGGCTGGTCGGTCATGTGATTTCCGCCATGGCCCTGAAGTCCGCCGTGGTCCGCGCGTCGGCCAACCACTTGAAATCCAGGAAACGGCCGTGACCGCACGCGAGGCGGAACTCGCAGCGGTCGCAATCGGCCTCGACCGGCGCCGGGAAGAACTTGCCGACGCGGATGCCGTCGAGGATCGTCCGCACGATGCGCTGGAGTGTCTCGGCCTTTTCCGGCCAGCCCTCGGTCGTGAACCGGACTTTCCGCCAGTCGCCGCGCCGGCTGGCGTAATAATACTCGGCGTGTTCCGCCTCGAGGTCCGGGAACACGAGGCGCGCGGCGATGAGGTAGATCGGCAGTTGCAGCGCGCGCCCGCCGTGGAAGGAATCGTCCTGGAGCCGCAGATAATTCGCGCCGGTCTTGTAATCGAGAATGCGGCATCGGCGCGCGGCCGGGTCCACGTCCACGCGGTCAATCTTGCCGCAGAACCGGATCGGCGCGCCGGGCTCCAGTTCGAGCAGCGCCGGCTTCCGGGTGGAAGCGCCGCTCTCCTGGGCGTCGCGCGCGGGCATGCCGAAGCGCACCTCAAAATGCGCCGGGCTGAACGAATCTCGGCCGGCGGCCTCGCGGCGGAGGAATTCGCGGAGGTCCGCGAGCAGCCGGGCCTGCTCGATCCGCCAGAGCATCGGGTAGCCGGTCACGCCGCGCCGCTCGAACTCGGCGAAGCGCGCCGACGCGACCGCCTGCAGGCGCGGCCAGTGCGCCTCGGTCAGCGGCAGCGCCCCGTCGCGCGCCGCCTCGGAGAGGAATTGCCAGAGGACCTCGTGCACCAGCGAGCCGCGGTCCGGCGGCGAAAGGGTCGCCGCGCGCTCCGGCTCATCCGTCGCTTCGAGGCCGAACACGTGCCGGAGCAGGTACGAGAAGGGGCACTGCGCGTAATCCTCCAGCCGCGTCGGCGAGACCGGGCGCGACTCGTCGTACAGCCGCTTCCCGAGCGCGCGCGCCAGGCCCGGCGATTGCACGACGCCGTCGTACCGGGAGAATGTCGCATTCCCCCAGCGCGCGGATTCCGCCTCCATCGCGCGCGCGAAGAAGCGGCGTTCGTCGTTCAAGAAATAGAGGAGCGCGTCGGGCGCGCGGTCGCGCTCGGCCTTGCCGAACGCGGCGAGGTCGTACTCGAGCGCGGTGACGGCGCGGTCGCGCGCCTCCGGGTCGAAGCGCGTCGTCCGGACGAACCGGCCGCGGCGGCGGATGAACTGGTCCAGGTCGCGGTAGTCGGGCGCTTTGCCGGAGAGCGTTTCGAGCATGCGCAGCAGGAAGTGCGAAGGCACGCGCTCGCGCGCGGTGGCCGCGTCGAGCCGCGGGAAGGTCAGCACCAGCCGCCGGCGCGCGGACTGCACGGCGAGCGCGAAGAGCAGTTCTTCCTCCTCGCGTCGCCGCGCCTTGAGCGGGATATCGGCCGGGTTGCCCGCCCGCGCGAGCTGCGCGGCGAGCTGTTCGCGCTCGGCATCGAGCAGGATGGGGTCCTGACGCGCCGGCTGCGGGAACGATTTCTCGACCAGACCCGGCACGATGACGAGGTCGAACGGCACGCCGCGCGCCGCCATGAGGCTGACGACGGCCGGCTCGTTGCGCTCGAAGGCGCCGATCGCGGGGCGCGCGTCGGCGAGGAGATCGCGGACGCGCGCGCGGAACCGTTCCGGCGTCGGCGGCTCGCCCAGCTCGTCGAGTCCGGAAAGCGTGTCGAGCGCGGCGAGGGCGGCCTCGGCCGCGTCGTCGGCGACGATCAGCGCGCGGTAAAGCTCGGCCAGCGCCGTCATGCGCCCGCGCCATTTCGGCTGAGCGGCGATCTTTTCGAGGCCGTCGAAAAGGCGCTTGAGGAACGCGCGGAATGCGGGGATCGTCGCGGCGAGGGCGGCCTTTCCTTTCGAAGGCCCGCTGCGAGCGAAGTTTTCGAGGCGCGATTCCCACTCGCGGCGGCCGGCGACGATACCGGCGGCGATGGTGATTGCGTTCCATTCCGCCACCGGCGGCGCATCGAAGAGCGATCCCACCGGCTGCAGCGGCGCGCCGGTCACGAAGTCCATCACCTCCGCGCGGCGCAGCGGGCCGCCGGCGAGCCCGGCGAGGCTCTCCAGCGCGCGCCCGGCCGGTGTTCGGGAGAGCGGCGGCGCAGCGTCCCGGGCAAAATGCGCGCGGACCTGCGCGGAGGCGAAGGCTTCATGGAGCAGCTCGACGTAAGGCCCGGGCGAGCGAAGCAGAATGCCGATCCGTGGTGCGTCGGCGGATTGCGGGCGGTGGAGAACCTCGCGCGCGACCTCGGCGACTTCGCGCGCCTCGCCGGGCGCTGAGATGAAGAGCACCTCGCTCGTAGTGGCGCCGTCAGGCGCTGCGTATGCCTTTACGGGCACACTACAAGCAGGCCGCGGCTCGAATCCCTGGCCGCGGAACCAGTCCAGCGCCCTCCGCGCGTAGCGGTAGGCCGGCTCGTCGGCGAACGGGAAGTACACCGTCGCGGGCGCGCGCGCGAAGCAAGCCGCCAACAGCCGCTGCTGCGCGCCGGTCAGATCGTAGAACCCGTAAACGATGAACTGCGCCAGTTCCTTCAGCCACGGCGAGCGCTCCGCCTCGCGCGCGGCCGCTTCGAGCAGGTCGGCCTCGTCGTACAGCTTGCGCTCGTCCTTGGTCCGCTCGATCCGCTCCCAGAGCAGCGCGACCTCGGCGAGCTTGCCCCGCAGAACGCCGTCCTGGCGCGCCGACATCCGCTGGACGGCGCGCTGCATCTCGCGCGGCCGGACGCCGGCGTTCTTCAGGTCGCGCAGCGTCTCGAGGAGCGCGCTGTGGAATCCTTCCTGGTGCGCGACGGGGCGGAAGTATTCAAGCCGCGATTCCAACTCGCGCGCCGCCGCGCCGGCCGCGGCGCCCATCTCGACGCTTTCGTCTCGAAGCGCCGACCGGCCTTCCGTCGCCAGCCGCGCTCCGGCGAGCCGCTCGGCCAGGTGGCGAAAGGTGAGGAAATGAATGTTGGCATGCGCCAGGCCGCCCTCGGCCAGCCCGCCACACGGAGGGCGGGCGAGCGCGCGGCTCAAGTGGAGCCGGAGCATCGCATTCGGCACGAGGATCGCGAGCGGCTGGAGCCGGTCGCAGGGCGGCCTTGCCCGCCCTTCGTGTGGCGGGGCAGAGCCTCTCAGTTCCCGGGCCTGCGCGAAGAGCGCGGCTTCGAGCGCAGGGAACAACCCCTGGACCAGCGCGCGGCCGGGCGCGTTCATCGCGGCTCAAACCTCCGTGGCAAGGCGCAAAACATAAGGCGAAAAACGAGAAGCGGCGGCGCTGCGCGGGCCATTTTACACTTTCCACTTCGCAATTTGCACTTTCGCTTTTCGTTTTTCGCGGCGCGCGTGATAAAATGGATGAAGCAGGAATCGGAGGAGGAAACGCAGTGGTCATCACGGTCTGCGTCGGCAGTTCATGCCACGTGCGCGGCTCGCATGAGATCCTTAAACGCTACAGCGACATCATCGCCGAGCACCGCCTCAAAGACCAGGTCAGCCTCCGGGGAAGTTTCTGCATGGAGCGCTGCGCGGAGGGCGTCAATATGGATATTGACGGCGAGCCCCTGAGCGCGCATAGCCTGAAGGACGCGGAGCGGATTTTCAACGACAAAGTCCTGAGCAAGCTGCGCCCTGAACCGCGAGCCGTGAGCGCCGACGGCCCAGCGCCGGCCGCGGAGAGTTGACCGCCGCCCGTTTCGCCGGTCCTCGATCTTAAGGAATCCCACATGCCCGTTGTCGAGATCGTTTCCAAGACCTGCCGCGACTGCTATCGCTGTCTGCGCAAGTGCCCGGTGCACGCGATCACGGTGCAGGAAGGCCACGCGCGGGTCGTGGCGGAGCGCTGCCTGTACTGCGGGCAGTGCGTGCGCGAGTGCCCGCGGCGGGCGATCCGGGTGCGCGGCGGCGTGGCGGCGGTGAAGGAGATGATCGCTTCGGGCACGCCGGTCATCGCCAGCGTGGCGCTGATGGAGAGCGCGCGCATCCGGCCGGTGGTGGCGGAGATGATGCCGGCGCTGCTGCGGCTGGGCTTCGCCGGGGCCGAGGCGACGACGCGCGCGCTGCGGCTGGTCTGGAGCCGCTACCGCCAGCTCGCCCGGGAGCGCGGGAGCTACGTCATCGCCAGCGGCTGCCCGTCGGTGGTCGCGCTCGTCGAGCGCTATCATCCGGAAGCGCTGCCGTCGCTGGCGCCGATCGTCTCTCACGCCGAGGCGCATGCGCGCATGATCAAGGCGCGCGCCCGGGCGCGGGGACTGGGCGAAGTGAAGGTCGTCCACATCGGCCCGGAGCCGGCGAGCAAAGGGGAACTGCTGCACAGCGCCGGCGGCGACGCGCTCGATGCGGCGATCACCTTCCACGAGTTCCGGCAGTGGCGCGCGCACGAGGAATCGGCGGCGCCGCGCGGCGGCGCTGACGCGGCGCCGGCCAAGCTGAAGCGGGCGTTGCGGATGGATGATGCCGGCCCGCCGCTCGAATGGGTGCGCGACATCCTGCCGGTGTACGGCATGGACGAGTGCGTGGAATTCCTGAAGTCGTCGCGGCGCATCGCGCCGGGCACGGTGGTCGAGATGGCGACGTGCCGCTACGGATGCGCCATCGGCTCGCCGCGCCTGCTCGCCCGCGTGCCCGAGGCCAGCGCGTTCCTCTATCCCAAGGACAGCCCGCTGGCGCCGGACGGCATCGAGGAAGGCGCCGATCTGGACCTCTCGCGCACGTTCGTCAACCGGCATACCACGCGGCCGCAGCCGACCGAGGCGGAGCTGGTGAAGGTCCTCGGCCGCATCGGCGTGGCGAGCCGCGAGGACGAACTCAACTGCGGCGCCTGCGGCTACGACCGGTGCCGCGAACTGGCCGCGGCGGTGTTCGACGGCATGGCCGAGGTCGAGATGTGCATGCCGTTCATGCGGCGGCAGGCGCACCGCATCAGCCTGATCATGCAGTACACCGCCAACGGCGTGGTGCAGGTGAACCGCGACACGATGCGCATCGAGTTCGCCAACCCCGCTTTCCGGCGGATGTTCCAGTGCGAGTCGGGCGAGATCAAGGGCCGGCCGGTCGCCGAGGTGCTCCAGAACGACCTCTTCGAGCGCGCGGCCGCCGCGGGCGGAACCTGGGCCGGGCGCGGCGAGGTGCCGGCGTGCAACCTGGTCTACCGCGCGCAGATTTTTCCCATCGAGGGCGAGCCGCTGCTGGCGGCGGTGATCGTGGACATCTCGCGCGAGGCGGTGGCGCGGCAGGAGTTCGAGCGCGTGCGCGAGGCGACGCTCGACCGCGCGCAGGAGGTCATCACGCGCCAGATGAAGACCGCGCAGGAAATCGCCGGCCTGCTCGGCGAGACCACCGCCGAGACCAAGGCGCTGCTCGTGAAGCTGATGAACCTCGCGCGACAGGAAAAAATCGAATGAGGATGCATTACGAATTCGGCTGCCGCCAGCTCAACCAGCACGGCGAGGAGCTGTGCGGCGACAGCGTCGTCTTCAACGTGCAGCCGGGCTTCCTGACGCTCGTGCTGGCCGACGGCCTCGGCCACGGCGTGAAGGCGAACATCCTCGCGACGCTGACCTCGAAGATCGCCAGCCGCATGGTCGCCGAAGGGCTGCCGGTGCGCGTCGTGGTCGAGACGATGAGCGAAACGCTCCCGGTCTGCGCCGTCCGCAACCTGGCGTACAGCACCTTCACGGTCGCAAAATTCTTCCCCGGCGGGCGGACGAACGTGATGGAGTTCGACAACCCGCACCTCTTCGTCCTGCGGGACCGCAAGATCCGCCCGGTGCGCTACCGCGACCGCATGATCCAGAACCGGCGGATCCACGACGCGAAGCTGAAACTCGGCCTGGGCGACTGGCTCGTCATGATCTCCGACGGCGTCATCAACGCCGGCATCGGCGCGGCGTCGGACCTGGGTTGGGGCTGGGAGGCGATCGCCGCGTACCTGGAGTCGCACGCGCACCCGGAACTTTCCGCGCAGGAAGTGGCCGACGACCTCGCCGACAAGGTGATGAAGCTCTACGAGGGCAAGCCCGGCGACGATGTCTCCATCGCGGTGATCAAGGTCCGGCGCCGGCGCTTCACGACCATCTTCACCGGCCCGCCGCTGCGGCCGGAGGACGACGCGGCGGTCGTGGCGCGGTTCATGGCCGGCCGCGGCGCGCACGCCTGCTGCGGCGGCTCGACGGCGAACATCCTCGCGCGCACGCTGGACCGCGCGCACGAGGTGGACCTCTCGACCGGTTCGGCCGAAATCCCGCCGGTCGGCCGCATCGAGGGGATTGACCTGGTGACCGAGGGCGTGCTGACGCTCGCGCACACGCTCGAGAACCTCAGGCGGGGCGTGACGGCGAAGGAGATCCAGTTCAAGGTGGACGGCGCGAGCGCGCTGACGCGGCTGCTGCTCGGCTCGGACGAGGTGAGCTTCCTCGTCGGCCGCGCGCTGAACCCCGCGCACCAGAACCCCAACCTCCCGCGCGACCTCGGCCTCAAAAGCCATATCACCAACGAGATCAAGCTGAACCTGGAGAAACTCGGCAAGATCGTCTTCGTCGAGTATTTCTGAGGGAGCAGATCGGAACCTAATGCGTCAATTCATGGAATGATCGGCGGGCAATTTCAATTGACGTATTGGCCTCGCAATAGGCCTCAGGATGAGGGAAATAAATGGTATTGTCTCACGAGCGATCTCCCGGCCGCCTACCGCGAAGGCGGAGGAAATAGCGCTTATGTCCCCGGAATCCCCGAAGGTCAGTATTATTATCCCGTGTTACAACAGAGCAGACACGATAGGCGAGACACTGGCCAGCGTCCATGAACAGACCTGTGCAGACTGGGAAGCGCTGGTCATTGACGATGGGTCGCGAGACAAGTCCCTGGAGATTGCTCAGCAATGGACGGCAAGAGACCGGCGCATTCGCGCGCTGACCCAAACTAATGAGGGCCCCGCCGCAGCAAGGAACCGTGGCGTCAAGGAGAGCCAGGGGAAGTGGCTCTCGTTTCTTGATGCCGACGATCTTTACCCAAGGCAGTTCGTTGAGCACATGCTCGCTGCGGCAGAAGTTCAGTCTTCGCCCCAACCGCATTTTTGCGGAATGAGGCTGATTACCGAAGACGGGAAGCGCGTGTTGGGCAGCACAGCGGCCCAGGGCTCATGGGGTTTCAAGGAACTCGCTCACACGAATCCCTTCGCGATCCACGCCGTCATGGTGCCGCGCCGGGTGTTCACTGAGATTGGCACATTCGACGTAAGTCTTGTCGGATGTGAAGACTGGGATATGTGGGCTCGCGCAGCCCGCGCCGGCTGTGAATTTGTGCCCGTCCATGGGTGCGAAGTGGACTACCGAATGCGCGCCTCCAGCAGGAGCAGTGATTTCTTGCGACGGTATAAAGCTTGCCTCGACATTCTGCGCAGGACGCATCGCCCCGACCCGCGATGCATGAGCCCGTCGCCGGCATACAAGGATGGATGCAGAGAAGAACATCTCGACGATTTATGTCGCATGTGGGCTCTAAAGATGTTCGAGAGGTCCGTCGTATATGGTGACAGGCATGCTGCGCGATCGTTGTTGCAGTGCGCAGGTCGCGGGACACCCGCATTGTCGCCGGATGATTTGGGCAACCAGTTGGCCGGTGAATTGTTCGCGCTGCCTATCGGGTTCAGCCGTTTTGCGCAGAATTGGAACGTGATCGCCGAACTAGTCCAGGAGTTCGCACAGCAAGAGGTCGGAGACCGCCGCGCCAAGAAGTACTCGAGTGACGTTCTGTTCTCGTTCGCTGACATTGTGCGGCGCAGGTGGGGCATGCGCCTTTCATGGCGAGGGTTCGCCTCGAGCCTTCGCTCGGCGCCATTGGCCTGCGCCGGCGCCGCCGGACGTCTTGGAACTCAGGCCGTAGTCAGGCGGTTATCCAATAAATCACGCCGCGCCGCACAGAACACATCGGGTTGAACAGGGAAGATGGGAATTCCCGATTAATGACGCTGATGAGCCTATGGCGCAGAAGGGCATGGGCGCGGTGTATGCGCGAACGTCTTACGGCACAACGCTCCGAGGCTCGATCACCAACGAAGAACGGCAACGGCTGATCGAGGCGCCTCCTGTAAGCGAACTTTGCCCAGCCGCAACAGGCAACGGCGCACCCGCTCCGTTGCCGCCCTCAAGCCGCGCGGATTATACCACGCCTCCCGCACGAGATTCAGCAACACCACGACCGCGATTCCTGACCTGCGACCCCCTTGATCCGTAACTCGCCAAGGGAAGGCAATGTGAGAAGAGGTGTAATTACGAGGGAATTAGTGTCCCTTTTACGCAAGGAAGTTCCATCGTGAAACACCGTCACCGAATGAACGTCGCCGCCGGGTGCGCAGGTGATGTTCAGGAAGGCTGGCTCGCTCTGGAGGCTCTTCGCCAAGGCGGTAATGTTGGAAGCAGAGTCCACAATGAACATGGCCGAAAAGCAATCACGGCATTCCTGAAAGGCGGCAACCTTGGAGTTGTTGTGAATGCCAAGTATGACTTCATCGCGTATTCTTCAGTCTCAGGTCCGCGCGGTGCAACCGAGTGCTGTTGGCGCGGTTATGCGCCTCGACGAAGGCGGCCACCTCCGCCATCGTGCGCTCGAACTCGGCTTCCTCCATGGCGTAGACGTAGTGCGAACAAAGCCTCTGGTTGCACTCCATGCTCCAATCAATCTCCGGACCGATCATTCCGCGCTCCGCCAGCTCATGGTACATGCGGCTCCCGGGAATGGGCGCAAACCGGGCCAGGGTGACGAACGGCGGGTTGATCTCCTTCACAAAGTCAATAGTCTGGCGCACCGTCTCCGGCGTCTCGTGAGGCGTCCCGATCAGAATATAGGCAGCCCAGTACATGCCCAGCCGGTCGAGAACCTGTGCGGCTCGTCGAACCGCGTCCAGCGATACATCCTTGTTCATGTGCTTCAGGATCTGCGGACTGCCGGACTCCACGCCCAGCCGCACGGTTACACATCCCGCATCGGCCATCTTCTCAGCCAGTTCGTCATCGAGGAGGTCCGCGCGCGTGAGGCATTCCCACTGAATCTGCGCGTCGCGCGACACGAGACCGGAGCACAGGTCCAGCACGCGCTGGCGGTTCAGGGTAAAGGAGGCATCTCGGAAGGAGAAGTAGGTCGTGCCGTACCGTTCTTTCAGGCGCTCGATCTCCGCGATCACATTGGCGGCCGATCGGTACCGCACCTTGCGTCCCCAAACCGTTGCGACTCCGCAGAACGCGCATCCGTAGGGACACCCTCGGGAGCTCATGATCGCCCCGAAGTCCACCGGGCGATAGGAGGTCATGTCCGTCAGGGCCTCGATGGCCGGAAACGGCAGGCGATCCAGATCGGCGATCGGTTCGCGATCCGCGCTGTGTCGGATACCGCCCTCGGTGCGGGACGAGACCCCGGCGATGGCGCTCGGAGCGGCGTTGCGATCCCTTTCCAGATGTGCCACCAGTTCGGCGATCGTCGCTTCGCCTTCGCCGCGCACCGCGAAGTCAATGCTCGGATCGCGCAGGAACTGCTCGGGGAACACGGTCGGGTGGTCGCCGCCAACCACAACCGGCATGTCCGGCTCAACCCGCTTGCAGATCGCGGCCACGCGGCGGGCGCTCTCTGCTTTCACCGACAGCGCCGTGATGCCGATCAGGTCCGGTTTCCGGTCCCGGACCGTAGCCTCCACCTCCCGCCATACAGGGTGGCCTTCGTCCGCAAGCCCGCGCAGGTAGTCGCTGTGGCGGCAGGCCACTGCGGACCAGGGAAGCGTTTCCCCTTGCTCGAGGCATTCAGCATCGTATACCTCCGCCTTGTGGCCCTTCTCAATCAGCACAGCGGCCATGGAGGTCAGCCCCATCGGGTAGTAGTAACGTTGGAAATTCATGAAGCGATAGAACGGCGGGTCAATGAACAGGACTCTCATGCTGTCTTGTACCCTTGTTTGGTTCCCGCTTCTCGTCCCGAAAGTTCCTATTCGACCCGCAGGACGATCAGGCTGATGTCGTCGCAGCGATCTCCGTTACTGGCGATCTTACAGTATTCACCGGGCTCCCAGCGCAGGCGATCCAGCACCGCCGGAGCGTCTCGGTCGGCATGCCGCAGATGCGGGGCCTTCGGATCATGAACTCCTCGAGTTCGTATAATAGGGGACAGTCACCTATTATAATAAGCGAATTAAAATAAAAAAAGAAGCGCTCCGCGAAAGGAGCGCTTCTTCAGAGTCGAACGTGCGTAAAGACGATGCGGATTCGCCGGACTACCGATTCCTCCGCTTTGCGAGCTTCGCGATCAGGCCGCTCAGACCCAGTCCGAGGAGCGACAACGTCGCCGGCTCGGGAACAGTCGTTGCCGGCCCGGTGCCTTCGCTCGGCGCAATGTCAGAAGAATTCAACTCCAGCACGTCTAACTCGTTGATTGCACAGTTAACGGCGCCCGTATAGGAATTCGTGTAGCCGTCGATGTAATAATTACCCGAACCGTCCGTAGAATAATTGTAAGTATCCATGCCCGCGTTACTATCATCATTATCCGTTACAAAAATCTGATCGGTTGTCGGGTCGTAACCCCAGAGCGTGAGATCATGACCATAAGGTCCAATACTTCCATCAGTGCCGCCCGGAACACTGATGCTTAAGCTGATTCCAAAATGATTGTCGACGAAGTATCCGACGTCGTCGGGAAACCAGGTGGTGTCGACGGTTTTAGCGTAGGACGCGGGGACCTCACCATCTACTGATGCAGGCGTCCCTAACAGGTAGTTGCACACTACGCCAGGATAGAAATTTTGAGCCGGATTGGGAAACGGATTCCCAAAAACGTCTGTGGTTCCATTCGTAAACCACCATGAATACGCGCTCAAGGGTGAGTTGTCCGAGTTGGGAAAATTCGCAGTATAAACATTAAAGATATCCTGAGCGCTGGTTATGGGCGTGCTGGTTACAGAATTCCACCCAGTCCATCCCGTGTAAGCTAAAAGATCTGACGCTGAAGCTGCCCAACAGTAAAGACTGTTGCCGGACGGTCCTTTCACGTTCTCAAACGTGCCGGTGCCATAGCCGCCGGTATATGTATAGACGGGAACCGCCAAGGCGCCCGTCGAAATCGCCAGCACTGCCAGCACGACAATAGTCAACAGCCTCTTCCGCATTGCCGTATCTCCTTGAATAACCAAAAAGTCCAAGCCGGTAAGCCTTGGCTGCCTAAATGGATCTTTGCGGCATTCTCTCGGTTCACGCGCCCCCTCCTGCGAAGTTTTGCACGGATAGGCCCCGAAATAATCAATAATCCGGCTACCGATTCTTCCGAATTGCGAACTTTGCGATCAGGCCGCTCAGCCCAAGACCGAGGAGCGACAACGTCGCCGGCTCGGGGAGAGCATCCTCCATGATAAGAATAGCGCTTGAAACTGTCTCCATATGAGACATATGAAGCGACTTGCCGCAAAGTGCATTCCGGAAAGGACGCACGCATGCAATTTTAGCAGAATAAAAAAACAGCCAGCTAACCCATAATGCCACAAGATGGTATGACAACTTCGAACCGCTGGTGGAGCGTGTTGAATTTCTGCGGTTTTCGGCTGAATGATGTGCATTCTCGACATGCGTTTTCGGCCCCGGATAAGGGTTTTTCCCGTTATTGACTATAGGGGAAAGACTTATGGCAGTTTTCTGCCGCGAATGCACAATGTTGTCGAGTTTTAACACATGGTTGGGCCTCCAGCGGGTTCGACATTTGAACAATTACGCCGCGATTCCAGGGGAAAATACGGACAGGGGGGCTGTTGAAAAAGGCGTCAGACGCGCCAACTTCGGCACGCATCTCCACTCGGTCATTCCCGCGCAAGCGGGAATCCAGGCTTTCAGCATGCGGTTTGCCCGCCGAAGGAGGGTTCTGGATTCCCGCCTTCGCGGGAATGACGAGGAGCATTTTTCAACAGCCCCACAGGCCCCGTTTTCCGTACCAAGCTAGCTATAAGCTCGTTAATAGGGTAGCGGGTATTCCGGCGCGGGTATTGGGAGGATATAATACGCAATTGTCTTTGACTGGGCAACTTTCGTTGCATGTTGCAGTCGCGAACGTCAGCCTTCGCCGTTTTGCCCTTCGGCGGTGCCGTGCTGCGCCTCCCAGTCCTCGAGCGTGAAGAGGACCTCGCGCGCCTGGCTGCCTTTGTATTCGCCGACGATGCCCGCGGCGGCCATCAGGTCCACCAGCCGCGAGGCGCGGCCGTAGCCGATGCCGAGTTTGCGCTGCAGGAGCGAGACGGAGCCGCGCTGGCTCTCGAGGATGATGCGGACGGCGTCGTCGAAGAGCGGGTCCTGCGCGGCGCCTTCGCCTTCCTGGAGGCCCTGCGGGTTGGCGAGTTCGGCGTCGTAGTGCGGCTTGGCGCGCTGGGCGATGAGCGTGGTCACGCGCCGGATCTCCTCGTCGCTGGTGAACGCGCCCTGGCCGCGGATGAGCTTGGCGGAGCCCGGCGGCAGGAAGAGCATGTCGCCGCGGCCGAGGAGTTTCTCGGCGCCGTTACGGTCGAGGATCGTGCGCGAGTCCACTTTGCTGGCGGTCTGGAACGCCAGCCGCGACGGCAGGTTCGCCTTGATCAGGCCGGTGACGACGTCCACGGACGGCCGCTGCGTGGCGACGATCAGGTGGATGCCCACCGCGCGCGACTTCTGCGCCAGCCGCGTGATCGTGTTCTCCACGTCCTTCGCCGAGACCATCATCAGGTCGGCCAGCTCGTCAATGATGATGATGATGTGCGGCAGGTGGAAGGCCACGCCTTCGAGATCGTCGTCGGGGCCGACGTCGAGGCGCTTGCGGATTTCCCTCTCGCCGAGCGCGTTGTAGGCGCCGATGTTCCGCACGCCGACGTTCGCCAGCAGCGAGTAGCGCTCGTCCATCTTGTGCGTGGCCCACTCGAGCACGGCGCTGGCCTTCTTCATGTCGGTCAGCACGGGCGTCATCAGGTGCGGGATGTCGCGGAAGGCGGAGAGCTCGACCATCTTCGGGTCAATCAGGATCAGCTTGACGTCCTCGGGCGACTGGGTCAGCAGGAAGGTCATGATGATCGAGTTCATGCAGACGGACTTGCCGGAGCCGGTGGCGCCGGCGATGAGGAGGTGCGGCATCTGCGCGAGGTCGGCCAGGAGCGGCTCGCCGCTGGCGTCCTTGCCGAGGAGGAGCGGGATCGTCATGTGCTTGCGCTGGAAAATGCCGCTCTCGAAGAGTTCGCGGAGTCGCACGACCTGGCGGGTGTTGTTGGGCACTTCGATGCCAACGGTGGACTTGCCCGGGATCGGCGCGACGACGCGGACGTTCTGCACCTTGAGCGCGCGCGAGATGTCGTCGGAGAGGCCGATGATCTTGCCGATCCTGGTTCCGGCGGCGAGCTCGAGCTCGAACTGGGTGATGACCGGGCCGGGGTCCACCTCGACGACCTGCGCGACGATGCCGAACTCCTCGAGCGTGCGCTCGAGCACCTCGCGCTTGCCCTCGACGTCCTCGTCGGACGCGCCCGCGTCGGCCGGCTGCGGCGGATCGAGCACCTCCAGGCCGGGCATGCGGTAATCGCCGGCCGTCTCCGGCTCCTTGTGCGCGGGCTCCTTCGGACGCGGCGGCTTTTCCGTCGCGGCCTGCGGGACGGGTTTCCGCGGCTCCTTCTCCCGGACGATGACCGTCGGCGCTTCGGACGCCGGCGTCGGGGCCGGCTTCTCGGCTGAGCGCTCTTCGGAATCGGTCGCCGTCGAAGACTCCGTTGCAGGCGCGGGCTTCCGCTCCGCCAGGCGCTTGCGCAGCAACTCCTTCTGCTCGGCGATGCGCTCTTCGGCGGAGAGCTTGGAGGCGGTCGCTTCAGTGGAATTTTCGGCTTCCGCTCCCGGAGACGAGGCGGAGGCCGGCGCGGCTTTGCCGTGCATCGTCACCATCTCGACGCTCTTGCGGCCGAGCCAAAGCACCCACGCGTCCGCCGCCAGCAGCGCGCCGAGCACCAGGCCGGCCAGCGCGGCCACGTATCCGCCGAGGCCGAGCGGCGTGAGCAGTACTACCCCGACAAAGTGACCGATAATTCCGCCCGCGCCTCCGGGCATGGCGATCGGGTCGAGTAAACGGGAGGCCAGCGCGCACCATGCCAGCAGGAAAAGGCCGGCGCCAAGCCCGCGTACGAGGGGGTCGCTGATGGGCTGAGCGATGATCATCAGCCCGCCGATCACCGCTGTGGCGAAAACCAGCAGGATGGTGCCGATCCCAAAGAGGAACCAGAACAGCCACGCGAGGTGCGCGCCGACGGTGCCGCAGATGTTCGCAGGAGTCATGTTGACCGGATAGACAATGGGCCGCGGATAATCGCCCCGGTTGTAACTGATGAAGCTCATGAGGAGGATCATCGCCAGTGCGACCAGGGCAACGCCCAGTCCTCTGAAATATATCTCGCGGCGGTCCATGGAAAAGCCTATAACTGGTTTCAGAATCTCGTAATCGTAATCTTACTCGTAATCGTAATCGCCGTTCTTGTCCCGGTTCGCCAGTGCGAGTGCGTCGCTTGTAGTGGCGCCGTCAGGCGCTGCGCCGTATGCCCTTACGGGCACACTACGAGCCCTTACGTTCCGGTATGTCCGAACCCGCCGTCGCTGCGCGCGGTCTCGGGCAGGGAATCGGCGAGCTGCCATTCGGCCCGGGCGACGCGCTGGATGACCATTTGCGCGATGCGCGCCCCGCGCTCGATGGTGAACGGCTCGCGGCCGATGTTGCCGAGGATGATCCCCACCTCGCCGCGGTAATCGGCGTCAATCGTGCCGGGCGTATTGACCACGAAGACGCCGTGTTTGAGCGCCAGCCCGCTGCGCGGGCGGACCTGCGCCTCGTAGCCCGGCGGCACGGCGATGTAGATGCCCGTCGGGATCAGCCGCACCTCGCCGGGCTGAATCGCCACCGGCGCCTCGACCGCGGCCCGGAGGTCCATTCCGCTCGCGTGCTCGCTCATGTAAGCCGGCAGCGCGATATCCTCCGTCCCCGGCTTCCGCTTGATCGCGACTTGAATCCGGTCCTGCGCCGTCACGCGGTTTCCTCCAATCCCTCGATGGCCCCGCCGCCCTTTATAATCCGAACGCGGCTTCTCCGCAAGAGGAAAGAGCCGCGCGCTACCGCGCCACGTTCGGATAGAGCCTTGCGGCGATGATCACGAAAGCGCTCGTCGCGAGGAGCAGGACGGCCAAATCCATCCCTATGCCATAGCTGCTCGCTCCTCCGACCACCATCAGCGCCCGCAGCGCATCCACCTCGTACGTCAGCGGGTTGGCGTTCGAAATGATTTGCAGCCAATTCGGCATGATGGCGATGGGATAGATGGCATTGCTGGCGAAGAACAGCGGCATGGTCAGGATCTGGCCGATCCCCATGAACCGCTCGCGCGTCTTGACGATGCAGGCGATGATCAGCGAGAGCGTGGAAAAGAACGCCGCGCCCAACAGGACGGCGCAGACGACGCCCAGCAGGTCCAGAGGGTTCCAGCGCAGCTTGACTCCCAGCAGAAACGCCAGCGCGTAGACGATGACCGCCTGCGACAGGGCGCGGACGCCCGCCGAAAGCGCTTTGCCCAGCACCAGCGCGGCGCGGGGAGTCGGGCTGACCAGGAACTTCTGGACGATGCCGAGGTCGCGCTCCCAGATGATCGCGATGCCGTAAAAGATCGCGATGAAGAGCACGCTCTGCGCCAGGATGCCCGGCGCCATGAAGTCCAGGTAGCGCAGGTCGCCGGTGGGAATCGCCCG
>Ga0181524_10003181_pt1 | contig 16168 bp, 10 predicted proteins | sample PEATcosm2014_Bin_34_FD_119761 | JGI IMG/M metagenome (GOLD analysis project Ga0181524, IMG submission 119761) | Peatland microbial communities from MTU Mesocosm Facility, Houghton, MI, USA - PEATcosm2014_Bin05_60_metaG | ecosystem: Environmental > Terrestrial > Soil > Wetlands > Peat | place...
AACGCCGGTTTATGTTGACGACCGCTTTGTCTCCGCCGACCTTCACCTCACCTTGGGATTTGTTGAGCCGCACTTGATGCTGGGCTATTCCGGCGGGCGCAAGCTCATCGCTCCTGGCCTCGCCGCGCAGGAGACCATCAAGGTTCTGCACAGTCCGCGCTTCATGCGCGATCCGCGCGCCGTGGAGGGTTCGATCGAAGACAACCCCCTGCACCGGGAACTCCTGGAAATTGCGCACTTGGCACGCCACGATTTTCTGGTGGATGTGGCGCTCGGCCGCGGCACTCCCCGCCGGCCCATCGCTGCGGTTTTTGCCGGTGACCCCGTGGCCGCGCACCGGCAAGGAGTGGAGTTCGTCTCGCGCGTCATGCTGGAAACGCTCGGCCAGCCTGTCGATGCGGTGATAACGACCGCCGCCGGCTACCCCCTCGACCTGACTTTTTACCAAGCCGTGAAGGGCATTACCGCCGCCTCACACATTGTGAAACCCGGTGGAAAAATCGTGCTGCTCGCGGCCTGCGAGGAGGGCGTGGGCGGGCCGGAGTTTGCCCGCATGCTTGCCGAGGGTTCGCCCGATCACGTCTTTATGAAGAAAATTGAGGGTGTGCCGGTGACCGTGGACCAATGGCAGCTCGAAAAGCTCGCTCTGGTCACTACCCGAGCGGAAGTGTTGTATTACGTGCCGGGCCTGCCGCGTGAATTCCACTCTGCGCTTTGGGGAAAAGCCTGCGCAAGCGCTGAGGAAGCTATCCGCGCACTCGTCGGGACATTGGAAAGAAATGCGCAAATTGCCGTGATTCCAGAAGGGCCGTACGTCCTGGCGCGATGCGCAGCTTTGGAGAATGCAATTCGGTGAGAAGACCCGCATACCAAAGTCAAACCCGCGCCGAGGACGCCACGCCCGGGGGGCGGCTTGCCCAGGTCCTCCAGATTGCTGGGACATTCATCAGCAGGTTCAAGGCGCCACCCGCCACGACTCCTGCCACCGCAGCGCTCAAAAGTCTTCCCCCCAGCGCCATCCACAAGAGCGTGACCAGGAAATTGACGACCGCGCCGGGGAGGCAAATCCACTCGTACCGCGCCAATCTGCTCCATACTCCTGTTCGAAACGGGGGCGCTTCGGCGGAGCGAAACGTGACGAGTTCACTCCACACAAAGTTACTCAACAGCGCGGCCTCAATGGCCACCGGCAACGCGGCAGCGGGTGGCCAAGCCCCTTTCTTCACCAGGGCGGCGAACAGAGCGATGTCGATCAAGGCGCCGGTGAGCCCCACCAAGCCGTAACGGATCCAGCCCAGGAATTGGCCTGTCCTCACGGCCAGTCGCATCAGGTGCTGGAGATATTCCCCATATTGGCGCGCGCCCAGCTTGGAAGCGCCGCGTTCACGTTCCTGAAAAACGTAGGGGACTTCCACCAACTTCTTATAATGCGCCTTGGCAATAACCTCCAAGAGAATTTTGTAACCCAGCGGGTTCAGTTGAGAGCCGCGCAGAGCGGAAGCTCGAACCATGAACAGGCCAGACATGGGGTCGCCGACCACCGCGAGCTTAAGCGGCAGCACGGTGGCCGCCATGTGCGTCGCCGTGCGCGAAATAAGGCGGCGCACCCACGTCCAATCCGAAGTGCCGCCGCCGGGCACGTAGCGGCTTGCAATCGCCAGGTCTGCTCCCTCGCGCATCGCGGCCGCGAGGGCCGTGAGCGTCTCGGGAGGGTGCTGTAAATCCGCGTCCATTACCCCCCAGACATCGCCGCGCGCCGTCGCCCATCCGTCCAGGACCGCCGTAGCCAGTCCCAGCCGCCCCGGGCGCCTCAGCACCCGCGCGGGGAGTTCGGCGGCGAGCGATTCCACCCGTTGCGCCGTCCCATCCGCGCTCGCGTCATCCACCACGACGAGTTCGAAATCCTCGCCCGCGCGCCGCAGTGCCGCCGCCGCACGCCGCAGAGTTTCCTCGATGACCCCCGCCTCGTTGTACGTAGGAATGATGACCGAAATCATAAGAAGGTGTCGGGTGTCAGGTGCCAGGTGTTAGGTGCCGCTAAAGGCTAAATGGTAAAGGATAAAGGGTAAAGTATAAAGCACGAAGCCTTTTACCATTTATACTTTACCCTTTACACTTCACCATTACCCAGTCCCAGACACCTGTCACCTGGCACCTAACACTTGACACCTGCCACCTGAAACCCGGCACTTACCGCTCGGGCGTGACTCGGTAAAGCCCCGCGCCGTGCGGCTCGATTCTGGGAGCGAATGCGCCGCCCACAACCGCCACATCTTTCTGCTCCCAAAGGTCCCGCACCGCGCAGTGCGTGCCCACCATTTGAGCACAGGTCGTGGAAAATCTCCACGGAGACGCATCATCCAGATTAAAAAATGCGAAGTATCTATCAGGAGATCCGGGAATATCCGCCTGCCATTGCACCCGGCTGCCGTCCCGGAAAGGCTGGCAATTGAGAACACTATTCTGATCCACGCCCAGCACCTCCGGATTGGTCAGCAGTTGCAGCGTCGCCGCATCGAGACTGGGCAGATCGCCGCCCATCATCAGCGGCGAGCGAGAGATGACCCAGAGGGTAAGCAAGGTGCGCTGTTCAGCGGGAGTAAAACGCGACTGCCGCTCCGGGTCCTTGTACCCGCGAATGCGCAGCCTCCCCAGCGGTAACATATCCGCGTCGGGCCAGCCGTTCGGGCCCCTGTAATTGTCCCACGCGTTGCAGAGGGCAAACTGTTTCTTCAGAGAATTCCAGTCGTCCCAAAAATCGCCTGAAATGCGCCACAAGTTGGCGTTCTTCAACAGATGCATGCCCTCACTCAGAGGCGCCGGGCCGGGCGAGAGGCTCAGCACGATGGGGCGACCTGACTTCACGATGGCGCGGTGCAGAGCGGCGATTTCCGGTCCGTGGTAATCCTCGCGCGCGGGCTTGTCCGCCCAACTCATGTCGTCAGCCTTGATATAGTCCACGCCCCACTTCGCGTAGAGAGCCACAATGGAATCGTAGTAAGCCTGCCCCGCGGGCTTGCGGACATCGACTCCGTACATGGCCGTCGACCAGTTGCACGCATTCCCGGTGTCCGCCACATCCTTCGCGTGCGCGGACGTGCCCAGAATCGGCAGGTTTTTCTCGACCGCCGCGCGGGGGATTCCGCGCATGATATGAATCCCGAATTTCAATCCCTTGCTGTGCACGTAGTCGGCCAGGGGTTTGAATCCTTGCCCATGTGCGGCGGAGGGGAAACGATTGGGAGCGGGAATCAGTCGCCCATAATCATCCATGTTATATTCCCACTCTTTCTGCTCCCGGTTGGGCAGCGTGTGGGAAAAATACCAGTAGTAATCGATCACCACGTACTTCCAGCCATAGCCGGCCATGTGCTGGGCCAAATAATCCGCGTTGGCTTTCACTTCCTGTTCAGTTACGTCGCCGCAGTAGGCATCATAGCTGTTCCATCCCATGGGCGGCGTCGGCGCCAAGCCCACAGTTTGGGCGGAGGCTGAGGCTACGTTCTCGCCACTCGCCCATAATCCGGCGCCCAACAAGAGCGCCGTGCCGATCAATAAAACGAAAGGCTTCCGAGCAAGTCGCATGACTGAATCTCCCGGATCGAATTTCGCGGAGTGACTGCGTTGGCAGCACCATTCGTGCGCGTCCGTCTGGCGGAACTGCCAATTCCACTACTCGCGTATCATGAAATGGAGTCCTTCGCAAGCGGTAGGCGGGATCCCTAATCCGTCGATAAGGCGGTGGAGCAGTTGAGCGGATCGGATTTGGGGCAAGTCCAGTGGTCGTCGGGGTAGAGACAAATGCCGCAGGCATTGTTTGGGCGGCGCACCGATGGATTCTAATCGGGCGGCAGTGCCAGCAAACCCCGGCGCTGCAGCTTCGGCAGAGCCACGCGGCAACGGACGGCCTTGCACTGGCCCCGCGCCGTGCGCCAGTCCAACCATCCGCAAACCCGCCGCGACAAAGCCCCGTTCGACAAACCGGGCTCGTCCTCGACCGTGTGCTGAATGCGCTGGATCAGATCCGAACTAAATTCCCGCCCGCAAATCGTCACCCCGGCAGGTTAAAATATCAACACCCCCTGTGTTCAGCAAAAAATGTGGGACACGTTCTGTTATTAAGGAGGGGAATCACCCGGAGCTTTCGTGGCGAGCCACAGGCTCATGATATTTCCCGTGCGACACGGTGCGCGCCCGTCTCTCCCCCCAACGCCCCTGGCTTCGGCTATACTGCCGGTTCCCGATGAGCGCCAACCCTCTGGCCTTTCTCGTCTCCAGTTCGTCACGCCAGCGCCGCGCCCTGGCGGCGAGCACTTTGGGCTGGATGCTCGACGGCATGGACGTCACGCTCTACGCCATGGTCCTGCGCGAGCTGCTACGCGAACTGCAACTCACCACCGCGCAAGCCGGCCTGCTCGCCTCGATCACGCTCATCGCCTCCGCCGCCGGCGGCATTCTGTTCGGCCTCCTTGCCGACCGCTTCGGCCGCCGTGTGGCGCTGATCGTCAGCATCATCGTTTATTCCGCCTTCACCGCCGCTTGCGGATTCTCCCGTGGCTTGTGGGAACTGGCCGCGCTGCGCGTTGGCGTGGGCCTGGGGATGGGCGGCGAATGGGCCACGGGCGCGGCGCTGGTATCCGAAACCTGGCCCGATCAGCATCGCGGCAAGGCGCTGGGACTCATGCAGTCGGGCTTCGCCATCGGCTATGCGCTGGCGGCCGTCATCGCTGCCCTCATCATGCCACCCTGGGGATGGCGGCCCGTTTTCTTCGCCGGCATCTTCCCCGCGCTCCTCACGCTTTGGATTGGCCGCCGTGTCGAAGAGTCTCCTCTCTGGTTGGCGCAGAGGGAAAGATCCGGGATTCGGGATTCGGGGTTGGGGGTTCGGGACACGGAATCTGAAATTCGGAACCCAGAATCTGGAATGCTGGATGCGGGGCCTGGGATTCACCAAGGACAAACCCTGGGCTCGCCGCCGGCCGCACGAACCCCAGGGTCCCGAATCCCGAGTCCCGAACCCCGAGTCCCGGATCCCGTGTCCCGCTCCTTTCGCAGCTATGCCAAGGTCATCCTGGTAACCGTGCTGATGAACAGCGCCGCGCTCTTTGGCTGGTGGGGACTGTTCACTTGGATTCCTTCCTACCTTGCGTTGCCGATCGCGCGCGGCGGACGAGGCCTTTCGCTGGCCGCTTCTTCCACCTGGATTATCGCCATGCAGGCTGGCATGTGGCTCGGCTATGTGACGTTTGGATTCATCAGTGACGCCGTGGGCCGCAAACGGACTTACGTTTTTTACCTTTTCGTCGCCGCGCTGCTGGTGCCGCTCTATGCGCGGGCACATCCGCTGGCCTTGCTGGTGGTGGGTCCGCTGCTCGCCTTCTTCGGCACCGGCCACTTCACCGGTTTCGGCATCATCACCGCAGAACTTTTTCCCACCTCCTTCCGCGCCTCGGCCATGGGACTGACCTACAATTTCGGACGCGCCCTCAGCGCCGCCGCGCCGTGGGCAATTGGCGTCATCGCGGCCCGCGGGGGCCTTGCCTCAGCCTTCGGGATCAGCGGCCTGGCGTTCTTCCTGGCCGGAGTTCTTGCTCTCGCCCTCCCCGAAACCCGCGGCCGCAGCCTGGCGTAACCCTGAAGATCACCTCACCAACTCCACAGTATGTTCACCCGCCGGAAGCTGGAAACTCGCGCGCCCCTGCTGCACGCTCACCTTCCCCGCTGGCTTGCCGTCGATTTTCAGATTCCATTCGCCGCCATCGAACTCCCGCGTGACGGCGACGACCGGGCGCTCGGCTTTCAAGCTAAAACTTAGCTGTGATGCCGACGGCTGGTAATTCCTCACCACCACGCCGGCGTTGGCCTCAAAGCGTTCCTGCCCATCGCGCGCGAGTGCTGTCTGGTTGGGACCCACGGTGATGTCGTACAAGTGATTCCCCCAAACCGCGCGGCGGAAATCTCCTTGCGCCGGTGGGTCGAGAGCGCCAAAGCGCAAGCCTTCCCAGGGATTCACATCAATGTACTGCTCTAGCGGCACGAGGCACAGCAACGCTCCCCAGGTGTAGTGCGGATCGCCGCCGGCGGAGCCGCCCCAGGCGTAGTACTGCTCGTTGTCGTGCTGGTTGATCCGCCAATCATCCATAAACAGGTCGTAGTTCTTCTGCGAGTATTCCAGCGCCACCTGATCGAACCGGTAGCGATTGATCCCCTCGTAGAGCATGTAGTTGGTCGGCCCCCAAATGTCCCCGCGCCAGTAAAACTGGTCGGGGAAGGCCGGATCGTTGCGCGCAATCGTCGGCGCCACGTATTTGCCCCAGAATTCCTTGGTATTGAGCAGGTGTTCCTTGATCATGCGCTCCGCCTGCTCGGGCGTGGCGATGCCGGCGAACATCGGATAGAAATTCGTGGTGGAGAGACGGTTAGAAAATCGCCCGTCCCAGAAGCGGTTCTCGTAAATTCCGTCCTTCTCGTTCCAGAGTTTTTCGCGCACCAACTGCTTCATGTGCTCATACTCGGCGGCGAATTTGCGGCTGTCCTCCTCCTTGCCCAGGATGGCAGCAATTTTCGCCAGGCACTCGGCGTCCAGCGTGTAGAGGGAATTCAACCCAACATCATCGAGATTCAGCGTGTACGTGTGGGGATTGTAGATTGCGTCGTCAAACTGGGGACTGTCGTCCATGCCGCTTTCCCATTTGGCAGCCTGAAGGTTGCCACGTCCGCCGCTGGAGGGCGTCGAGCCCCGGTCGCTGCCCCACTCCAGCAGGCCGTCGCGATTGCCATCGCGCCACGGTTGGCCGTCGCCGCGATCGGCAAGCCACCACTCGTGCCACTTTTTCAGCCGTGGATAGGCCCACTCCAGCAAGTCGCGGTCCTGCCGCCGTTGGTAAACCTTCCAAACCACGTAGGAGCCCACGGGCGGCTGGGAGCGGTCCGGACTGGTGCCTCCCCCGCCCGCCATATTGGGTACAACGCCGGTATTCGTCTGCGACGACAAGATGGCGCGAATGCCGGCGCTGGTTTGCGCCTCGTCTTCCAGGCTGGTCAGGAGCGCGCCAAAAAAACAGTCCCACTCGCCCACCACCCAGCTACCCAAGCCGCCTTGCGCCCAGTGGCGGCTGATGCTGGGAAAGATGAGATCATATTGGGGGGCGTATAGGGTATTCCAGAACATGGAATTGCCGATGGCCTCCGGCGCGCCTGCAAACAATCCGCCTACGGTGGGGCGGCGCGCCGCGTAGGCCTCGGATTTTTCTTTGAGAATGGAATCGATCTTCCCCGCTGCCAGCAACGCGCTCGCCTGACTCAGCAACGATTCCTTTTCCCAACCGACGACAGCCACAAAATGCGCGGGCGTGGAATCGGCAAACTCCAGCCCGGCCGCTCCCTGAAGGGAATCGTTGGGGACGGGCGCCGCGAGCCGCCCCGGACCGTCCATCCCGGCCTGCAAGTCGGCCATAGAGCGATAAGCGCCGCTGCCCATCAGCGGCCGGTCCGTCATCACCACCAGGCGGGCCACATGGTCGAAGACGTTGTCAAAGAACTTCTCACCGAGGATGGCGCGTCGCGTTTCATCCACCGCATAAGTGCCTGATGTCCCTCCGGCGGAGTTGGGGAAATAGGTCTCGAGCACTAGTTGCAGGCCTTGCGTTGAGTTGAGGCGGCCCACCACCGTGGTTTCATCGAGGCGCGACCACTCCAGCGTCACCGGAGCTTCTTTCGAGGGGTGCCGCCAGCTCACCCGACAATAAGAAGCATCAGGAGCATGCGGACCCACCTCACTCACTGCGCTGAAGATCTTCTCCCCATCCAGGAAACGGCCCCGGCGCGAGCCCACCCGCAGAGCGAAGGAGATCTGCTGCTGATACGCCTTGGCCATAAAAACCACGCCGTTCCACGCGTCCGGGTCGAGAGACTCAATCACCACGCGATCAAACCGCGGCTCGCCTTGCGCCCTTGCACGCTCTTGGGCAAACAAGCCGACCGCAAAGAAGAGAATCGTTAGCAATGCGAGACTAAGATATAGTTTGCTGTTAATCACTTTGGTAGATTGGACACATCCCATACGCACCCCTTCGAGATCGATTTTGAGGGTTTGTAGAATACCGCAGTCTCATTCGCGGCGAAACTTCTTGTTTCGCCCTCGACTGAGGAAGCGTAGCGCGGACCTCCGGGGTTGAGGTCCGCGGCTTTTCGTGCGAAAAACCTCCAATCTCAGCGACGTGGAATGATTTCGGAATCGCAGGCAGGAATCTAACGAAAAAAACAAATCTCGATGATGGTAGCTGCTTTCGGGTTGTGGAGCGCGAGTCAAAGGAAGAACCGCAGACCTCAACATCGGAGGTGTGCGCTACGCTTGCTGCGATTGTTATGGCGTGAACGCAGGGGCGGTTCGCGAACCGCCCCTGCACCAAGGGAACAACGCAGCCCCCCAGAAGGGGGTCCACGCCCTCCGCGAGGTCGGGACGGTCCGCCGACGCGTGGAGGGTTACCTGCGGTCAGAAGGAGTCAGCCGGTATACTGACTCCTGGCTCCTGACTTCTCGTCCTACTTTCTCCCATACACCGGACCGTAATTCGCGCAGGCGCGGTAATCGGCGCCCTCGGGATCGTGGGTCCCGAACTGGGTCCAGGCGCTGGGCCGGAAGATTCTTTCTTCCCCGACGTTATGCATGCACACGGGAATGCGCAGCATGGACGCAAGGCTGATCAGCTTATCGCCGACGTGCCCGTAGCAGATGGCCCCGTGGTTGGCGCCCCAATTGTTCATCACCGAATAGACGTCGCGGAACGGTCCCTTGCCGGTGAGCAGCGGCGCGAACCAAGTAGTGGGCCAGGTGGGATCCGTCCGCTCGTCCAGGACCTTGTTGACTTCCGCTGGCAGAGACACGGTGTAGCCTTCGGCAAGTTGCAGCACCGGCCCCAGGCCCAGGGTCCAGTTGAGGCGCGCCATGGTGACCGGGAATTCGGAAGAAGTGAGGAATTGGGAAGAATAGCCGCCGCCGCGGAAGTATCCCAGGCTCGCCGGCGCCCACTGGGTGGCATCCAGGCAAGCCCCGGCGTCTTCCGGAGTAATTTCCCAGAAGGGCTTCATAACGGAATTGCCGTCCTTCATCATGCGCCCGGTAGCGTCCAGCGTGGCTGCTCCGGAGTTAATCAAATGGATAATGCCCCCGCTGGCCTTGCCCGCCAGCTTGTGGCCGGAAACGCGCTTCACCGCCGCCGGGCTCCAGTAAGTGCGCACGTCGGCAAAGATCTGCGCGGTATCGGTGAGCAGGTGCCCAAAGAGCATCGTGGCCCCGTTGAGCGAATCGTTTTCGGTGGCGAAGACAAAAGCCTCGCGGATGCCGTTCCAATCAAAGGAAGAGTTCAGGATGGCTTCCATGAAGTCGCCGTTGGGGAAATGGTCGGTCCACTGGCGCTGTCCCTGGAATCCCCCCGCGACGGCATTGTGGCCCATGGCCTCTTCCCCATAACCCAGTTCCGCCAAACGCGGATTGCCCACCATCAAGTCGCGCCCGATGATCGCCATCTTTACGGACGTCTCCCAGTCGGCATCCTTCTGCTGGCGGGACTTCTGGAGGGCGGGTTGATTCCGGTCTTTACCCTCGGGACAATTGGCCTTCACCCAAGTGAGGGCGCGGTCGAACTCGGCCGGGTCGTAAATCTTTTCGTCGATGCGCCGGACGAACTCCGACATGTCCACATATTCGTTGCGCATGCCCAGGTAGTTCTGGAAGAAATCGGAATTGACCATGGAACCGGCAATGCCCATAGAGACGGAGCCCAACGACAGATAGGACTTGCCCCGCATCTCCGCCACAGCCAGGCCCGCTTTGGCGAATTGCAGCAACTTCTCCTGCACGTCGCCGGGGATCGAGGTGTCGGTGGAATCCTGCACGTCCTGCCCGTAGATGCCGAAGGCCGGCAACCCTTTCTGGTTGTGTCCGGCCAGCACCGCCGCCAGATAAACCGCGCCGGGGCGCTCGGTGCCGTTAAAGCCCCATACCGCCTTGGGAATCAGCGGGTCCATGTCCATCGTCTCTGACCCATAGCACCAACAAGGCGACACCGTCAGCGACACTCCCACACCCGCATGCGCAAACTTGTCAGCGCAATCGGCCGCCTCCGCCACGCCCCCAATGCAGGTGTCCGCCACCACGCATTCCACCGGCAGACCATTGGGATGACGCAGGTTCTTCTCCAGAAAATCCGCGGCGGCTTTCGCCATACCCATCGTCTGCTTTTCGAGCGATTCGCGCACTCCCTTGCGGCGACCGTCAATCGCCGGGCGAATCCCGATCTTCGGTAATGCCCCCCGCAACCGCTTCTGCGGCCCGTTCATCTTCAGGTCGTTAATCTCACCCATGATAATTTGCCCCCTCCATTGGGAGCACAATTGTACCGCAAAGATGGGCTTTTGCGCCGGGGCAAATTGACACGGGGCAAATTGTCGTTGAGATACGCGCGTTCATCCCAACACGGATGGCAGACCAAGGTATGCCCCACCCGCGTTTAGAACACCTCGCCTGTAGTCACCCCGCTCTGGCTCGCAGGTTGGCCTTGGCAGGCCCGCGTGTTAGAATCAGCGCGTATGTCCATTCCATTCACGTGATTCGCGCAGGAGGCAAGGATGGCCACTAACAACCCCCAAGCGCTCAGAGTCGTGTCTGTAATTCTCAAGCTATTCGGCGTGATACCCCTCCTTATCGGCCTTGGTTTTCTCGCCGGGGCGTGGTTCATCGCCAGCCACCAGTACACCATCCTGAAAAAGTGGCCGACCGTCGATGCCGAGGTGGCCCGAAGCGAGCTTCGTCACCATCAGGAGACGATTGGTAAGAATAACACTCGCAGCACGGTATATCAGGCGCAAATCGAGTTCCGGTACGCCGTCGGCGGCAAACAGTACACCACGCCCGCCGGTTCAAACTATTCCACGTCGAACTATGCGGAGATGGCGCAGAAAGTAGATACCTACGCTCCCGGGACGCATCACCCGATCCGTTACAACCCCGCTAACCCGAACGACATTTGCTTTGACGCCGGCTTTACGTTTGGATTCTTTCTGGTGCCGTTGATCTTCGGCGGGGTGGGGCTGGTGTTCACTTTGATCGGCGCGGCGGTGTTCTTTGCGGGATGGGCGATAGGGAAGGCGAAGGTTCGTTGTCCTTCTTGCGGCGCGATCGTCAGGCGAACCGAACCGAGTTGCCCCCTCTGTGGCGCGGCGCTTTCGCCAAGCGGCGCCGGGCGTTAGCGCGGAAGATACTTTTCCAGCGTTGCAATGAGCGGAGAGAGATCCTGCGTGATGATCTGCCCGAGGATATCAAGATCCACGTCGTCGTATCCGTGGATCAGGCGATTCCTTAATCCCACGATGTGTGGCCAGGGAATGTCGGGGTAAAGGGCACAGTCTTCCGGTGTCATCCGGAAATGTCGCTGCAACAACCTCAGAACGTAGGGGCGGCTTTATGCCGCCTTTTGGCGGGGTAAACCCGCCCCTACATACCTTTTTGGCGAGGTAAACTCGCCGCTACAGCCCTTTTTCGGCGAGCTCGAAAGCGCGGAGGACGGCGCGGGCCTTGTTGAGGCACTCGTCGTATTCGCGGGCGGGGACGGAATCCGCTACGATGCCGGCGCCGGCTTGCAGGTAGGCGATTTTATCTTTGATGAATACGGGGGGCGCGCAAGCGCCGGGGTGGTTGTGATGACGCCCTGGGCGCTGGGTTCCTCTCCCTTCCGCAATCGAGGGCGGGGGCGATCCCGGACTGTCTTGCTCGTCACTCGCCACTTGTCACTCGTCACTGTTCTTCCGTTGTCTTGCTCGTCACTCGTCACTTGTCACTCGTCACTGTTCTTTGCTTTTCGTGGTCAAACGGGGACGACCCGCGGGCCTGCAAAGTAGGGCCGCGCCGGCCCGCGAAATGCCTGCCTGGTTTCCGAGCACGCCGCCGCCCGCCCAGAACTGCGGATTGCCCCTGCGCATTCCTTGATGACACGAGGCGACGAGGCGGGACCGATTCTTACCTGTCGTATTGGCGCTGCGGCTCAATCTCAGATAAGGCGACTACACGACCAAGTGACGCACCGGTGAATTCAATAGGGGTTTTCCCGTGCCGTTCTTTAATGTGTTACCGAAGGCCTTAGGCGCGATATTCGCGTTTTATTCGCTTGCAATGTCGTGATACAATTCGGGTCACGGAGTGACACGTGCAAGGGTAGCGGTACGGCGGCGGTGGGATACTGAGGACCAATCACAGCGCACGCCGCGCGGCTTTTCATAGGTAGCACATTTTCATGCTTGCGTGAGCACGGGTGAGAGCGCGGTTGTAATCCAAGGGAAAAAGACTGGCAGGCGACGGGACCAACATGATTCTCGAGGACGTGCTGGGTGCCCTGCAATACACCACTTCGCTGAACTATCGCTCCGGGGACGCTTTGGGGTTAGACCCCAACTACGGACACATCCTCCGAAATGCGCAACAAGCGTGCGACCTGAAGGGGGTCTACACACTTCGCGGCAGCGCCTACGATGCTTCCCAATCAGATGTTCCCGTCGTTTACGTTTGTTATGCTGATTCGGAACAGAAGGCGCGGGAAATCCACCGGAAAGTCTGGAATCAAAACGTCGTCCCATTTTTGCTGGTCGTTAGTCCCGGATGGGTGCGTCTTTACCCGGGGTTCCGCTATGACGATCATGCCGGTGACGACCCAAACCTTGGCGCACTTCGTGCCACCAGAGATTTTTCACAGGTCGCGGCTGAGCTTGCACCGATTCGCGGCGACGCTGTCGACTCTGGTGCTGTGTGGAAGGAGTTTGGCAGCGATGTAACGCCGGAGTCGAGGGTTGACTGGAGGCTCCTCAAGAACCTCCGAGCTCTGGATGACTGGCTATGTGAAGACGGTGTCGAGAATCGTGCGCTTTCCCACTCCATGATTGGGAAGTTCGTATACCTACGCTACTTACGGCAGCGAAATATACTCTCTGACGCCAAACTGAAAGAGTGGGACATTTCCTATGATGAGGCTTTCGGTGAGGACGCGCGGCTAAGCACATTTACAGACCTAGTGCAGCGGCTGGACGAATGGCTGAACGGCTCGGTATTCCCGCTCTCACGGACGAAGATTCAAGAGTTTGGAGCAGAGCGGGTGCGCACAGTGGCTTCGGTGTTCCAAGGGGGAACCGCCCAGGGTCAACTTCCTCTCTTCGACATCTACGATTTTTCGCTGATTCCTATCGAAACTCTGTCGGTCATCTACGAGCAGTTCCTCCATGCCACCCACCACCCGTCAGCGAAATCAGAAGGGGCCGCCCGAGGCGCCTACTACACGCCGGTGCCGGTCGTCAACTTCATGGTGGACCGCCTGGACTCGCGCAAGCCTTTGACGCCCGGAATGAGGGTCCTGGACCCGGCATGTGGATCAGGCGCCTTTCTTGTCCAATGTTACAGAAAGCTGATTGAGCGCCGCTTGGCGGAGCGCCCCCAAAAGCAGCTTCGCCCCGCTGAACTCGGGAGTCTTCTTACCCGCCACATTTTTGGGATCGACCTTGACGAGGATGCCTGCCAAATTGCGGAGTTGAGCCTATCGCTTACTCTGCTTGAGTACATCGACCCGCCAGATCTGACAAAGACAAAGTTCAAACTCCCACCCTTGAGAAATCAGAATATTTTCCACGCCGATACCTTCACGGAAAGTGGTGAGTGGCAGCATTTGATACAACGGAAGCGCTTCGATTGGATCGTTGGTAATCCCCCCTGGAAGGAACTAAATCCCCATCGGTTGGATAATGCCGATAAGCCGGCAATGAATTGGATGCAACGCAACGGGGTTGAACACCCGATTGGCGGAAATCAGATGGCGGAAGCATTCGCGTGGCGTGCTTCTGACTTGGTTGCGGCAGATGCCGTCATTGGCTTGCTGCTTCCTGCCATGACATTATTCAAGTACGAGTCGAAAGCCTTTCGCGCGGCTTTTTTGCAGAAAAATCAACTATGGTCCGTGGCCAACTTCGCGAACCTCGCAGAAGTTTTGTTTGCCGGCCGGGCGAGACTTCCGGCGGCAGCATTTTTCTATTCCCCGAAACCCCAACAGCTAGACCTTCAAAGTGTCCCAGAGGCAGTCGAGGTATATTCCCCGTTTGTTGCTACACAGCCAGCAGCCCAATGGAGGGCGGGAAAGCGAGTTCCTGTCTGGAACCTAATCGTCAACACAAGCGAACTTCGCGAACTAGCTTACTCTGAGGTCGTGGATGGAAGCCCGCAGCCCTGGAAGCTGGCAATGTGGGGCTCGTCCATCGACAAGAAAGTTCTCACCGGCGTCGTAAGGCGCTTTCGAACGTTTGGGAAACTCGAGAAGGATGGTCTCCTCCTCGCCTCCCAAGGCATGGAGCTGCGGAGCCGCAATGAGTCAAGGCGCGAGGCAACCGACCAGCACCCCGAGCTCGCTGAGATGCTTACGTTATCGGTCGAGCCACTGAAGAATCGTCGGCATTTGTTCCGTTTCCCCGGGGAGTTGCTCCTCCCTATGTTGGCAGACCAAATGTTTGTAAGGGAAGGCAGATTCGATAGGCCTTTCAGCGTTTCTCGGCCTCCACACGTCATAGTGGGAGCTTCAAGGAATTTCGCGATTTACACCGAAGCCCCTATCATCGTCCCTTCCAGGCAGATTGGTGTGATTTCCCCCAATGGAAACAAGGCACTGCTGAAGGCTCTTGCTCTCTACTTCAATTCAGATTTTGTCGCCTACCATCAGTTTCTGATGGCGCCCGAGGCGGGGATACAGAAAACACGAGGCACGCTTAAGGCTTTACGACTTCTACCGATCCCGTTCGGAGATGATCGGAACTCGTTGGGAGATTGGGAGTCGTTGTACGCCCGGGTAGCCAAGACGACTGCGGGAGAGGATGATTTTGATCGCCCCGACTTGATCAAAGAATTGAATGAGTTGACTTTCGACTCCCTGCGTCTCGGCTCTCGTCCCCGTGCGGCAATCCATGATCTAGTCCACGTACGTCTTTCCCTGAATCAGGGCAAAATCGGAAAGGAAGCAATTGATCCTCCGAAGGTGGAGGAAATGAAATCGTACGCTGGAACACTTCGCGATGAACTTGACGCATTCGTGGGCGTGAAGACTGAGATCCGTCACCGAGTTGATGTCCTTTACGGCGGCGATTCGGGGTTGACGGTTATCGAGATCGTGGGCGGAGCCACGGGACGCTTGCCAGTCCGCGTTATGAAGGCAAGCGATGATGCCGCACGGGGCTTTGCGGTGGCTCGGAGTCGATTGATCGAGAAACGTACGCAATGGCTCTACTTTCGCCGGAATCTCCGCGACTACGAACCGTCCAAAACATACATTTTGAAGCCACTGCAGCGCATGGAATGGACCCAAACTCAAGCCATGCAAGATGCGGGAGACATCATCGCCGAATCCATCCAGCCGCAGCCGGTAGAGAATGAGAGGGTTGTAGGCTGATGCCCTCGGTTATCTCCCCGGATCGCACTATCCTGTATCGCCTGGCATTTATTCGAAATTGCCACATCTTGCTGCTGCGCGGTTATGAAGTGATAAAAGCGGCGGACCTTAGCCAAGCGGAGGAGACCAGCATTACGGGCGAACTGGTCCGCGGTGTGCGAGAGGTACTAGAGAGTGAGGACGCAGAAGCTTGGATGCAAAATTTCGAGGTGCTTGACGATCCTCCCCAAAACATACCGGGCAAGCTAGGGCGCAGCCGCCCTCGGGCGGACATTGAGTTCGTGCGTCTCTCCGGCCGCGGGAAGAGGCCCCGGTTTCACATCGAAGCCAAGCGGTTGTATCGATCAAACTCAGTTGAAAAATACTTTGGCGATGATGGATTGGGCTGCTTTATTGTCGGGCGGTACGCCGACAAGGAAAGTGCTGGCGGAATGCTCGGATATGTACAAACGGATACACCCCTGGAATGGTTAGGCCGCTTAAGAACAGGTTTTGCAGAGAGGGCCGAGACGCTGAACGTAGCGGTGGGCTCGTCGCTAGCCGAAGCGGAGGGACTTCAGGATCTAGGGTTGGTCCAGAAGTCACGCCATGGTCGCCAACTTGCCGCACTAGGGCATATTGAGATATTTCATCTACTCCTTGATTTTCTACCACCTGCCCTGCCGGGTACTTGAGCTCGGAACCGAGCGCCATTGCCC
>Ga0181524_10003185_pt1 | contig 16150 bp, 11 predicted proteins | sample PEATcosm2014_Bin_34_FD_119761 | JGI IMG/M metagenome (GOLD analysis project Ga0181524, IMG submission 119761) | Peatland microbial communities from MTU Mesocosm Facility, Houghton, MI, USA - PEATcosm2014_Bin05_60_metaG | ecosystem: Environmental > Terrestrial > Soil > Wetlands > Peat | place...
CCCCCCTCGCGGGTGTCAGGCGAACGTCTCGTTCGCTGAGAGGTGGCCGGCGGAGCCGGCCGGATGAGGGGGATCGCGCGGAGCGCGATGGCTCTGCGTGTTCGGCGTGCCGGGCGATCGCAATCATGAGCGCGGGTTGGCGGCGCGTCGGAAAGAGCCCGGCTCTCGACGAAGCCGTCGCGCTTCGCGCGACCCCCCTCATCCGTCATCGCTGACGCGATGACACCTTCCCCCGCAAGGGGGGAAGGGCAGGCGGGCCCTCCGCTACTCGGCGAGCGCCCGCGCCCGCGCCGCCTCGCGCGCATGTTGGCGGCCCGCCATCGCCCGCGCGACGCCGGCGAAGGGGACCGGCGCGTAGCCGTGGCTGTCGACGCCGACATCGAGGCTGAGGCCGAGCGGTTCGCGGTCGAGCCGCCCGTGGACATGGCCGAACACGTGCCAGGCGCCGCGCCAGGCGTTCGGCCAGTCGCGCATCGGGTAATGGCAAAGGAAAATGCGCTGCCCGTCGAGGGTCAGTTCGCGCATCTCGGCGACCGAGACGAAACGTCGCGTGCGCGCGATCGCGGCCGCGTCGTCGTTGTTGCCGAGAATCAGGTGAATGCGACCGTTGAGGCGATCGAGGACGGCGCCGAGGCTGTCGCCTTCGAGAGTGGCGAAATCGCCGAGATGATAAACCTCGTCGTCCTCGCGCACCGCGGCGTTCCAGCGGGCGATCAAGACCTCGTCCATTTCCTCGACGCTGGCGAACGGGCGCTTGCGCACGGTAAGAGTGCGCGCGCATCCGAAATGCGTGTCGGAGGTGAAGAACACTCTGGACATACGTCTTCGATTCCTTTCGGGTCGCCAGGCGTCCGGCGAGCGCGGCGGTCCGCAATCGCCGTCGCGAATTCCCAGCGTCATTTGGCTGACGCCGGCGCAGGAAACAAGGGCGAAAGCGGCGACGAGGCGTTCGGGCGGGTGACGCGGATCGCAAATTTGGGCGACGCCGGCGCGTCGAGGCCATTCGCCCGTCACAGGAATCCGCTAGGAGTGACCCGCGCCCTGGGGATCGCCTATGAGCTGACGAGCCAGGACACGAACGCCTTCTTGGCGGCATGATGCGCGGCAAGCGCGAATTCAATTGGACCGGCGGCTCCCCATGCGATTTCCGAACATCATCGACGCAATCGCCGTCATCGCGGCGGCGGCGCTCGCGGCGAGCGGCGCGAAGGCGCAGAGCGCGAGCAATCTCGACGCCTTGAAAGGCCTGTCGCCGGTCAGCGCCCTCGAAGCGACCAATGCCGGCCGGGCGGCGCTCAAAGCCAATCTGACGGTCACCGGCGCCATTCAAAACGGCTCCGCCCGCCAACCCACGCTATTGCCTTTCCCTCGGCAACAGCAGCAATCCCTACGCGACGCCTTCATCACCTGGGGCAACGCCTCCGAGCTTGCCGACGCCCTCGGCAGCCGGCTCGGCGCGGTCTATCAATCGCTGACCCCGTACACGAGCGCGGACGACGGCAAGACCTCGCAGTTCGCCAGCGTCTCGCCCGCCCTCGCCAATCTGATCGCCTACGCCAGCGCGACGACCAGCTCGGACGCCGGGTCGGGCAAATATTTCTTCGCCAACGCGACCCAGGATGGCAAGAAGCCGGTGTCGGCCGAGGCCGGGGCCATTCTGAAGGACGCCAACGGCGTCACCGATGTCTTCGGCAAGGCTTACGAACTTGCCGCCGGCGGCAAGGGCGCCGACGCCTATGGCGATTCCCGCCCGTTCCAGACCGAGCCCGAACTGCTCACGTTCCGGGGCAAGGATTTCTTCGCCGTGCCGACCAACAGCGTCGCCTATCTGCGCGGCCCGACGCAGGACCTGACCGACAGTCCCTCCTATCCCAGCGGCCACACCACCTATGGCTATACCGAGGCGTTGCTGCTCGCCCTTCTCGTGCCGCAGCGCTACCCGCAATTGGTCGCGCGCGCGGCCGAATACGGCAACGACCGCATCGTCATCGGCGCCCATTATGCGATGGACGTGCTCGGCGGCCGCACGCTCGCGACTTACGATCTCGCGCAGCTTCTCGCGGGCAAGCCCGGCTATGTCGGGATCGAACGCCGCGGCGTGCGGATCGACGATTTTCGCCAGGCGCTGGCGGCGGCCCGCGCCGACCTCGCCAAGGCCCTGGAGGCGGGCTGCCACGAGCCGATCGCGGCCTGCGCCAGGGAGGATCGCAGCCGCTTCGCGCGGTCGGCGAACACCCAGGCCTTCTACGAGTCGACCCAGACTTATGGACTGCCCGCGGTGTTCCCGGCGACGGCCAGGGGGCGCGAGGACGTCGGCAAGCTGGCGCCGGAAGCGGGCTATCTGCTGACGGCGGCTTTCCCCTATCTGACCCTCAGCCAAGCCGACGCAATCTTGACCGCGACCGAGGGACCGGGCGGCGGCTTCCTCGACAACGGCTCGGCGTTCGGCGTCTATTCCCGCCTCGATCTCTTTCGCGCGGCCCAATGGGCGCTCGCCTTGGGACCGAGGCCGGCGCCGGAGCGCGCCAGACGCCCCCATTGGCATGCCGCCGCGCGACGGAGCGTTTGAGGCGGACGGGCGGGGACGCGACCAAACTTCTCCTCGCCTTTCCAAGGAAAATCCAAGCCTTCCCAAACTTTTCCAAGGAAATTGCAAAGTTATTCCTTGGTGGTTTCTAATGAAATCAAGGGGTTGGCGGCGATTTCCGTCGATTTTCGGCTTTCTCGAAGCCACTTTAGCGGAGCGGGTTGCCTTAAGACGAAACCGGCGTTGCACTTACCTGTGTCATTCCCGCGAAAGCGGGAATCCAGCGGGAAAAGGCGCATCGATCGCCAAGTCTGGATTCCCGCTTTCGCGGGAATGACATCGCTGGCGATTCTGTCAAATCGCGGCATGCCCTGGAATTCCCCCTCAGTCAGAACCGCGCTCGCCGAGCGCGGCCGTCGCGGAAGCCCTCGCCGAAGTTCGATTTTAGGCTACCACGACTTCTGTTTTTCCGGAAGACAATGCCGCGACGCTCTGGCGGGCGCCGCGACCGCCCCGGCCGACCCACCGCGCCGTCGAACCTGCGCCGGGAGGGAAATGGGGAAACGAGGGCGCGGCGCCGCAATCCGTCATCTCGTTCTCTTGCGAAGCGGGAGAGGGCTTCACGCGAAGCATGACCGATGAGGGGCGGCGCGAGCTTGACCGGCGCGAGCTCGGCAGGGAGCGCCGTCGACCTCATGGAAGCCTCCTTTTTCCGAAGTTTCGCGGCTGTCAATGGTCTTCGACCGCCGGAGGCGGCGCGCGAAACGCGCGCCATTGACAGCCGCAAAACTTCGGAAGTTCATGCTTCCATGAGGTCGACGGCTTGGTGTGTGGCGGATAGGGGCGGGGCGGCTCCCGTCGAGAAAGTCGGGAGCCGACTGTCGCGTCGCGAAATTGCGCACTCCCAACGACTGAAGTTGTGGTACCTTTTGATCGAGCCGAATGAGGCCCACTATGATAAGCGCAGTTTGGTCTCCTTCACGCCGTGCAGCACTATTTGGTATGTCGGCGGGATTCCTTGGGCTTCACTTTCCTTGGATTACTAAAACAGCCGCTCAGGAAAGCGTTGGGAAAACGCCTAAAATGGCCCCATCGGAGCTCCTTTTACATTCTACCGTACAAATTATTTCTGAAACAACACTGGGTGCTGCTTCATTTGGCACCGGTTTCTTTTTTGCGTTCTTTCCCCAAGGCAATCAGAACGTGCCAGCAATTGTGACAAACAAACATGTCGTAGCAGGGGCAACTACCGGTCATCTTAAACTGACAATGCAGAGTGCCGATGGTTCGGTCGATTTAAACAATTTCGTCGATTTCATTGTACCTGATTTCGCGATTCATTGGATACCTCACCCAGACCCTGCGGTTGACCTAACGGTTATGCCTTGTGCTGGTCTGCTACAGCAGTTAGAGAATCAGGGCAAAAAGGCATTCCTGGTCACGCTCGATCAAAGTTTGGTGCCCACCGATGCCGATCTAGCTGAGCTGACCCCGCTTGAGGACATATTAGTCGTTGGCTACCCTAACGGAATCATCGACAAAGCGCACAACATACCGGTGTTTCGTCGCGGAATAACGGCTACTCCCGCGAATATCGATTTCAACAACACGACGGAATTTCTAATTGACGCGGCAATATTCCCCGGGTCAAGCGGATCACCTGTCCTGTTGTTTAATCAAGGGTCATACGCAACTCGCCAAGGCTTGGTGATAGGTTCGAGGGTCAAATTGCTAGGTATCGTACACGCGGTTTTCAACGACCTGGTGAATGGTGAGATTTCGATTGTGCCCGCCCCTACGCAAGCTCGCGCCGTTGTGAACTCTGCGGTTCCAAATAACCTTGGAGTTTGCATAAAGGCCTCAAGGGTTCTCGAATTCGAGCCAGTTTTTGTGCAACGGGGCTTCAAGCCGCCTGATGGCTACAAGATGCGCGCCGGGTCGTCGCCGCCCTGAGCCGTTCAATTACAACCTTGAAATCGTGCTACGGCTGACCGCGTAAATCTTGGCGACCTCGCGGAATTACGGTGACGCCCATTTTCCTTCTTATGAACGTCATCGCGCAGCGCCCCTTACCCACCGCCCCTCGCCGCCTGACCACCCCGCAGCCTCACCCGTCCCCCCGATAGATCGCCCCGCTCAAAAACTCCGGCCAGTCGCGCTCGAAATAGGCGGTCTTCGCGCGGTCACGGCGGCGGATCGGGCGCGCCTCGCACGCGAAGCGCTCGGCCGCATACCGCACCACGATCTGCCGCTCGCGATCCTCCGCGCGCTCGGCCACAAAGCGATAGTCCCGCAACGGCCCCAGCCGCGATTGCGGCGTCGCGGCGCCCTCGGGGTCGCAGAGGACGCGCGCGCCGCGGCTGCCGCCGCCCGCCTCGATATAGGCGTCGAGCGCGGTCAGCACCGCTTCGGAACAAAGCGCCATCTGCCGCCATTGCGCCGCCTTGGCGGCCTCGGCGGGCCGCGCGAGTCTGACGCCCTCGGCGCGGATGCGCGCATTGAGCGCGCGCGCGCCTTCCAGCGCGCCGCGCACGCCCTCCCGCGTGCACACGAACCCGGCGTGGTCGCTCATGCGCGCCTGCACTTCGCGCTCGATTTCGCGCGGGCTGAGGCCGCCGTCGTCGCGCAGGCCGCGCGTCAGCGCCGCGACGTCCGCTTCGATCTCCGCGATCGGCGCATCGTCACGCGAAGCGGCGGCGCGGCTCGCCGCGATATGCTCGGCGCAGCGCAGGCCGAACACCTGGCCGGCGTTCAGCGCCGCGCCGCCCGGCCGCGTGACCCCATGGGTGCCGGCGGCTTCTCCCGCCGCATAGCAGCCGGCGAGGCTCGAGCGGCCCCAGACGTCGACCGCGATTCCGCCGTTCATGTGCTGATTGTTGACGGCGAAGGCGAGCGGCTCGCGCGTGATGTCCTTCTTGTAGCGCTTGTAGAGTTCGATCGCGAGCGGGTTCATGCGCCGCAGCCGCTCGATCGGCGAAGCGAGCAACGCGTCGTTGTTGGCGAGATAGGCGCGCACGTCCGCGTCGAGAGAATCGAGCGAGAACGGCGCGTCGCCGGGCACGGGCCTAGGGTTGCGATTGAAATCCATCAGCACCGTGCGCCCGGCCTGCGTCTCGCGGAAAATCGCGAGGTCGACGAGGCTGGAGCCGAAATCCAGCATCCGGCTCGCATGGAACGGCCACTGATAGCCCTTGCGGAAGACGTTGGAGGCGAGCTCCTGGGTGGTGCGGTAATAATCGGCGAGGAAGTTGATTTCGCGCCCTTCGGCGTCGAGCGAATGGATGTAGGGCATCGCCTGGGCGTAGGTGCCCGAGAGGTTCCAGGGAAAGCCCTCGCGGCGCGTGCCGATGCCGAACTGGCTCTCCGTCAGGTTGACCGCCTCGATTCCCGCTTCCAGCGCCAGGCCCAGCGAACCGAAACAATGCTTGGGATAGACGCTGTCGCGATAGAGCTCGCCGGGGCCGCCGGCGGCCAGGACCAGCGCGTCGCAGAGGAAGACGACGAGGCCGAGCGGATTGTCGGGCGCGCGGGCGCGCGCGCCGATCGCCAGCAGGCCGACGGCGCGCCGCGGCGGCCCCTCGCGCACGAGAATGCGGACGCCGACCGTGCGGTTGATGACGGGGACGGCGAGCCGCGCCGCCTCCTCGGCGAGCGCCTTGACCATCAGGCGCGAGGTTCGCGGCCCGCAACTGGTGGCGCGGCCCGCCTCGTCATGGTCGGTCTTGTAGCGCAGCGCGGCGCCGAAGCGGTCCTCGGGGATCGGCAACCCCATGAACTGCAACGAGGCGAGCGCCCGGAGCGACCCCACCGCCTCGACATAGGCGGTGTCCTCGTCCATCGCGCCGCCGGCGCCGAGCGCGGCGGCGAGGGCGGAAAAATCGTCGCCGCCGCCGCTGTCGCAGGCGGTGTGCAAGGTCTGCTTGTCCGAGCCGGAACAGGCCGACGTTCCGCCGTAGACATATTGGGTCGCGACGACGACGTCGACGCCGCGCCGCTTCGTCTCCACGGCGGCGCGCAGGCCCGCCGCGCCGCTGCCGAGCACGAGCGCCTCGCAGCGATGGAGCGGCAGCGTCAGGCCCTGCGCGCGCAAGGTTTCGCGGGTCGCGCGGCCGGCGGGCGGCTTGGGCATCGCGACGTCGGTCAGGGCGTCGAGAATGGACTGCGCGAGCGGTGCGGCCAAGCGCGAATTCCTCCCTGCATTTCGTGTTGACGAAATCTCGTCGATGCGTTAGCGATAATTTGTCACGTTCCAAAAGACAAGAGCCGAGCGACGCCGCGCCACGCATTTTGCAGTGCAGCGCGGCGCGGCTTTCTCGAGCAAGAATAAGTGGAACGTTCCAAATTTTGGGCGGAGGCGATGTCCGAGTCGAGCGAGAGGGAGGAGTCGGGCGAGCGCGGCGAACGCGTGACGATCGTCGATGTCGCTCGCCACGCCGGCGTCTCCAAATCGACGGTTTCGCTCGTGCTGTCGGGCAGCGAGCTGGTCGCCGAGCCGACGCGCGAGCGCGTCACGCGGGCGATGCGGGCGCTCGGCTACGTCTATCATCGCGGCGCCGCGAGCCTGCGCGCCGCGTCGTCCGACTTCGTCGGCATGGTCATCAGCGACCTCACCAACCCGTTCTTCGCCGAATTGGCGGTGGGCATCGAGGACGCCCTCTACAAGCTCGGCTTCACGCCGATCCTCGCCAACACCAACGAGAATCCGGAACGGCAGGCGCAGGTGTTGCGCTCGCTGCGCGAGCACAACGTCGCGGGGATCATCATGAGCCCGGCGCGCGGCACCGACGCCTGGACGCTGGCCCAGCAATGGCCGCAGGCCATCCCGGCGGTCATCACCATGCGGCGGATGATCGGCAGCCCTCTTCCCTATGTGGGCCCGGACAATCGCAAGGGCGCGCGCGAAGCGGTGGAGCACCTTTTGCGGCTCGGCCATCGGCGCATCGCCTATCTCGGCGGCGACGGCCGCATGACGACGCAACAGGAACGCGTCGGCGGCTGGCGCGACGCCTTGAACGGTTGGGGCCTGGCCGCCGACGATTCGCTCGTCATCGAGTCGGCGCCGACGCGCGAGGGCGGCCGCCAGGCGATCGAGCGCGCGCTCGCCGACGCGCAGCCGCCGACCGCCGTCGTCTGCTACAACGACATCGTCGCCATGGGCGCGACGCGCGCGCTGAGAGAGCGCGGCATCGCGGCGGGCCGCGACCTCGCCGTCGTCGGCTTCGACGACATCGCCGAGGCCGAGCACAACGCGCCGCCGTTGACGACCGTCAGCGCCGACACCCGCGAGATGGGCGCGCGTTGCGCGGAAAGCCTGCTCGGCCTCATCCGCCACGAAGATCCCGCCGGGCTCTCGTTCGCGGGCGAAGCGCGGCTGGTCGTGCGCGAAAGCTGCGGCGCCGGGCGGCAAGACAGGAGAGCCTCATGAGCCAAGCCCTGCGATGGGGCCTGATCGGCGCCAGCACGATCGCACGCCAACATATGATCGCGGCGTTTCGCGCCAATGGCGGCGAGGTCGTCGCCGTGATGAGTTCGGACGCGGCGCGCGCGCGGGCCTTCGCCGCCGAGAATGGCGTCGCGCGCTCGACGACCAGCCTTGCCGAGTTGGTGGAGGACCCCGGGGTCGACGCCGTCTATATCTCGACCACCAACGACCGGCACCGCGATCAGCTGTTCGCCGCCGCCCGCGCCGGCAAGCATGTCCTTTGCGAGAAGCCGCTGGCGCTGAACCTCGCCGACGCGCGCGCGATGGTCGCCGCCTGCCGCGAACACGGCGTCGTCATGGGCACCAACCACCACTTGCGCAACGCCGCGACGCATCGCGCGATGCGCGAGGCGATCAAGCAGGGGCGCATCGGCAGGCCACTATTCGCACGGGTGTTTCACGCGGTCTATCTGCCGCCCAATCTGCAGGGCTGGCGCATCGACAAGCCCCAGGCGGGCGGCGGCGTCGCGCTCGACATCACCGTGCACGACGCGGACACCTTGCGCTTCGTGCTCGATGACGAGCCGCAAAGCGTCAGCGCGATGGTTTCGCGAGGCGGCATGGGGCGGGAGGGCGTGGAGGACGGCGTGATGGGCGTCCTGCGCTTTTCCAGCGGCCTCATCGCGCAATTCCACGACGCCTTCACCACGCGCTACGCCCCGACCGGGTTCGAAGTCCACGGCGAAGCGGGCTCGCTGATCGGGCGCGACTGCATGACGCAAGCGCCGAAGGGCGAAGTGCTGCTCAGAACGGCGGCGGGCGAGGAAAGCTTGGCCGTCGCCCACGAGAACCTCTACGCCCGCTCCGTGCGGCTGTTCCAGGAAGCGGTCGGCGGGCGCGGCGCGCCGGCGGCGACGGGCGAAGACGGCGTGCGCTCGCTCGCCGTCGCGCTGGCGACGCTCGAGGCGGCGCGCTCGGCGCGCGAAACCGCCATCGACATCAAATCCTGAGATCTGAGCCATGGCCAAGCCCCGCGTCCTTTCCGCCACTGAGGCGGCCCGCCTGATCCCCGACGGGGCGGTCGTCACGGTGTCCTCGTCGTCGGCGCTCGGCTGCCCCGACGCGGTGCTCGCCGCGCTCGGCGCGCGTTTCGACGCGGAAGGCCATCCCAGGAATCTCACGACGCTCCATCCGATCGCCGCCGGCGACATGTGGGGCGTCAAGGGCGTCGACCATATCGCCAAGCCCGGCTGTCTCGCCCGCGTGCTCGCCGGCTCCTATCCCTCGGGCCCCTCCTCCGCGGAGCCGCCGCTGATCTGGAAGATGATCGGCGACGACGCGATCCCCGCCTACAATGTGCCGTCTGGCATCCTGTTCGACATGCACCGCGAAGCGGCGGCCAAACGGCCGGGCGTCTTGACGCAAGTCGGCATGGACACTTTCGTCGATCCCGCGCGCGAAGGCTGCGCAATGAACGCCAAGGCGAGCGCCGCGCCGATCGTTTCGCGGGTCCGGTTCGCCGGCGACGACTGGCTGTTTTTCCCGACGATCGTTCCCGACGTCGCGATCATCCGCGCCACCACCGCCGACGAGCGCGGCAATCTCTCCTACGAGCACGAAGGCGGCATTCTCGGGCCGCTGGATCAGGCGCTCGCCGCGCGCAACAACGGCGGACTGGTGATCGCGCAGGTCAAGCGGCTCGCCGCCGCGGGCTCGTTGCGCCCGCACGACGTCGTCGTGCCCGGCGTGATGGTCGACGTCATCGTCGTCGCGCCCGATCAGTTGCAGACCACGCATACGCCCTACGAGCCGGCGATCTCGGGCGAGATCTTCCGTCCCCTTTCGTCCTTCGAGACGCCGCCGTTCGGCGTCGCCAAGGTCATCGCGCGCCGCGTCGCCCAGGAATTGCGCGACGGCGACGCCGTCAACATCGGCTTCGGCATTTCCGCCAACGTGCCGCGCATCCTGATCGAGGAAGGACGCCACGGCGCGGTGACCTGGGTGATCGAGCAAGGCGCGATCGGCGGCGTGCCGCTGCTGGACTTCCAGTTCGGCTGCGCCTCCAACGCCGAAGCGATCGTGCAGTCGCCGCATCAATTCACCTACTTTCAGGGCGGCGGCTTCGACATGTCGCTGTTGTCCTTCCTGCAGATCGATCGCAAGGGGTCGGTGAACGTCTCCAAGCTCGGCGTGCGCCCGCATGTGACGGCGGGCGTCGGCGGCTTCGTCGACATCACCGCGCGCGCCAAGCGAATCGTGTTCTCCGGCTATTTCACCGCCGGCGCCGGGCTCGACGTCAGCGACGGCGCGCTCGTCGTCGCTAAGGAGGGCAAGGTGAAGAAGCTGGTCGAGGAGGTCGAGCAGGTCTCGTTCTCCGGCCCGCGCGCGATCGCGCAGGGACAGGAGATCGTCTACGTGACCGAGCGCTGCGTGATGCGGCTCGCAAGCCAGGGCGTGAGCGTCGTCGAGGTCGCGCCCGGCGTCGACCTGAAGCGCGACGTGCTCGATCAATCGCTTTTCCCCCTGCGCGTGGCCGACGATCTCAAGACGATGGACGCCGCGCTGTTTCGCCCCGAGCCTTTCGGCCTGACGTTGCGGCCCGCCCTGGAGCACGCCCGATGAGCGCGCATGTCGATCTCGTCTTCGCGGGGCCGATCGCCCGCATAACCCTGAGGCGCGCCGATAAGCTCAACGCGCTCGACCGCGCCATGATCGAAGCGCTCGCCGACGCGGCGCGCGCGATCGAGGATTCGGCGCCGACGCGTGCGGCGATTCTGAGCGGCGAGGGCAAGGCGTTCTCGGCCGGCGGCGACATCGCCGCCTGGGGCGGGCTGCCGGCGCTCGACATGTGGCGCGACTGGACCCGCCTCGGCCACCGCGCCTTCGAGGCGCTGGCGCGATTGCGCGTGCCGCTGATCGCCGCCCTGACCGGCCACGCCTTCGGCGGCGGACTGGAGCTCGCGGCGGTCGCCGACATCCGCGTCGCCGAGGCCGGAATCAAGCTCGGCCTGCCTGAAACCGGTCTCGGCATGGCGCCGGGCTGGTCGGGCACGCAGCGCCTGGTGCGCCGCTTCGGCGCCTCCGCCGTGCGGCGCATGGCGCTCGGCGGCGCGATCTTCAGCGCCGAGGAGGCGCTGGCGCTCGGCCTGGTCGACGAACTCGCGCCGCCTGGCGAGGGCCTCGCCCGCGCCGAGACGATCGCGGCCGACATCGCCAAGCGCGGACCCATCGCCGTTCAGATCGTCAAGGCGATGATCAACGCCGCCGAGGGCGAGGATCGCGACGCGCCGATCGAGGGCCTCGCCGGCGCATTGACCGCTTTGACCGAGGACCTCGCCGAAGGCGTCGCGGCGTTCCGCGCCAAGCGCCCCGCGACGTTCTCCGGCCGATGAAGGGAGGCGCGCCGATGAACGCAACGACGCCGATTGTTCTCGACAGCGAAAGGCTCGCCCAGGCCCTCGCTCGCTTTCCGCGCGAACGCGCGATGTGGATCGACGGGCGCGACGATTCCGGGGCCGGCGAGACGATCGCACGGCACTCTCCCGCGCACGGCGCGCTCGTCACCCGCGTGCCGCGCGGCGGCGCCGGCGACGCCGAGCGCGCCATCGCGGCCGCGCGCCAGGCCTTCGACGCCGGCGCCTGGCCGCGCGCCAGCGCCTCGGAGCGCTCGCGCGTGCTGTTGAAGACGGCGGATTTGATCGATCGCGACCGCGAAGAGCTGGCGCTGCTGGATACGCTCGAGTCGGGCAAGCCGATCGCCCAGGCGCGTTCGGAAATCGAAGCCGCCGCCGACATCTGGCGCTACGCCGCCGCGCTAGCGCGCGATCTGCACGGCGAGAGCTACGCCTCGCTCGGCGCCGATCGCCTCGGCTTCGTGCTGCGCGAGCCGATCGGCGTGGTCTCGATCATCACGCCGTGGAACTTCCCGCTGCTGATCGTTTCGCAGAAACTGCCCTTCGCGCTCGCCGCGGGCTGCGCGTGCGTCGTCAAGCCGAGCGAGATGACTTCCGGCTCGACGCTGCATCTCGCGCGTCTGCTCGCCGAGGCGGGCCTGCCGGACGGCGTGTGCAACGTCGTGACCGGCTATGGGCCGGAGGTCGGCGCGCCGATGACGACCGATCCGCGCGTCGACATGATTTGGTTCACCGGCTCGACCGCGGTCGGGCGCGCCGCGATGGCGGCCGGTTCGGCGACGTTGAAGAAGGTGTCGATGGAGCTCGGCGGCAAGAACCCGCAGATCGTTTTCGCCGACGCCGATTGGGAGGCCGCGCTCGACGCCTGCGTCTTCGGCGCCTATTTCAACGCCGGCGAATGCTGCAACGCCGGCTCGCGGCTGCTGCTGCAGCGCGCGATCGCCGGGGACTTCGTCGCCGCGCTCGCCGAGCGCGCGCGCGAGGTCGAGATCGGCGACCCGCTCGATCCCGCGACAAAAGTGGGCGCCATCGTCAGCGCCGCGCATCTGGCCAAGATCGAAGGCCACGTCGCCGCGGCCAAGCAGGCCGGCGCGAGATTGCGCGCGGGCGGCGAACGGCTCGCCTCGAACGGCCTGTTCATGGCGGCGACGATCGTCGACGAGGTCGCGCCGACGATGGCGATCGCGCGAGAGGAAGTGTTCGGCCCGGTCGTGTGCGCCCTGACGTTCGACACGCGCGACGAAGCGGTGGCGCTCGCCAACGACGCCTCCTACGGCCTCTCCGCCAGCGTCTGGAGTCGCGACGTCGACACGGTGATGGGCGTCGGACGCCAATTGCGCGCGGGGACGGTGTGGGCCAACACCTTCATGGACGGCGCGCCGGAGCTGCCGTTCGGCGGATACAAACAGTCGGGGCTCGGCCGCGAGCTTGGCCGTCGCGCCGTCGAGGACTACACTGAAGAAAAGACTTTCCACGTCCACAGCGGTCCGCGCACGAGCTGGTGGCTCCCGCGGCGCGGCGGACGTGAGTAAGGCGGGAGTCGAGCTCGGTTCCTGAAACGGCGCCGGACCGAATCCGGTGGGAGAGATACGCTTTGGAAGGGTTAGTCATGAAGCTTCGCACCATGTTGCTGGCGAGCGCGATGGCCGCGTCGGCGGCCGGATTCGCCGCTTCGGTCCATGCGGCCGACATTAAGGAAGTGCAGATGCTGCACTGGTGGACTTCGGGCGGCGAAGCGGCCGCGCTCAATGTCCTTAAGCAGGATCTGGCGAAGGAAGGCTACACTTGGAAGGACGTGCCTGTCGCCGGCGGCGGCGGCGAAGGCGCGATGACCGCCCTCAAGGCGATGGTGGCGGCCGGCAATCCGCCGACGGCCTCGCAGATCCTCGGCTATTACGCGGTCGACTACGCGGAAGCGGGCAAGCTCGGCGACATCACCGAGCTCGCCAAGAAGGAAGGCTGGGACAAGGTCGTTCCCACCGCGCTGCAGAAGTTCACCACGACCAATGGCAAGTGGGACGCCGTTCCCGTCAACATCCACTCGGTCAACTGGGTTTGGATCAACAAGGCGGTGATGGACAAGATCGGCGGAACCGAGCCGAAGAACTTCGACGATTTTGTCGCCCTGCTCGACAAGGCCAAGGCGGCCGGCGTCATTCCGCTCGCCCTCGGCGGGCAGCCCTGGCAAGAAGCGACGATGTTCGACTCGGTCGTGATGTCGACGGGCGGCTCGGACTTCTACAAGAAGGCCTTCGTCGACCTCGACGAGAGCGCGTTGAAGTCGGACACGATGAAGAAGGCGTTCGACAATCTCGCCAAGTTGCGCGCCTACACCGACCCGAATTACGCCGGCCGCGATTGGAACCTCGCCACCGCGATGGTGATCAAGGGCGACGCGCTCGTGCAGGTGATGGGCGACTGGGCCAAGGGCGAGTTCAAGGCCGCCAACAAGGAAGCGGGCAAGGATTTCGTCTGCTATCGCTTCCCCGGCACCGACGGCTCGGTGATCTACAACACCGATATGTTCGCGATGTTCAAGGTTCCCGCCGATCGCCAGGCGGCGCAGCTCGCGCTCGCCGACGCCACGATGAGCATAAGCTTCCAGTCGGCGTTCAACGTGGTGAAGGGTTCGGTCCCGGCGCGAATGGACGTTCCCGACACCGCGTTCGACATGTGCGGCAAGAAGGGCATCGCCGACGTGAAGGCCGCCAACGCCTCCGGCAAGTTTGTCGGCTCGATGGCGCAGAACTACGCGCAGCCGCCGGCGATCGCCGGCGCCTATCACGACGTCGTGACGAAGTTCTTCCATGGCGAGATCAAGACGTCCGACAGCGCCGTGACGGAACTCATCAAGGCGATCAACGCGGCCAAGTGAGGCCGCAAGCCCTCCCTCGCGCGAGCGAGGGAGGGTTTCCGCCATGAGCAGGCTCGTAGCCACATTTGCGGAGCGCAGAAGATGACCGTGTCGGTCGCGCCAATCGCCGGCGCCGTGAACCCGAAGCCTCGCGCGTCGTTGCGCGCGCGCTTTCAAGACGGCTTGCCAAAGCTGGTTCTGGCGCCGTCTTTCGCCATCATTCTGGTTTTCGTCTACGGCTTCATTCTGTGGACGTTCTTCCTGTCGTTCACCAATTCCAAGGCCTTCGCCAACTTCAATCTCGTCGGCCTCGCCAATTATCAGAAACTGTGGACTTGGACCTTCGAGAGCGACCCGCCTTCGAGCTGGTACACGGCGCTGGTCAATATGGGCCTGTTCGGCGGGCTTTACATATCGCTCTGCCTCGTCCTCGGCCTGACCCTGGCGATCTTGCTCGATCAGAAGATTCGCGGCGAGGGCGTTCTGCGCCCGATCTATCTCTACCCGCTCGCGCTTTCCTTCATCGTGACGGGAACCGCATGGAAGCTCTTTCTCGACCCGGGCATCGGCCTTGAAAAGGCGGTGCACGACTGGGGTTGGACGAGCTTCAAATTCGACTGGGTCGTCAACCCCCGCATGATGATCTATTGCGTCGCGATCGCGGGAATCTGGGCGAGCTCCGGCTTCGTCATGGCGTTGTTTCTGGCGGGACTGCGCGGCATCGACGGCGAGATTTTGAAAGCCGCGCAGATCGACGGCGCTTCGGGCTTCGCGATGTACCGGCGCATCATCATCCCGATCATGCGGCCGGTGTTTCTTTCGGCGCTGATCATTCTGACCCACCTGGCGATCAAATCCTACGATCTCGTGCTTTCGGTCACCGGCAAGAATCCCGGCGGCGCCGCCGAACTGCCGTCGACGTTCATGTATTCCTATACGTTCACGCGCAATCAGATGGCGGTCGGCTCGACGAGCGCGATCATCATGCTGATGACGATCGCCGCCATCATGGTGCCGTACCTCTATTCGGAATTGCGGGAGAAGCAGCGATGAGCGTCCTCGACGCCCAGGCCGCGGCGCCCGGCCGCGAGCCCGCGCGATCCTCCACGACGACCCGGATCGTGATCTACGGGCTGCTGGGACTTTTCGCCGTCGTCTACATCCTTCCGCTCCTCGTCATGGTCATGACGTCGCTGAAGCCGCTCGACGAAGTGACCGGCGGCAACATGTTCGCGCTGCCGCGCGCGCCGAGCTTCGACGCCTGGACGAAAGCCTGGGGCACGACGTGCGTCGGCCTAACCTGCGAGGGAATCAAGGGCTATTTCTGGAACTCCATCAAGATGGTGGTTCCCGCCGTCGCAATTTCGACGATGCTGGGCGCCCTGAATGGCTACGTTCTCACCAAATGGCGCTTCGCCGGGCACCGGCTGGTGTTCGGCCTCATGCTGTTCGCCTGCTTCATTCCGTTCCAGTCGGTGCTCATTCCGATGGCGACGATCCTGGGCAAGCTCGGCGAGTGGGGCAATTTCTTCATCGACAATGTCGGAATGTCGCTCGGCTTCGGCAATCCGACCGTCAATCTCGTGATCGTCCATACGATTTACGGGCTCGGCTTCACGACCTTGTTCTTCCGCAATTACTACGAGGCGTTTCCCAACGAGCTCATCAAGTCGGCGATGATCGACGGCGCCGGATTCTTCCAGATTTTCCGGCGGATTTTGCTTCCCAACTCCGGGCCGATCGTCATCGTGACGGTGATCTACCAGTTCACCAACATCTGGAACGACTTCCTGTTCGGCTCGACGTTCGCCGCCGGCGACCAGATGCCGATGACCGTGGCGCTCAACAACGTCGTCAACACCTCGACGGGCGTCGTCGAATACAACGTCAACATGGCCGCCGCGATCATCGCCGCGGCGCCGACGCTGTTCGTC
>Ga0181524_10003186_pt1 | contig 16150 bp, 10 predicted proteins | sample PEATcosm2014_Bin_34_FD_119761 | JGI IMG/M metagenome (GOLD analysis project Ga0181524, IMG submission 119761) | Peatland microbial communities from MTU Mesocosm Facility, Houghton, MI, USA - PEATcosm2014_Bin05_60_metaG | ecosystem: Environmental > Terrestrial > Soil > Wetlands > Peat | place...
CAGGCGGAAGAGAACTCCAGAAACGAGAAGCAGCCGGTCAACAAGGCGAAAGTGATCGAGGCGTTGACAGCGAGCTTCGCCGCCTTGCACCGCGCCATCGATGCGGCGAATACCAATTCTCTAAGCCGCGAGATCAATCTTTCCGGAACGGTCACGACCACGCGCGGCGAGCTGATCCGCCTGGAAACGCATATGGCCGAGCACCTGGGGCAAGCCATCGCCTATGCCAGGATGAACGGGATCGTGCCGCCGTGGTCGCAGTAGAGGAGTGGGCCATCGACTTCCGTGGCCTGTCATGCCCCGGCAAAAAAAACGACAGCCCGACAGACGACAATAACCGATCACTGTCCCACGCTGCGCTCAGAGCCAGTTCAGATCGGTGTACTTCTCGCCGGTGAGGTGCAGGAAGAGCGACTCCAGGGTGTGGAACTCCTGGCCGTTGTAAGTCAGCGAGCCATCGTTGGCGAGGAGCGTAACATCGCCTTCCCAGACCAGTTTGCCGGGCTTGGTGATGATGGCGACGTCGTGGCAGATGCGCTCGACGGTTTCGAGCACGTGGGTGGTCATGAAGACGGTGCGGCCCTGGTCGGCGAAACGGCGCAGCCATTGCTTCATGAGGGCGACACCGGCGGGATCGATGCTCTCGAAGGGTTCGTCGAGGAACAGGACCTCGGGCGAGTGGATTACGGCGGCGGCGAAGGCCACGCGCTTGCGCATGCCGGTGGAGTATTCGGCGAGGGTCTTCGAGGAATCGGTGAGTTCGAGCGCCTCCAGCAGTTCGGTGACGCGCTGGCGCGTGGTAAACTCGCCGAGGCCGAACATCCGGGCCACAAAGGCCAGGAATTCGTGGGCATAGAGCGGGTCGAAGAGGCCGAGCGTTTCCGGCATGACGCCGATGCGCTTCTTGATGGCGGCATTCTCGGAATCGAAGGCCTCGCCGAGGAGTTCGACGGTTCCGGAGGTAGGATCGAGCAGGCCGGTGAGACAGCCAATGGTGGTGCTCTTGCCGGAGCCGTTGGGCCCGAGGAATCCGAAGATGCGCCCCGGCCGCACGGAGAGGGAGAGATTCTCGACGGCGGTAACGGCGCCGTAGCGCTTCACAAGGTTGGTAATGCGTATGGCGTCCATCAGCTTTTTCCTTCCAGCAAGACCATGAGCGATTCGCGTTTGACGCGAAACAGCGCGGTGGCAAAGTGGAGCGAGGTGAAATAGAAAACCGCCGCCAGCAGGGCGGCCAGGATCGCGACCCACCAGTAGTCCGGGGTCAGTGCGTTGGGCCATTGTTTGGCGGCCACTTGCGGCAGAAACAGCAGCGAGAGCATGCCGCCGATGACGACGATGTTGCCGGCAAAGGAAAGATCGTTGCCGAAGCTCTGGTTGTAATTGCCGCGGCGCGGGCCGAGCAGCGAAGTCCAGAGCCCGATGCCGTGAAACAGGAAGAGACTAAAGACGCTGGCCGCCACCAGCATGGCGATGGCACGGGGGTCGAAGCGGGCGGGCACGAACAGGCTCCAGAGAACGGCCGCCGGCAGGAGCAGCGCGGCGCTCAACATGATGAACATGTAGCTGCCGGCGCGGAAGGCGGTGGCGGCGCCGGTGGGCAGAAGGAGAAAGCGGCGGAATCCGCCGCCGACGTATCCAAACTGGTTGACGGCGAACTGCCCGGTGCCAATGAAGCCGAGGATGAGGAAGACTGACAGGGATATGGCGAACTTGCCTCCCGCGATATGCACTTGCCGGCTGTAGAAGAACTGGAGGAACGCGGCCAGCGGCAGCGCCAGCGGATAGATGGTGCGGAAGCGGTTGTGGCGGGAATAAAAGCGCAGCCAGAACGCGACCAGCGGACCGTTCCGGGTTCCGAAGATTGCGCCGATGCGGTCGAAGAGGCTTTCCCATGCGACCTTGCCGGCTTCGACAACGCGAACTTTGGCTGGACGGCGTTCCAACACCACAAGAACAGTCAGGAGCGCGGCCATCCACAGGAGGATCAGGCCCAGGCCGGACAAGGCCGCGAGATTCGATTGAGTCATGGCGACGGCTGCGCCGGCCGGCGGCGTGCTCTGCCACAAGCGGAGGGCGATGTCCTGGATGCGAGGATTGCGCTGGATCACCGGCCCGAGCGTGGCCGGCAAGAAGCCAAGCAGCATGATGCAAACCAGCATGATGGCAGAGCCGCCCTTCTTCATCATGAGGCGGTCGACGAGCATGCCGAGCACGCGCGCGGCGACGTAGTTGGAGCAGAAGAGCAGCAGCACGGCGGCGAGACCGAACCAGAAGGAACCAGCGCCAAAGAGGTAGAGGCCGAAAGCGATGCCGAAATCCAAGGCCAGGAAGAGGAGCCAGTAAGGATCGACGATACCGATGAAATGGCGGGTGAAGCGGCGCTCGAGCGCGCGCACGGGATAGCGGCGCAGTTCGGTTTCGGAGAAGATGGCGGTCATGCCGAAGCCCAGCACGACGCTGGCGACGATGGCCTGGCCGTAGATGCCGCCGAGCAGAACGCCGGCGAGGAGCGTGCCTTTGCCGCTGCGGATGGCGGCCATGCCGGCGCCGGTGCCGCCGGCGGCGAGCAGCGAGACGACCATGACGAGCAGCAGGTAGCCGGCGAAAAAGACGGCGATTTTGCCGTTGCGGGTGCGAGTCTTGGCCCAGAGCAGCTTGTACCGCAGGCGGATGAGGACTCCGATGAGCTGGAAGTTCATAGAGCAGCCGTCACTTCCGCGGGCGGATCACTTCCTCATTGAGATAGGGGCGGAGCGCTTCGGGAACCACCACGGAGCCGTCCTTCTGCTGGAAGTTCTCGACGATGGCGACCCAGGTGCGGCCGACGGCGAGCGCGCTGCCGTTGAGGGTGTGGGCGTACTCGGATTTCTTGCCGGTGCGCATGCGGATGCCGGCGCGGCGGGCCTGGAAGGCTTCATAGTTGGAGCAGGACGAGATTTCCTTATAGGCATTCTGGCCGGGGAGCCAGACTTCGATGTCGTAGGTTTTGGCGTTGGAGAAGCCGAGGTCGCCGGTGGCGAGGACCACGGTGCGGAACGGCAGGCCGAGGCGGCGGAGGATATCTTCGGCATCGGCGGTGAGCTTCTCGAGCTCGTCGTAGCTCTGGTCGGGACGCGCGAACTTCACCAGCTCGACCTTCTGGAACTGGTGCTGGCGGATGATGCCGCGGACGTCGCGGCCGTAAGAGCCGGCCTCGCTGCGGAAGCAGGGGGTGTAGGCGCAGAGCTTGATGGGCAGCGACCCGGCCTCCAGGGTTTCGTCGCGAAAGATGTTGGTGACGGGGACTTCGGCGGTGGGGATGAGCCAGAGATCGTGGCCCTCGCACTTGAAAAGGTCTTCCTTGAATTTGGGCAACTGGCCGGTGCCAAAGAGGCTGGCGGAATTCACCAGGAACGGCGGCAACACCTCGGTGTAGCCGTGGTGGCGGGTGTGGACGTCGAGCATGAAGTTGATGAGGGCGCGCTCGAGTTTGGCGCCGAGGTCCCAGTAGAGAACGAAGCGGGCGCCGGTGATTTTGGCGGCGCGTTCGAAATCGAGAATGCCGAGCGCGGGGCCGAGGTCCCAGTGGGCCTTGGGCTCGAAATCGAAGCTGGGCGGGGAGCCCACGCGGCGCACTTCGACATTGTCGTCGGCGGTCTGGCCGACGGGAACGGATTCGTGCGGGACGTTGGGGATGCCGGCCAGCATTTCCTGGAAGCGCGCGTCGAGGGATTGGACCTGCTCGTCGAGCGCGGCGATCTCAGATTTCATGGCGCGCACCTGTTCCTGCTGGGCGGTGGTGTCGGCGCCCTCCCGCCGCCGCCTGCCGATCTCGGCGCTTTGTTCATTGACGCGGGCCTTCAACTGCTCGGCCTGGGTGATGGCGGCGCGGCGAGAGTGGTCGAGCTCGCGAAACTGGTCCAGGCCGGTTACGTTGCCGCGCGTCGAAAGGCGTTCGGCGATGCGCTCGAAGTTGGCGCGGAAGTATGAGAGATCGTGCATTCTCTCCATGCTAACGCATGAAGGAAGGGGGGACGGAGCAAAGGAAGGAACTGGTTCAGGTGCCGATGCCAAGAAGAGCGACGCGCTCGGCGGTGGCGGCGGCGCGCAGTTCCACATCGAGGGTGGCGAGCGGCAGACCGCGCCGCTTGGCGAGTTCCAGGTAAGCGGCATCATACAAAGTCAGGCGGTGGCGCGCGGCCAGCCGCGCCGTCGCGCCCCACGCCTGCCGGTCGGTTTCGGGATCGAGGCTGATTGGCAGAAAAGCAAGGTCGGTCAGAGCTGCGTCTCGAAAGGCGGCTTTGGTGCGCCCCCGTCGCACGCCCATTTCGAGAACGTTGGCGACCTCCAGCCGCCAGAGCGCCGGAACCCACGCACCGTTTTCGCCGACGAGATCGAAGACGTGGCGAATCGCCGCGGTGGTCTCGCTCGAATAAACCCAGGCCAGGGTGGCCGAACTATCGAGGACCAGGCTCATGGCCGGCCGGCATCCCGGTCGGCTTTGAGTGACTGCCAATCGAACGGACCGAGTTTCAATTTCCTCGCCCGAGCGCGAATCCGCAGGGAGGCGGCGCGAGCCTGTTCGCGGTCGATTCCACCGGAGTTTGGCACCAGGCGGGCCACCGCCTTGCCGTGCCGGGTGATGACGATCTCCTCGCCGCGCTCCACGCGGTCGAGCAAAGCGCCCAACGTGTTTTTGGCCTCGAAGGCCCCGATCTCCCGCATATGGCCGCTCCTTGAAACAGACCAGCTTAAGCTAGCTTAACACAACCAGCCGGTCGTTTCGTCTCCCTGCAGAACCGGGGGACTGCCCTACTTCCAGTTGCCGATGAGAATGAAGGGAGCCCAATAATAGGGGTGCGTCCAGCCAGTCGCGGCGGCGGGTGGGGCGGTAACGCGGATTCCCCGGCTGGCGGCACCGGCAGCCTCCGGCTTCAGAATCCCGCCGGCCATCTGCTCCTGGGCCTGCCGCAGCGACTCGCTCTTTCCCAGCTCGGGGTGGGCTTGCCGGATGCGGTACATCGTCTCCATCAGCCGGGCGGTGGCTTCGTCGCTCACGCTCCACAAACTCGCGATGACGGCCCGAGCGCCCAACCGCTGCGCGATGGTGCCGAAACTGTCCACCTCGCGGCCGTCCTCGCTGCGGTTGGTGAATGCCGTGCTGCAGGCGGAAAGCGTCAGCAGATCCACGCCGCTGAACAGGCGCGGCGCAGCCTCGATCTCCGCCAGGCTCATCTGGCTTCCATCGCCCAGCAGCAGGTGCGAATTCGCGGCCACGCCGGGCTGCGAATCGAAGTGGGTCGCAATATGGACCACGGCTTTCTCCGGCTGCCGCATGGCCGCCGCAAATGTCTCGCGCGTAAAGTCGCGATCCAACTCCACCGTGCCCGGCACCGGCGCATCCCCGGCTTCGCCTTGCCGGAAGATGCGGTGCAGTTCCTCGGGCACCGCCGGCAGCGCGCTGAAGTTGCCCCTGGCTTGCGATACGCCGAAGCCCGCGCCCTTCCACAAGCTTTGCGAAGCCTCGGTAAGCCGCGTCAGGCTGGTTGGGGTGATGAGCGAGTTGCGGAAGCGCGCCACCAGGTACTGCCGGCCATCATGCAGCGCGGCGATGGGCACGTAGCGGATGGTGCTGTCGATGGACCACATGATGGTTTTCGCGCCCATGCTGTCGAGGTCCTGGCGGAGTCCCTCGGGAAACAAGATCTTGTAGAGTTCCTGGGCCAGCGGCAACGGATTCGAGGCCGGATTCTGCAACTGCTGGCGGAAATCGAAGATCTTGCGGTTCAGGCCGGCTTCCGGAATCGAGGTGGAGTAGGCTTTGCGCGCGCCGCTGGTGACCAGGAGAGCGGTGTACCTGTCCGGCAGGACCAGGGTATAGATGGCGACGACATCCGGGCCCAGCGCCTGCAGGGCATCCTGCAAACCCTCGCTCTCGCGCAACTCGCCCACGCGTTTGGCCGGCGCGGAGCCTTCCGCGAGGGTCTTCTCGGCTTCGGCGAAAAACCGCAACAGAACCGTGTTGGCCGCCGACAGATCGCGGTCGAGTTGCTGAGACTCTTCCGACTCGGCGGCGCTCAAAGCGGTCTTGGCAGCCTTAGCGACCAGCGCGGATTTGGCCTGCCCGTAAGAGACGATCCGGGTCAGGATCTGTTCATAGCGCTCGAGCGCGTCGCGTTCGGAATCGAGCAGAGTGGCGGGCCCCAACTGTTCCGCCACGGCATCGCGCCGCACGAAATCGGAGGCCTCTTTGTCCTTCAGGAGGTTGAGCACCTCTTCGGCTTCCCCGAAGCGCTGGCGGTCGACCAGGAGACCAGCCAGATACCGGTAGTTGGACTCCATGGACCTTTCGAAGCTCTTGCGCAGGGATTCGTCGAGTGCCTGATTGTCCCGGCGGACGGTTTGCAGGAGGTTGACGGCCTGCTTGGCGAAGAAAATCGCGAGCTCCGGCTGAGATTTCTCGAAGATCGCGCTGATATTGCGCAGAGTGACAGCTTCATCGGACCGGCTGCCGACAGCGCGGCGAAGCGGGAGCGCCTGGCCGTAGTACTCCAGCGCCTTCTGATGGTCGCCGAGATCCGAGTAGGCGCGCCCGATGTTGTTCAGAGTGGTGGCTTCGCCGGGCCGGTTGCCGGCGGCGCGACTGAGCGGGAGCGCCTGGCCGTAGTAGTCCAGCGCCTTCTGCTTCTCGCCGAGAACGTTATAGACAAAGCCGAGGTTGTTTAGAGTGATGGCTTCGCCGTACCGGTCGCCAACCGCGCGGAAAAGGGAGAGCGCTTGCGCGTCGTGTTCGAGCGCTTTCTGATTCTCGCCGAGAGCGGAGTAGACAGAACCGATTCTGATCAGCGTATAGGCTACTTCGGCCCGGTAGCCGGAAGCGCGATTGAGCGGGAGGGCCTGGCGGAAGCAGTTCAGCGCCGTCTGCTTTTCCCCGAGGGCGAAATAGACACCGCCGATGGTGTTCCAGGTGGCGGCTTCCAAGGTCCGGTCACCGAGAGGACGAATGAGAGTTAGTACCTGGCGGATGTAGTTCAGCGCCTTCTGGTGCTCGCCGAGATCGGAATAGGTACCGCCGATGAGGTCCAGGGTGGCGGCTTCTTCGGTCCGGTCGCCAACGGCGCGGAAAAGCGGGAGCGCCTGCTCCGCATATTCGAGGGCCTTGCGCCTCTCGCCGAGAGCGCGATAGTGACCGCCGATCGCGCGTAAACAAATCCCCAATTCGTAGGCATCCTGCAAACGCCGCCAGATCAAAACTGCGCGCTCGTATAATGCAACCGAACGAAGGACCACCTCTCGAGTGCCGGAAAGAAACAGCCCCGCCTGGAATTCGAGCCTTTCCGCTTCGACCCGGCTTCGATCCGCGTCGGCCGGCGCCCGCTGCTCCAAAAGCTCCATCCGGTAGCGCCCGGTTCCGGAAACATTCTGGACCCGGACGCGGTACTCTCCATCCCTGTCTCCAATAAATGAAACCGCCTCGGGTCCAAACTTGCCGTTAGTCCGATCCATTACCAGGAGGGGCTTGCCCAGCGGGTTCAGGACCTGCAGGATGACATCCACACCCATCTGACGCGCCACCAGGCGCACGAATTGCCCGGCTGCCACCTCCAGCCTGTACTCGTCGATCTGCCCCTTCGCCGGCTTGCGCCCGATCACGCGATGCAGCTTCAGCTTCCCTGCCGCCCGAACCGGGCTGGAGGTTTGAGCAACCAGCCAGGGAGCCGCCAGGAGATAAAGGGCAAGAATCACCCCGCCGCGGCGGATGAACGTCATAGGAATTGCACCCAGTCGTCACAGTCTATAGGAAGCGGAGCCCGAGTACAAGAGATCCGGGCCACGAGGATGCAAGCCGCCGAACAAGCCGGACGAGGGCGTCCGGCGCGGTCCAGGGGACCGCCCCACTTCGAGCGGAGCGGAATGGGCTCACAAGCACGGTACGATGAACTGTACGCCCGATGGGTAAACGGAAGAAGAGCGGTGTGGCTGAGCGCGCGCCCGCGGCATGGAGCCGGCGGCTGGCGACATGGGTGGAACGGCGGAGCCTGATGCTGGCAGCCGCGGCCATTGTGATTGGGACGCTGCGCATTGGGGCCACTTATGCGGTGTTCAACCATACCGTCGATGAGCCGGCGCATATCGGGTGCGGGATGGAGTGGCTGTCGAAAGGGACTTACCAACTGGAGACGCAACATCCGCCGCTGGCGCGAGTGTTTTCGGCGCTGGGGCCGTTTTTGGCGGGCGAGCGGAGCCAGGGGCGGACCGACGCGTATCAAGAAGGCGCGGCGATTCTGTATCACGACTTGCAGTACGAGCGGAACCTGACGCTGGCACGGGTGGGGACGCTGCCTTTCTTCTGGCTGGCTTGCGTGGTGGTTTACCTGGCGGGGGCGCGGTGGTATGGGAAGGGGCCGGCGGCGCTGGCGGTGATCCTGTTCACCTGGCTGCCGCCGATATTGGCGCATGCGTCGCTGGCGACCACGGACATGGCGCTCACGGCAACGGTGGGGCTGGCCTTATATACGGCGCTGGTTTGGGCAGAGGCGCCGACGCCGGCGCACGGCGCGGCGATGGGACTGGGATGCGCTCTGGCGGCGCTGGCGAAGTTCTCAAGCCTGCTCCTGGTTCCAGCGTGCCTGGGGGCGCTGCTGGCGTGGGCCGTGGTATCGGAACGCGGATGGGCGCCGGTGCGGCGGCTCGCGACCACGCGGCATGGGGTGTCGCTGCTGGCGGCGCTGGCGGCGGGAATGGTGACTGTGTGGGCCGGGTATCGCTTCTCTTTTCGGGGCGGCGTGCCGGCTCCGGAGCTGTTTGCGGGGTTGCAGTATGTGTACCATCACCAGACATCGGGACACGCTTCTTACTTGCTGGGGGAGCGGAGCAACTCGGGCTTCTGGTTGTTTTATCCGGTGGCGCTGGCGGTGAAAACGCCGCTGGCATTTCTGGGATTGGCGGCGGGCGGGATGGCGATTGCGTGGCGGCGACGCGGGGAGACCATTTGGGCGGCGCCAATGGCGTTCACCTTGGCGATCCTGGCGGTGGGGTTATATAGCCGGATCAACATCGGGACGAGACACGTGCTGCCGATTTACTTTGGCCTGGCAATGCTGGCGGCGGGTGCTGCCTGGGATTGGCTGGGGCACGCGACGGAGCGGAAATGGGGGCCCTGGCTGGCGGCGGGGCTGGTAGCGTGGCTGGCGGCGTCCGGCGCGGTGAACCATCCGGATTACCTGGCTTACTTCAACGAGCTGGCGGGCAGCCAGCCGGAGCGGATTCTGGCGGACTCGGACCTGGACTGGGGACAAGACATGCTGCGGCTGAGCGCGCGGTTGCGCGAGTTGCGAGCGCCGCGGGTGACGTTCACCCCCTTGCTTTCCGCCTACCTGCGCGATTACCACGGATTTCCGCCGATCCAGAGGAGCGATCCGAGAAGTCCCGCGCCGGGGTGGAACGCGGTGAGCATCACGGCGTGGAAGGTGATGCGGCTGGGGCTGACGTTCGACCATCCGGAGATTGTGGTGTGGCCGGACCGGGTGAAGAAAGCGACGGAGCGCGTGGGACGCGGAGTGTTGTTGTACTATTTTCCGCCGTCGGAATTCCGGTAGATGGCGGCTGGCGGGCTTCGCCTAGTATACTCGCGGGTCAACGGTCTTTGGCTATGCAACTTGCTTCCGCAGGCAGCTCGGTGCCGAACGATAGAAGAGAGCGATGCGCGGGAGATGGCGCGGCGGCTGGCACGGGAAGAAGGGATACTTGCGGGTACGTCCACGGGATTGAATGTCGCGGCGGCGGTCCAGCTTGCGTCGGAACTGGGGCCGGAAGCGACGGTGGTAACCGTGGCCGCCGACAGCGGGCTTAAGTACCTGGCCGGCGATTTGTACTCGGGGTAGACATGGCCGAGGGGATTGTCAAAAAAACCCGGCCTGACGGCCGGGTGCCGGGTCAGGGGACCCGGCGCAGTCCAGGAGGACTGCCCCACTTGAAGGCAATGGGTGCGAACAAACCGCGCCCGGCTGGTGTCTAAGCTTTGGGGTTGCGGAATGCTCGAGGCGCGCTCACTCACGAAGTACTACCAACACACGGCGGCGGTGCGGCGGGTCAGCTTTACGGTGAGACCGGGCGAAATCCTGGGGTTCCTCGGTCCCAATGGCGCCGGAAAAACCACAACGGTACGGATGCTGACCGGCCTCATCGAGCCTTCGGAGGGGCAGATTTTCTACCAGGGCCGCACGGTCTACGACGATTTCACGGGGTTCCAGCGGCGCATCGGGTACGTGCCGGAGGAGGCGCACCTCTATCCGCATCTGACCGGCCGGGAGTATTTGCAACTGACGGGGCGGCTGCGCGGAATGCCGCGCCGGGTCCTGGAGCCCAAGATGGACGAATTCCTGCGCGTGTTCGATCTCTGGGACGACCGCCATACGCCGCTGGGTTCGTATTCGAAAGGCATGCGGCAGAAGATCCTGCTCTCGGCGGCCTTGCTGCACGACCCGGAACTGCTGATTCTGGACGAGCCGTTTTCCGGCCTGGACGTCACTTCCGCGCTGATGTTGCGCAGCCTGCTGCGCGCGCTGGCGAGCCGCGGAAAGATGATCCTGTACAGCTCGCACGTGCTGGAGGTGGTGGAGAAAATCTGCTCGAACGTCCTGATCCTGCGGAAGGGCGAGGTGGTGGCGTACGACTCGATTGACCGGCTGAGGGAACTGATGAGCCAGCCATCGCTCGAAGGCGTCTTCGCGCAACTGGCCGATGTGGACGATGGCGAGGCGGTGGCGAACCGCATTCTGGAAGTGATGAGCGATGGGGGAGCGGAAGCGCGGGTCACGGGATCCAGTCCGGCAGACGGACCCGGCACGGGCGGCGGCACGGCGGCGCCGGGCTTGCGGATGTACCGCGGGCCGGCCAAAAGGTTCCCGGACGGGTTCCAAGACGTTTATGGCGACGAACTGCCGCAGACCACCGAAGAAGCCATAGAGCCGATCTGGCGGCGTCATGGCGTGCCGGGGCTGGCGTGGCTGCCGGCTCGCCTGGCGTGGCGGGTCCCGATGGAACACCTGGCGGAACTGAAGCGGGACATTCTTTATGCGCTGCGCATGCTGGCGCGGTCGCCGGGATTCACGGCCGTGGCGCTGATCTCGCTGAGCCTGGGCATGGCAGTGGTTACATGCGCCTACAGCGAGGTGAACGGGTTGATTCTGCGCGACCTTCCCGGCGTTCCGCGGCCCGCGGAGCTGGTGGCGCTGCAGGCGCCCACGTCATATCCCTACTACAAGCGCTACCGAGAAAGAAGCGACCTGTTCTCTTCCACCATGGCCTACGTGGCGCCGGTTCCGTTCGGGGTTTCGCTGGGCGGCCCCGCGGAGCGAACCTGGGGACAACTGGTCACGCCATCGTACTTCTCCACGCTGGGAGTACGCCCGGCAATGGGCCGCTTCTTTGGGCAGGAACAGGAGCAGCCGGGTGGGGCGCCGGTGATCGTGGTCAGCTACCGGTTCTGGCAGCAGCATTTGGGTTCCGACCCTTCGGTTGTCGGAAGGACGCTGCGGATCAACGGGCAGACCTGCACGGTGATGGGCGTGGGGCCGGAAGGTTTTCTGGGAGCATCGCCCGCGTATTTTGCGGCGGACGTGTGGATGCCGGTGACGGCCCCGGCGCGCGCGGCGCCGGAACTGGCGGATAACGCTCTGGAGCGGCGCGGCCTGACGATGTTCCAGATGGTGGGGCGCCTGATGCCGGGAGTCACGGCGGAGCGTGCGGAAGCGGCGTTGGATGCGGTGGCGCGGCAAATGGAGCAGGAGTACGGCGACGCCGATCGAGAAAGGGGCGGGCGGCGCTTGGCGTTGGTCCCAGGAGGAAAAATCCTGCCCATCCGGAAACAGGACCGGCCATACTTCACGGAAGTCCTCATGCTGCTCGGCGGTTTGGTGCTGCTGATCGCGTGTGCCAACGTGACCGGCATGATGCTGGCACGCGCGGCGGACCGGCGTCGGGAGATCGCCGTTCGCCTGGCGCTGGGCGCCAGCCGCCGGCGGCTGATTCGCCAGTTGCTGACCGAGAGCATGCTGGTGGCGGCGGGCGCGGGCGCGCTGGGGCTCACGGTGACCGTCTGGCTGATGCACCTGGCCTCCCAGATGAGGATGCCGTTTCCCATGCCGGTGAGCTTCGACCTGAACCCCGACTGGGGCGTCATGCTCTTCGCGCTTGGCATGACCGGCCTGACCGGGCTGGTGGTGGGGCTAGCCCCGGCATTACAGGTGACGCGCACCGATCTGACGCCGGCGCTGAAAGAAGGCGGCAACATCCAACACCGCAGGTACCGGCGCCTAAGCCTGCGCAACGGGCTGATGCTGTGCCAGATGGCCGGATCGCTGTCGCTGCTGCTGCTGACCGGATTTTTGGGGCTGGGCATCCAAACCACCATGGGGATTCAGCAAGGGTTCGACGCCCGCAACCTCTACCTGATCTCGCTCGATCCGGTTCGGGACGGATATTCGGGCGCCCAGGCTACGGCCTTTTTTGAAAAACTCCTGGATCGCGTGAAGAGCCTTCCTTCCGTAACCGCGGCAACTCTGACCGATACGGTCCCGGTGGCGATGGACGGCAACACGGCTGCGAAGTTCTCGGAGACGCAGGCGGGCGGGGGAAATGCGACACGCTTCGCCCGCAAGCACGTGGTGGGGAGGGACTACTTCGACACCGCCCGAATTCCAATTCTGCTGGGCCGCGGGTTCCGCAAGCAGGACGAGGCGAACCAGACGACGGCGGTGATCGTCAGCGAAGAGTTGGTACGGGCTTATTGGACCGGACAGGAGGTGTTGGGACGACGCATCGAGATCTCGAGCGACAGAGCGTCGGGCGGATTCGGGGCAGTGCCCGGCACGTTTGATTTTCGGCCTGGCGCGGCAGGAAGCGGCGGCCGGGTGTTCGAAGTGGTGGGGGTGGCAAAGGACGTGTCGGAGGATTTCATCGCGAGCAAAAAGCACCCGGCAATTTACTTCCCACTGCACGCGGCGGATTATGCGCAGCCCTCGCTGCGCGGGGTGACGCTGATGGTGCGCGGCATGCCGGGCGTGGACACAATCGGCGCGGTCGAGCGCGAGATATCGGCTACGGACGCCAATGTCACGCCCTTCAACGCGCGCAGCATGGCGGAACAAATCGCGCAGTACATGTCTTCGCTGCGGTCGGCCGCGTGGACGTGGAACCTGATCGGGGCGTTCGGATTGATCCTGGCCGCGGTCGGCCTGGCCGGCGTGACGGCCTATGCGGTGGCGCAGCGCGGCCACGAGATCGGCATCCGCATGGCGCTGGGCGCGCAGAAGAGCGACGTGCTGGGACTGGTGATGAAGGAGGGCGTGGTGCTGGTGACGGCGGGCACGCTCATCGGAATGGCTCTCACCTGGGCGGGAATCCGGCTGATGTCCGGCTTTTTCTTCACCGTCGCCAGCGTGAGGACCTTCGACCCGGCACTGCTGGTGGGCGCGCCGCTGCTGCTGGCCGCGCTGGCGCTGGGGGCCTGCTATTTGCCGGCGCGGAAATCGACGCGCATCGACCCGGTGGTGGCGTTGCGGCAGGAGTAGGGCGACATGAGAGAATGGCTGCGGGAAACGCACGGGGCCAAGTTCGAACTGGCGCGCCATTTCCTGCTGCGTTTCTTCGACAGCGATGTAATCACCACGCCGGGCGAGTTCGCCAGGCCCCTGATCGGGGTGTTCTCGCTGTTGCTGCCATGGTTCCCGTTGTTGATGGGGGGGCTGAAGCACAAGTACATGCACTTTTCCAGCCTGGCGGTTCCGGGGCCGTACCGGGAGGCGTTGCGGGCCGACGAATTGTGGCTGATTACGCTGATGATGTCGGCCATCGGGCTGCTGACGGCCATCAAGTGGCAGTCGCTGTTTCCGAGCCTGCGCGATTACCGCGCGCTGGGGAGCCTGCCGCTGCGCGCGGGGCAGATCTTTGGCGCAAAACTGGCGGTGTTGCTGTCGCTGACCACGGCGGCGGTGGTGGTGCTGAACCTGGCGCCGAGCTTGAGTTTCCCGACGCTTTCCAGCAGCCGCTGGGCCATCAACCCATCGGTGGGAGCGCGCGTGGCGGCACAGGCCGGCGCATGCGTGGCGGCCTGCTATTTCTTCTTCTTTGCACTGGTGGCTCTGCAGGGCCTGCTGCTGAACCTGCTGCGGCCGCGGTTGTTCGGGCGGGTGGCGGGCAGCCTGCAAGGCCTGCTGGTTGCGGCGATGCTGATCCTGATGGTGCTGAGCTTCTCGATCCAGGCGCAAGTCACGAATGCGGCGCTCCGGCCGGAACTCGCGCGGTGGCTTCCGCCGGTGTGGTTTCTGGGGCTGGACCAGGCCCTGATGGGAGATCGGGACGCGGCCATGCAGGCGTTGGCGCATCGCGCGGAGGCCGCGCTGGCGATGGCGGTGGTGCTGGCGCTGGGTACTTACGCCATCAGCTACGGCCGGCACCGTGAATTGCTGGTGGAGGGAATGGCGGCGCAGCGGAAGAAACGGCGATGGATCGGCGGGCTGTTCGACTGGCTGGTGCGCGATCCGCGGCAACAGGCGGTGATGGTGTTCCTGACGAAGACGCTGGCGGGAAGCAGCCAGCACCGCATGATCCTGATGGGGTACGGCGGTTTCGGGGTGGCGATCCTGCTCAGCGGACTGATTGGCATCGGGAGCGTGGTAGAACCCGCGAAGGTGCCGGCGGCGTGCTTCATCTATGCGCACACGACGCTGATCGTTTTCCTGCTGATCGGTCTACGCCACCTGTTTTCCCTACCCACCGAACTCAAGGCCAACTGGATGTTCCAGATTACGGAAGGCGAAGGGCGCCGCCAGTGGCTGCGCGCGGTGGACCGGTTCGTTTTCTTTTGGGGCGCTCTGTTGATGCTGGTGATCCCGTTTCCGCTGGAGGCCAGGTTGCTGGGGTGGCGCGCGGTGGGCGAAGCGGGGCTGATCGTGGCGGCGGGCCTGCTGGGTTACGAATGGAGTTTTTCGTCGTGGGAGAAGATGCCGTTCACGTGTTCGTACCTGCCGGGCAGAACCGAGGCGTGGCTCATAGTGCTGAGGCTGATCGGATTGCTGGCTGCGCTGCAACTGGCGAACGCGTTGCTGCTGGCCTGTTTGTATCATTGGGTGGTGTTTGTGATTGTGATGGTAGTGGTGGGCGGCGTGTGGGCGCGGGTGCGGGGGATGCGGAGAGAGTGGTGGGGGGAGATGCGGTTGAGGTATGACGAGGTTCCGGATCCACTGGTGCACGGGTTGAACCTGATGAGGTGAGGAGCGGCTGGAAGGCCGGGATTGGCCCGGCTGGACCGATTGACCATCGGTCCGCAGGTTGGCAACCTGCCCCACCAACTGGAATAGAATGGTGCAGGGTCAACCATGAAGAAACTTCACATGAAGCTCGTTTTGATTCTGGCGGCGGCGTCCGCGGCGGCCGGCTTCCAGGGAGCCAAAGAAGCGGATGCGGCGCGGTGGAAGCAGGAGGCCGCGAGAGTCACCATCATCCGCGACGATTGGGGCATCGCGCACGTCTACGGAAAAACAGACGCCGACGCGGTCTTCGGCATGGAGTACGCTCAGGCCGAGGACGATTTCAACCGCGTGGAGACGAACTACATCACCTCGCTGGGGCGGATGGCGGAGGCCGAAGGGGAGCAAAGGATCTACCAGGACCTGCGGATGAAGCTGTTCATCGACCCGGCGGAGCTGAAGAAGAACTACGCGGCGAGCCCGGCGTGGCTGCAGAAGCTCATGGACGCGTTTGCCGACGGGCTGAATTACTACCTTTACAAGCACCCCGAGGTGAAACCGCGAGTGATCCAGCGGTTCGAGCCCTGGATGGCGCTTTCCTTGACCGAGGGGAGCGTGCCCCTGGGCGGCGACATCGACAAGGTCAACCTGAGCCAGCTTGGGGCATTCTACGGCAAAGCGCCGGTGAGCCAGCAGCCCGCGGCGGAGGAGTACGAGCCGGAGCCGGGGGGATCGAACGGCGCGGCGGTCGGGCCCGCGAACACGGTGGACCATCACGCGCTGCTGCTGATCAATCCGCACACCTCGTTCTACTTCCGGTCGGAGCTGCAGATGGTGAGCGACGAGGGCCTGGATGCCTACGGAGCGGTGACGTGGGGGCAGTTCTTCATCTACCAGGGATTCAACGAGCGCGCCGG
>Ga0181524_10003191_pt1 | contig 16121 bp, 20 predicted proteins | sample PEATcosm2014_Bin_34_FD_119761 | JGI IMG/M metagenome (GOLD analysis project Ga0181524, IMG submission 119761) | Peatland microbial communities from MTU Mesocosm Facility, Houghton, MI, USA - PEATcosm2014_Bin05_60_metaG | ecosystem: Environmental > Terrestrial > Soil > Wetlands > Peat | place...
GCTTCGTCACCCAGACTTGAGAAAGGTGCACGGCCCCGTGCTCCTTCTGGGCAAGGCCACGGGGGGTCGTGCACCTTCTATCAATATCGACTCGGGTCGGACGGCCCTTGAACCTCTCGGTCCAAATGGTGAGCAGCGTGTGTGGCCGCAGGTACGGCCCTGACACCTGCCTCGATGCTGCACCCTTGGCTTTCCGAGTACCTGAGGCTGCGGACTTTCCGGAGCCGACGTTCTCGAAGTACCTCTCGGCCCGTCCTAATGCACCAAGATGGACCCGGTGAACGAATTCTTGGTCACCTACCTGGACTCGATCGACGGGCGGCTCCTGGAGTACCTCGACGATGACGACGAGCTGAAGCTGGACGTCGTCCAGCGCCTGCGCTTCTACACGAGCGCCCTGCTAGCCGGGTCGATCACCCCGGACCACGTCGTGGAGCCGGACTGGTTCCAACTGGCCCCAGCCTTCGTGGCCAGGTCGTGCGAGCGCTGAGGGATCTGAGGTGCGGTAGCGCGCACCCTGAGTAATCACCCTGTTCACTTCTCAACCGCGGCGCGATACTTCCATTTGCCCATTAGTGCAGGCGTGAGGGGAGATTACATGGCTGGAACCGATGAGATGCGCGAGCTGCTGAACCGGCTTTATTACGCGTTTAGCACCGGCAACGCGGCGGCGTGGACGACGGATCTTGCCGAAGACGTGCTGGTCATCGGCAGCGACCCGGACGAGTGGTGGGAGGGCCGCAGCGTAGTGGTGAAGGTGGGCGAGGCCCAGGTCGAACAGATGGCAGCCGCGAATGTCCAGTTTTCTCGGGGAACACCCCACATCTTTGAGCAGGGCGACGTGGTCTGGGCGGTCGACCGTCCCACGATTTCCTCGCCCGACGGCACGGCGACGCAAGCCAGACTCAGTGTTGTCGCGAGCCGACAAGCTGGTCAGTTACAAATCAGGCACTTACACTTGTCGGTCGGCGTTCCCAACGAAGAGCAAATCGGCCTAGAGCTTCCGACCAGCTAGGCAGACCCCTGTCGGTGGGACCAACTCGACGGGGCTGAACGTGGTCTCGCTCTGGACCGACGGGTCTACTTCGCTAGTTCTGCCTACGCGCTGGGAACTAATGAGTGCCGGTTCGTCGTCGACCTGAAGGCGCCAAGCTCGACGGTCTGGGGTGACCTCGACACCGCCACCCACCTACTCGCGGTCGAGCCGGGCTCCGGCGTAGCCTGTACGGCACCGAGCGGTGCTAGACGCCGCAAACGGGGTGGCTTCCCGAACGGTTAGGGCTGAAGCCCTAATCAGAACCGACGTGCTCATTGAGGAGTACGTCCTGGGCTGTCGGTGATGCGCCAGGACGGGACCCGGTGAACGAGTTCTTGGTCAGCTACCTGGACGCCATCGACGAGCGGCTCCTGGAGTACCTCGACGATGACGACGAGCTTAGGTTGGACGTCGTCCAGCGCCTGCGCTTCTACACGAGCGCTCTGCTAGCCGGGTCGATCACCCCCGACCACATCGTGGAGGACTGGCCGGACTGGTTCCAACTGGTCCCCGCCTTCGTGGCCGCCTACGGCAGCGAGGAGCTGAAGCAAGCTGAAGTCGCCTCGGAGTTCCTCGAAGCTGTCGAGGAGCACGAGTACGTGAGCCTCAACGGGGCCGTCCGGTCCTACCTGAGGGCGCTGGAGAGCTGGCTCGACATGTACCCCGGGATGCGGACCAGCGAGGAGTAGCCGACGGCGACCTTTTGACCTGCGGGTCAGAAAGGCTGTGTCTCCGACCGCCCAGATCGCCAAATGTTTGCGCGCGCGCTCGACGCCCGGCGTGCGGCCTGACCGGCGTTCTGTCGCGACGCGATCCGCCTGGTGCATCTGGTGTGGCTGCCTGGTGACGCCGTCGCGCTGAGACAGCTGTGAGCCGTCTGAGGACATGAGGCAGGGCGAGTGTCGGTACGGGGGCTGAGGGGTGCCGGAAGGACGCTGGGCAAGGGGCTGGTCGTGGGCAAGGAGCTGGTCGTTGCAAGTGAGCTGGGGTGTAAGACGAGACGGTGGCGATGGGTGCCGGGCGGGACGAAGCTGGCTGATGGAGCGAAGCTGGCGGTTCGGGACCATGGTGTCGGAGGATCTGACGAGTCGGGAGACGGTTCCAACCCGGCGCGCCCAATACGCTCCCAGGCGCGGCAAGTTATGCCAGTCTCGCGATCACCTATAAGCGAGCGTGCTCCCAAGCACAAGTCGAATCCCGGATTCGTGACTGCTCCGGAGCCGACATCTGTAAGGTCCGCACCGTCTCGCACCATAGAGAGGGTGTGACGCTCAAGCGGACGAACTCGTGAGTGATCTTGAGGCGCGGTTCGACGGCCTCTATCGAGCGCACTTTCGCGCGGTGCTCGCGTACGTCGCGCGTCGGGAGCGCTCTTCGGCCGACGCGGCCGACCTAACCGCCGAGGTGTTCGCTGTCGCCTGGCGACGGATCGAGGCCGTGCCCGAACCGCCAGACGACATCTTGTGGCTCTACGGAACCGCGCGGCGGGTGGTCTCCGACCACGCTAGGCGGCCGGACGGCGCGACCCTCTGTCGGTGGGGGTGACCCCTGAACCAGAGCGGCGTCCGAGCGAGTGAGCCCTCGTCCTTCTGTGCCTCGCACCGATCAGTGGGGCTCGTCTCCTTCTTCTTCGACGGGAGAACTCGCTCACGCTACAGAGGAGTGCGGCCGCGGCAAGTAACAACAGGATCGATGCGACCTCCGCCACCGGGAGGGGAGCTGGGTTCAGTACGCCCGCGACCACAGCGCCTTGAAAGGAACCGTCCGCGACCCAGGCGGTGTAAGCGGCCACAGATTGTGGAGCCACGGCCGGGTTGAGCGGCAAGACGTGGTCAAGGTCCGCGTTGAACCAGGCCTGGTAGGCGACGTCGTGGCTGGCGATGAACACCGCCATGTCCTGGACATAGGCGCCGTCGTCGTCGTCGCCCGCCGGCTGGGGTGCGGTCGAGGTGCCCCACTCGGGGATCGAGAGCGGTTTGGCGTGAGCTGCGGCGAAGGCCTCCACGGTGTCCAGGCCGAGGGGCTCGGCGACAAGCGCGTTCCAGCGCGCCGTGCCCGAAGCCGGAAGTGGGACGCTCGATCCGTCGTAAAAGTCGATCCCGATGATGTCCACATAGGCATTGCCCGGGTAGAAGTCCGCAAGGGGGATGTCGCGGTAGTTGGCGTTCACGCACCAGTCAAAGAGGAAGTGCGCCCCCGGCACCGAACGCATGGCGGTGACCTCTTCCGCAAAGCACTGCTCCCACTGCTGCCACTCGGCGACGGTGGTCCCGAGGGAGTCGTTGTACCAGTTGCCGTTCATCTCGTGGCCTAGGCGGATGACCGTGTAGCCGAGTCCGGCCTGGACCATCTTGCTCGCGAACTGCTTCGCGTAGGTGTTGAAGTCGCCCGCGGCGCAGTCTGCAGTCCAGTTCGGGTTCGACGCCTCGCTGTCGGGGATGAGGTTCTGGGTGTCGATCAGCGAGTGGTGCGTCGGATCGGCTGCCACCCAGGGCACGAAGAGCTCGTTCGGGCTGGTGATCCAGGGGTTCACCCAGTCGGCCCAGGTGGGGTCCGCGTCCGTGTAGGTCTCGACGCAGTTGTAGTTGACCCCGGTCAACTTGTCGTCCTGCGCCAAATGGTCGGGCTCGTCGACGATGCAGATCGTCTTCGAGTCACCTGCCTGGACCAGCCCGGCCGGACGGGAGGACGAGATCGCCGCCTCGGCCGTCGTGGCTGGGGCAGGCCAGCTCGCCGCGCCGGCTACGAAAACGCCGAGGACGAGCACAGATGCCAGGACCATCACGATCCTGAGAACCATCGCGCCGATCCCTCTCAAGAACCCGATCCGTGCATTCCTGGCGGGAAGCGGACTCTTTCCAGGATCGCCCGAAGATAACCGGTGCTCGCGTGCCACTGCTTCAGCCGGCACCCTTCTTGTTGCAGACCCGCTTCGGGGAAGACCTAAACCTTGTCACCTGCCTTAACGTCTGGAAGGTGAACTGAAACTCCTGGCACATGACAACAAATGTGCATCGGGAAAAAACTTTTCAGGGTAGGCCAGCTTAGAAGGCGTCAGTCCGAGCAGTATCGCGGGCGTCAAGCTGTGTGTCGTTCATCTCCCTCTTACCCATCTGCCACGAGGGTGGCCAGTCGTGCCGCAGGTTCATACCCGAAAACGACCGGGGCGCAAACCGAGCCGGCGCTGCCCGGTCATATCGCATGGTGGTACGCGGGTCGGCGTGCGACGCCGCCTCCTGCACGTCGCGGAGCGGCACCCTGGCGTCGAGCGCTGCGGTGATGAACGCGTGTCGCAGTGTGTGCGGACTCACGGACTTGGTGATCCCTGCACGCCGCGCTACCCGTCGGACGATCCGGCTGGCGCCGTGGCGGTCGAGGCGTTTGCCGTCGACCCCGAGGAAGATCGGGCCCTCGCAGCGCTCGCTGACTGCGAGATCGACCGCACGGGCCGTGCGTGGGGCGAGCGGGATGGTGACTACCTTGCTGCCCTTGCGCACGACGGTGAGAGTTCGATGTCCGCGTTCGAGGCCAAGCGCCTCGATGTCGGCACCGGTCGCTTCGGAGACCCGCAATCCGTTCAGGGCGAGCAACGAGATGAGGGCGTGCTCGACGGCTGGTCCGAGCCCGGCGGCCACAAGAAGCGCACCGAGTTCATTTCAGTCGAGCCCGGTGACGTGAGACTCGTAGTCGAGCCGGGGCCGACGGACATGAACCGCTGGCGAGTGATCGAGAAGCTCCTCCTCGACGGCGTAGCGGTAGAAACCGGCGACGGTGCAGAGTCGCCGGGCTACCGTTGCGCGAGCCCGCCCGCGCTCCTCGAGGTCGCGGCCGAAGCCCTCGATGTCAGCGCGCCTTGCCTCGAAGAGGCGGACGTCGTGCTCCTCGCACCAAGTGGCGAACTGGCGCAGATCGAGGGCGTACGCCTCTCTGGTCAGTCCGCTATAGCCAGCAAGATAGCCACCGAGCGCGACCCGCTCGGCATCACTGAACATGGACTCTGAGCTGACGATGGCAGTTGACAGCATCGTGGTGGTCATGGCGCACCTCCAGGTCGAGCTGAGACCCGGAGCTGGGTCGACCGCGCCCCAGCGATGATGAGAGGCCCACGGTAGATCGACGGACTCGGACCGACTCGACGGACACGCGCCATACCGCCGAGTAGGGCCTGAGCCGCCGATCCGGCTGACCAGGGCGGATGCGCGCGAGACCGGGTGAAACAACGCCGACGACGGGAGGCTGAGAAGCGCACGCAATGCTCGGCCTGCCGACTGTCGCCCGTGAGGACGTCGGGCATCTCCAGCCCCTCGCCGCCACCTGCATGAGAGAGAGCGTCGCGATCAGCTTCTGGAAGCCTGCGACGACCAACAGCAGTGCTGACTGCAGTCCATCCGACCTCCTCTTGACTAGGTTTCGACCGATGGCATTGGGATCACGGCTCGCTCACCTAGGTGGCTATCCCTTTGACGTGCGTTACAGCGATGGATCACCGGTACGTGCGTGTGCCGCTGCCGATGTCGCTGCGGACGCCTACGTCTACTTCAGTCGCCTGTTTTCAGGAGTCGAGCCCGACATCGCCGTCATCGTGGCCGACAAGACGGACTGGGAGAGCAGGCAACCATACGGGCTGCCATTCTTTAACGATGACGACGGTCAGATCCGTCCCGGCATCGTGGTGATGCCCGCGGGAAGCGGAGATTTCTGGATCGCAATGGGACAGGACATTCGCGACGCGTCGCCGCGCGGTTATACGAGATTGCTTGCGACATACCCCGACGGTGCAGATGGCTTGGATCTGCAGCCATTCTTTGACCTCGTCACGATCCATGAGCTCGGCCACGCCTTCGAAATGCTCGGAGATCTCAGGTTGCCGACCTTCTGGTTGGGCGAGATCTTCGCCGACCTGGCCCTTCACGCGTTCGTCGCAACGAGGCAGCCGGAAAGTCTGAACACGCTTGAGGTGCTCTCCACCGTGGGAGCGCAGAGTCGGCGCCTCGGCGCCCGGATGCGCTCCGAGGGTTACAGCACGCTGGAGGACCTCGAAGCCCACTACACGGGTGGTGATCAGCCGATGAGCCCGCTGAACTACGTCTGGTACCAGTACCGATGGCAGCGACTCGCGGCAAAGATGTTCGACGCCGACGGTGAGGACGGACTGGTCCGCTTTTGGGATTGCTTTCACGCAACGGATCGCCTCAGTTCCGGCGAGGTCACGGCGGCGTCCCTGGCCCCGCTGCTAAGAACCGAGGTGAGTGAGACCCTCGGCCGAGCAGTACAAACTTGGCGATAGAGCCTGAAACGCCTGCACCGATGATGTCGGTACGACGATGCGGATGAACCGCTTCAATTCAGCTCGCTACGGTGCAGATCGGTTCATCTGCGTTGGCCCCGCCGGAGACGACGCCCACTCGATGGCCGAGCCGAACGACGGCTCCGTGCGCCCTGCCGAATATGGCGCCTGGCCGTCTGCGGTTGCTGGCACTAGATCATCAGTTATGTCGTTGAGCAGAAGGCCTGAAGGTACAGTCGGTCGGCGCGGTTATGGAGACCGGGCCGATAAGCCTCCAGTTGACGCACGTTGGCCTCTGAAGGACCTTGTCTGACTTGGACCAAGTGCCAGTAGCCGTCCAGTCTCCTGGTCGGGCCTGGTGTTGTGCGCGAGCTCAGTTGCGGAGGAACGCCAGGAGCTTCGGCCACTGGTCAGCACATGCCAGCGGGTTTGCCACAACGCTAGAGCCGCCTATCCCAAGTAACTGCTCAGCGGCAGCAAGGCCGGGGTAGTAGGGCAGCAGTGCCCCAACGACGTGGCCAGCATCGGGGTAGTCGAGCAACTCGTGGGGGTAGGTGTCGTGGGCGGCGGCCAGCTCGGCCATCATGGCTTTGGAGTGGGCGCAGGACGGCCAAGAGCTGTCTTGCTCCCCGCAGTCTAAGAAAACGGGACCACGGATCTTCGCCACTGGTATGACGGCCGCCGGGTTGTCCGTCGGGGGCATCCTGTTGAACTGGTTCGTGCAGGGCACGGGCTGGCCACCTAAAGTCCAAAGCGGTACGCCTGGCCCCCAGCACTCGGCCACGTCGTTGGGCGCCAGGCCCACCACCCCGTGCACCAAGCTGGGGTAGTCGACGCCGAGCAGAAGGGCCGCCTCGCTGCCCATCGAAGCGCCCATCACCCAGAGGCGACGGGGGTCGACGCCAGGCTGGCGCCCGAGCCAGCGGAGGGCTTTGGCGAAGTAGTCAAGGCTGAGGGCTTTTGGCACCTGGCCGCTTGGCGCCTGGGGGAGGCCCGGTTCGTCGAAGTAGGCGAGGTCCAGGGTGGGGTAGCCGCGCGCGGCGAGCATGGCGCCGACCGGGATGCGTATGCCTCCGGACGAGCCGTCGAACTCCACGATGCCGACATGGTTGTCCTGGCCGGCCGGAGGCTGCCAGAACACGCCGTAGAAGCCCGTGGCCGCCACGCTCTCGAAGCTCGCCGTGACGGGTGCCGCCGGGCCGCGCTGGACCGTGACCGAGGCGTGGGCGTTGCCGCTCGTGGCGGTGAAGGTGAAGCTGAGGGGCTTGGACCAGGTGCAACCGTGCTGGCCCTGGAGGCTAAGCGAGCACTTGGCCCACGAGTAGAACCGCACGGCGTGGGTGGAGCTCAGGCTCCCAACAGGGCTCATCAGGCCGAACGGCCAGATCGGGGTCAGCGCCGAAGACAGATGGGGAGCCGCCATGAAGTCAACGGGGCCCATAGGGTCGGTCCCGTTGTACAGCGAAGTCTCTGGCGAGGTCGCTGGGTCGACAGTGCCAGCGGGGCTGGCCGTGTACGTAGAGGTCGAGGACCACTTGATGCCGGCGGCGTCGACCGAGGTGACCGTGAGCGTCACGTTGGCGCCGGGCTGGAGCCCGCTGACCCGGATGGTGAGGGGGGTGTCGGCCGCCGAGACCTTGGGGCCGACCGCGAACTGCAAGCCTCCTGCGGTCGCCGTAGCCGGCATGACCGCCACCATCGCAGCCAGCACTACCCCAGCACCGGCAATCAGAAGTGCGCGATGCAAGGTTCTCAAGCCCATGATGCCTCCCTCTTGCTCTCAAGTCAGAGAGGCGTCGGGAGCGACCGAAGATTCGGAGGAACGTGGCGCCTGTTCTGAGGCGCATGTATCTCAACTCGCACGCCGGGATGCTCGGCGCTGGTCGGGACCTCGGTTGGCGTGAATTTAGTCTTGTGCTCTGTCGATAGCTAGGGGAACGTGAATCCGCTGCGCAGCTCACCGAGTATCAGCAACATTCGAAAGCGTCACCACTTGCGATCGGTCGCCAAGACCTCAAGCCTGCACCAACCGGAGATCACTCCGGCCAGGACCTCATCGCGAGTCGCACATTCGCGCCCGTGGTCCCGCCGTTGCGAACCTCCGTCTCGCTCAAGCGACACAACGTCCCGTCTGGGTCGGCGCGACGATCCGCCGGCGAGATCAGCGGGCACACATGTCAGACGGATTTGGCGCCGCTCGCCTTTCAAATGTCTCTGGCCTACGAGAGGGCGTGATTCGCGGTCGCGCCTAGTACGTCGTCTCCTCCATAACAGTCAAGTCCACGAACTCCGGAGCACCGTCGAAGATCTCCGCCATCGTCGCCCGCACGGCTTGCAGCCCCTCTTGGCGTCGCTGATCGTTCTCTCGCGCGCGAGCTTTCTCCTCGCTTTCGAAAACGACAAGCATGTAAATCTGACTGGGGTCCTTCTCGTCGCGCATTGCAGTTGAGCGCAGTAAGCCTGAACCCGGCTGTTCGACCGCGCGCAACTGCTCGAACAGGCGCGGGAGGCCTTCTCCCGCCCCCGGCCTCAGGCGAGTTCTTATGAGTTGTGCCCACATGGCGGCATCCTCTCAGCTCTCACGCCGTCGCGTAACGCTCGAGCCCGGCCGCCAGCAGTTCCTCCGGTGGCAGGGCAGCTCGATAGTGCACCGAGGCATCGAAGGTGAGCATGAGCGGCTCGGTGATGTGAGGTACCTGGCGGGCGCTTTCGATCTCGACGATCATCATCGCCCCGCGCCCGACCCCGTTGTCGGTGAAGTAGACAACCTCGGGCTTGATCGCGCCGAGGACCTCACCGAGCTTCTGCCCCGCGGTGCCCTGGCGGACGTAGGTGTTGAACGGCTCTGTGGGAAAGCTGACCTCGACGATGAACTTCATCGGACCCCCCCCTATCAGCTCGACCGGCAGGCTGCTGGTCGATGGCGAGGAAAGCTAGCAGCTCGCCTCGCACGTTTCACGTGGTTCGGTTCCGATCTTGGATGGTCGCTCAGAACGCCCCGCGTTGCTGCTCGTGCCGGCGAGCCGATCGACGGCGCGACCCGGCACCGGCGATCAGGGCATGGCCTGCCGGGTTACGGGACGCTCATTCGGGAAGTTGCTCGGTTAGCGCTTCAGTCAGTCGTGCACAGACCGAGGTGCTTGGCTCAATGAGACGCAGGCCCCCTGCGGACCACTTCCTCAACGATGTCCACCGGAGGCTCTCCAGGACCGAAGGACTCGAGCCACCAAGTCATGCCCACGGCTTCGAGAGAGGCGAAGCCCTCCGAACGCTCGCGAGGTTCGATCAGGGTGGAGACTCCTCGGCAAACGATGTCGATGTCGGTGGAGGCGCCCTGTGCGATCAACTCTGAACGCACGATCGAGACATCCGCCGGATCGGGAAAGACCGGGATGTCCCACCCACCTTGGTCGAACAACGGGAAACAACCCTGGTGGCGAGCGGCCCTGGCAAGTGGTCGCTGGTGCGGCCAGCGGCACGCGACCCAGACGGGTAATGGGTCTTGCGCGGGCTGGGGCAGGAAGGAGGTGCTCTCCACGGCAAAGTGCTTCCCTTCCCAACGGACCTCATCTCCCGACCAGAACATGCGTAGGAGATCCAGCGAGTCGTCGAGGATCGGCGCACGTTGCGCCGGATCGACCACCTCGCCTCGAAAAGAGCTGAACTCCCGCCAGCCATCGTCGCCCAGGCCGACGCCGACGACGAGCCGCCCTTTCGAGAGCCGATCCAACGTCGCTGCCTCACGTGCGACCACCCAGGGTCGTCGACGGGCAAGCGGTGTGACCAGCATTCCGAGCCGCATCCTCGCGGTCGCTTGGGCGACTGCAGCCATAGTGATCCATGAGTCGGCGACGGGCATGCCGGGGACAGCCAGAATATGGTCCCAGAGGAAGAAACCGTCCCAGCCTGCCGCCTCGGCCGACTTCGCGAGTTCGACAACCCGGCTCGGCTCAGCCATCTCCGCAAATGGAGGCACAAACAGACCGAATCGCAGTGGCATCGTGAACAACTCTATGCCAGGCGCATGCGGATGCTCGGACCGTCTCGGAGGCCGTGCAGAGCGCCGATTATTTCCGTGTCCTAGTCGGGTCCCCCCGCTGCCCCGGATGACACGAGATTGGACGTTCTGGTCACCAAGGCGGCGGGATTCTCCTCGCTCAGACCCTCGGCGATGAGGAAACGATAGAAGCTGCGGAGCGCTAACAGGTCATTGGAGCGGGTGATGGCTTCGATCCCCCGAGTTGCTTCGTGAAGCAACCAGGCCCGGACATGGAACGGTGTCACGCCGCTCAAGGTCACTGACGGGTGGGCCGTTGCCAGGTAGCTCAGGAACCCCTTCAGGTGCGATCGATAGGTGTCCGCGGTCGTCTTCGGCCGGTTCTCCAAGAGTCTGAGATGCGCCTCGTATCCATCGAGGAGCGCGGCCTCGTCTGGGACCTCGCTTCCAAGTCGGCTCGTCGGCATGGGTCCCTGTCCGGGAACAGGCTCTAGGCCGTCCACGCTTCCTCGGACTCGGTAAGCGCGCTGATGAGGCCGTTAACGCCTTCGGTCCGGAGCGCTTCGACCTCGTCGGCCAACCAGTCCTCGCCGCGCGGACATGCCATGGTGGCCAGGCGACCGGGGCCGTCGCGCTCGATTAGGTAGAGGGCCGGTTTCACGATCCGTCAGTCACGTAGACGAAGGCTCACGAAGTAGGTCACGTACCCGCCGCCGTGATCGTCTTGGTGACTGTGGGTTCGTTGAAGCGGGACCTCTCTCCGGCGCAGCCAGTCCGGATGGCTCCACGGCCGCGGGACGGTGACGAGCCTGATTGCCTCGACGGCCCAGGTGCGCAGTGACTCGTCGAAAAACGCCGTGCTGGTGGTTTCGTAGGGGTCAACGGAAATGGTCCCACGACCCGTAACCACCGCGGCCATGGGCAGGGGGTGATTGGTCGAGGCGTATCCGAGTAGGAGGTCCGGTACTTCCAGAGCGACTCTGTCCCGATCCCCAATCCTCCGATGCCGCAGCCGTGCGATTACCGAGTACCACGGTCCGGGAAAAAGTGTGGGCAGATCGCCAACGACCTCGGGGGTGAGGCCGAGGACGGCACCCTCGGCTGCTGGTAGCAAGGGTTCCTCGGTGCTGAAGTCCACCCTGGTCGTCCATTCGTCGCCGACGGCAAGCTCCGGCACTCCGCCAGCGTGAACCATCCACGTCCCGACCTGGACGACTAGTTGCACCAACGGAAGTTTGCCACGGTGCCACACTGAATCCGTGTTCGAGGGCTTCACCGACGAGGCGCGGCGGGTTGTCGTCGTGGCCCAGCAAGAAGCTCGCGACCTCCATCACCCCTTTGTCGGCACCGAACATCTGCTGCTCGGATTGCTCCATGAGCATGACGCCATCGCCGAACAAGTGCTCGAAAAGCTGGGAGTCCCGCTAGAGGCGGTCCGGCGCGAGGTCGCCGAGCGAGTCGGGCACTGGGCCGGAGCTACAAAGGGTTCGCCCCCTTTTACCCCGCGGGCGAAAAACGTCCTCGGGCTGGCGAGCCAAATCGGTCACGGTGAAACCGGCACGCAACATCTGTGGGCAGGGATCAATCTCGAACGTGAGGGTGTCGCCGCGGAGGTGCTCACCGACCTTGGAGTCTCGCTTGACTCCGTGCGCGCCATCATCCTGGGCGCGTTTCGACAGGGCAGAGCTACGGGGTGGGCTAGCTACGCGCCGATGTCCAGTCCGGTTGGAGGCGGTGTGCACCGGCTCTCCGGCTTCCAGCGCCTTTGGTACCGCTATCCGGGCCGCGTGCTGTTGCCGGTCATCGCCTGGCTCGATTGCTCAGTACCTGGTACGAGAGGCCGCCTCGGGTGGCTATATCGGCCAGTTCCCCGACCGGGGGAATTCGTCACAGGCTCGATGATGCCGGCGCGACGTCGAGCGGTGACTGACACTCTGGATCGTGGCGTGTCGGTTGGGACCGAGTGGACCGCCAGCATCGTGGTTGCCGGACGGGGACCAGAGGACTTCGCCAGAGCGCACCAAGCCGTAGAGCAGCTTGCCGCCAAGCTCGGCATCAAGATGGGTGATGCCCGAGTACGCGTGGATTCGGTCCAGACGGAGCAAGGACCGGGACTGAGGTTGGTGCTTGTGCACCGGCTGGATGGACCCGATGGTGGCGACGACGAGAATGGAGGGGAGTCACCCGAGTAGTTCGCGGTCGCTATGACGAGGGACTCCCCTGGTCGGCTGATGTTGAGCCGCTCGGCCTCTTGGCCTTTCTTGCTGGCGGTGGCGGCAGCGCTTGCGCCGAGTGCACGGCACGTATGGTTCTCATCGGCAATCTCTGATCAGAGAGCCGCGGCAGGGCCTTTGCGACCGCCCAGTCGGCTTCAGCGCACGGTTCCGTGAACTCTCCCACGCAGTCTCGTAGCCGTTGCCGCGCCGCTTGAGTCACTTGGCTCACGGGCATGTTGCCCTCCTCATCGCCTGGTGTTGGCACCGTGCCTCAGGTCGGTTGCCGGACCGAGAGGTTCGCAAATGCCGATCCGCGTACAACTGACCGGCCCCCACCCGCCTCTGCCTCAAAGGCCCTTCCGGTGTGACACCCGAAGACTCGAACCAGCCGTCCCTATTGGGTCGTCTAGGCACATCGACAAGAAAGCGATCAATGGTCCTCGGACTCGGACGCTGCCTCCTGCTGCTACCGCAGCTCGGACCGGCGACTTCGGCGCGGCGCAAATCAACTGCAGTGGCACCGCGTTCGTCCTGGCCGTGTCCACGCCCGCCTCCGATCCGTTGGTCACCGGGGTCGGCGGCACGCACCTCAACGCGAACTTCAACAACGGCGAGTACCATTCCGAGACCGTCTGGAATGACTCGGGCAATCCGGCCGGCCTCGACTTCGGCGCCGGCGGCGGCGGCTTCAGCACGCTCTACCAGAAGCCGTCCTACCAGGACAACGCGAACACCACCAACACCTTCCGCGGCGTGCCCGACCTCACCTACAACGGGGACGTCCTCGGCGGCGTGCTCGGTGTCTGCAGCGAATGCGACGGTGGCGTGCCGAACTTCTTCATCTTCGGCGGCACCAGCTCCGGCTCGCCTCAGTGGGCCGCGATCACGGCCCTCGCCGACCAGGCGGCCGGCCACCGGCTCGGGTTCCTGAATCCGGCGCTATACGCGATCGCGAACGGCCCGCACTACCAGTTCGCCTTCCACGACATCACCAGCGGCAACAACAGCTGGGACGTCTCCGGGGTCAGCGGTTACTCGGCCGGTCCCGGCTGGGATCCCGCCTCAGGCCTGGGCTCGCCCGACGCCGCCCACCTGATCTCGCTACTCACCAGCTGAGTCAAACCCCGCCGGCCTTGGACGTAACGGCCGTCCGGGGCCGGCGTTTGCTGGCGCCGCCCTGAGTGGACTATGGCGCTAAGGGGTGTCTCTGCGGTGGGTCCACGCCCACGCCACAGCGACGAGAACGAGTGTTGCAGCAGCCCCCGTCGCCTCCCCGCTTGCGTACACGTACGTATGGTGGTGACCGTTCCCGGCAATAGCCCTCTGGAAGTCACGCCCGGCCGATGGGCGGGCAAGCCCTTCCAGTTGCGAGGACCGACCGACGTTCCGTCTCCGGATCGAGCAGCTGACCGAGTGCTCTTGTCGCCATGGTCTCTTTCGGCTAAGCAACTACCGCATGACAACTTCGAGGAGCGGAGCGGACTTCGACCGCAAGAACCAGGACCGTTACTCGACCGGCAATCTGTCGCATCGTTTCGACTCCGGCGGTCAGTGGATCGATCTCGGTGAGAGGGCCGCGGTGAAATCAGTCGCGGCCGCGAGCTGGGGCCGGCCCATCCTCGACATCGGGATCGGTGCTGGTCGGACGACATCGCTCTTGACGATGCTCACCGACGACTATGTGGGGATCGATTACTCGCAGGGACTGATCGAACGAGCCCAACAGGCCTTTCCCGATCTGGACATACGTTTCGGCGACGCGCGCGACCTGTCGGCGTTCTCCGACAAGAAATTCGGCCTGGTCGTCTTCTCCTACAACGGGATCGACTCGGTCGGGCACGAAAACCGCGCCCTCATCTTGAGCCAGATCTGCGGTGTGCTCGCGCCCGACGGACACTTCGTCTATTCGACCCTGAACAAGCGTGGACCTTTCTTCAACAAGCAACCCTGGAGTTCGGACCGCGCCAACTCGCCCCGTAGTCTCCCGGACCGGTCCGCCCGGTTCGTCGTCCGGGTGATGCTGGACAACCGTGAGTACCGGCGGCGCCTGTCGGAATGGTGGCGCATGCGAAACACGGTCGAGGATCACGGGGACTGGGGCATGGGGCCCCTCGGCGGCCCCGGTTCAGGACTGCTGATGCACTGGTCGACTCCCGCCGCCACCAGCAGGGAACTGGCCGAGGCCGGACTCCAAGCGGTGGCGTTCTTCGATACCTCTGGCAAGCGCCTGGCCGACGGCGAGGACGCCACGAGCTGGTGTTTCCACATAGTGACAGAACGCGCCGCGTAAAAAGGGCAAAGCGGGCAGGAAAGGCGCTTTCGGGCTGCACTTTAGGACCCGTCCTCGGAAACGCTCGGCTGAACTGAGAGGCGAGCTGGGGCCCGCGACGGCGCTTGCGGGCGCGACAATGGGCTCATCCGGGGGGTCAGGACGACCAAGTTCTGAGTGCACTCCGGGACCTGACTAGAAACGGAGACCCTCGATGTCCCAATTCCGTACCCGCCTGCTCGGGCGCCCGATCATCGTGCTCGCTCTCGTCTCGGCTGTGCTCATCGGCACGTTCACCGGCGTCGGTTTCGCCGCCACCCGCAAGTCATCGGGGCTCAGCGGCCCGAGCCAGAGCTCGGCGACGTCGTCCAAAGCAGCCTCAACGGCTGCAAAGATCGTCTTCCATCCCCTCCAGCTCCTGAACGGCGCCAAGTCACAACAGGCCTGGGGCACCGGCCCGCCGCAGTACGCCGTCTCCGGTGGCGTCGTGTACTTTTCGGGCTCGATCTCGGCGCCCCAGAACCAATCCCTCCCGGCCTTCGTCATGCCAGCGGGCGCGCGTCCCGGCTATTACGACTGCTTCTCCATCTATTCGGCGAACAATGCCAACACCCAGGCCGTCGCGGCGCTCCACATCTACGCGAACGGCAAGGCGTACCTGCAGGGCAAGTACGCGAGCATCTTCACCTCGCTCACCGGGGTGAGCTTCGTCGTGGGCTACTAGCCCGAAGGGTCGCTCCTCGCGCGCTCAGGAACCAAGGTGTCCCTATCTAGGCTGCGAGGACGACAGCCCTTCCCTCGGGCGTCAGCTCCCCGCCACGACGTCGAAGCTGGCCTGTTCAAGGCCGATCGACAGGCCGAGCACGCGGCTCACAGGTAGCGGGGCCGAGGCGGCGAAGGGGTACGCGACACCGAGCTGGGCGGTCGTCGACTCGTGCGTCGGGAGCTTCATGCACATCCCCTCCCGGGTGGTACATCAAAGATGTGTATTTCCTGCAGCGAGCGTGGCCCGGGGCGCTCACGATCCTCGGTCAGCTCGTACGGGTGATGAGGGACCTGCGGCGGCGGTAGTCCTCGGATACCTGTGACACAAGTGCGCACCGGAACCGCCTCGATATGCGTTATTGCTCGTGCGCTCGACGTCGTCGTTCGGTCCGCGCAATCTGTTTTCGCGACTGCCCCGGTACAGGCACATCTGGGTGAGTCTCTGGAACAACTTGCCGCACACGACGCTTGTTGTTACAAGGCGCCAGTCGAGGGCCTGGCCGCGCAGCAACGGGTAGATCGGCTCACTCGATCGCCTGGCGCGTAAGGGA
>Ga0181524_10003195_pt1 | contig 16091 bp, 14 predicted proteins | sample PEATcosm2014_Bin_34_FD_119761 | JGI IMG/M metagenome (GOLD analysis project Ga0181524, IMG submission 119761) | Peatland microbial communities from MTU Mesocosm Facility, Houghton, MI, USA - PEATcosm2014_Bin05_60_metaG | ecosystem: Environmental > Terrestrial > Soil > Wetlands > Peat | place...
AGAGACCCCAATCCCGCGCTCCGCGAGCAAATCTTCGACGTCGCGCAAACTCAGCGTGAACCGGAGATAGAGCCAAATCGCCTGCTGAATGATCTCGCGCGGAAACCGATAGCCGTCGTAGCTGATTTTCGTCATGCTCTTTGGCTACCGCGCGACCAAAGCCTCCATAAGCCGGTGGCGTCCTGACAAAGCCGTCCGGGATTTACGCAACCCAGCGGTTCGCTCGCACGATGCGCCGAGATATCGGCGCCATCAGAATCCCGCTGACCCAGGGCTCGAGCAACGGCCAAACCGAAGGGCAAATCAATCGATTGAAAACTCTCAAGGGCGTGATGTACGGTCGCGCGAGCACTGAACTCCTACGCGCGCGGATGTTGCCGCCTCATTCGCCCACCGAGCACGCAAAGTGTGGAAGACCCAGAAGTGCAAATCGACAATATCGTTAGCCGACCAACGGGAGAAAAACGACGTTGCAGCCCTCAGCCATATATCGTCTCGCCGACTTCGCTCGGGCGCTCAGTTTGGATACGATGCCCGCGCAGATCCGGCGGCAGGGCGGGCTTTCGTTGCTCGACACGATCGGCTGCATGATCGCCGGTTCGGCGACGGCGGATGCGGCGTTGCTGCTCGGCGCCGAAAAGTCGGACGGCGGCTCGGGTCGGAGCACGGTGATCGGAACAAGCGTCTCGCTGCCCACGCGCGAGGCGGCGCGCTGCAACGGCTACTTCGGCGACATTTTCGAATTGAACGATCTGACAGGCGGGCATGCGAGCATCGGCAATGTCGCGGCGGCGCTCGCGCTCGCCGAGGAGGCCGGCGCCGCCGGCCCTGATTTGCTTGTCGCGCTGATTGCCGGAATCGAAGTCACGACGCGAATCTACAATAGTCTTTATCCGACCCTGAAGGCCTATGACGAATGCGGTATGGTCCCGGTCGGCCTACCGAGTTCCGTGGGCGCGGCAACCGTCGCCGCTCGGTTGCTCGGCCTCGATGCGGATCAGACGAGAGCGGCGTTGGCGATCGCCGCGGGACTGGCCGGGTGGTGCCCGGCGGAAGTCATCTTCGGAGGGCAATCGACACTCAAGCCGATGCTATTCGGGGGATGGCCCGCGTCGGTCGGCCTGCTCGCCGCGCAGTACGCGAGCGCCGGAATGACCGGTCCGGCAGGAATCCTGGATAGCCCGATCGGCTATTTCACGGCGGTTTCCAGGGCGCCCGATCTGACTGCGATCGACGCGCCGGCCTGGGCCCTCGCCCATCCGCGTAGGAAGCTCCACGCCTGCTGCGGCTATATCCATTCCGCGCTTGATGCGGTCTTGCGCCTTCGTGAGCGAGATCCCGAAGCGCTCGACACAGCGCGCGCGATTCAACTGAAGATGCCGCCCTATGTGATGCCGGCGGTGGCGAAGCTGCAACCGCCTGAAACTCCCAACGAGGCGCGCTTCCACGTGCGTTACTGCGTCGCCCTTGCGGCCAGCGGTCATGGCGTGATCTTGCCGGCGCACAGCGAGAATTTCGCGGACTATCTCGCCCGGCCGGAGGTGTTGGCCGCCTATAAGAAAATCGAAATGGAAGGCGAGCCCTCCTTGACGCACTATCATCACGCCGTCGTTCGCCTCGAGTGCGCCGACGGCGCCGAAATTGTGGAAGGCAACGCCGCCCCGAAGGGGTCGCCGGGCAATCCCATGAGCGACGATGAGGTGATCGAGAAATTCATGCGTCTTGCTTCTCCGGTTCTCGGCGCCCCCGCTGCGCAGGCGGTTCGCTTGGCGGTCGAGGACATCGAGAAACGGGAGGACCTCAAGCCGCTGTTCGTCCTGTTGAAGGGTTGAACGGCGGGCGTCGCGAGCGTGCCCATCGCCTCCAAGGCGATCCGTCGAAACCTTGAACACGGCGCCGAACGGCGCGCCAATCGAAGCCGGAATCCTCCATGAATTTGGAAACTCGACTTAGGATCGCGGCCGACGCTCGGCGGTCAGTCGGCTGTGCAACGAGCGAACCAGGCCGACGACCCCTGTCGGCATCAGGCGCATCGAAACAATGAGAAAGAGCGCGTAGATCGCCGAGGGCGCCGATTTCGAGACCTGGTCGGCGAGGTCGGGCACAAATTGAATGAATAGAGCGCCGACGAGCGCGCCGGATATCGTGCCGATGCCGCCGACGATGACGCCGACGAGGAAGAATATCGACACAAACATGCCGAAGCTATCCGGCGCCACAAACGCCGTCGCGATCGCGCCGAGCGCTCCGGCGACGCCCGTATACATCGAGCTGATGCCGAAGGTCATCGCCTTCACGTAGGGCACATTGACGCCCATCGCCGAAGCCGCGATCGGCTGCTCGCGTATCGCGACCATCGCGCGGCCGAGCCGCCCTCGAAGGATGTTCCATGCGACCAGAAACATCGCCGCGGCGATGAGGGTCGTCACGTAGTACAGCCACTGATCCGGCGAGAGAGCCCATCCGAACGGCGCTTCAGGCGGCGTCAAGACGATGCCTTGAACCCCGCCCGTCCACTGCTCGAGGGCCTTATCCTTCAAGAGTTGGGGCGCGGCGAGCGCCAACGCGAATGTCGCAAGCGCAAGATAGTGCCCTTTCAATCTCAACGCCGGCCAGCCGAACAAGAAGCCGAAAACGAAGCAAACCGCGCCGGCGATCGGGATCGTCGCCCACCAGGCGAGGCCTACGCGGTCGATCAAGATCGCGGCGGTATAGGCGCCGAGCGCATAGATCGCGCCGTGGCCGAGCGATATTTGCCCATTATAGCCGACCAGCAGGTTCAGCCCGAGCACTCCGATCGCCATGATGATCGTCATTGTGGCTTGGGAGATGCGATAGTCGCTCGCGAGCAGCGGAAGAACGGCGGCGATCGTCAGCAACCCAAGGATGGCCAAAACGGCGCCCGCCCGACCCGGCTTGCGGATCGGTTTGTCCGGCGTGGGGGACGACCGCTCGCTCGCGTCGACTGCGGACATCGTCAGACCCTAGTCACGAGCTTGCGGCCGAAGAGCCCGGACGGCCGCACGAGTAAGACCCCGATGATCACGAGCAACGCGACCGACAGCTTCAGCTCGGTGCCAACCACGTAAGCGCCCGCCAGGTTCTCGACTACGCCCACGATGACGCCCCCCGCCACGGCGCCCCACGGATTGTCTATGCCGCCGAGGAGCGCGGCGGCAAAGGCATAGATCAGCACGCCCCCCATCATATTGGTGTCGAGGAAGACGATCGGCGCAACCATGAGCCCGGCGATGGAGCCGATCGCCGATGACACGCCCCAACCGAGCGACACCATCAACGACACCGGGATGCCTGAAAGCCGGCTCGAAACCGGGTTCTCGGCCGAGGCGCGGATCGCCAGACCGACGCGTGTGAAGCGAAGGAACGCATAGAGCGCGCACACGACGGCCAGCACGACCGCGATCATGCCCAATTCGTGCCCGGAAATCAGAGTGGTCCCGAACGGAGCCTTCTCGGGAAACGGACTCGGGAAAGGCGCCAGTTCGTGGCCGAAAATCCAACCAGCCAGCGCGTTGACGCCAATATAGAGGCCGATAAAAACCACGACGATCGACGTTTCCGGCATATCTTTGAACGGCCGCAATACGATGCGCTCGATTGCGAAGCCCGCGACAAACCCGAACGCGACAGTGGCGAGAAATGACGCCCAGTAAGGCATGCCGGACTGCAGGCACATGGCGGCTATGAACGTCGAAAACATCGCCATCTCGCCTTGGGCGAAATTGATGTGGTTCGTCGATTGATAAATCATAACCAGCGCGAGCCCGAGGCAAGCGTAGACGCCGCCCATGGCGACGCCGGATGCGATCTGTTGCAGCAAGGAGTAAATGGCGAGGCCTCCTCGTTTAGAATCCGAGATACGAGCGTCGAATTTGCTCGTCGTTCAAAAAGGCGGCGCTCGTTCCCGACTTGACGGTCCTGCCCGTCTCCAGGAGGTAAGCGTGGTCCGCGAGCTCGAGGGCAAGAGAAACATTCTGCTCGACGAGCAAAATGCTGACGCGCTCCTGCGCGTTGATGATTCGCATGATCTCGAAGATCTCACGGATAATTAAGGGCGCGAGCCCGAACGACGGCTCGTCGAGCAGCAGGAGCTTTGGTCTGAGCATGAGCGCGCGACCGATCGCGAGCATCTGCTGCTCGCCGCCCGACAGCGTGCCGGCCTGCTGCGCGCTACGTTCGCGCAGGCGCGGGAAATAGTCGTACACACGCTTGAAATCCGCCGCAGCATGCCTTCGGTCGCGCCTCAGGTAGGCGCCCACGCGCAGATTCTCTTCCACTGTCAGGTTGAACAAAGTCCCGCGGCCGTCAGGCACGTGCGCAATGCCCAGGCCGGCGATCTTTTCGGTGGAAAGGGCATCGATGCGGCGGCCTTCGAACCTTATCTCCCCTGCGGTCTTCACGAGCGCGCTGACCGCGCGAAGCGTCGTGGTTTTTCCCGCGCCGTTGGCGCCGAGGATCGTCGTGATTCCGCCGTCGACTACATCGAAGCCGATCTCTTTGAGCACTCGAGACCCGCCGTAGAACGCCTCGAGGCGCTTGACTTCCAGGAGCGCGCTCACTTGACGGCCTCCGCTCCAAGATAAGCGCGTATGACTTCCGGATCGGCCTGCACCACGGACGGCGGGCCGTCGGCGATCTTTCGGCCGAAGTTCATCGCCACCACCTGACTCGACACTCGCATGACGAGATTGAGGTGGTGCTCGACCAACAGGATCGTGACTCGAAGCCGATTGCGAATTTCGAGGATGAGTTGGCGCAACGCCTCCACCTCTTCGTGATTGAGGCCCGCCGCCGGCTCGTCGAGCAACAACAGCTTGGGCTCGGAAGCCAAGGCGCGCGCAAACTCGACGCGCTTGCGGGTGGCGAACGGCAATTCCTTGACAGGCCTGTCGGCGACTTCGGCTAGCGCCAACAGGTTCAGGAGCGCATGAGAGCGCGCGCGCACATTTTTTTCCTCGCGTTCGACCGACCGCAGACGCAAGGCGTTGGCGATATAGCCCGTATGAGTGCGGCAATGGCGGCCGACCATCACGTTCTCTATGACCGTCATGGCCGGAAACAACGCGACGTTTTGGAATGTTCGACCGATTCCGGCGGAAGCAATCGCGTGTTGGGGCCGCCGGAGCAGGTTCCCGCCGTCGAAAATGATTTCGCCCGAGTTCGGCGTGTAGAGTCGGCTCAGGCAATTGAACAGCGTGGTCTTGCCGGCTCCGTTCGGCCCTATGATTCCGCAGATTTGCCCGGATTGGACGTCGAAGGAAATGCCGTCGAGCGCGACAATGCCGCCGAACCGCACCGACAGCTCGCGGACTTGCAGTAGCGGTGTGGACGGAGGCTGCAACGCTGGCACCTTGGGAGTTTCGCTTTCTCTGAAGTCGCCTGCGACGAGCGAGGATAGACGTTGGCGCCTTGCTATCCTCACCCGTCCTGAGCGCCATTGGCCGGGAAGGCCTCGACGCCCTTCGCGACCTCGGGCCTTTGTGCGGGCTGGTTCAATGCGCTGCGTCGTCGGCCCGCAGGATAGGGCCGACCGGAGCCCACTCCTTGCCGTCAAAGCGCACCATCTGGAACTGCTTTATCGGATTGCGGGCCTGCGGCGAGTTGTTGAGCACAATGCCAGGCAGCATCAGGCCCAACGAGACATCGTGCAGGGATAGCGCCTGACGCATGAGATTCTCGCGGGTCAGGTCGTCGCCGCATTGCTGCAAGATATACGCGGCGAGCTGCGCCGTGCTGTAGCCCAATGCGGGCACCTCGTCGTCCGGATTGGCGTCCGGCATGTATTTTTTCATGAAGTCGTGATAGTCGCGCACGCCTTTGTCGTCAGCCCACTGGGGGTCGCTCGGCGCCTTCATCCACACGGTGGACATGAACCCAACCGCTCGCTCCAGGGGCCCCGCGGGCTCCAGGCTGGTTCTGATCGTGCTGGCCGGGCTGAACAGCATGGTGAGGGGCTTCCAGCCGATATCATACGACTTGCGGATGGCTTGCGGCGGGAATTTGCCGACCGCGGCAAGGATGAGAGTGTCGGCGCCGGCGTTCTGCAGGCTGAGGATCTGCGAATCGACCGAGGTGTCGGTCGAATCGTAGGTGGTCTCCTTCACGATCATCGTGGCCGCTTTATCGCCCAGCCCTTCGTGCAGGCCGCGCATGAAATCCCCGCCGACGTCGCCGTTGAGGGACAGGGTCCCCACTTTGGCGTTCGGCCGGTTTTGCAGGAGGTACTTCGCGAAGATCTTGGCTTCCGACTCATAGGCCGGCAGGAAGCTCATGGTCCACGGCGAGCCTTCAGGGTCGTCCCATCTCGAGACCCCGCTTAGAACCAGCAACTGCGGCACCTTCTTGGCGTTGAGATACTTCTGGATGGCGATGTTGGGCGCCGTGCCGAGGCTTGAAACGATGGCCAGCACGTTCTCCAACTCGACGAGCTTGCGAGTCTGCTCGACTGTCTTGGGAGGGCTGTAGCCGTCGTCGAGCGAGAGCAACGTCACCTTGCGGCCGTTGATGCCGCCCTTTTCATTCAGCATCGCGAAATAGGCGGCCTCGACGCGCCCCTCGAGACCGAAAGCCGACAGCGGGCCGCTGTAGGACATCGTTTGGCCGATTTTGATTTCGGTGTCGCTGGCGCCCGGATCATATTTCTTCTGGGCTTCCGCCGCGCAGCTAAAGCCGGCCAGGACGGCCGCCGCGAGTATAGGGACGAATATTTGCTTCATTTGGCGGCTCCTCGTTTGCCTATTTCGCTTCGTATTCCATTGCGAAAACCCAATTAGGGAAGGTCGACTGACTTCTTGCCGGCCTGCGGGCGAAATGGGCCGGGCGCGACCTTCTGACCCATTCGCGGTTCGCGATCCGGCAGGGGGAATTGCTAATCAGGACGCGGAATGATCTTCACGAAATTCCTCCCCATTGGCGGCGCATCTTCGGCGCGCGGCTCAACGTCGATCGTCTCTAAGATCGCTCCTGCCAGCTGCGTTCGCGGTGGCGAGGGGGGCGATCGTCGGCGCCATGAATGACTATACATTCAGTTCACTCCCAACGTCAATACGATGCGGCCGGAAAATCGGCCGGGAACCCAAGCTCCATGCCGGCCAACGCGCTCCTCGCCGACGCGTTTCGCCTGGGAAAGGCCGTCGTACAAGGCGCGCCCGCCCTTCTCTAGCGCAAACGAATCGGCGCGGCGCAAGGCTCAGGCCTCGATCCAAGTGACGGCTTCCGAAAGCGGCGCACGACTTGTGCGAAACTGATTTGCCGGATGATCCGCGTCTTCGTAGCCGAAAGAGATTCCGCATACGATTTGACGATCAGCCGGCAGAGCGACAAATTCGCGGATGAACGGCGAATACCCGGCCAGCGCCGCTTGAGGGATCGTCGCCACGCCGAGGCTTTGCGCTGCAAGCATGAAATTGGCGACGTAGGCCCCGCAATCGATTGCGCCATAGATTCCAAGCGCCTCGTCGGTGGTCACGATCGCGACGTGAGGGGCGCCGAACAAGCGAAAATTTTCGAGCGTCTGGCGCGCCGACGCGTCGCGATCGCCTCGCGCGATGCCAACGCTCTCATAAAGCTGGAATCCGCATTCGCGCCGACGCTGCAGATGAACGCCGCGGTACTCGCGAGGAAATGCGATGTCGGGCTTCGCCGGATTGGCCGCGGCGTGAGCCACGAGCGCCGCACGAAACCGATCCGTGGCGGCGGCCTCGGTCACGAAGACCCGCCACGGCTGCGCGTTGCACCAAGACGCCGTTCGTTGCGCGAGCGTAAGAATACGCTCGATGAGCTCGCGCGGGACAGGATCGGAGCGGAAGCCCCGGCAGCTGTGACGGGCCATGAGAAGGCGCTCGAGCGCCTCGCTGTCGTGGACGTCGCGAGCGCTTGCGGCCGGGACGGCGGGATCTGGCGACATCAAAGCTCCCTTTGCTGGTCGGCGATTTGTGCGAAGCCCATTTTCTGTCACAGCGGGCGCGCCGCGAACAAAGGGCCGTCAACATATCGCAGAACAACGATTTCAACCGGCGCGTCAAGCGCGGGCGGAGCGTCGCACAGGATGCGCGTCGCGATCCGCAGGCCTTCGTCGAGATCGACGATGCCGACGCGATACGGCGCTTCCGCGCGAAAGACCGCCGGCGCCGCATGGACCACGGTCTGGGAGTAAAGTCGCCCTCGCCCGCGAAGCGGAACCCAGGTCAGGTTTTTCGACCAGCAATGAGGACAGAACGGCTTGGGCGGGAAAGTGATGCGCTCGCAGTCCGCGCAACGCGTCGTCTCGAAGCGCCCGTCCTGAAGCGCGCCCCAGAATCTCTGAGTAAAGGCGCTCACGCGGGGCGGGTAAGAGCGTGGCTGGTTCAGATCGATGATCGGCAAAGTCAATGGACCGCCTCCAGCACGTGGACAAGAGCGGCGTTGTAATTGCCGAGCTCTGCACTGGTCACCGCGAGCCGCGCGTCCGCTACTTGTCGCTCGCCGGCCCTATGCCGCAGTTGGTCCATGATTTCGACGAAACTGTAGAAGGGCGTGACGTAAGCGGGGTGGCCGCGTGATTGCAACCCGCCGGATGTGCAGATCGGTATTCGGCCGCCCAGGGTCGTCTCTCCCTCTCGCGCCATCCGGGCGCCGTGTCCCCTCGGCGCGAAGCCCAGCGCTTCGCTGACGAGAACTTCGACGATCGTGCAGGGCGCGTAGATCTCCGCGAGATCGATGTCGTCCGGGGCGACGCCCGCTTCCGCGAAGGCGGCGCGGCCGGCGGTTTGGGCCGCGATAAGCGCGATCATGTCGTTGGGAACTTCGTTGATCTGATGCGCGCCTTCGTGGAAAAAGCCGCGCCCCTTCACGCGCACGTAAGGCCGTCGCGAAGCGCGGGCCACCGCTTCCTCCGCCAGCACCAGACATACGGCGCCGTCGCTGCGCGGAGGAACCTCATACAAGCCCAGAGGCTCCACGATCGGCGGTTGAGCCAGAACCTCTTCCAGTGTGATGGGCTTGCGAAATTGCGCGATCGGATTCAGCGAAGCGTGCATGCGGTTCTTGACTGCGACGCTGGCGAGCTCCTCGCGGGAGGACTTGAACTCGTGGATGTAGCGCGCGGCGTCCATGGCGTACCAGGAGATCGGCGTGAAACCGAACGGCACATGAAAATCCACATCGCCGGTGGTTCGCATCGAGCTCATCATATGTTCGGCCGCTGAAATGGCGGTTTCAAAATTCACCCCCAAAGCCAGCGCGACCTTGGAGCGCCCGAGGCGAATGTCGTTCGACGCGGCTTCGAAAGCCAGACCCGCCGTCATGCCGTTGCCCATGATCTCGGACACCGACCCGTCGCACGGCAAACGCAAATAGTTCGCCATGAAGGTCCCGAAATATTTTTGCTGCGTGTAGGGCCGGGGCAGAGAAAACGCGAGCGAGTTGATCTCCCGGCGGTCCACCCCGGCGTCGCGCATGGCGTCGACGACGAGATTCGCCAGCGTCTCGTGCTCGAGCGCCTGCGTCGGGGCGTCCGCAGAGCCCTGCCATTTCCCCACCTTGAGCGCCGCCGCGCCCAAAATCGTGACGGTGTTCGACATTGCGCTTGGTCCTCCAGCCCGACGATCGGCTTGACAGCCAGGGCCCGACTCGATAGGTCTATTGGTCTATCCATTACAGTCGTTGGCCGCTTCCGGCAAGCGGAACTTGAGGGAAGGCGACGCAGAGGCTCCGATGCAAGAACCGACCCGTGAACTCTACTCCCATTCCGATCTTCGTCGGTTGATCGATCCGAACGTCGTGGCGATCGTGGGAGCGTCCGAGACGCCCGGTTCGTTCGGGCAGCGCACGCTGGCCAATATGTCGGAGTTCGACGGCAGCGTTTACGCCGTCAATCCAAAATACCAGACGCTGTTCGGGCGCCCTTGCGTTCCCACGATCGCCGATCTTCCCGTGTCTCCCGATTGCGTCATTCTGTGCGTCGCGCGGCCTATGGTCGAGGGCATGATCGAGGCCGCCGGGGCGATTGGCGCTGGCGGAGCGATCGTCTACGCCTCCGGCTTCAGCGAAACCGGAAAGCCGGATCGCATCGAGGCGCAGCTTCGCCTGATTGCGACCGCGCGGCGGCTCGGCGTGCGTGTCGCCGGGCCCAATTGCGTCGGCCTCGCCAACACACGCTCGCGCGCCGGACTGAACTTCATGCCCGACTACGGCGCCATGGGCCACCGGCGCGGCCCGGTCGCGATCGTGTCGCAGAGCGGGGCCTTGGGTTACACCGTCCTGCAGGGCATGGAACGCGGCATCGGCTTCTCGAAATATCTCGCGGCGGGCAACTCGTCCGACGTCGATATTTGCGATTACGTGTCCTATCTCGCCGAAGACGAGGACACCCGCGCGATCGCGTGCCTGTTCGAGGGCGTCAAGGACGGCGCGCGTTTTCTCGCCGCCGCGCGAAAGGCGCGCGACGCGGGCAAGGCGCTCGTCGTCTACAAGGCCGGCTCGAGCGAAGCGAGCCGCAAAGCCGCGCTTTCGCATACCGGGACCATGGTCGGATCCTCGGCGGCCTACGCCGCCGCTTTCGAGGAAGCGGGGGCCGTCGCGACCGATAAGCTCGAATCCGTGCTCGAACTCGCGTCTTTCCTGGCAAAGTCGAGCGCGCCCAAGCGCGGACGAGGCGTCGGCATCCTTGCGACCTCGGGCGGAGCCGCGGTCATCTGCGCGGACAAGGCGGAGCGGCACGGCGTACCGTTGCCGGCTCTCGACGCCAAGACCGCGGACGCTCTGAACAAGGTCGTTCCCGATTTCGGCTCCGTGGCCAACCCATCCGACCTTACCGCGGAAGTCTTGAAGACGTCGGAAACCTTCGGCTATTGCCTCGACGCCTTTCTCGCGGATCCGAACTTCAGCGCCCTCGCGCTTCCCATGGTGTTCGCGCATGCCTCTTCCAGCGGCGCGCGGGCGCCCGCCGTGGTGGAAGCGGCCAAGCGCACCGACAAGCCGCTCGCCGTCATATGGATGAACGAATGGTATCAGGGACCCGGCAGCGAAGTTTTCGACGCCGATCCCCGCGTCTCGACGTTCCGCTCCGCCGACCGATGTTTCCAGGCGTTGCGCGCCTGGACGGACTGGCATGAAAAGCGGGGCGTTCAGCCGGCGCTCTCGCGGCTGTCCGATCGTGGCGCGGCGGACGCAGCGCGAGAGATCATCGCGCAAAGCGCGGGATCGGGCGTGGCCCTGTCGGAGTCGGATTCCAAGCGCGTGCTTGCCGCCTACGGCGTGCGCGCGCCGGGCGAGGCGATCGCGCGCGATCCGGACTCGGCGGCCGAGGCCGCCAAGCGCATCGGCTTTCCCGTGGCCGTGAAAATTTCCTCAAAAGACATTCTTCACAAGACCGAGGTTGGCGGCATCAAGCTCGGCCTTCGCTCGGAAGAGGAAGTGCGCGCGGCCGCGCGTGAAATTCTCGCCTCGGCGAAGCAGCGCAAACCGGACGCGCGGATTGACGGCGTCAGCGTTCAGCAGATGCTGACGGCGGGCGTCGAGATGGTGATCGGGGTCAAGCGCGACCAGCAGTTCGGCCCCCTGATCGCCGTCGGCCTAGGCGGCGTCATGGTCGAGTTGTTGCAGGACGCCGCCGTCCGTATCGCGCCGGTCTCCAGCGGCGGCGCGCGGAAAATGGTTGAGTCGCTGAAGGGCTACAAGCTCTTGACCGGTTACCGCGGAGCGGCCGGCGTCGACGTGGATTCGCTGGTCGACGCCATTTGCAGAATTTCGGAATTGGCCGACGATCTGCGGGACCTCATCGAAGAAATCGACGTCAATCCCGTGATTGTCAGCGCCGCGGGCGCGCTCGCAGCGGATGCGCTCGTCGTCGCCCAGCGTTGATCAGGCGGAAATCGGGAGGAACGGATGGCAGGCAAAACTATCGATGAATTCACAATCGGCGAAGTTACGCTGAGTCCGGGACGCACCGTCACGGAAACCGATGTCGTGAATTATTCATGGGTGTCCGGCGACACCAACCCGATGCACACGGATGCGGTGCACGCCGCGAAATCTCCTATCGGCCAAAGGATCGCGCATGGGACGCTGGTGATGTCGATGGCCACCGGCCTCAGCGCGCGTATCGGCCATCTCGACGGAACGGCGATCGCGGCGCTCGGCGTGGATGAGTGGAAATTCCTCAAGCCCGTCTTCATCAACGACACGATCTATCTCAGGACGACGGTCGTCGATGCGCGCGTGTCGTCCAAACCCGATCGCGGCGTGCTCGTTCGCCGTATGGATGTTCTCAATCAGCACGGCGATCTCGTTCAGACGGGGCTGATGACGACGATGGTCACGAGAAAAGCGGCCGCGAGCTGAGAGGGATTTTGCCATGGACAGCGTGAACACATTTGGCCTCTCCGAACAGCAGCTGATGGTGCGCCGGAATGTTCTCGAACTCTTGGACAGGACCTTGCCATGGCCGCTGATCCGCGAGCTCGACGAGGCTCGTGAATTTCCGCATGCGGCGTACAATGCGTTGGCGGAAGCGGGTTATCTCGGCATCTTCTATCCCGAAGAGCTCGGCGGAATGGCGGGCAGCCACAAGGACTTCGTCGCCTTCATCGAGACGCTGGGATATTACTATACCGGCATCGCCCAGGCGGTCATGACGAGCGTCGTTTACGCCGGGATGCATGTGGTCAAATTCGCCTCGCCGGAGGTGAAGAAGGAGATCGTCCCGAAGATTATCAACGGCAAGGCGAAGCTCGCGCTTGCGATGTCCGAGCCCGGAACCGGCTCCGACGTGGCTGGCATCAAGACGACGGCGGTCCGCGACGGCGACGACTATGTCCTCAACGGCCAAAAGGTCTGGATCACCTGCGCGCACGTCGCCGACTACATCGTCGTGGTGTGCAAGACGGACCCGGCCGCGGCGCGGCACGGCGGCATGAGCATTCTCCTGGTGAACGCGAAAGCGCCTGGCGTGCGAATCAGGCCGTTGAAGATGCTGGGGCGGCGAACGACCCACGCCAACGAAGTCTTTTTCGACAACGTGAGAACGCCGGCGAGCCACATCCTTGGGAAGGAGAACGCCGCCTGGAAGAACCTCATGAAATGTCTCGCCTTCGAGCGGATGACCTTGGCCGCCATTTCGGCCGGCCATTGTTTCAAGATCACGGACTACGCGACGGACTACGCGAAGAACCGCATCCAGTTCGGCCAGCCCATCACGAATTTCCAAGCCGTTTCGCATAAGCTCGTCGACATGGCGATCATGTCGGAGACGGCGCGCCAGTCCGTGTATCGTGTTGCGGATTTGCTGGACGGCGGGCAGGACGCCATCAAGGAGGTCTCGATGGCGAAGATCATCTGCACCGACAACAACTTCAAATGCGCCGATCTCGGGCTGCAGGTGATGGGCGGCGCCGGCTATTCGACCGAGTACGATATGGCGATGTTCTTCCGCGATTCGCGCGTAGGACCGATCGGGGGCGGAAGCAACGAGATCCAGCGCAACGTCATCGCCAAGCAACTGGGGTTCTAGGCGGCGGCGTCGAAGCGCCGCCGCCGCGGCGGTTCGCCGAGGGAAAGACCGATCCGCCTCCAAAGCTCGGCGAGTTCGCCATCGCGATTGGCGACGCGCCGAGCTTTTTCGCAGTGCGGCTCAAATCGCTCCGGAGATCTTGAAGGCGGCGATGTCGTCGGGGCCGAAGCCGAGCTCGGCCAGCAGCTCCTCGGTGTGCGCGCCGGGGCTGGCGGGCGGGGAGGGGCGATCCGTTACGCTGCGGCTGAAGCGCGGCGCCGGCGCCGGCTGCACGACTCCGCCGATTTCGACGAATGTGGCGCGCTCGGCGAGGTGCGGGTGTTTCGGCGCTTCGGCGAGGCTGAGCACCGGCGCGAAGCAGATGTCGGTTCCCTCCATCAGCGCGCACCATTCCGCGCGCGTCTTCGTCGCGAAGCGCTCGGCAAACGCCGCCTTCGTCGCCGGCCAGCGCGCTCTGTCGTTCTGCGGCCAGGCCTCGGGTTCTTGGAGGCCCAGGGTCCGCAGCAGCAGCGCGTAAAACTGCGGCTCGATCGATCCGATGGAAATCCATTCGCCGTCGGCGCAGCGATAGGCGCCGTAATACGGCGCGGCGCCGCCCAGCGCGTTATGGCCGCGTTCGAACCAACCGCCTGCGGCGTTCATTCCGAAGAACATGGACATCAGCAGCGCCGAGCCGTCGACCATCGCGGCGTCGACCACTTGGCCGCGGCCCGAACGCGCCGCCTCGATCAGCGCGCACGTGACGCCGAAGGCCAGCAGCATGGCGCCGCCGCCGAAATCGCCGACGAGGTTGAGCGGCGGAACCGGCCCGCTGTCCACCGTGCCGATCGCGCCCAAAGCCCCGCTCACCGCGATGTAGTTGATGTCGTGCCCCGCGGCCTTGGCGAGCGGGCCGTCCTGCCCCCATCCGGTCATTCGACCATAAACCAATTTGGGATTTCGTGTCAGGCAGACGTCGGGCCCCATGCCCAGTCGCTCCATGACGCCCGGCCGGAAACCCTCGACCAGCGCGTCGGCTCCGTCGATCAATTTCCGCAGAATCTCGAGCGCGGCGGGCTGCTTGAGGTCGAGCGCGAGCGATCTGCGGCCGCGATTCATCACGTCGGGGCCGCGCGCCGCGCGACCAATTTGGTCCCGTCGATCCACACGGATGACATTGGCGCCCATGTCGGCCAGCATCATCGCGCAAAATGGCCCGGGGCCGATCGAGGCGATCTCGACGACGGTTATACCGGCGAGCGGTCCAGGCATATGGCGTCCCTCACTTTGAACTGTCGGAGCGTCGGGCGTCCGTCTCGATCCCGCGCGATGGTTCAGGCGTCGCTCCGCGCCGTTCTCCCGCTCGTTTCGTGCTTACGTTCCTCGCGCAGGAGATGTTTATGGAGCGCCTGAAGATGCTTGCCGATTTCCTCCTGCGCCGCGGCGACATCGTGTTTCGCCAAGAGGCCGATCAGTCGGCGCCGGTGCGCCACCAGATTTGGCATCGCGCTCATATGCCGCTCTTCGACTCGCTGAAGCACGATCTCGGTGAGCGACTCGATGATGACCTGGAGCAATTCGTTGCCGGTCGCCTCGGCCAGCAAGTTGTAAAATCTGGCGCTGACCTCGACTCGGTCCGCCGGGGAGCCGGGTTTCGGCAGCTTCGCGAGTTCGTCCGTATTCGCCTCGAGCGCCGCTAGAATTTCCGGCGTGATGCGCTCGCTCGCCAATCCGACGGCGGTCTGCATGATCAATGTCCGAGTTTCCGTGAGGCTATCGAGGGAGATCCGTCCCAACAGGAACATGTCGCGCATCGAACGCGTGATCAGATCCAGATCCCCCTTAAGAATGAAGGCGCCGCCCTTCACGCCTTTCTGCAATCCGACGATCCCGGCGATTTCGAGAGTGCGCAAGGCCTCGCGCACCGCAGTGCGGCTTACCCCGAACTTGAGGGCGAGCTCGCGCTCCGCCGGCAGCTTGTCCCCGGGACGCAGGGCGCCGGCCGCCATTTCGTGACGAACCTGCGCGCAAATCTCCTCGAACACCCGACGCGTGCGAATTTGACTGAACTGCGCCCCCGATTCCAGGTTCGGCTTGGCCGATCCGACTTGCAGCTTCGCGGGCGCGCCCGGCCTTGCCTTGAGTCCCATGAGAAGCCAGTCCAATCCCGGGGATACGAGCAAACTATCGTACCATTATACCAATGTTCGCCGCGATCGGATAGGCGCATTTCAACCGTCGAGCGAAGGCGATGGCCGGCCGCGCCCCGGGTTGAAACTTGATCGGCCGACGATTCCCGGGGCCGGCGTCGCCCTGGGCTGGGACGCAAGCCGCGAGGCATGGAAGCGAAGACGCATTCGGGAACCTGACGCGGCTCCCGCATCGAGGCGATTTCCGGTTTTCCGCGTGAGCGCCGACACGATCGCGGCGCCCTCGGCGCCGCAAACAAGCTCCCCGCATCATCGACAGGGCGCGCGAAGTCAGCCTCGGCGGCCTTCGCTCAGGCCTTGATCCGTTCGATCACGGCGGCGATGCCTTGTCCGACGCCGATGCACATCGAGACCAGCGCATAGCGTCCCTCGATCCGCTCGAGCTGACGCAG
>Ga0181524_10003196_pt1 | contig 16090 bp, 8 predicted proteins | sample PEATcosm2014_Bin_34_FD_119761 | JGI IMG/M metagenome (GOLD analysis project Ga0181524, IMG submission 119761) | Peatland microbial communities from MTU Mesocosm Facility, Houghton, MI, USA - PEATcosm2014_Bin05_60_metaG | ecosystem: Environmental > Terrestrial > Soil > Wetlands > Peat | place...
CCACCTGGGACCCCGAAGGAACAACTACAACCCCTTCCAACGGGACCTATTACACCGGCAATCTGAGTCAGACCTGGGAAAACAACGAATGGAACACGGCGACCAGAGGCGGCACCAACACCCCAACAAAATGGGCGGAAAACACCGCTGTGCTCTTTGCCGCCTACAGCGGCACCGGCACCCCCGCGTTCACCGTCACCATGAATGCCAACCACACCGTCGCCGGCATCTTCGACGGACCGCTGAGCGCGGCGAACCCGTGCGAGGTGACCATCACCGGCACCGGCACCATGATCCTGGGCCCTAACAACGTGAACGGGTTCGACGTCACCAGCGACACCGGCGACCCCGGCTATGTAACAATCAGCAACGTCATCTCCGGCGGCGCCACCGCCCCACTTTGCGCTGAGGGCACCGGCCAGCTTTTTCTTAATGGAACAAACACCTACACCGCCGGCACTTGGCTGGGTTTCTCGGGCGCATCGTTCAGCGGCATCGTGAACTTTAACAACAGCGCCTCTTTTGGGACCGGCTTCATACTCGTCACCAACACCGGCGGCGTGATTGGCGCGCTGGCGGTCGAAGGGACCAGTGCCGTTACCCTCCCCAATGCCTTTTATTGGGCGGACAACACCTCCTGGGTTAATAATGTGAACATTGTCGGCAACGCGGCCGGCGTAACCCTTAGCGGCAACTGGTATTTGACCAACACTGCCAGCATCGGCTCGGGTGGGGCCGGAAACCTGGTCAATATCTCCGGTGCGATAGCCAGCGTCGGCGGCGCCTATGGTCTTAACGTTTTTAACCCCGGCATTCTCGAGCTTTCCGGCAACAACACCTTCACCGGCAACATCAGCACCGGCAACGGCGTCTTGGCCTCCGGCAAGCTCACCATCGGCGGCTCGGGTACGTTGGGCTATGTTTCGTCGGGCATCGGCTCTTATGCGGGCACCATTTCCCTTACCAACGGGTTAACCTTCACTTACGCCAGCTCGGCCAGCCAAACCTTGTCGGGAGTTATTTCCGGTGCCGGCAACTTGACCCAAACCGTCGGCACGCTCACCCTGACCGCGCCCAACACCTACACTGGCGGCACCACAAATAGTGGCGGCACCCTCCTCGTGAACAACACGTCCGGGAGCGGCACGGGCACCGGTGCAGTGACCGTTAAATCCGGTGGCACCCTGGGCGGCACGGGCACCATTAGCGGCGCCACCACCGTCAATTCGGGCGGCGCGCTCTCAACGGTCGATGGTAAGATCGGCACGCTCACCTTCGGCAGCTCCCTCGCCCTCTCGGGCACGACCAGTATGGAGATCGACGGGGACACAGGCGGCGCGGACGAAATTGACATGACCAGCGGCACCGTGACCCTGGGCGGCAATCTCAACGTGGCGAACCTCGGCGGCAACACCTCGATGCTCCCGGGACAGAAGGACACTTACCAACTGTTTAGCGGCACTATCGCCGGAACCTTCGTCAGTACTAACCTGCCGACACTCCTCGCCGGATTGGCTTGGGACACTTCGGGGCTTGCGCCCGGCGGAGACGGCATCATTAAGGTGATCTCCGTCACGTCTCCGCAGGCCACCAACATTACCCTGCTGCCGGACGGCAACTTCAGCCTCACCGGCACCGGCCTGGTCGGCTCCGTCTGGTCGCTGCGCGCCTCCACCAACGTGCTCTTGCCGCTCCCGTGGCAGAACATCACGAACAACACCATCCCCGCCAATCCCTTCACCGTCAACGACCTGACGGCCACGAACTACCCGCAGCGGTTCTATTATCTCACCAATAACCCGAACTGAAGCGTTGAGCCGCCTTGAGCCGGAGCGGCTCGAAGGTTTCCACAGCACCCCTGCGCCGGGTCAACCAGCCCGGCGCGGCTGGTTTTTTCTGGAACGTTGTAGCCGCCGACGGCAATCGGCGCGCTTTTCCTCCGCCGGGCTGGCCTTTTGCTGCCAGACCCGCTTGGGCGACACTGCCACCATGTAGTAAGAACGCCCAACGATGACGGAGCGCGAGCCGTCCCCGGCTCGCAGCAGCCACGAACGCGGAACGACGATCGAAGCTATTGCACCTTCCCACACGCTGCGAGTCGGGGACGGCTCGCGGTCCGGGGGCAGTGTCTAGCTGCGCCAGACCCGCTTTTTCTGTCGCCAGGCGCCTCGGGAGCCTGCTAACCTCCCGTCATTCGATGAAACGACCACTCCTGCCAGTGGCGTTGCTCTATGTCGGCGGAATCCTGATCGCGCGCTTCAGCTCCCTTCCGCCGCTGCTCCTTTTGACCGGCTCGCTCGCCTTGGCGGCGCTGACTCTGGCCTGGCCGCGCGCCCGGCTGGTTGGATTATGCACCCTGCTTGTTCTAACGGGCTGGACCCATTACACGCTCCGCACCGCCGTTCTTTCACCGCACGATCTGCGCCGCTGCCTCGGCGAGCGGCCTGAAATCGTCACGCTCCGGGGGACTCTGCGCGAGACGCCCATCCAGCGCGTCTATGAGCGCAATCAGCAGGAGTCGTGGCGCACCATGGCCCGAATCGACGTCACCGCCCTGCGCCGCAATCGTCATTCCTGGCAACCGGCGGTGGGCCGAATCGCCGTCACCACGCAGGGAATCCTCTCCACCAATTTCTTCGCCGGGCAGGAGGTCGAGATCACCGGCGTCGCTGGCCTGCCCAAAATCGCCGCCGCTGAGGGCGCCTTTGATTACCGGGCTTACCTGAGCCAACTGGGGATTTATTACCAATTGCAGGCTGCCTCCGGGCAGGACTGGCGCATTGTCTCTTCTCCGTCGAAACCGCCCCTGGCGGATCGGTTTCGCGAGTGGGCGCGCCGGGCGCTGGCGCTCGGCTTGCCGGTCGAAGATGAGTCGCTGCGGCTGGAATGGGCGCTCACCCTGGGCTGGAAAACGGCCCTCACCGAAGAAGTCTCCGAACCCTTTGTTCAGGCCGCCACGTATCATATCTTCGCCGTGGACGGGCTGCGCATCGCGATCATCTTCGGCATCTTCTTTGGCCTGTTTCGTGTGCTGCGTCTGCCCCGCGCTGTGTGCGGGCTGGTGCTGATTCCGCTCATTTGGTTTTACGCCGCCCTCACCGGTTGGCCGGCCTCCGCCATTCGCGCCACCGTCATGCTCACCGTGGTCATTATCGGCTGGGTCTTGCGGCGCCCCAGCGACCTGGTCAATTCGCTCTTCGCCGCCGCGCTCATCATTCTGCTGTGGGAACCGCGGCAGCTCTTCCAAGCCGGGTTCCAACTCTCGTTCTGCGTGGTCCTGTGCATCATTCTCACTCTTCCGGCGTTGCGCGAGCTGGGCCGCCGCCTGACCGCCCCAGACCCCTTGCTGCCCGATAAACTGCGTCCGCGCTGGCGGCAAACCCTGCGCGTCCCAGCGCTGTTTGTTGGAGACCTGTCGCTCACCTCCTTCGCCGCCTGGATCGGTTCCCTGCCGCTGGTGGCGTACTATTTCCATATCGTGACACCGGTCAGCACACCAGCCAATATCCTCGCCGTTCCGCTCTGCGCGCTGGTGTTGATGAGCAACCTGGCCAGCCTGGTGTTGGCGGGCTGGTTTCCCGCCGCCGCCGAATGCTTCAATCATGCAGGCTGGTTCCTGATGGAGATCATCCGGGTCGCCAGCCATTGGTTCGCGAACTGGCCGTGGGCCTATTTCTATGTCCCGGAGCCGTCTCTTTTCACGAGCGGCCTGTATTATGTGATTCTGCTGAGCGTCTGCACCGGCTGGGTTTTCCGACCCGGCTTGCGGGCCTGGAAAATAGTCGCGCTCGCTCTGGGAGTGTTGGTCTGGAGCTGCCAATATTGGGAAACCCGCTCCGTGACGCGCCTGACCATCCTGCCCGTCAACGGCGGCATGGCGGTCTTCTTCGACGCGCCGGGCAGGCAAAACGATCTCCTGGTGGATTGCGGCACGACCCATTCCGTCCAGTTCCTCACCAAACCGTTCCTCCGCGCCCAGGGCGTCAACCGCTTGCCGGCCCTGCTGCTGACCCACGGCGATTTGCGCCATGTCGGCGGTGCGGAACTGGTGGCCGGCCTCTTTTCGGTAAAGACTTTCTGTGTCAGCCCCGTCCGCTTCCGCTCGCCTGTTTACCGGAAGATTGTCAAGGACTGGAGCCGCGCGCCGGAAAAGCTGCGGACGGTCAGCCGCAACGACCAATTGGGCTGCTGGACGGTGCTGCATCCGGAGCCGGGCGACCATTTCTCCCAGGCCGATGACAATGCGCTGGTCCTGTCAGCGGTCATTGGCGGCAAGCGGGTCCTGCTGCTTTCGGATTTGGGGCGCCCCGGCCAGGACGCGTTGCTGCAACGAACCCCCGACTTGCGCGCCGACATTGTGGTCACCGGCCTGCCGGCGCAATATGAAGCCATCGGCGACGCGCTGCTCGATGCCATCCAGCCGCGCCTGATCATCGTAGCCGATTCGGAATTCCCGGTCGCGGAGCGCGCCAGCCCCAAACTCCACGAGCGCCTGGCCCGGCGAAAAGTCCCCGTGATCTACACGCGGCAGACTGGAGCCGCGACCATCGAGTGGCGCAAGAACGACTGGGAGCTTCGGACCATGAGCGGAATTAGAATCTCCAGCCGAAATCCAGCCCCGCTGCCGGAGCCGCCACCGGAGAAGCCAACCGAGCCCGAGCCGGTAACCGATCAGGAATGAGGCGCTTCACCTCTATGCCTCTGTTCGCTCCAGAGGGAAAGCGCGTTTCTTCAGCCGGCGATAGAGACGGTGCCAACAGAATGAGGCGAGGATTGCCTGGTAAATCGCCGCTGACACGCACAGCCGCATCTCCCACGAGAAACGAGAGTTCGAGTTGGCATAAGCCCACCGGACCCACTCGAACAACGCAGACAGAACCATCGGCAGCAGCAGCCCCACGGCGACCGTGGACAGGAATGCGGTGAGGAAATTGCGGCAGCGCAACGAGAAATAGAGCCCGAACACCGGCACGGACAGAAAGGTGACGGCAAAGAACACAATCGCCCCCGCATCGCTGCCGCCGGGCAGGAAACTTGAGAAGTAAGGCCAGACGGCCAGAAGCAGGCCGGCGGTCGGGAGGAACTGGCCCCATAAACCGCGCAACCGCCCCGAGATAATCTGGCTCTCAGCGAGCGGTGAAACCAGCAGCAGTTCCAACACGCCGCTTTCCCGCTCGCGCCGGAAGCTGCCTGCCGCGCTCATGGCCATGCTGCCCGCCAGCAACCAGGCCAGTGTCTCTTGCAGATGGTTGGCGTCTCGGAAGAAATACCGATCAGTCAAAACCGTGCTATAGATCGAGATCAGCACCGCAAAGCACCCCCAGGTTACCAGCCGCCCGCTCCAGGTGCGCTGCTCCAGCCAGCCGATGGGATTGCGCTCCACTTTCCGCCGCATCCACCAGCGAAAGAATGAGAGCCACAACACCGGTGTGCAGAAGGTCTGCCGCAGCCAAACCCGTCGCCGGGAGGGCGGCTCCTCCTGCCACGAGCGGCGGGTCTTTGCGCCTGCGGCCAGCACCGCGGCCACCAGCGCCACCAAGGAGCAAATAGTCGTTTTTCCAAGGGGCGCGCCTAGACTCACGGGCGCCCACCCGGGCCAGTCCATCAGTGTGTTCGCAAGCAAGAACCCCGTCTCCAGCACACTATCCCAGTTCATCTCGAACTGGCCCGGTCGCTTCTGAATAATCGCATTAAGAGCTTGCAACAGAAACCAATCGACCGCTGCTGCGAGGATAAGGAAGAAGGCAGCGGCCAGAATGCCCGCCCACAGCAGCGCCCGCAGCCAGGCCTTGTTCCACGCCGAAGCCAGCAAGCCGGCTGCCAGCGCCCAGCACATCGCGTTGGCGTTCACAATCACCGACCGCACCGCGTCGGCCCAACTGACTCCGCCCAGCAAAAAGGGGATGGTCAACACCGGCAGCACGGCCAGCCCCAGTGTCATGGCCCGCAACCCCTGCGCCAGTACTTTGGCCACCACGATGTCCGTCCCCTTCAACGGCGTGAGGAAGAGCAGCCCCAACGTCCCTTCGCGCCGCTCCCGGCTGATGCAATCGGCAGTGAGCATCGGCACCAGGACCCAAATCGCGCCGAAGAGCGCGCAGTGGAGGCGCCCGAACAACTGACGCCCGAAGCCCGGCGCGAACCCCTGTTCCAAGCCAAACAGCAGGCCCGCCAGCAGCAGCGCCGTCACCCCCAGCACGCGCAGGTAATACGTGAAGGGCTGCCGCGCCGAGGCGCGCAGTTCACGTTCGATGACGGGCAGGACGTTCATGTGGGTTGGTGATTCGTGGTGCGTGACGCGGGATGCGTGATCCGTGTCATCCCGCGGCGGTTGACTAACCACCAGTGACAAATCACGCATCACGCATCACGAATCACCACCCCTCTCACTGCGTCTCTCCCCGCGTCACGCGCATGAAAACTTCCTCCAGCCCGACCTCGTCCTCGCGCAACTCGATCAGCTTGGCACCGCCGTGGACGAGGATGTCCGCCACAATGCTGTGCTCCACCTCCGGCCCGGCCAGCGTCACCTTGATTTCCCCATCGGTGGTGGCCACCTCGGCAATCTCCTTCCGCGCCTTGAGCAGGTCAATGGCCTGGGCGGGTTCGCTCGAAACCCGCACCCATACGACCTTGCCTTGCGACATCTGGTCGCGCACGCCCTGCACCGCGCCGCTGTAGATCAGCCGGCCTTTCTCGATAATGGCCACCCGGTTGCACAAGGTCTGGAGTTCGCTCAGGATGTGCGAGGAGATAATGATGGTTTTGCCCAGCCGCTGAAGCTCCTGCAGGACCGCCATCATCTCGATGCGCGCCCGGGGGTCCAGCCCGCTGGCCGGTTCGTCCAGCAGCAGCAATTGCGGGTCGTGGATCAACACCCGCGCCAGCCCGAGCCGTTGTTGCATCCCCCGGCTCAGCGCGCCGATGAGCGATCCTTTCTTCTCCGTCAGCCCCACTAGTTCCAACACGTCGTTCACCGTCTTCTCCCGTTGCGCCGTGGGAATCTTGTAGCACGCGCCGAAGAAATCCAGATACTCCGTCACCTCCATGTCCTTATAGACGCCGAAGAAGTCCGGCATGTAACCAATCACGTGGCGCACCGCATCAGCCTCGCGCAGCAGGTCCCGTCCGAGAATCTGCGCCGTGCCGGCCGACGGGGCCAGGAACGTTGCCAGGATGCGCAGGGTGGTCGTCTTGCCCGCGCCGTTCGACCCAATGAAGCCGAACAAGTCGCCTGGGTTGACGGTGAGGTCCAGCCGGTCCAGGGCGGTGATGCTGCCGTACAGCCGCGTCAACCCGAAGGTCTGAACGGCGGGGATGGGGGGGGCATTCATATATCAGACACTGGACTTTAGACTTTAGACTTTAGACTCTGGACTGGTACGGAGACCCGCCACAACGTATTCTTCTGGCTCCGCCGCGGGGTGAACTGGCGTAACGGTTTGACCGGCGAGTAATCCGGCGCCCACGCCAATAGCACCGCGTTGCCGTGCTCGACCACGGCCGACAAATCCAGCCCGGGCGGCGAGATAAAATGGCGCACCCAGTCCTGTGGGCCGCCCAGGCGCGACAGGAACGAAGCGGCCATGCTGCCGTTGGCCAGGTCATCAATTCGCTCGCTGGCCCCCCCTCCGAAGACCCGTTGCTGCGCCTGCACCGCACTTTGAAAGTCCGCTCCGTGCCGGAAGACGAAGTCCCTCAAAAGTGTCCCCTTCTCCCGGGAAACCGTGAACGTCCTGCCCTCCTGCGCGGGAACCGCGCCCAGCCCCATGACGTAATCCCCGATGACAATCTGCGCATTCGTCAGGGCGCGCTCCGTGTGGTTCTCGACCGTCACCTGCCATTGCTCGCCCTGGGGAACCACGGTGACGCTCAACGGCACCGGCGCCGGCTGCCACCAATCACTCACAAAAAGCTGGCTGGTCCAGACCGGCACAAAAATCTCCGCCTTGAACGAACCGTCCCCCTCCTGCATGAAGGTCGCCTTCTCGCCCGGCTGAGCGGCAGTCAACGTGCCGGCAAACTCGCTCCGCAACGTCGCGAACTCCTGCCGGCTTTCCAGCGTGTACCGTTGGTTGGACGGCGAATAGACCGACGCATAGGTTTGCCCGCGCAGTTCCACTTGGTCGCCCTTCGGCAGCACATCCACCACGTGCAGCTCGTTCCATTCCGACTCCCCGGCCCGCAACTTGTAGCCGATAAAATAAATCAGCAGCGAGAACAGCACCACGTAGCAGGGAAACGTAATCCAGGTGAGCATCGGCCGGCCAATCCGCTTCAGCCAGCGCTGATCCAATGGTCCGATGACGATCAAATACACGATCAACAGCAACAACAGCCAGGTCACCGGCAACTTGTGGACCTGCCGCGTGTCAATCATCGCCTTGAAAATACCGTCGCTGCTCCAGCCGCCCCGCTGATAGAAATCCGACCACACGTACCAGGCGCCCGGCACCTCCGCCAGCTTCGCCCAGAACACCGGCAGATTCTTCCACGACCGAAACGGCTCACGCTCGGGGCTGAACAGCAGCGCCGTCACCCGCCCCCGGCCCCGGTTGGCTGTGACGATCAACGGCTTGTCTCCCGCCGCCACCACCACCTGCCCGTCGCGCACCTCGCCCACCGCCACCTGCAAGTCGGCTCTTTCAAAGGCCGAATCATCCGGCAGATCGGTGAACGGACTGGCGGCGCTCACGCCCGGCCGCGGCGGCGTCCGAAGCTGCGCCTCCGGCGCCGCGGGAGCTGGCGGTGCCTGGTATCTCCCCGACCGCTTCCCAACCCGAGGCTGCCCCCACCCAACCCGGGGCTGCCCGTACGCCGCCGCTTGATTCTGGGGTTGTTCAGCGAACCTCTCCGGCCACGTCGCGCTTTGCAGCCATTGCTGAAGCTCCGGATGACTCTGCGCCGTCCGGATGTCATTCAATTCGCACGGCAGCACGTTCCGCAGCCACGGTGAGGCGGTGATGTCGGAAATCTGCTCGACGCCGACGATCAGGTGGCCGCCGGCATTGAGCCAGGCGAGGAGGGCCTTGACCTGGTTGACCGTTAGATCGGCGGCCTTTTCCGAACTCAGGTAAAGACAATTCAGCCCCTCGAGCACCACCGGGTTGTCTGGAAAAATCGACGGCAAGAGTCGCGCGGCAGCCGGCTGCAATTCCGCCTGCGGCGGAAGAATCGGCTGGAAGGTTGGCGTTCCTGTGGGGGTCCGCACCACCGCGCCGACCAGCGGAGTGCCGGACGCGAGTTGCCTCCGGGCCTGCAACCCAAGCTGTTCCGCCCGCACCTTCCCACGCTCATCCAGCAACCGTACGTCCCACTTGCTAAAACTGCCGGTCGTGGAAAACACCGGGATCACGAACCGCTTGAGCGTCCCGGTCGGCAGCTCCACCACCGCGCGCCGCGGCTGCTCCTGATTGAAACGCCCGCCGTCCAGTTCCACCGTGCCTACGAATGGCGGCCCGTCATTCTTGATTTCGCACACGACCGGGAACCAGCACGCCTGCGGCACGATGCCGTCGTAGCCGAGGAACACGTCGAATTGCAGCGCCGCCCGCAACGTGAGGGCGCCGCCGCAAAAGGCCGGCAGCCCTAACGCCAGAACCAGATGCCGAAACGCTCCCACTCCCCGTGGTGAGCGGAGCCTTGATTCAGAATGCCCTGCCATGGATGCTTCGTGATAGTCTCGAGCCGACCACTCTATAAGCAGACCGCGGCATTTTAGCAACGTACAATTCACTGCTCATGCCATTCCTGCGCAGTTAGACCCCCCTCCTTGCGCATCGTCACGCAACCAGGCCCGCGACCGCCCGGAAGCTCAATCCTGCTCAAAAGGGCGAGCGTCCGCGCGCGCCCGAACCTCGGCGGAAAACGGGGTTGCCCCGAGGAACCTCGGGAGTTACAATCACCGTGTCACCGGCGGCGGCCCTCAAACCCCGTTGGCCCGGCGAACAAGATCAAGGAAGCTATGAAAAGAACAGAGTTAGTTAAACGCTATCGCATCGCGGAGAATAAGAAGTTCCGGCTGGCGGACGTCAAACCGGCGGACACCTGGAAGATCAAGTCCAAAGAGCACGCGCAGGAGTGGCTGGAAAAAGGCGTCGCCCGCCTGAGCGAACTGCAGGAGCAGCTCTACGCCCAAAACCAATGGGCCGTCCTGCTGATCCTCCAGGCGATGGACGCCGCCGGCAAGGACGGCACCATCAAACACGTCATGTCGGGCGTCAACCCGCAAGGTTGCGACGTGGCCTCGTTCAAAGTGCCGTCGGCGGAGGAGTTGAACCATGATTTCCTGTGGCGCACGACCCGGCGGCTGCCGGAGCGGGGGCGCATCGGTATTTTCAACCGCTCGTATTACGAGGAAGCGCTGGTGGTGCGGGTGCATCCCGAACTGCTGGCCCGCCAGAAGTTGCCCCCCTCGCTGATCACCAAAGACATCTGGCAGGAGCGGTTCGAGGACATTAATGCCTTCGAACGCCATCTCACGCGCAATGGGGTGCTCGTGCGGAAGTTCTTCCTGCACCTCTCCAAACCGGAACAGCGGCAAAGGTTGCTCAGCCGCCTGGAACAGCCGGAGAAGCATTGGAAGTTCTCGCTCGATGACGTGCGGGAGCGCCAAAAATGGGGCGCTTACATGCGCGCCTATGAAGAAGTCATACGCCACACGGGCACCGACTATGCCCCCTGGTACGTCGTGCCGGCGGACCACAAATGGTTCACCCGCCTGGTCGTGGCCGAGGTGATCGTGGAGGCCCTGGAATCACTGGACCTGAGTTACCCGAAGGTCAGCCCCGCTAAGCGCAAAGAATTGGCTGCCGTCCGCACCGCGCTGCGGATCAATAAGGCGTGATATGCCGAACCGGCCCGTCAGCAAGCCAAACCCCCGGCGCCAGCCGGCCGGGGAGCCGGTTCGCTGCGTCCTGACCGTCAACGGCGGGTCCTCGAGCATCAAGTTCGCCCTCTGCCGGGCGGACGCGCCCACCGTGCGGCTGCTCTCCGGCAAGATCGAACGTATCGGCCTGCCCAATCCCACACTGAGCGTTCAGGACGGCGCCCGAAAGACCGCCCCCCGTGTCATTCGCGCATCCGATCACCGCGCCGCGGGGGAATTTCTGATTGGCTGGCTCGATCATCACGCCGCGTTCGCCGAAGTGGTCGGCGTTGGGCATCGCGTGGTCCACGGCGGGATCAAATTGAAGGAGGCCCAGCGCATCACTCCGCAACTGGTCGCCGAGTTGCGCCGCATCAGTCCTTACGACCCCCAACACATGCCCTCCGGCATTCAACTCATAGACGTGTTCCGCCGCCGGCATCCGAAACTAACGCAGGTCGCCTGCTTTGACACCGCCTTCCACCGCGACATGCCGCGCGTGGCCAGGCTCCTCTCCATCCCCAGACGGTTCGACGCCAAAGGAGTTCAGCGCTACGGCTTTCACGGCCTCTCCTACACCTATCTCATGGAAGAATTGGAGCGGATCGCCGGTCCCCAAGCCGCCCGCGGGCGCCTGATCCTGGCCCACTTGGGCAACGGCGCCAGCCTCGCCGCCGTCCGCAACGGCAAGAGCATTGATACCAGCATGGGCTTCACCCCCGCCTCCGGAATCCCCATGAGCAGCCGCTCCGGCGACCTCGACCCCGGCTTGGTCTGGTACCTGGCGCGGACCGAGCGCATGACCGGCAAGCAATTTCACGAAATGGTCCATCACCAATCCGGCTTGCTCGGCGTTTCCGAGACCAGCCCCGACATGCGCGACCTCCTCGCCCGGGAGGCCAAAGACGTGCGCGCCGCCGAAGCCGTCGCGCTCTTCTGTTACCAGGTGAAAAAATGGATTGGCGCCTTTGCCGCGGCCCTCGGCGGGTTGGACACGCTCGTCTTCACCGGCGGCATTGGTGAGAACCGCTTCCAGGTCCGCGCCCGAATCTGCGACGGCCTCCAATTCCTGGGCCTCAGGCTGGATGCCCGGAGAAACAAGGCTGGCGCGCCGGTCATCTCCGCCAAGGCCAGCCCCGTCACCGTCCGCGTCATCCGCACGGATGAAGAAGTGACCATCGCCCGGACCGTCTGCCGCGTCCTCGGCCTCTCCGCCTGAGGAAGCGAACTACTTCCAATCACCAGTCACGGACCACGCACCACATCTTCCTTCTTGGACTACCTGCTCACCTCGCATCCCCGGGCGGCACGGAGTCTTGTCTTCCTTGTCCAATCAGTATGAACGCAAGTAAAGATTGCCTCATTGGTATGTGTCACGTGCGGCTAATGGCGGGCGTGCTGGCTCTCTGCGGCATTGTCTCCACAGCGAGAGTGCTGGCGGATGGGATGGTGGTGCCGCAGGTGTTCTACCCGAAGGTCGAGATTCCCAATCAGCAGGCCTTGATTCACTTCTCGAACGGGATTGAGCGGCTGGTTATCGAGACCTCATTTCTTGGTGAAGGGACCAACTTTGCCTGGGTGGTGCCCTTGCCATCGGTGCCGGAGGTCAAGCCGCTCTCCGAGACCTTCTTCACCGGGTTGCAGCAGACGTTCCAGCCCCGATTGATGCACCGGGTGCGCCCCTACTTCGCGGGAGTGCTGCTTCTCTGCGGTTGGACGTTTTTGGGACGGCGTTCATTGCGGGACGAGGTTTCATGGGTGGTTGACCTGCCGTTGTGCCTGTTGCTGTCTGTCGGCGCCGCGTTCATGAGCCGATATGTTTTCTTCGGACTGCTGGCGGCGGTGCTAACCTTGTGCATTCGGATTTTCAGCCGCACCCCGGCCAGCCTCGCGCTGCTCTTGCTGATTGGAACCGGGTTCGATGCTCTCCTGACTTTTCGCCCGTTTTCAATGGGGTCGAGTCTGATCCTTACCCTGGGCAACAGTAGTTCGGGCGCCGAGGTGGAGGGAGTGGCTGGCGTGAGCGTCCTTTCCGTGCAGCGCGCCGGGGTTTTTGACGCCACGACGATCCGCGGCGACCATCCAAGGGCCGTGCTGGAATGGCTGGAGAAAAACGGTTACGAGACACCCCAATCCGCCGAACCCGCCATCCGCCACTACGTTGAGCAGGGCTGGGTATTTGTGGCCAGCAAGGTGCGGTGTGCGGCGGCGGATGCAAAACATACTGTGCTGCATCCCCTGGTGTTTACCTTTGCCGCCCGCGCGCCGGTCTATCCGACTAGACTCACCGCGATTAACAACGGCGCTTGCGCCATCGACCTCTACGTTTTCGGGCAACACCGCGCAACCGCTCGCCATTTCGGCGCAGTGCGATGCGATTACGTGGCAAATAATTTGCTACCCCCGCCAAAGGGTTCACACTCGGCATTGAGGATTTCTGACTCGGAGGTTCTGGCGTTGATTGGCGGCTCGCCCGTTGGCACGAAATTATCCGCCCGGTTGAGTCCGCGGCAAATGGCTTCCGATGTGAACATCCACTCAGCTTGGTTCTGGAGAAAAGGAGCCACTGTCTATAGCTATTCTGGCGCGCTGACCATCGCGTTCAACGTGGCGCTGCCGCTGGCCGCGCTGAGCTGGTTGCTGATGGGGGCGAGTCAGGGCGGCTGGAATGTCGGGGAGAAATGGATTTCGCGTTGGCGCTGGCGTCTGCTGGCAGTGGCGGCTGGGGTCGGTCTCGCTGTCTTTCTGTGCTTGCCCAAGGTCGAAATCTTGAGCTATCCAGGCATCCCGCAGGGAAGGCCCGAGTTGGATGCTGCCCGCAGTCGAGTTGTGGCGCAAGCCACGCCGCTGTCTCTTGCCCCCATCTATTATCTGGCCAGCACCGGTCGGCGATGGGATTACTCGCGCGGCTAAAAAGCGGGGTCGGTTTGCCGCCAAATGAGCCTCGGTTGCCGCCAGACAAGCCCCCGTCCTCCGAACACAAGTCCCGGCGACCGCACAAACCGGAAGGCCGACCTTCGTCCTCCCCTGGCTCAGTTGGCTTGAGAGCTTGGTGGGCTGCCGGCAAACCCCGCCTCCGGCGCACGCTCCGCCTCCGCAGCACGCCAGCCAATAGCCCGTCCACAGGGCAGCTTAACCAACTTGATCTCCTTGTTTAGACTGTTGTCCGGGTTGAAACCGCCTTCCAGATGCACGCTGGTCGTTTTCCCCGGTTTAATCACGACGGTCATTAGCACCTCCACGTGCCTTGAGTCGCAATCGACCGCTTCAGCCTCGACCTTGTAGGAGCCGGCCGGAAGGGCCACGACCGTCGGCAGGACGTCGTTCATGTTAGCCTCGACCGCACCGAGGGGAACCGCGCGGGGTCGGTATGCGGAAGGAAGAGAGCGCCGGTGTACTGCTCCATGTAAGCGGGGTCCGTGTTCAGTTCGAGATAGGTCATGCGCCGGGCCAGCTCGAGCTGACGCTGCCGGAAGTCCTGCGAAACGACCACCATGTAGGAACCCATGAGCGACGAATTGCCGATATAGCGGAATCTCTCGCGGGGCAGATCGGGGATCAGGCCAAGGACCGTCGCGTTTTCCAGGTCGAGGTAGCGGCCAAAGCCGCCGGCGATGTAGATGTGGCGCAGGTCGTCAAAGCGCAGCCCCACCTGATCGAGCATCAACGCCACGGCGGAATAGATGGAGGCCTTGGTTCGGATAATGTTCTCGATGTCAATCTCGGTAATGACCAGCGGCCTGCCCGTGGCGCTCTCCTCGGTTGGCGCGAGGGCGTAAGTAGCGCGCCGTCCTTCCACGCGGATGGCCGGACACGGGCGAACGCGATTAAACTTGCCGGCGGCGTCAATCCAGCCCGCGAGGAACAGGCTGGCGACCAGGTCAATCATGCCGGAACCGCAGATGCCTCGGGGGCGGACGTTCCCCACGGTGGAGTAGCGGGCCAGACCCGTGGCCGGGTCAACCCAGACCCGCTCGATCGCGCCGGTGGAGGCGCGCATCCCGCATTCAATACCGCCGCCCTCGAAGGCCGGGCCGGCGGAACAGGCGCAGGCCATCAGGAAACTGTTGTTGCCCAGCACGATCTCCCCGTTGGTGCCGATGTCAATGAACAGGCTGATGTCTTCCGTCGGAGCGGCCAGGTCGGTGCAGAGTATTCCCGCCGTAATGTCGCCGCCCACGTAGCTGCCGACGCAGGGGGAAAAATGGATCCAGGCCTGCGGGTTGATGTCAATCCCGATCTCCGAGTCCCGCAGGTAAGGCACTTGCAGCAGCGTCGGTGTGTAGGGCGCCAGGCGGAGGTACTCCGGATTCAGGCCCAGCAGGAGGTGGGTCATGACCGTGTTGCCGCTAATGGCCGCATTGGAGATTTCCCCGGGGGCCACGCCATGGCTGTTGGCCACCTGCCGGATGAGGCGGTTGATCGTGCCCAGGACGCGCGCGCGGAGTTCCTCCAGCCGCTCCGGGGTGCGCGCGTAGTTGATCCGCCCGATCACGTCCAGGCCGCAGGGAATCTGGTCGTTGTAGTCACTCCGCGCGGCAACGATCTGGGCGACCACGAGGTCAATCAACTGCACCGCGATGGTCGTGGTGCCGACATCAATGGCAATGGCAAAGTGGCGGAGGGTGGTGTCGCCGGGTTCGATGTCAATGACATGCAAACGGCCCGAGTCGCGCACCAGGGTGGCGGTCACCTGACCGCCCGCGGCGCGCAAGGTGTCCGCCAGCTTGCGAATGCCGAGGAGGGAGAATTCGACCGGTCGATGTCCCCAGTCATGCTGGATGGCGCGCGTGAGGCGATCGAGGTCGGACAACCCGCTTTCCAGGCGGGGCGGCTCGACCTGCAACAGCCACTTCACCGCCAGAGGATCGAATTCCCATTGTCGGGGCAGCAATTCCTGCCGGACCAGATGAGTCTCGTTTTCGGAAGCGAATTGCCCGCCTTCCCGGGCGGCCTGTTCCGGCACTTCCACCGTCAGGTCTTCCCCGAGAATCCGCGTCGCGCACGCCAGAACATACCCTTCCGCCACGGTGGCATCGGGCAACGTGCCGAGGCTGCGCGAATCCACCTCACCGCCGGTTACCCGGACAAGGCACTTGCCGCAGGTGCTTTCGCCGCCGCAAGGAGATTCTATCTCGACTCCGGCCTGCCGGGCCGCATCGAGCAAGCGGGTCTGCGGCGGCGCCTGGGCGGCCTGGCCGGAGGGATGAAACTCAATCCTGG
>Ga0181524_10003204_pt1 | contig 16061 bp, 12 predicted proteins | sample PEATcosm2014_Bin_34_FD_119761 | JGI IMG/M metagenome (GOLD analysis project Ga0181524, IMG submission 119761) | Peatland microbial communities from MTU Mesocosm Facility, Houghton, MI, USA - PEATcosm2014_Bin05_60_metaG | ecosystem: Environmental > Terrestrial > Soil > Wetlands > Peat | place...
GGACGTCGCCCATTCCTACCGCGAATTGCCGTTCATCGGGCATGTCGTCACCGAGGCCGATTCGAAGTGATCGCGGGACCCGCGCGGCCGTTCGAGAGCCTCTATCAATCCTTCGCCGAGCTCGGCGGCCCGGCGCACGGCGCGGCGCGGGTCGCGGCGCTGCGCGGCGAATTGGCGGCGCGGGGCCTCAACGGTTTCGTCGCGCCGCGCGCCGACGAACATCAGAACGAGTATGTCCCGGCCGCGGCCGAGCGGCTGATGTGGCTGACCGGGTTCTCCGGCTCGGCGGGCGTGGCGATCGTGCTCGAGGAAAGGGCGGCGATCTTCGTCGACGGCCGCTACGCCGTCCAGGCCCCGGCGCAAGTCGATCCCGCGGTCTTCGCGGTGCGTCCTATCGTCGAGGAGCCGCCGGGCGCCTGGATCGAGGCCAATCTGAAGCCGGGCGCGCGCCTCGGCTACGACCCCTGGCTGCATACGCCCGAAATGGTCGAGCGCCTGGGCAAGGCGTGCCGCGCCGCCGGCGGCGAGCTCGTCGCGCTCGACTCGAACCCGATCGACGCGATCTGGAAGGACCGCCCGGAAGCGCCGCTCGGCGCGGTGAGCGCGCATCCCGCGCGTCTGGCCGGCGAGAGCGCGGCGGGAAAAATGGCCCGCGTCCGCGCCTCCCTCGAGGGAAAAGACGGCCTGCTCGTCAGCGACGCGCACGCCGTCGCCTGGCTGTTCAACATCCGCGGCGCCGACGTCGCGCATACGCCGCTGCCGCTGAGCTTCGCCTATCTGCCGCGCCAGGGGCGAGCGACGCTGTTCGTCGACGGGCGCAAATTGTCCAGCGCGATGCGCGCCCGGCTCGGCGCATCGGCCGACATCGACGAGCCCGATTGGCTCGTCGGCTTCATGACGGGGCTCGGCGCGGCGGGCCTGCGCGTCGCCTTCGACGCGGCGAGCGCGCCGGCGCGCCTCACCCAGGCGCTGGAGGCGGCGGGCGGGACGGCGATCGTCGGCCCCGATCCGATCGCGCTGATGAAGGCGGTCAAGAACAAGGCCGAGCTCGCCGGCGCGCGCGCCGCGCACCTGCGCGACGGCGCCGCGATGGCGCGGTTTCTTTGCTGGTTCGACCGCGAGGCGCCGAAGGGCAGGCTGAGCGAGATCGCCGCGGCGCAAGCGCTGGAGACTTTTCGGCGCGAAACGGGCGCGCTGAAAGACATCTCGTTCCCCACCATCTCCGCCGCCGGCCCGCATGCGGCGATCCCGCATTATCGCGTCAGCGAGGCGTCGGACCTCGGAATCGGCCGCGGCATTTTCCTCATCGACAGCGGCGGCCAGTACGAGGACGGCACCACCGACATCACCCGCACGCTTTGCGTCGGCCGCCCGAGCGCGGAAATGCGCGACCGCTTCACCCGCGTGCTCGAGGGCCATATCGCCATCGCGCGCGCGGTGTTTCCCATGGGGACGAGCGGCGCCCAGATCGACGCCTTGGCGCGGCAGGCGCTGTGGCGCGCCGGGCTCGATTTCGACCACGGCACGGGCCACGGCGTCGGCTCGTACCTCTCCGTCCACGAGGGCCCGCAGCGCATCGCCAAGACCGGAACGGTCGCGCTCGCGCCGGGGATGATCGTCTCCAACGAGCCGGGATATTACGCCGCGGGGAAATACGGCATCCGCATCGAGAACCTGGTGGTGGTCGAGGAGCGGGCGATCCCCCGCGCCGAGCGGAAGATGCTGGGCTTCGAGACGATCTCGCTGGCGCCGATCGATTTGCGGCTGGTCGAGGCGAAGTTGCTGGACGGGGAAGAGATCGCCTGGCTCGACGCTTACCATGCGAGGGTGAGGGCTGTGATCGGGCCGCTGGTCGACCGCGAGACGCGGGGGTGGCTGAAGGCGGCGACGCGAGGGGTGGGGTGAGGGGAGGGAATTAGAGCGGCAATTTCCCGCATCTTGGCGCACTCGCCGCGAACGGGTCATTAGCGCCCGAGCTAGCGCAAGCGGCATCGCAAAGCCGGGAGATGCCGTAGGTCAAACCGGGACTACATGACGCGTATTATCGGCTTGGGGCTGAAACGCAAAGCGAGAGTCGACTTCGGAGGCCGTTTGCGGCGGCGCGCCCCGACGCAAAGCGGCAAATTTTGGTAGTGGGCTCCTTTGAATAAGGCAGCCCAGCGCGGGCATTCCAATTTTGGCGAAGCTCTCAGAAGCGACGGACTCGCGCTCCCGTGCCATTTTCATTTAGGATCGCCTCCCGGGAGGGAACCTAAATGTCAGGGGATGCGCCGCCAAGGAATTGGAAAGAGTTTATTCCATTCTTCGTGTGGGGTGGTCTCGTATTTACATGCGCCGTCGTATTTATCGAAAAGCTCGTCGAGCAGAGTTTTGGCCAAGCGATCGCTGCCCTGCTTCTCGGGTTGGGCATAGCCGCAGTGGCCATTCATTCCAAAACATGGCTCGACAAAACCAACCCGAATTGGGCATTCGCTGTCGCCGCGCTACTTCTTGCCGCGATCATCTTATCGCCCTTCGTGGAAGAGCAGCGCTGGCCGTTATCGGCGTGGTTTCGATCCGTCGCGCCTCCTATTGTCGTTCACGGGTCGCCATCGGCCGAAGACATAGCCAAGGCTACCAGCGTCATTCAAGATAAACTCGACGAAGCTATCAAGCAGCGCGACCAATATTTCTCGGATGATACTGAAATTAGAAATCAATTGGGAACTGCGAAGCGGGATTTAGATGTTTTGCGCGCCACCATACCTCAGTCGTCATTAGATTCCGCGCTGATGGGCTCCCAAACGCATGAAGCCTCAGGGGAATGTGCTCTAATGAGCAATGAGGTCTTGAAGAGGCATGCTTACGAATTGGCTCAAGAGATTGAAGACTTATAGCATGGATTCGACCGAAAACGCATGGATGTTTTATATGGAAATGATTCAAGCTATCTAACACCCGAAGCGAAGGCCGACAAAGTGTTGTTGATAGAAAATGACGCGAGCGAGAAATTCAAAGAAACCTTTGTTTCTCGATATAACGCACTACAGAGCGAATTGATAAAAAGGACTAAATCTATTAGATCACCTAAGCAGTTTGGTCAGGCAACGTTAGACCTTGATGCAATCTTAGGTGCTGGCGGCACACTTAAAGAGTTAGCCAAAGAACTCCCCTAATAAGCACCACTTAGTTCACTTCCCAAGCCTCAAGCATTTCAACGATATCGCCAATCTCCCAAAGTCGCATGGTCACGCCTGCCGCCATAGCGGGCGTTGTCCGCAGGCTCTTGTGAATACGAACGAAGTTGTAATACATCGCGGAAAACGGTGACCGGCCCGTAAAGCCCCAATTCCGCGGGGCCAGCGTCGTGAGGGGACGCGGCGGAAAATCGGGTGGCAAGCGGTTTAGATCCTGAGGTCGCGCCGCAAAATGGCGCCAAGCGTGATCGCGCAGACCTGCTTTGGCGGAACGCGACTTGCGGTCTTGCGCGCGCCCCGGTCTCCCCTCGCGGTCTATCGGATTTCCACACCCGAATTCCAAACCTTCCGGGTCCGCTGTGCCTGATCCGTGCTCGGCGTCAAGGCCAAGCCCGCTTCGCGGGTCGCGCGCTGCGCGCGCGAGCCTTGACTCCTCCGCGCGGCTCAGGCTCTCGGTTTCCATGATCTTTGCTGCGGGAAGTCGGCCCTGCGGGCCGGCTTCGCTCAGCAAAGACCATGGAAGCAAAAAAGCCGCATCGGAACGGCGCGGTCACCTCAAGGCGAACGCGAAGCGTTCGTCCGGGCGGAGCGGGCGAAGCGCAGCGTAGGAGCCGCGCAGCGGCTCGACGGCGACGGGCCGATGTGGCTGCCGACCGGCAAGAGATGTGCGCGGGCCGTGAGGACAGGTCCGGCCAGGACGGGCCGTCAATTCCTAGAGCGTTCTGCATTTAGGCGCGCGCCCCCTGTCCCCGCGAGCGGCTACGGCATTCACACAACCGGCGACAGCGCGGAAACTCGCCCCGCCCCTCACCTAACCTCTCCCCGCGAAGGCGCGGGGAGAGGGGAAGAACGGCGCCACCCGCTCCTCTCCCCGCTCGCGCCCGACAAACGCTTCGCGTTTGCGGCGGAGAGGTTGGGTGAGGGGCCGGGCGATTGGCCGTAGGCTTCGCAGATGTGTGAATCCGCTTGCCGCGAGCGGGGAGAAGGGACGCTACGCGACATGACGGCGTGCGTCGATCGAATCACAACTCGCTCTAGCCCTGGCATTGCGTGGCTTCCCGTTGATGGGAGCGTCGCCCCACGGAGCAATCAACACGGGACTGTCTCTCGATTCCAACATTATGGTTCGGAAAAAGCGAATACCGTGCTAGATTGCTATTAACGCTTTCCGCCATACGCGCCTTGCCGGCGCGGCTGGACGGCGGCTTTCGGACCATGATCGGCGCAAGAAATTTGGAGCAAAACGAAAATTTCCTTCGCCCTGCTATAAGCCTTTGATTTCCCACAAAACGGACGAAGGAATCTTTGGAAATGTTTGGAGAAAAAGGCCGCGAATTTGGAAATGTTTGGCGTGGATTTGGAAAAGTTTGCCGGAAAACGGCGCCGGGCGTATTACGCTGCGTCCCTTCTCCCCGCTTGCGGGGAGAAGGTTAGGATGAGGGGCCGGGGGACGAGCCGCGACGCCGCGGCCAACCACCCGGCCCCTCACCCCGGCCCTCTCCCCGCTTTGCGGGGAGAGGGGGCGTTCGCGCCTGAAGGCCGTGCGCCCTACCCCCTGAGCTTCCTCACATGCGCGATCAGCCCCGCCGTCGACGGGTCGAGCGCGCTCAGGTCCGCGCTCGGGTCGGCGACGATCGGGGCGAGGCGGGAGGCGAGCTCCTTGCCGAGCTCGACGCCCCATTGGTCGAACGGGTTGATGTCCCAGATCGCCGCTTCGACGAACACCTTGTGCTCGTAGAGCGCGATGAGGCGCCCGAGGGTGCGCGGCGTGAGCTGCGCGTAAAGCAAGGTCGACGACGGCCGGCTGCCGGAAAACCTCTTGTGCGGGGCGAGGCGCGCCGCCTCCTCGGCGTTTGCGCCCTCACGCGCGGTGATCGCCTCGGCCTCGGTGCGCGTGCGCCCGCGCATCAGGGCTTCGCCCTGCGCCAGGCAATTGGCGAGGAGCAGGTCGTGGTGACGGGCGTCGGCGTTGGTCGGGCTCGCGGCGACGAGAAAATCGATCGGCGAAATTTCCGTGCCCTGATGCAGCAACTGGAAGAAGGCGTGCTGGCCGTTGGTGCCGGGCTCGCCCCAGACGACCGCGCCGCTCGCCGTTCTCACCGGCGTTCCGTCGCGGCAGACGCTCTTGCCCTCGCTCTCCATCTGCAATTGCTGGAGATAGGCGGGAAAGCGGGCGAGGCGCTGGTCGTAGGGGATCACGGCCTGCGTGGCGTAGCCGAGGACATTGCGGTTCCAGACGCCGAGCAGCCCCATCAGCATCGGGATGTTCTTTTCGACGGGCGCCTCGCGGAAGTGCCGGTCGACGTCGTGGCCGCCGCGCAGGAAGTCTTCGAAGAGCTCGGGGCCGATGGCGATGGCGAGCGGCAGGCCGATGCTCGACCAGATCGAATAGCGCCCGCCGACCCAGTCCCAGAAGCCGAACACGTGGCTGGCGTCGACGCCGAATTCGGCGACCTTGTCGAGCCTGGTCGAGACGGCGGCGAAATGGTCGGCGACCGCGCCTTCGCCCAGCGCATGGACGATCCAGGCGCGGGCGGCTCGCGCGTTGGTCATCGTCTCCTGGGTGGTGAAGGTCTTCGAGGAGACGATGACGAGGGTGCGCGCGGGGTCGAGGCCGCGCAGCGCGTCCGCGATGTCGGCGCCGTCGACGTTGGAGACGAAATGGGCGCGCAAGTTCGCCTGCGCGAAGGGCAGAAGCGCCCGCGCCGCCATCGCCGGGCCGAGGTCCGAGCCGCCGATGCCGATATTGACGACGTCGGTCATCGGCTGGCCGAGGGCGCCGCGCAGGCGGCCCTCGCGCACGTCGGCGGCGAAGGCGAGCATCTTGGCGCGCTCGGCCTCGACGTCGGGCATGACGTCGCGGCCGTCGACGAGGACCGGCGCGCCGGAAAAGTTGCGCAACGCGGTATGCAGCGCGGCGCGCCGTTCCGTCGAATTGACGAGGTCGCCGCGCAACATCGCGTCGCGCTTGGCCGCGACCTCGGCGAGGTCGGCGAGCCGCGCCAGGAGCGCAAGCGCCGAGGCGTCGATCCGCTGTTTGGAGAAATCGTAGAGGAGGTCGTCCAGGACGACGTGAAAGCGCTGGAAACGATCCGGGTCGGCGGCGAATTCGGCGCCGATCGTGCGGGCGAGCACGTCGCCGCGGCGTTCGGCGAGCTCGGAGAAGATCGCGCTCAGCGCTGTCTGCGTCATGGACCTTTCCCTTTTCCGTCCGGCGCTCTATGCGTTCGGCCGCCCGCCCGAGCCGAGTTTGCTTCATATGCCGCCTCAATTGCAATTGCGAGACATCCGCCTGACGCTCGGCGGCGCGCCGCTGCTGGAGGGCGCGGAACTGAGCATTTCGCCGGGCGACCGGATCGCGCTGGTCGGGCGCAACGGCTCGGGCAAGTCGACGCTGCTGAAGATCGCCGCCGGGGAATGCCAGGCCGACGAGGGAACGCGCTTCGCGCAGCCCAACGCGCGCCTGCGCTATCTGCCGCAGGAGCCCGACCTGACGGGCTACGCCACGACGCTCGATTTCGTGCTGAGCGGCCTCGGCGAGGAGGACAGTTCTTATCGCGCGCGGGCGCTGATGGACGATCTCGGCGTCGATCCCGCCGGCGATCCCGCGCAACTCTCGGGGGGCGAAGCGCGCCGCGCGGCGCTCGCCCGCGTCCTCGCCCCCGATCCGGATATTCTGCTGCTCGACGAGCCGACCAACCACCTCGATCTCGTCGCCATCGAATGGCTGGAGAAGGAGCTGGCGCAATCGCGCGCGGCCTTCGCGGTGATCAGCCACGACCGGCGGCTGCTCGCCGACCTCACCCGCGCGACGGTGTGGCTCGATCGCGGCCGCACGCGCCGGCTCGACCAGGGCTTCGCCGCCTTCGAGGCCTGGCGCGACGCCAGGCTCGAGGAAGAGGAAATCGAGCGCCACAAGCTCGATCGGCGCATCGTCGAGGAAGAGCACTGGATGCGCTACGGCGTCACCGCGCGGCGCAAGCGCAACATGCGGCGGGTCGGCGAATTGGCGGCGCTGCGTCGCGAGCGTCGCGAGGCGCGCCGCGCGCAGGGCGTCGCCGCCATGGTCGCGGGGGACGCCAAGGCCTCGGGCGCCCTGGTGATCGAGGCGGAGAAAATTTCCAAGTCCTACGGCGATCGGCCGATCGTCAGGGATTTCTCGCTGCGGGTGATGCGCGGCGACCGAATCGGCGTCGTCGGCGCCAACGGCGCGGGCAAGACGACGCTGATCAATCTTCTGACCGGGGCGCTGGCGCCCGATTCGGGCGCCGTGCGCCTGGGCGCCAACGTCGCGATGGCGAGCCTCGATCAGCGCCGCGCCTCGTTGCAGCCGACGACGACGCTGGTCGACGCGCTGACCGGCGGCGGCAGCGACTTCGTCGCGGTCAACAACGAGCGCAAGCACGTCGTCGGCTACATGAAGGACTTCCTGTTCACTCCCGATCAGGCGCGCACGCCGATCGGCAAATTGTCGGGCGGCGAGCGCGGCCGGCTGATGCTGGCGCGCGCGCTCGCCCTGCCCTCGAACCTGATGGTCCTCGACGAGCCGACCAACGATCTCGACATCGAGACGCTCGATTTGTTGCAGGAGCTGCTCGGCGATTATCCCGGCACGCTGCTGCTGGTCAGCCACGACCGCGACTTTCTCGACCGGGTCGCGACCTCGGTGATCGTAGCCGAGGGCGAGGGCCGTTGGCGCGAATACGCCGGCGGCTATTCCGACATGGTCGCACAGCGCGGCTACGGCCTCTCGGGGCCGCCGGCGCCCGAAGCGCCGAAGCCGGAGAAGACCGCCGCGCGCGAAACGGCGCGCCCGGCGCCCAAGCGGAAGATGTCGTTCAACGAAAAGCGCGCGCTGGAGACGCTTCCGGGCAGAATCGAGGCTCTGCAGGCCGAGATCGCCGCGCTGGAGCGCGCGCTCGGCGATCCCGCGCTGCACGGGCGTGATCCCCAGGGCTTCGATCGCGCGACCAGATCCTATGCGGCCAAGCGCGCCGAGCTCGACGCGGCGGAAGACGACTGGCTGGCGCTCGAAATCCTGCGCGAGGAGATCGAGGGGTAGAGCTGCGGCGGCTCAGGCCGCCAGCGCCGTTTCGACGATCCCGACGAAATAGGCCATGCCGTAGGGCAGCGCCGCGTCGTTGAAGTCGTATTCGGGGTGGTGCAGGCCGGCGGAGTCGCCGTTGCCGAGCCAGATGAACGCGCCGGGGCGCGCCTGGAGCATGAAGGAGAAATCCTCGGCCCCCATGACCGGGGGCATCTCGGTCAGGACCCGCTCCGGGCCGGCCACGCGACGGGCGACCGAGGCGGCGAAATCGGTCTGAGCGGGATGATTGATCGTCGGCGGATAGCTGCGGCGATAGTCGACGATCGCGCTGATCCCCGAAGCGGCGGCAATCCCCGAGACGATCTCGCGCATGCGCCGTTCCACCAGGTCCCGCGTCGCCGGGAGCAACGTGCGCGTGGTGCCTTCCAGCTCGGCGGTCTGCGGCAGGATGTTGTCTTTCGAGCCGGCGGTGAAACGCGCGACCGAGACGACGCAGGAATCGAGCGGATCGACGTTGCGCGAGACGATCGTTTGCAGCGCGGTGACGATCTGGGCGCCGGCGACAATGGTGTCGACGCATTGATGCGGGAACGCGGCGTGGCCGCCTTTGCCTTCGAGGCGGATCGCGAAGAAGTCGGCCGAGGCCATCAACGGGCCCTTGCGAATCGCAAAGACGCCGACCGGCACGTTCGGCGCATTGTGCATGGCGTAGACTTCCTCGATGGCGAAGTTTTCCAGCAGGCCGTCGTCGATCATCGCCTGGGCGCCCGCGCCGCCTTCCTCGGCGGGCTGGAAGATGACGATCGCCGCGCCGGAGAAATCGCGGGTTCGCGCGAGATGGCGCGCCGCGCCGAGCAGCATCGCGGTGTGGCCGTCGTGGCCGCAGGCGTGCATCTTGCCGGGAGCGCTGGAGCGATAGGGAAGGTTGGTCGTCTCCTCGATCGGCAGCGCGTCCATGTCGGCGCGAAGGCCGATGGCGCGTCGGCTGTCGCCCTTGCGCCCTCTGATGACGCCGACGACGCCGGTCCTGCCGATCGCGGTGCGGACCTCGTCGCAGCCGAACTCGCGCAGTCGCTCGGCGACGAACGCGGCGGTGCGCGGCAGGTCATAGAGAAGTTCGGGATGGGCGTGCAGTTCGCGCCGCCAAGCCTGCGCGTCGGGAACCAGGTCTTGAATGGCGGGATTGATGGGCATCGTCGCGTCTCCGTCGGGGGGAGGGCGAAGAAACCCCGGGGCGATGGCGCTGTCAATCCGTCGCCATCAGGCGCTTGCGATGCAGCAGAAAGACCGCTTGTTCGCCGAGAAGATTCCACGCCCACGTCGGCAAGGCGAGCTGCAGGGGGTTGCCGTGACGATCGAGCGCGACGCTCCTGTCGATCGTCGCGCCGATTTCGCGCGCCAAGGCGAGGAAATCGGCGAGGGTGCAGAAGTGGATGTTGGGCGTATCGTACCAGGAGTAGGAAAGGCTCTGCGTCACCGGCATCCGGCCTTTGAAGGCGAGCTGCGCGCGCACGCGCCAATGGCCGAAATTGGGCACGGAGACGATCGCCCGCTTGCCGATGCGCAGCATATGTTCGAGCACCACGCGGGGGCGCCGGGTCGCCTGCAAGGTCTGCGACAGGATGACGTAATCGAAGGAATCGTCGGGATAGTCGACGAGGTCGGTGTCCGCGTCGCCCTGAATGACGGAAAGACCCTTGGCGACGCATTGGTTGACGCCGCTCTGCGACAATTCGATGCCGCGTCCGTCGACCGCGCGCGTCTCGCGCAGCAGGCTCAGCAATTCGCCGTCGCCGCAGCCGACGTCGAGCGCTCGGGAGCCCGGTTCGACCATTTCTGCGACGACGAGGAGGTCGACGCGCGGCGTGGCGTCTTGCTTCGTCATTGCGCGCGAGCCTTCCATCAGAAAATTCCGCGCGCGCGCGCGGCGGCGTCGATGAAGCCGCGCGTCGTGGCGAAGAGCTCGGGAACGTCGAGCAGGAAGGCGTCGTGGCCGCGGTCGGTCTCGATTTCGACGAACGACACCGAAGCGCCGCCGGCGTTGAGCGCGCGCACCAGGGCGCGCGAATCGCTGGTCGGGAACAGCCAATCGGAGGTGAAGGAAACGACGCAGAAGCGCGTGCGCGAGCCGCGGAAGGCGTTGACCAGCGCGCCGCCATAGTCGGCCGCGAGATCGAAATAGTCCATCGCGCGGGTCATGTAGAGATACGAGTTGGGATCGAAACGCTCGACGAAGATCGTCCCCTGGTGGCGCAGATAGGATTCGACCTGGAAGTCGGCGTCGAAAGAGAACGTGCGCTCGGCGCGGTCCTGCAGGTTGCGGCCGAAGCGGCGGTGCAGCGCGCTGTCCGAGAGATAGGTGATGTGGGCCGCCATGCGCGCGACGGCGAGGCCCTTGGCCGGCCGCGCGCCCTCGGCGAGGTAGCGGCCGCCGCGCCAATCGGGATCGGCCATGATCGCCTGGCGGCCGACCTCGTGGAAGGCGATGTTCTGCGAGGAATGGCGCGCCGCGGTGGCGATCGGCAACGCGCTGAAGACGCGCTCGGGATAGCTCGCCGCCCATTGCAGCACCTGCATGCCGCCCATCGAGCCGCCGGCCACGCAGAACAGTTGCTCGATGCCGAGGGCCTCGACCAGCATCGCCTGGGCGCGCACCATGTCGCCGATCGTGACGATGGGGAAATCGAGGCCGTAGGGCTCGCCGGTGGCGGGGTTGAGAGAGGCCGGGCCGGTGGTGCCCATGCAGCCGCCCACGACATTGGCGCAGATGACGAAAAACCGGTCGGTGTCGAACGGCCGGCCCGGCCCGACCATCGTCTCCCACCAGCCGTCGCGCCCGGTCGCGGGATGGCGATTGGCGGCATGCTGATCCCCGGTCAAGGCGTGGCAGACCAGGATCGCGTTGCTCTTGGCGGCGTTGAGGGCGCCGTAGGTCTGATAGGCGATCGTCACCGGCGTCAGATCGACGCCGGCCTCCAGCGCCAGCGGGCGGTCGGGCCCGAAGCGTAGCGCCGGACTGTGCGGCGCGTCGGCCTCGCCGGCGGCGTCGGGCCTCGTCGATGGGCTCGCGTCATCCAAGACGAACGTTCCGGCTGTGCACGGGCGACCTCGTAGAGAGTTCTATTTGGAGAACGGAGCGTTTGATATAACGAAATCACGAGTCGCGCAAGGCGATCCGCGAGGCGCCGGCGCGCGAGCCGGGGCGATCGCTCGCGCGTTAACAAGCCATTGACGGTCTTGCAATGTTTGCTCGCGGCGTAACGGTTTTGGCGCCGCCGCGTGGCTAGTCTGAGGCCGATAAAAGCCCAAAAGGGCATGGGAATCGGCATGAGCGACGTGACGGCGCAGAGCGGCCTCGGGCCGTTCGATCCCTATTGGAGCGACGATGGCGCGCGATCCCGCCGGAGTTGGCGGGGCTGGGGCCGGCGCGTGGCGCTGGGTCTGGCGGCGGCGGGGCTCGTCGGCGCCGCGGTTCTCGCCTGCGCGCCGCCGAGCGCGCCGCGGCCCGCGGCGGCGGCGGCCCTCGCGCCGGCGCCGATCGAGACCGTCGATCCGACGCTCGCGCCGCTGTTCGGCCTCGAGGGCGCGGAGGGCGCGCGCGCCCATTATGAAGCGCGGGTCGAGCGCGCGACGGGGGCGCGGCGAGACGCCTACAGCCTCGGGGCGCTCGACGGCGACGGGCCGGCGTTGCGAGTGGAAATGTGGAGACATGCGAGCCGGCGGGCGGCGGGAAGCCTGTTCGTCGAAATCGCCGAGGAAGCGGCGGGGTTCGGCGCCGCCGTCGAGCGTCTGGGGACGTCGCGACTCCTGACGAGTTCGCAAGGGCCGGTCGAATGGGGGGACCTCACGTTGGCGAGCGGGCGCGCGGCGCGGTCCTGCGTCGGCTTTCGCGTGGTCGCTGGCTCCGACGGCGGGCTGCGCGGCGTCGCCTGCGCCGCGGCGGGCGAAAAGATCGACGCCGCCGCGCTGTCCTGCCTTCTCGATCGCCTCGCGCTTACGCGCGCCGGGCGCGACGCCGGTTTTGCCGACGTGGTGAAGGGCGCAGGGGTCCGGCGCCCGGCCTGCCGGGCCCCGATCGGCTGATCGCGGCGTCCTTCAAGCGGGGGCGCGCTCCAGCTCGGCGACGATCGCGTCGCCCATTTCAGCCGTCGAAGCGAGGCGGCAGCCCTCGGAGCGGATGTCCGGCGTGCGCAGGCCGCTGGCGAGAACCGCGGCGATCGCCGCGTCGAGACGGTCGGCCGCCGCGCCGAGGCCGAAGGAATAGCGCAGCGCCATGCCGAACGAGCCGATCATCGCGATCGGGTTGGCCAGCCCCTTGCCCGCAATGTCGGGCGCGGAGCCGTGCACCGGCTCGTAGAGCGCCTTGCGCTTGCCGCTTCTGGGATCGACGTCGCCGAGCGAGGCGGAGGGCAACATGCCCAGCGAGCCGGTCAGCATCGCGGCGATGTCGGACAGCATGTCGCCGAAGAGATTGTCGGTGACGATGACGTCGAACTGCTTGGGCCAGCGCACGAGCTGCATGCCGAGCGCGTCGGCGAGCTGGTGCTCGAGCGTGACGTCGGGGTATTCGCGCCCGTGCAGGGCGGTGATGACCTCGCGCCACAGCACGCCGGACTTCATCACGTTGCGCTTGTCCGACGAGGTCACCTTGTTCTTGCGCTTGCGCGCGAGATCGAAGGCGACGCGGCCGATGCGCTCGATTTCGTAGGTGTCGTAGACCTGAGTGTCGATGCCGCGTTTCTGGCCGTTGGGAAGATCGATGATCTGCTTGGGCTCGCCGAAATAGACGCCGCCGGTCAGTTCGCGCACGATCATGATGTCGAGGCCCTCGACGACGTCGCGCTTGAGCGAGGAGGCGTCGGCGAGCGCGGGATAGCAGATCGCGGGGCGCAGGTTGGCGTAGAGCGCGAGATCCTTGCGCAGCCGCAGCAGGCCCGCCTCGGGGCGCACCTCGTAGGGCGCGCCGTCCCATTTCGGCCCGCCGACCGCGCCGAAGAGGACCGCGTCGGCGGTCTTGGCCAGCGCCATGTCCGCCTCGCTGATCGCCTGGCCGTGCGCGTCGTAGGCGCAGCCGCCGACCAGGCCCCTCTCGATCTCGAACCGCGCGAGCCCGGCGCGCGCGAAACAGGCGGTGACTTTTTCGACTTCGGCCATGACTTCGGGGCCGATGCCGTCGCCGGGAAGGAGAAGGAGCTTGTACGTCGCCATGGGTCGCCCGTTTGCAGGAGAAAAGGAATAACGAAGCGGTATTTCCGGACGCGTCTGTAGGCGCGGCCGCCTCGATATAGGCAGAGCGAGGCGCTCCGCGCCTGACGCGCTGATCGCGCGCGTCACCAACAAAACCGGCGCCCGAAAACCCACCCCGGCTACAGGAAAGGCTTGCTAAACGATTTCGGGGCGGGGGAAAAGCGGCTTTCGCCTGGAAAAGAGCGGCGCCGGCGCTATGATGGACGGGCGCCCGTTCGTGAGGGCGCGGTCGAGGGCTCGCAGGTTCGGTGACGACGATCAGCAATGCGACGGCGGACGCCTACGTCAAACGGCCGCCGCGCGAGACGCGGTTCTTTCTGGTCCATGGAAACGACGAGGGCCTGATCCACGAACGCGTCAAGGGCCTCGTCGACGCGGCTCTCAGCGGCGAGGCGGACCCGCTTCGCCTGACGCGTCTCGAGGGCGACGCGGTGGCGCGCGATCCGGGCGCGCTCGCCGACGAAGTCTATGCGATTTCGATGTTCGGGGGCTCGCGCGCGGTATGGCTCGAGGCGCAGGCGCGCGATCTTCTGCCGGCGCTCGAGCCGTTGTTCGCGCGCCCGCCGCAGGATTGCGCGGTGATCGTCGAGGCCGGTTCCCTGAAGAAGGGAACGGCGCTGCGCGCGGCCTTCGAGCAAGCCGAGAACGCCGCCTCGATCGAATGCTACCCCGACGAGCGTGGCGCGCTCGGGCGCGTCGTCGAGGCCGAGACGCGCGCGGCCGGGCTGGCGATCGCGCCCGAGGCGCGCGAGTACCTCATCGGCCTGCTCGGCTCGGACCGCATGACGACGCGCGGAGAAATCGCCAAGCTGACGCTCTACGCCCGCGGCAAGCAGAGAATCGAGGTCGAGGACGTCGAGGCGATCGTCGCCGACGCCGCGCCCTCGGGCTTGGACGCGCTGATCGACGCTGCGTTGCTGGGCGACATGGCCGGGCTCGAAGCGAGCGCAGGGCGCTTCTTCGCCGACGGCGGGGAAGCGGGGCATCTGGTCAGAAACCTTGCCGCGCGGCTGACGCTGCTGCACCGGCTGAGGGTCGAAATGGAGCGCGGACGAAGTTTCGAGGCGGCGATGCAGACGCAATTCGTGCGCATCTCCCCCTCGGGAAGAGCGGCTTTGGCCAAGCAGGCGGAGCGCTGGTCGTCGACGGCTCTGGGCAAGCGTCTGGCGGCGGTTTCGACGCTCGCCGCGCGGGTGCGCCGCGAGCCGCGTCTGGCGGAGATCCTGGCGACGCGCGCGCTGTGGTCGCTGGCGGCGGCGTTGCGCGCGCGGGGGTGAGCGTGCTTGCGGGCGCCTTCACCCCGGCCCTCTTCCGCACAGGGCGTCCGAAGGGCCGGACGAGGGGGCCGCGCGAAAACCCTAGCGCGCCGGCTGGCTCAGCCGGCGGCAGAAGTCGTCGAGTTGCTCGAAATTGTGAAACGCGATGCGCATTTCGCCGATCTCGCCGGAATGGCGGATCGTCACCTTGGCTCCCAGCGCGAGGCCGAGCTTGTGTTCGAGCGCGCGAGTGTCGGCGTCGGCGGGCTTGGCCGCCCTGGCGGCGCGGCGCTGCGACTGGCCGGCCCGCTCGCCCAGGCGCTCGACGTCGCGCACGGTCAGACCCTTGGCGACGATGCGGTCGGCGACCGCGTCCGGGTCGGCGACGGCGAGCAGGGCGCGGGCGTGGCCGGCGGAGATCGCCCCGGAGGCGAGCAGGGCGCGGCTGTGCTCGGGCAGTTGGGTCAGGCGCATCGTGTTGGCGATGTGGCTGCGGCTCTTGCCGACGATCCGCGCGATGTCGGCGTGGGCGTAGCCGTAATCGGCGGCGAGCTGCGCGTAGCCGTTGGCCTCTTCGAGCGCGTTGAGATCGGCGCGCTGGACGTTTTCGACGATGGCGATTTCGAGCGCCTCGCGGTCGCCGGCGTCGACGATTAAAATCGGGATCTCGTGCAGGCCGGCGCGCTGCGCGGCGCGCCAGCGGCGCTCGCCGGCGATGATCTCGTAGGCGTCGGCGACGCGCGGGATCGGCCGCACGAGGACCGGCTGGATGACGCCGCGCTCGCGGATCGAGGCGGCGAGCTCGTCGAGCTCGGCCTCGGGGAAGGCCTTGCGCGGATTGCGGGGATTGGGATGGAGGAATTCGATCGGCGCCTTGCGCGCGCCGCCGCGCCCGCCCGCGGGCGCCTCCTCGCCGGCGTCGCCGAGCAGGGCGGCGAGGCCGCGGCCGAGGCGCGGGCGGTGATCGGCGTGGCGGGCGGCGTCTTCGGCCATGGAGAACTCCTTCGTGCGGGCCGGGCGCGTCAGGCGGCGCGCCAGCGCCCTTCGCGTTGAATGACCTCGGAGGCGAGTTTCAAATAGGCTTGGCTGCCCATGCATTTGAGGTCGTAGAGCAGCACCGGCTTGCCGTGCGAGGGCGCCTCGGACACGCGGACGTTGCGGGGGATGACCGTGTCGTAGACCTTTTCCCCCATGAACGCGCGCACGTCGGCGACGACCTGGCTGGCGAGCGAATTGCGCGGATCGAACATCGTGAGCACGATGCCGTGGATGGTTAACGAAGGGTTGAGCGAGCGGCGGACCTGGTCGACGGTCTTGAGCAATTGGGAGAGGCCC